>Ga0247730_1001178_pt1 | contig 15137 bp, 10 predicted proteins | sample UWRJL073202C2_FD_180959 | JGI IMG/M metagenome (GOLD analysis project Ga0247730, IMG submission 180959) | Plant litter microbial communities from Arlington Agricultural Research Station in Wisconsin, United States - UWRJ-L073-202C-2 | ecosystem: Environmental > Terrestrial > Plant litter >... | reverse complement strand
CTGCTACATGTTCTCCTCCTGCCCCACCCAAATCCATTCATCCACTGTGGACTCATTTCTGGGCCAAATTGCATGAACCAGGGCTAGAAATTTCAGGAATCATGGCTACTATTTGATTCTGAAACAACCTAAGCAATAGCTACATTATAGGGCGAACAGAACCCATGCTTCCCCCATACCCCCCACTTAAACCTGAATAGCTCAAGAACCAGGGCAGCTATTGCTTAGCTGACTATATAGGCGTGTTGCCCTAGTTCAGGGCTATATTTTAGCCCTATGTTGCGAAATGGCAGCTGCAATAGGTGGCCCAGTAGAGCCATTCCCAAGAGCCAGTGAAAGAAACAAATTTGATGGGAATTTCCTTTTTGGGAATAGTATCAGGTCAATGCAGACACATATCTAGCCTAATTAGGAACCAAAAAAGCGGTCAGATTTTGAGGGGCAAGCCATCCTGGGGCAGTAGCCCAGAAGGGCAACCAGAATTGATGGAGAACAACAGGAAATGAAAAGAAGGCACCAATCCATTACATCATAGACACATGTTAGTGACCCACCTAACTCCGAGCATGAGCATGCTCGGAGCTAGGTGGGTAGATCACATGTCTGTACAGTCACATGTTCAAAAAAGCGGCACAGCAAGGCATCTGGTTCAATATTTAGACTCAGCCAGTCAATTTCTTGCCTTTGGCACTGTAGGTAGTTACCCTGCCTGTAATAGATTACAGAAGCGGTGTCCACCCAAGGTTAATCTATTAAAACTACATTATGGGCTGCTCAATGGGGTGATCTTTGTCCCAGATGAAAGACGCCGTGCGTCAGGTCTGTTCTTCAACTCAACTGAACACTTTCCCTTGACGGCGACGCTGTGATCGACGCGCCAAGTTAGAAGGTAATCCGCCGATGAGTAGCAAAAACTGCGTTGGCGACTTGAGGACAGTGGGAACTGTAGGCTAGCGAACCAGTGGCATTGGCATGAACGATGAGTCCTGGCAGAACTTTGCCTAGATCAACATCAGGAATGCCGCAAATGGAATCCATTCAGGTGGAAGAGGACTGCACAAGATCCATCGCTCCCTCATCTCTGAATTCTCCTCCGTCCCCAAGGAAAGATCAACAGCTCGTTTAGGCGGTAATCTCCAGATTACTACGTCGAAGATGTGTGAATTGCAGCAGGACTCCAGCGGCAAGACAACATCTTCCTCTTTGATCCTGGGTGGGTATGCAGAACGCTCAAATAACTGCCATTCCACTCATCCGGCATGACCGAGGGTGATCGCTCGTGCATAGATGTAGGTGGCTGAGGAGTAATGGCTGGGCGCGATGCTTGTGGAACGGTGATATATGAACGCTGGTTCTTCTGCACTGGGGGATATGCTCGAGACAGAGGGAAGTTATGGGGGTTCATCTACGATGACGACGATGGTAAGGGACCATTGAATGTTGGGAGGATCATGCATGCCACTCATAGGCGTTTGGCTGTGCTGTACAAGTGCGAGGAGACTGCTGCTGCTGTTCCTGACATTGATGTAGTTGCTGCCGAGGTCTTGAAGTGGTGAACATCTTGACTTGCTCAGATAACACCTGACACCTGGGCAACTCGTCTGAGGTCGTAGGAGCAACTTCTAGGTCTGATCAGGCAGACACTGCATCGCTTGCTCAGTTTCATTCCACATAAGAGCAGGAAGCGGGAACATACCTCACTAACTACGTCGATCAGCCCATTTGTAAACTGGTCCTCGACGGTAGCTTTGACTTCCGCACGAGTGGCATTCTCCAATGCGGGCAACGCTTGGTTGTGCACCACTCTTTACAGACTGCTCCGCGACTCTAGCGATATTCCTCGTCAACTATGTTTGGATCAACTTCAAGATCGTTTCCTGACGACTGAGTTATTTCCCCTGGTATGCTGTACGAGCCTGGTCTGAAATAGACGTCAGTGACATGATGGTCGCGCATAGCAAACAAAAGGGTACGTACTTTGCCTACTCATCTCCTTGTTGACCAAGCACCCCTTTCGTTTACGCAGATTCTCTTCAGTTTTCTTAAGCTCCCGGCTTAATGCTTAGCTTAGCACAGAGTCGCTGACGACGCTCGGTTCGGCGGCTTTAGCAGTGCGGTATTTATCGTCTTGGTCCTTGAAGTCGACCTTCTTGCCTTTGCTAGGGCTATTCTTTTGTGCTCGGAATGGTAGTGGGAGTGCAGGCTGGGAGATATGCACAGGTGCCGAAGGTGCAGCCTACAATGCTTCGTCTTCACATCAAGAGAGAGTGATACACAATAAGACGACCACTGAAATAAGAGTTTGAATCTCGTGGGTCGTGTATAAAAGCTGAACTCACGGAAACGTCAGCGATAAAGTCGGGCAGCTCCGGAACAGCAAGACCAGCCTCAGTGAGCCTGTCTCTCGAAATTGCCATGTCGGTGACTTATGATTAAGAAGGGAAAGCGCCGGAAAGCTGCGACAACTACGTTCGCTGATCAAAATCAAAATAACACAAACACGACCTTTGACAGTGGCTATCAGTGAAATTCCTTGACATGATGTCGTGAAACAGGGTGCATACATTACGGAGATAGGAATCTGAACTACTGCATGGTTACGAATGCAGAACCTCAGGGAAGGATTGTTGAGGTAGCTGCAGAAGGCTTGGATTAGCTTTCAGCGCTCGGTGACGCGAAAGGGGTGAACGCTGTGGATGGAAACCGATTTCTCATCCCGAATAAGGTCCAAGATCTTCCACGCGAAAAGAGGCCAGCTCAGCTCGACTCTCGATTCGATCTGACAGTGGAGTTGTCCATGGTGAGGTCAACGATAATGCTGGCGTAGGAATGTGAGAGTCTAGGTCGCGCTCAAAGCTTCTATCCAAGTATAATGAAGAGCATCCATTGGCAAAGGAATGTGGTCCGGGTGTCCAATATGAACACGACTGCGCCGATGTCGATTGAAACAGGGACATATTGGCAAATAGAGTACTCTCGCGTTATGTGTCCTGCCGGGAACGTCTTCAAGGCAATCAGTCTTGCGACCACAGTCCAGCGACATCTGTCGATTGACAGATCTGAAAGACGCCGTCGAAGGCTAGTAGAGATTGCAAGGAATGACTTTCTTGTTCCATCAATTCGCGCAGGAAACAGGCCAGATCTCCCTGCCAAAAACCGACATGAATCCGTCCTACTTGGAGTTCAACACTGATAGAAAGACAGCACGAGCGCATTAGTACGAGTGTGTTAGCCCAGTGTTGAACGCACCGCTTGCAAGAGGATGGCCATCTCCCGCGTTGTTTCCGTCCATAACTCTTCTTTCTGAAGCACATCTCGCTTCTTTAGATTCAGCGGGCTCGTTTTGTGCCTCTTCAGGCGCTGCTCTCAGCGCAGCCAACACCGTTTGTACAGTTGCCAAATCTGACGCTGCATCGTCATTTGGGGGTTGAACTAGATAGACCTGGAAGGGATATGCTCTGGGAACCGGGGCTGTTTATTCCTAGGCTCGAAACAAGTGCGAATGAAGGTCATTGAAGAGACAGAAATGGCAGAGCGCTGGGGATGGGTGGCTGTGCGAGCACGCAAGAGATCAATGGGCTGAACAGATTGCTACCAGATTTTAGTTTGGAGACACAGAAGTCCTCGTCTGTGACAACGGTGGTATTAGATGTCGTTACCAGACAAGTAGACGGGAAATACATACCAACTCTCCTCGACCTTCGTTCTGAGCACGTCGTCGTCTTTTAGATTATGTTGCAATCTGCGTAGCTCCACCTCGCTTTGTTGATAAGATCCTGCAAGGCATCGTTCGAAAGCGTGGCTTCTGTCTCTGTCACTTGGCCAGAAGCGCCACGAGCTCGTTGCGATCTTCGGTCGTCTCAGATGAGTCTTATCAAGAAGACGAGACTGGCCCATGATGTGTTAGAATATGGCCATTGCTAACTAAGTTAAGCTACGCACCAGAATCCAGGGATCGAGCGCATCTGCTCCTCGCTAGCCTCGTTATTCAAAGGATATTGCCGTTCACGCGAGTAGCGTATGAGCAATTCAATGGCTTCAAAAAGAGCTTGGGCTCCCTGTTCACACGTTCAAGTACGACCTTCCACCCTGAAACTTTCTTGCTTTCTTTGTCAATGTCTCTCGCCAGTCCTCGGCATTCAATCTGATTTGCCTGCTTGAGACAGCGACCATTCATAAATGCATAGCACCACCAATTTCTTGGTTCAAGCGTTGCACTCCCTTCGCGGACGTCTCTCCTAAATCACAGGCACACATGAGCAAATACCAGCAGACCATGAAGAATAGACTACTTACCTTGTGATATAATAGGTGATTTCGACGCTTAAAGAGCGTCATTGAGGAAGACATGACCAGTCTCGCTATTATCTGTCCTTGGCTGGACCATATTCTCCAGCCTCTGCTTCAATCATACAAACCGGCCATGAAGTACTCCACGTAGCACTACGGGGTATTCTCAGCATGGAAAAAGGAGAAATAAAAATGACTTGCCATGTGATCGGAATTTGAGCATTTCTTCTGCTCTACGGTCGACTTCCTGGGCTTCTCCAGAGCTATACGCCTGTCCCGTTTCCTGTCTTCTTCCCCATCCCGAAGACTTGTAATCCAGCTGTACGGGAGTTTTCGACGACGTTTTGAAGTCTCGTCCGAGCCAGGCGGTGAAAGTTGCTGGGTTCATTCTGCGACCTGTCGTAGTGAGCCACCTTCGATCCTCTTTATGGCAGAAGCCCACAAAGATAGGGACAGGCGGACGAACGGCTCCAGACAATACGGATTGTCGAGCAGACGACTGTGCTGCTCCCTGATTCCTTCTCTAATACACCATTTGTCGACTATAGCGATCGGTTGGTGGTTTCTGTAATCAAAGCCGTCACTTTTCGTACATCTCCTACCAGCACTGGGGCTTGAAGTCCACGAGAATACGCCGGATTCAGAAACGTAAGCTCGAGGCTCTGATAGAGTCCTCTTGGGCCATAGGCTGCCCGGGCTCTGAGCCAACGGCAAATGTAGCAATTGGCCCATAGCCTACAGAGGCTGGAGCAGTGTGTCATGCTCGTGACTGGTTGCAAATGATGCAGAGGAAGATGGCTGCGAGGACGTCCAAAGTACGGATACCATTTGGCTGCTTCAGCTCGCACACTTGGTTGACAGAGGCCTGGAGTTCTTTGGTGAGCTATGTTCCAAACATAATGATTGGCACTGTACCCGTAGATTGTCTCTTGCTGAATCGTGACTAGCACATGAGCGTGGGCTTAGCATCGATGGCCACTGCAAAAGTGTGTGAAAGAGGCGAATGAGACCTAACGACCTCGGATATTGCAGCACTGTGGTGTGATAGTGCTTGTTGCGGTGATGTTCATATACCGTGGCCAAGAGAAAAAGGCGACTGAGCACCATGATGTGGATGCTGGAAATCCATCATCAATGCGCCAGTTTCGGTGACTGGACATACTTGAGTTGCACGTACGGGATGAGGAGAATAAGTCGGTCAAAATGAGCTGAGTCGTTAGCCCGTTGGCCGAGCAGAAGTTTGCTGCTGAAGGTGCTCAATGTGAGGAGACGTGATCACTACTGAGATGACAAGAGTAGAACTACTCATGGTCAGAACCGTTATGAATCATGCATGAATTTTCATTGTAACGCACTGCTTTATGATCCCTGCATCTTTCCATAGTCGGCTCTGCTGTTTTAGCCATGTTGCTTTGCTTGCTAGAAGGTCGCTATTGCTATTCATCCTGCTGAATCGAGTATTGAAGATGGTAAGCATGCGCCACAGCGGCTGGCGAAGAAAACACGCTCACTTTAGTGGTAAATGGCTTCCCATTTCAGAAAGATGAGGCGGGCCATCGACAGGTATGTCATGTACGGTCAACCCTGGACCAAGTTGCCAGACTCCTAGTGGCGACATGAGGGGGGCGATGTCTATAGAGGCCATCGGTCTGAGTGCTCTGAAGAGAGGGCGGTCGCGAATACACAGCTCTTGAAGAGGTAAGGTGTAGGTAGGGAGCCGAAGATTGACGTAGTAATGCTTGCTAGCGTCCACTGTCGAGTGCAAGTGCCTGATATGTGGGACGCAGAACCAGAGGCAACCAGACACTTGCGTTGTCTATGGCTGACCTGAATGCGCGTGCTAAAGCGCGTCGGAGAGTCTCTGGGTAAGGGACTCTCTAGTCGATTTGTTTTGACTTGGGCTGCTCCGGAAATATCCACCATGTCTACTCCCATATGTCAATGGCCAACACTATTGACAAGAAGCGATCAGTTATACTTCCCTATGTTATGCCCTTGACTAACCGCGCATTCCAACACTCTAAGAAGCGGAGATCCGACAATGTGTAATGGTTACAAAGACGAGTGGGGTTTGGGACTGAGCAGCGAACGTGAACATTGTGCTAGGGAAATAAAGGGTTTGGATAGGAAAGATGACCCAGATACCGTCAAGCAGTATCCTGGGCAACTTGGAGAGGGTGGACTATCGTCCATAACCTGCTGCAAGCAGAAGATGGGGGAACTGGACAAGGCGATAAATGTCACGTGTCTTGAAGACTCCAAATATGTCTCCCTCGCCGGCCAGTCCTTCAAGCTTCAAGTTCTGCTTTCCAAGGTCGTTTCTCCCCATTTTAGACACCATTCGATGCTTTAACCATCAGAGTTCCTTTTCCTGAAATTGACAAAATGCTTTTTGAGGCCTTCGCGAAAGCACATGAGATCTCAGTACCACGGCTGTCGACTCCAGACTCGGAGCTGCAATTTTCAATCAGGTTTTCACCATGGCAGCACAGATTGCAATATCGGAATACTTTGACATGTTCCCAGTCGTTCTTTCTCCTCAGCTCAAGGCTTTATGATCGCTCCGAGCTTGTGCGCCAATGCTGCTCGTGTCTATCTTGCGTGCTATCACTGGTCGGGTCATGACAGGAAACAAGCTGCCCGCGAGGCAGCTCACAACACATCCACCACTGATCTCGTGGCAGCTAAGGATTATCTACAGATGGAACCCCGGATAATATTCCCCAGAAGGCTTCTTCTCACGACTATTGACCGCATGTTCAGTAGGGAAATCGCTTCCAAGTAATGGCAGAGCGGCAGGCGACAATGATCCTGGTATGATACTCCACAATTTCTTAAATCTCACAGTACTAGCGAAATCCAGATACAAAATCAATGCAGCGGGGGACAGGGAGCCTTGAATGATTGTTGGCTAGCAATGCGCCATTGACTCAATCCTGATAGAGTCGGCCTTGCCAATACTACTCGCTCTATCTCACTACGTTTGGGACTCTCGTGGAACTCTGACCGCCTGCGATGGCTTCTCGCGGATTTATTGCGTCTGAAGTCTGCTCCTGTGTCTCCTTTCCATCTGATTTGCGTTCTCTCAGGCAGACTTGCCGCGATTCTCGCGATTGCCTGCGTTTCGAACTCTCTGTCAATATGGCTCCACATGATGCAGGGTTTGTACATCATTTCCATAATTGAATCGTGAATGCGTGGACACGGACTCGATTTGTGTTGACACCCGCAGGTGTAAGCCTGCTTGTATCGATGGTGTTTTCCCGGTTGGATGGCGCCGCAGCCTCTCAATCTGACGCCGCAGATTCATCTTTCATTGCGCATAAATCTCCAGGGGCCAAGTGGGGCGTTTTCACACTTTGTCAACCATTCGCCCTCCAGCTGTCCGATGGCCCCTATTCGACATTCGCCAGCTCGACGATGTGGTACTATGCGGACTTCGCCACCAAAGAAGACTCCTAAGAAACATCCGAACATAAACTGGTCCGCCTTCGAATCTATCGAAGATATTCCCACCCGGGACTATGTGGACGCTCTACTGCACCGTGAAGAGATAGAAGCTGAAGAACTGAGTGCTCGAAATGCGAGGGAAAGCAGCCTTCGACCAGGGAGTAATGTGCGTCTTCATTCTGTTGCGTGATTTCCCTGGGTTAATTGGCATACAGTATATATTTACAGATCCGGAAGGCCAGCATGCGAGCCCAGACGAGGTATGCCTGCTTACTGTCATCTTGTACTACGGGTTGTTCATAGCAAGTTGACTGTAACGACGTAGGGAGGACATTATCTGGAACCTAAGAAGATCCCGGACATACATACAGATGCTATAGCTGGAGTCAGAGAAAGCACCGTGAAGGAGTATACCCAGTACGTCGATATTACTATGTGCTCTCACTTAGACATGTAAAACCTTGAAATCTAGATGGGCTAGGCGTATTCATACTGTTCTCGATGATGCCCATTATCTCGAACCTGGAGATCCATATTTCAAAGGAAAACCTGTCCAGAATGCTGACGAGCTTCTCATTGTGGCAATCAATATTCTGTAAGTCGTGCCCTCTTGTGTGACTGCAAAGGTGGCGTTGACTAGTCTACTAGGTGCGATGACACGACGTTGCAAGGGAAGAGAAAGGAACCCAGAAAGAAATTGCTTTCAATGCCAGTTGCGGAAAAGATCAAAGCAGCCGCCGTCTTCATGTTTAGCCGCATCTTTCCCCTAGAGTCTGTGTACTGCATGAACGAGGACACTGGCCGCATGACAGGCAATCCTGCTCGTTCACCAAAAGTTGCAAGATATCTGCACAACCTTGCCGTTAGGAAAATCCGCGCAGGAGAAGTGCAGCATAGCGTTCGAAGCATCTCCACCGTAAGCATGTACCGTGAATCTCAGCGGAATACCTCTTATACCTCTCTCAGCATGTCCTTGAGCGTTTATATAAGACTAACAGAGAGAACTACGGAATCGTTATTGATGGCGCGGATTCTCGATACCAAAAAAAGGGCACGAACCCATACGGCGGAGGAAGATCTCGTCGTGCTTTGGTTCTTATTTATGCCCTTGCATTTCTCTGCTTGCTTCGTTCGGACGAAGTTCTCAATATCAGAGCAGAGCATATTGAACTCTATAAGGACCCCAAGACGGGAGAGGATGCCATAAGGCTGACTCTTCCATATAGGAAGACAGCGCAAACAGGAGGTTGGCTATTTCACCAGCTCATCGGATACCAATGCTCACGGTGGCTATTTTGGACACTAGGTATCCCTCCCTTTCACCTGGTTAAAATGCCCGCAAACTTGAAGCACCTATGTCCTGTACGCGCTTACGCTGACTGGATCAGTGCCTCAAAAATTCAACAAGGGTATTTGTTCAAACACATTAATCTAGGGGACGAGGTTGCTATCCATGCCAATGTTCCACTAGTCAGTCTCTTCGTTCCTAGCCCTCGCTAAACTCTACTGAATATTTCTTGCAGAGCCACGGTCGATTCCTTTGTATGTTCAGAGCCAATCTGGAAGAGATTGGAGCAGCTTCAGAAGCGTATGGAACCCATTCATTTCGGCGAGGGGGTTGCCAGTGGTTGGCCACTGATCTTCACAAGAGCTTGACAGAGATTTGCCAATGGGGAGGCTGGTCTCTTGAACTCTCGCCAAACGTCATTATGCGATATTTGTACTCTCCTAACGATGATCCTGCGTCTCCACGCGAAGATTTTTTGAATTTGCATTTGCAACGTCATTCCGAACCACAATCTGGTTTCTTTATATCATATCCTGTCTTATATACCTCCAATATGTCTATGAATACTTACTTGCCTAATGACAGCCAGCACTTTACGTGGTAGTTCTGTATGACCAGATCAGTTCAGCGAGTCGGCGCCGCCTCTAGTGGAGGCGTATGACTTCAAAGCCGCTACCACAATCCTCGAATTGCCAGCGAGAAACATCAACAATTCAAACCCTGACTTGGGTCGGGAGGCCCCAGAGACTCGAGAGAACTCAGAGCCCCTTTCTGGCGGTCTCCCAAAGACTCCCAGAGACTCCAAGTCAAGCTATGGGTTGGTTCTCTCCGTCTCTGGAGACACCGGGAGAAAACAAGAGAGAAGAGCGTTACTAGTATTGTTCCCAATAATGCTGGTCAAATTAGGTAGAAAATCATCGTATTTATTAGATAATTTGTTAACGATATATAGGATAAGAAAACAGGCAAATCTCGACTCTTCAGCTGTGGAGCATTTCCTTAGCCCTTTGCTCCATCTTAGCACTAACACGCTCTGCCTCATCTGGCGAGAGCCCTTGTACAACTCCAGTCGTATGGCCTTCGAAGATCTCTTGCCTTGTGGAGCTAGGTGTGTCGTTAGGTACATTGGCACTGCTTCAGTATGAGGGTAAAGCTCACTTCTAACCTCCGCCACTTCGCCAACGGAATTTCCACGATATCGCGATGGACTGAGAAAGAATTTAAGAATACCGAAAAGCTGGTAGTACCCGCAAAATATCCTCGAAATATTGAGCAGAAAGACTGTTGAAGCTCTGAGACATTGTTAGTAAATGACCGAATGGTATTAATACCAAATGCAGACAATGCTCGGGACCTGGTATAAGATCTATTAGCACTGTGTTAAATGGCAATATCGTTATACAAACCTGTAATCAAATTCAACTACGAGATCTTGATTGGCCTCCTTGGCTTGTAGAACACGCAGAAGCTGTGTCAAGACAGCCTTCTATACGCCAAGTTCAAACCTGTGACAGAGTGTCCCTTCTCAAAGATGAAGAATCTTGCAATCGCAACTTTATTGACAAGGAAAACTCTTGCATTGGTGACTCGCCGCTGTAAGTCGTATAAAAAGCCTCATTTGTCGGCGTTCCCCTTCATCATGCATCATGGACGTAGGCAGAGCCCTCCATCTCGAATGGTAGCCAGGAGGACTCTGGAGGTACTTTCAATAAGCTAAAATTCTGTATTCGAGCAATAAGAGTTTGCTTCCTTTTGGGGCAATCTGCTGAATACGTTAAAATGCAAGGAGAAACTCGTCTGGTAGTTCCGTCCGCACATCGAATTACAATTGCATGCACGTGAGCTCTAATAAACATGCATAAGATCCCGCTTGCAGTGAGTGAGAAGAGCCCATTTCTGGTTAGCACTGATGCTGGAACATTTGGCAATGGAATCTGATATTGAATCGGGTAGCTGAAAGTATCAGTAAGGCGAAACGATGATGCTCAAGACCGAATATTTACAGGAGGTAGATAACGAACATGATGAGAAGACATGCTCTGTGGACGCGCACGTAGGTATCCGGATATGTTTCCAAAGACTAGATAGATTGGCCAAAGCTTACCAGCAATAACACTCTAGCTGGCAGCCTGGCACTTTGGGTTGCCGTTCGAAGGTTTCGTGGGCCTCGAGCCATGCATTCGAAGTGTAAAGTTCATCATATAGCCGCTGTTCGTGTCCGGCTTCTGGGTGTGAGTGGGAGTGACGGAAAGGCTGACATGAGACATATGAGATGCCGGGTCGGAGAATGCAGACATAATAGCTTCTAGCAAAGATCGGCGTTGGAATCCAACAATTGGGAATGGCACCGACGGTTTCTCCATCCACCCATGGTTTTATGCCTTGCGACTCTATCTCTCGGTCTGACGCATCAAGGCGCTCGTTCTCTAGTTTGCTGTCTGCACAGGAATCCTCAGACTGGATAATGTCTCGTGCAAAGCGTGCCAACTCTGTAGCCAAGTTCCACCCACTCCTAGAGTTCAATCACTACGTGCTTCTCCGGACGGTCATGTTGGCAGATGGCTAAGGAAGAACAGGAGTCCCGGAGGGTGTATCGGAACCAAGTGAATGCTTAGCAGGATCAGGTACATCTGCAAGTTCGTTGTTGGTCAAGTTGAGTCTGGCTCGAACGTCGGACGGCGTGAATAAGCGTTGAAGACCCCAGGGATGTCCGCTACTGTGTGCATTGCATCGCGAATAATGAGAGTAACCTGTCGAATAACAGACATATCAACAGTTTATTGAAGCTTGATATCGGCGACGGTGCTCAAGATCTAATGTGGGGCACTGCAGGAGTATCGGAGACGCAAGCGTTTCGGAAGTGACGATGTTTCTGGCCTAGTGTTATCAACGGGCAGGATCGTGACGTTCTCCCTAGGTAATAAATCAGGTTAGATGTTTGATGGAGAGGTAGCGATAGCAGAGAGACTGCGGAAAAACACACAGTTCTATTTTGGTTTGCGAGGCCAGCTCCGTAGCAAGTATTGCCTCATTCCTATTGGTTCTTGTACCACACTTCGCCAGAGAAGTCCATCGAACTTTGGGTTCCCACTTTCCACTTTATCTCCGTGTGAGTTTCAGATGGCTTCGGATCATAATCAGCGTCAGTGGGAGGATCTAGAGATGAAGCTAGGTTGAGGGTGAGGTAGAGGGGTATCTTGGTGGTGGAAGTGGTTGAAAGCTAGCCACTGTGCGCCCAACATCGGGTGGAAGTCACCAGGATGCCGGGTGATTGCCACCTTTCACCTGGTTTTAGGTTGAATACCGGGTGGATACCGACGAGGTGAAATTCACCCTCCCTTCACTCGTCTCTGACGCTACGTGGCAAACGGGTGAGTGTCATCGGTAGTGACTTGTCAGATCGGAAAAGTTCGCTTAGGCCCACCCTAAGGTCGGCATAGGTTGCCGGCCATCATGCATCATAGCCAGACCACGATCAGTCTTGAGTGTCTTCTGTCCTTACCACCATCCTCGCCGCCTACTTGCCCTCTTCCGCCTACAACAGTGCTGCTTTCCGGTATCGCGCTTGGTATTAGCTACCGCACCACTTTATTCGTGGTGATCTATATGAACTGAACCTTAGACAAGGACAGGTTCAGTGATTCGAGCGTCGTCGTCGCTGTCGCTGTCGTCGACAGGTGCGTTCACGTATATATGCGCGCATATATTCACTTAATTGACGTCCTAAGCTATCACACAGGCACTTCTCTTAATTGGGGCACTGATCTTTGCGTAGATGAGTAGTCTTTTGAAGGCAAATATCCTGACTGATGATTTTGCTATAGATCTTGAATCTGCTCGATGGCATAGACAGGGGCCTTTCCATTGATTCCAGGCGCTGGTATGTAAATGTCCAAATGAATCTCACTGCATACACTGACTTCGTACTACAGGTCTTGTTTCTACATGGAGCCGCCAGTTCACCGCAGCCTTCAGTTCTTCCTTTCCCATGGCGGCAACTTGGATATCGAAGACCGGGAAAAGGCAACGGCAAGGGCTGCCCTCATGAGCGTTGCTCGTAGTGGAAAATTTCCTGTGTTGACGGCAATAGTGAGCGATGAGGATTGTCGTCGAGCAGCTATTCAAGACTAGTACGTCCCACATTTCCTACTCAAAATGCAGTATGCTTATTAGCAAGTCAAATAGGGGAATCCAATCTTACTGGCTCTCGTCCTCCATTCAGTGACCAGTCGCATTGGCCAACCCGATGTGGCAGGGAGTCTCTCGTGGTGCTTCTTTCATCAATGTTTGTTACTGTTAAGCTGGTGTCAGGCTGAGAAGGTAGGTGGTTCAAGTAGTAACGATGTATAAGCTATGTATGTATATAGCCTATGTAGCAGATTTAGAATTTTATGAATTTTATTGAATAACCTGAAATGCGAGTGAAAGTAAGCCGATGGACTAGTGATACGAACCCGAATAGACTGGTTATACTTCACTAGGTAAACAGGTTGGTGTCACCCTGTGGGCGTCCCATGGACGACCGGTTTAACGCGGAAGTTTTTCGGGTGATTTTCACTAGATTTTCACCCGAATAGCACAACCCGCTATTCGGGTGATAGGTATGGAAATCGGGTGAATGTACACTCATAAACTAGTGATTGTGACTAGGTATCCGGGTGATTAACTTGGTGAAAGTCACCCGATGTAGGGCGCACGGTATAAGGAGCAATCATTTGATGGGGCATGTTTGGATAGTTTGGCCAGCACGTAAAATTACCACTGCAGCTTGCTCAAAGAGACCTTCATGAAAGGGGGAGACTGCGGCCACCTGAGCGCAGAGAAAGAGAAAGCGAGCTGAACATATGCATCATTCAAATAGTACATGATTTCTTTGTATATTGAGTTAGATTCTTTAATCGGGGGAAGTGTTGCATTGAAAATCTAGACACAGCGCAATCTCAAGGCAATGCCGCAAGCTTCTTCTCGAATATTGACAGAGTCAAAAGGCTCACGCTGATGTCTTGCTGAAGCTCGAGACAATATTTGGGCAGGGATTCCGCAAAGATGTTTCTTATTGAAGATCATAACGGTATTAAGCGCAGAACGTTCAAGTTATCCCGAGAGGTAAGCCTGGCAAAATATCGCATTGTTGGGCCTCTGCAGAAACAGGCAGGTAGCAAAGGTGGATTCTAGTAGAAGGTTGGAAGTTTGGTGGCATTTGGTGAAAGAGCACATATCTGTCGTGAAAGGCACCATCTCGCAGCGCACAGTCTTTGGCTGCCTAGCAATGTCATCATGTCAAGGATCACCAGGCAACAGATAGTGCCAGCCGATGGTCTTGTACCATAATTAGAAGGAATGTTGACTACTATCTGGACAAGCTCACGGAATGTGCTATTAAATATTCTCAAGCAATCTCAAGAGCCAGAATTGGCTGTGGCTTGGTTAGGTCAATGGGTCATATTACATTATTATACCAAGTATCGAAACAAGCCTCAATCTTCTGGGGAGGTAACGTCCGCCTCCCTAACATCGACATCGTCGTCACCATCCTCGAGACCTTCAAAATCCAACAAAGAGCTCCAGCGCGAATTCGGCCTAGGCAAGAACTGTAATAAATGTCAGAGGCCGTGTATGAACAAAAAGAAAGATAACTGACCACTGAACAAGTGCTATATCGACCTGAGAACGAAATGCGATCGACTGAAGGAAGCTGCACTTGGAATTCCTCAAAGATTTGTTTGAGGGCATCCTTGTCGGCCAGTGGGTGAATCCAAGCGCCTGAAAGTACAAGAGGACGAGGACCGTTGACAGAAGAATGTTGATTTGAGGCAATCGGGAATACCATCGATTTTACTGGATCTGCAGACAGCTGCTGGCGTATATAGGCTCGCGCATCCAATGTGTCTGCGAAAAGAGGAAGGGCGGAGATGACCTGCTCCGCGAGGGTCTCCAGGTTTCTCCCAAACGCTTGATGATGTTGAGGTAAGCTACTCGTCAAACGAATAAGACTCTTCCCCCATCCGGCTCGGACGAGATCAAGAACAGTGTCTTTTGACAAAGGGTGTATGCCCTTGAATCAGATTAGAATCATTTGAGTGTGTGAATTGGGATGCTGACCTGGTAC
>Ga0247730_1001174_pt1 | contig 15160 bp, 15 predicted proteins | sample UWRJL073202C2_FD_180959 | JGI IMG/M metagenome (GOLD analysis project Ga0247730, IMG submission 180959) | Plant litter microbial communities from Arlington Agricultural Research Station in Wisconsin, United States - UWRJ-L073-202C-2 | ecosystem: Environmental > Terrestrial > Plant litter >... | reverse complement strand
CAACTGATACTTTTTCATGTTTTACATCAGATTGTTATGGTCACGTATTTAAGTAAAGAATTATCTCAATTAGTAAAAACTTATAACTTGCAACTACCCTAAATTTGGGGTTTTTTACGAGTCGTGCAACTGGACGATAGCTGGCCAATTCAGGCGGCGGATCTGAGGGACTTGCGTCGATGAGCGAAAAATACGCCAATCTCACCCTTCGCCTGGACTCTGCCGTTACTCTGTTGAGTGCGCTCTCCAACGACCGACGCAAGGATATCCTGGAGATTATCTGCGAGCACGAAATGTCGGTCGGTGATTTGGCAAGGAAAATCAATATTAGCCAGTCGGCTTTGTCGCAGCATCTTGCAAAATTGCGGGAAGGGGGTCTGGTCGAAACGCGCCGGGATGCACAGACGGTGTATTATTCGAGCAAGTCACAAGCGGTCAAACGTGTTCTGGAGGCATTGCAGGCCATCGCCGACGATGCGTCGTGAAGCGCTTGCCGGAGCACCTGCGGTTCCAGCCTTGCAATGTGCCGAGACTTGCATGCGCAGAGCCGCGTGCAATGTCGCCGGGAACCCCGGCCTCCTACCGTCGCGTAACGGACAGGTCTTAATGGCGGATATCCGCTAGCGGCCAATGGATTGGACATGACGTCGATAGCCGAACCAATTGCAGCACCGCAAGAACTGGACGTCTTTCCGGATCTGAAAGCCGTGCCAAAACACCGGCATTTTCTGCGCAATGATTACATCGACCGTTTTCGAATGGCTTTGCCGTTCGACTATATTGCCGTTAGCGGCCTTGATCTCGACCAATATCGTTTTGGTCAGGGCGTTTCAATCGACACGGATATGCCAGTATCCTTCATCAAAGAATATGCCTCTGAAAATCTGTTCGCCGCTGACCCGTTTGTGCATGCTGTGACCGCCAGTTCTTCAACGATTGTCGAACGCGAGGTCTACGCACAAGCGCCGCCGCCAGAACGGGTCAAGGCATTGACCGCGCATCATGGGGTTTTGAATCGGACGCTAATTCCTATCGCCCGAAACGGCGCGATCTATGGGGCTGTCTGTGTGACCCGAAGCACACCATTCAACGACAATGAGATTGCATTTCTAACTGCCATGGCGGTGCCGGTGCATACGCAGGTGACCAAGCCGCTGATGGATCGCTTTGCCGTGCAACACCTGCGCCTGTCGAAGGGTGAAATAGCCTGCCTTCGCGCAGCCAGCCGCGGCCTGACCAGCCAGGCAATTTCACAAAGCACCGGCTATCAGAACGATACCGTCAACAGCTATCTCAAATCCGCGATATCCAAGCTCGGCGCCGACAACCGAACGCAGGCGATCGCGGACGCTATCCGGATGGGTCTTATTGAATAGACGGGTTTCGAACAGCCGCTTGGCACCAACCGGATGAAGACATGTTCCATAATCTATCTTATCTGATCTTTACATGTAATCGGGGCAGATTCCATTTTCAAATGCAACGTGGTCATTATTTACCATGTTTGCGGGATGGCGCGATGAGCGCCACCGCCGCTTCTCTGCTGGCGTTCGCGACGGCGGTCTCGCCTTTATGATGCTCCTAGCGGCTCATTTCCATTCGCTCGCATTTTCAGCTGCGCAGCCATAGGGTGGCAACGTGTTGGCGAAGGTGGTCTTGAGTCGGGCGCATCCCCAGGCATTGATGGGACCAGGCATGGCGTTGTTCAGCGTGATGCCGACTTCATCGTAAGCGCTGTCGGTATTGGTGACGTAACGGTACCAGCGAAAACCGGTAAACACGACAAGCGCAAGGGCAATGGTGATCAGGAGGCGGAGGATTCGTTTCATGGAAATCTTTCAGGCTAAAATGTCCCTTTATCATCCAGGCACTTTCTAAGCCAACAACATCTGAGAAAACCGCTTGAGACGATAACCGGATGATCCTGACATATCCGGTCGGGCGTCGGACGCGGTGTGGCCGGCATAGGCGGTCAAATACAGGCAAGCGGCGGCAGCCGCTTACCGAATGACACGCTTGTCGAGCACATGTCGGATTTTTCGTGCCAGTTGCTCACGTGTGTATGGTTTTGACAGCAACTGCACCCCCTCGTCCAACCTGCCGCCATGAACGATCGAGTTTTCCGTATAGCCTGAGGTAAACAGCACCGCCAGATCCGGGAGCCGCTCCTGCGCCAGCCTGGCCAACTCCGGACTTTTCAGGGTTCCCGGCATGATGACATCGGTAAACAGCAGATCAACAGCAGCGCCGCTGCTGATGATGACAAGTGCACTATCGGCATCGACGGCCATAAGCACGGTATAGCCGAGATCCGTCAACATCTCGATCGCCGTGGCACGAACGCCCTCGTCGTCCTCGGCGACCAGAACCGTTTCGCGTCCGCCAACCACGGGATCGGTATCGGCTGGCAACGTCACGTCTTCGGACTGCAGGGAGCGCGGCAGGTAGATCCGGATGGTGGTGCCCTGCTCGACTTCGCTGTAGATCCGGACATGACCCCCCGATTGCTTGACGAATCCATACACCATCGACAGGCCAAGCCCTGTGCCCTTGCCTTCAGGCTTGGTGGAAAAGAATGGTTCGAACACTTTTGACAATATCCCAGGAGCCATGCCGCTGCCGGTATCGGTCACCGACAACGTGACATACTGACCTGGCTGCAGGTCACTTGATTGGCCGGCATAGGCTGCATCGATCTCGACATTTCCGGCCTCGATCGTCAGGCGGCCGACGCCGTCCATCGCATCGCGGGCATTGATCGCCAGGTTGAGCAGGGCGTTTTCGATTTGCGCGGTATCGACCAGGGTGTTCCAAAGCCCGTCGGCAACGATCGTGCGGATCTCGATCCCCTCGCCGATCGTTCGACGCAGAATTTCATCGATGCCGATGACGAAACGACCGATGTTCACGACGCGCGGGTCGAGCGCCTGGCGGCGGCCGAAGGCCAGCAACTGGCTTGCCAGCTTGGCGCCACGTTCGACGCCGGCACGCGCATTGGCCACCCGGCGCTCGGCCCGCTCATTGCCGGCGATATCCTTGGCCAGGAGTTGCAGGTTACCGGACACGACCTGCAACAGATTGTTGAAATCATGGGCGACGCCACCAGTCAGGTTGCCGATTGCTTCCATCTTCTGAGCCTGCTGCAGTGCCGCCGCCGCCTGCTTCAGAGCCTCGGCTGCCGCGTGCTCGGCCGTCACGTCGCGACCAACGGCATGAATGAAACTGTCATCCGGGACGGCCGTCCAGGACAGCGTCCGGTACCCGCCGTCCTTGTGCTGATAGCGATTGACGAAGGTAAACGTCTTTACCCCCTCGCTTAGTCGACCGACCTCGCGCATGGTTGAAGCAACGTCGTCCGGATGGACGAGATCCATGAATGAGCGACCAAGCACCTCGGAACTCATCCAGCCCAATGCGGATGTCAAAGCGGGGTTGGTGGCCACCACCCGGGCGGAAAAATCCGCCACAAGCATGATGTCGGTCGATAAGCGCCACATGCGGTCACGATCGGCGGTACGATCGGCAACCTGCTGCTCCAGTGTGACGTTAAGATACTCAAGCGCTTCGCGCGCCGCGCGCAGCTCCTCGACATCGGTATTGGTGCCGATCCAGTAAATCGTGGCACCCGCTTCGTCACGGATCGGTACCGCCCGGACGATGTGCCATCGATAGCTGCCATCGCCTCGACGCAGCCGAAATTCGGTCTGGTAGAGGGAATCGGCCGAAACCGCAGCAATCCACAGTTCGGCGGCATCGCCGATGTCGTCTGGATGGACGAAATGCGTCCAGCGCCCTTCGTCGAGTTCACCCTCGCCCACGCCGCAATACTGGTAGATGCGTTCGTTGAACCAGTCGAGGCGACCGTTCGGCGGTGCCGTCCAGACATGGTTCGGCATAGCCTGGGCCAGTGCCCGGAACTTGGCCTCACTTTCGCGCAGGGCGCGCTGGGCATGCCGGCGCTCGGTGATGTCCTGGACGACGCCCACCAGCCGGATTGCCTTGCCACTCTCGTCGTGCTCGAACTCGCCACGCCGGGCAATCACCCGCTTTTCGCCGCTGTCGTTGCGGCGAATGCGATATTCGACATTGAGAGCTGCGCTCCTCCTGTTGCGTGTGTGGCTGTCGGAAGCCATCGACCGATCCTCGGGAATGATCAACTGTTCGATTGTTTTCGCAGAAACCATGGCCGTTTCCGCAACGCCAAAGATGCGGCAAAACTGCGCGGTGACGTGCATCACATCATCATCAAGGGTCAACGAAAACAGACCCACACCGCCGGCTTCCTGCGCCCGCCGCAAACCTTGTTCAGACTGCCGCAACGCTTCGTCCGCGTCTAACAAATGCTGCAGCCGCTGACGATCCTCCTGCAGTCTTTGCTCCGCCCTCACCTTTTCTGTGGTTTCCACCACGATCGCCATGACGCCGCACGGCGTTCCGGATTCGTCGAGCAATGGCGAGTAGTCGAGATTCATCCAGGCCTGTCCGGGGCGTCCATCTCGATAGAGCGTCAGCGCCTGGTCACGGTAGGCCAACGTTCCGCCAGCAAGGCAGACGCGCATGACATTGTCGTTGAATTCGGCGACCTCCGCCCAGCCCTGGCGCACATTCGATCCGAGGATCCGCGGATGGCGGGCGCCGGCAAAGACCGAATAGGCATCGTTATAAATCATCACCCCCGCCTCACCCCAAAGCGTAACGATCGCTACCGGCGAGCGTAGGATCAGCGCGATCGTGGTCTTCAACCTCTGCGGCCAACCTTCCATGGATCCGAGCGGGGTAGACGCCCAGTCGAATTGCGCGATCAATCCCGCAAGTTCTCCGCCGCCCAGCAGAAACGGCATATCAAGATCGTGGGATTGGGTGGAGATCGTGTCCATCATCGAGAGCTCTTGAAATGCAGAAGGAGTTTTCGGCGGTTAACAAGGCATTGCTGATATAGCATTCAGGAATCCCTGTAAATTATCGGTTTTCACCAACTCCGCGGGTTGCATTCTCCTATAACGCGAAAATCCGGCAGGAGGTCCTGCCGGATTCGGATATTGGTATGAAAAACCGCAGATCAGGCGGCGAGCGTCGCGTGGCTCTTGCGGACATCGTCGTCCGTAAGGATGCCGGAGGCGCGCAGCAGCGAGGCGAAGCGGCCATTGCTCTGGCTGAGCTCCTGGAAGGAACCGGCTTCGATCACTTCGCCATGGTCGAGGAACAGCACCAGGTCGGCTTCACGAACCGTCGACAGACGGTGAGCGATGATGAACGTGGTGCGGTCCTTGCGCAGGTTGTCGATGGCCGCCTTTACACGGTTCTCGGTCTCGACGTCGAGCGCGCTGGTGGCCTCGTCGAGCACCAGGATCGGTGCATTCTTGAGGATCGCCCGGGCAATCGCAATCCGCTGGCGTTCGCCACCCGACAGACGGTTACCACGTTCACCGACCTTGGTGTCGTAACCATTGTCGCGTGTCTCGATGAAGTCGCCGGCAGCAGCGGCCTGAGCGGCAGCAACCACATCTTCGGCAGAGGCGTCTTCACGGCCCAGCTTGATGTTGTCGCTGATCGAACGGTTCAGCAGACCAGAGTCCTGGAACACGGTGGCGATCGAGCGGCGTAGCGACTTGCGGGTGACAGTGGCGATATCGACACCATCAACCAGGATCTGGCCGCTCTTTGGCTCATGCACACGCTGCAGCAGGTTGACGAGCGTCGTCTTGCCGGCACCGGTCGGGCCGACGATGGCGATGGTCTGGCCGGCTTCGGCGGTGAAGGAGACGTCCTTCATGCCCTGCGAACCATTGGCGAAATTGAACGACAGGTTGCGGAACTCGACCTTGCCCTTGACCTCGCCGAGATCGGCAGCGTCGGTTGGCTCTTCGCGTTCCTTGACCGAGTCTTCGAGAATAAAGAAGTCTTCGAGCTTGGCACGGGCTTCAAAGATCTGCGTCACGAACTGCTTCATCTGGTCAAGGCGGCCGATCAGCAGGCCGGCAAAGCCGATGAAGGCAATGACGTCGCCGATTTTCAAGGTGCCGTTCTGGACTAGCAGTGTGCCGATCACGAGAATGACCATCATGGCGATCGTCGAGGCGATGCGGTTTAGGGCACCGGCCAGCGCCCACCAGTTGAGAACCGGCATCTGGGCCGCGATCAGCTGATCGGCATAACGTTTCAGCTCGCGAGTTTCCGATTCGATGCGGTTATAGCTGTGCAGCACCGAAACGTTGCTGATCGAGTCCGACACATGCGAGAACACGCTGTGATAGTGGTCTTCGACATTGGCCTGACCGTCACGGGTCTTGCTCATCACCACCTTGCCGATGGCCACATAGGCAACACCCAGCACGACCAGCACGATCGACAGACGATAGTCCATGGCGAACGCGGTCGGGATCAGCAGTAGAAGAGCAACGGCTGTCGCCAGATGCGTGCGCATGAATTCTAGCCACAGGCCGAACAGAGTTTCGCAGGCGCGCAGCAGCGTGTGCAGCGCATTGGATGTGCCGCGATCGCTGTGCCAGGACAGCGGCATCGAGATGATGCGGCCGAAGGCTTCGGTGATCAGCGTGGCGCGGCGGCCATGGGCCAGGCGGTCGGCCTCACGGGCCACCAGCACGAAGGCAATGGTGTTGAACACGCCGAAACCGGCCCACATCAACAGCATCGGCGTTACGGCCTGCTTGGACGAGATCGCATCGATGATTTTACCAAACAGGATCGGTTCTGCGATGGTGATGACGGCCAAAACGATGTTGGCGACAACGATTGCAGACACACGAAGCTTGTAGACGGCAAGATATTGAAGCGCTCTTGCGTAGACCTGAAACAATGTCACTGGTTCACCTCTTTGCGCGATATGCGCACTGCGCGAATTAAACTTTAGAACCGCAGAGATCCGTCCAAAATACCGTCTTGGGAGAACCGGTACACCGCGAGCCTCTGCTGCTCTTCGCCTCTCGAACCGCAGCATTTGCGCGGCCCTTCAGTCGATGGTGACGGTATGACAGGGTCCACATGAACGGCCCCTGAACGGTCGTTCAGACTTCGTTAGAAGTTTGGTGGGGGGTGATTCTTTTTCAGGGAAATCAGGGGCTTTTGTGCAAGCCGCGCGATCTGATCCGATCAGGAGCGGCCTTCGTAGGAAGGGACGAAGATGCGGGCCTGCAGGGATCGGCGGGGCTTTATCTTTCGGCGGTTTGCCGTAGTCTGAGGCATCCACAGAGGAGACGGCCATGCGTGCTCGACTGACCCTTGCAGTGCTGTGTTTTGCCTGTTTCTCGATTGGTCTGCCGGCCCGGGCCGAAGACCCGATCGAGGCCGCAAGGTTGGTAATTGAGAGCCAAATCTCCGCCTTTCTGAAAGACGATGCGGATCTGGCCTATTCCTTTGCCTCGCCGAAAATCAAAAACGTGTTTCCCGACAAGGACCAGTTTTTTGCCATGGTTCGTAAGAGCTATGAGCCGGTCTATCACCCGGGCAATTATGCCTTCGGGCGCAACAAGATTCTCTCCGACGGCGCTGTCGTGCTGCAGGAAGTGCTGATTTCCGGGCGCGAGGGCAAGGACTGGACGGCCGTCTACGAACTCGGGAAGCAGCCGGACGGCAGTTACAAGATCAACGGCGTGCAGATGCTGAAGAATACCACCAGCACCGGGATCTGAGATCCTGCCGATATCCGACGCCGCCAACACATATCGGACGCCAGCGGCAACGGCATTCCAGTCGTGCCCTTCCCCAGGCGATCAGCTGGGTTAAGCCCCTCGTGGGGAGGGGTGGAAAGTTTTTGTTGCAAACAAGAACAACCTCTCCCGTCGCTTCGCTCGACCCTCCCCACAAGGGCGAGGTTTAGGGCGGCTGTGGCGTCCCACGTGTCGCTCGCCTATAGCTTGTCGATATCGCCCTTGGCCCACATTTCCTGCGTCTCGGCATAGAAATCGGCAAACCGGTCCTCGGCAATCGCCGCGCGAATCCCCTTCATCAGGTCCTGGTAATAGGAAAGATTGTTCCAGGTGAGCAGCATGCCGCCGAGCGACTCGTCGGCGCGGATCAGGTGGTGCAGGTAGGCGCGGGAATAGTCGCGCGTGGCCGGGCAGTCGGACTCGTCGTCGAGCGGGCGCATGTCTTCCGCGTGGCGGGCGTTGCGCAGATTGACCTTGCCGCGCCGGGTGAAGGCCAAGCCATGGCGCCCTGCCCTTGTCGGCATCACGCAGTCGAACATGTCGATGCCGCGGGCGACCGATTTCAAGATGTCGTCGGGCGTGCCGACGCCCATCAGATAGCGCGGCTTGTGGCTCGGCAGCTCCGGGAGGGTGATGTCAAGCATGTCGAGCATCACCGCCTGCGGCTCGCCGACGGCAAGGCCGCCGACCGCATAGCCCTTGAGGTCAAGCGCCGCCAGCCCTTGCGCCGAGCGGACGCGCAGATCGGGGATATCGCCGCCCTGGACAATGCCGAACATTGCCTTGCCGGGCTGGTTACCAAACGCCACCTTGCAGCGCTCGGCCCAGCGAAGCGACATCTGCATCGCCCGTTCGATCTCTTTCGGTTCGGCCGGCAGACGGACGCATTCGTCGAGCTGCATCTGGATGTCGGACCCCAATAGCCCCTGGATCTCGATCGACCGTTCCGGCGACATATGGTGGACGCTGCCGTCGACATGGCTCTTGAAGGTGACGCCCTGCTCGTTGATCTTGTTCAGCGCCGACAGCGACATCACCTGAAAGCCACCGCTGTCGGTGAGGATCGGATGCGGCCAGCGGATCAGCTCGTGCAGGCCACCGAGCCGGGCGACGCGCTCGGCGCCGGGGCGCAGCATCAGGTGGTAGGTATTGCCCAGAATGATGTCGGCACCGACATCGCGCACCTGATCAAGATACATTGCCTTGACCGTGCCGACGGTGCCGACCGGCATGAAGGCCGGCGTGCGGATTTCTCCACGCGGCATCGAAATTTCACCGAGACGTGCGCCGCCATCGGTCTTTTTCAGGGTGAAGGTAAAATTCTCGGTCATGTCAGTCTTTCCGGACAAGCAGGCTGGCATCGCCATAGGAATAGAAACGGTAGCCGGTGGTAATCGCATGCGTATAGGCGGCGCGCATTACCTCGAGGCCGCTGAAGGCCGAGACCAGCATGAACAGGGTCGACTTCGGCAGATGGAAATTGGTCATCAGCAGGTCGACCGCCTTGAAGCGGTAGCCGGGGGTAATGAAGATCCCCGTGGGGCCGGACCAGGGATTGACCTGCCCGTCCTCGCCGGCCGCACTTTCGATCAGCCGGAGCGAGGTGGTTCCGACGCAGACGATGCGCCCGCCCCTCGCCTTGACCGCATTCAATTCTTCCGCCGTGCCGACGCTGACATGGCCGGTTTCCAGATGCATGCGGTGGTCATCGGTATCGTCGGCCTTCACCGGCAGAAAGGTGCCGGCGCCGACATGTAGGGTGACGAAATGGCGCTCGACGCCCATGGCATCCAGCGTGGCAAAAAGCTGCGGGGTGAAATGCAGGCCGGCAGTCGGCGCAGCGACGGCGCCTTTTTCGCGGGCGTAGATGGTCTGATAGTCTTCCTGGTCGCGCGCATCCTCGTCACGCTTGGCAGCGATATAGGGCGGCAGCGGGATATGGCCTACAGTGGCAATCGCCGCGTCGAGATCGGCGCCCGACACGTCGAACGTCAGAGCCACCTCACCGGCCTCGCGTTTTTCGGTGATGGTCGCTTCCAGCTTTGCATCGCCGCTGGCGGAGGCAAAGCGGATGCGGTCACCCTGCTTGATGCGCTTTCCGGGCCTTGCAAAGGCACGCCATTCGTTACCGGCGATTCGCATGTGCAGCGTCACGGAGACCGGCGTTTCCTGTGCACCTTCGCGCAGGCGAACGCCTTCGAGCTGGGCCGGAATGACTTTCGTATCGTTGAACACCAAGGCATCGCCGGGCTTTAAAAATGACGGCAGGTCGAAGACGCGGTGATCCGTGAGCGTCTCGGCATCGTTCGGCCGGACCAGCAGCAGCCGGGCGCCGTCGCGCGGGCTGTTGGGCCGCAGCGCGATGTTTTCTTCCGGCAGATCGAAATCGAACAAATCGACACGCATTAAATATCCACTAATTTCTCAAGATTGTCCAAGTAGCGACGAAATTTTTCAGGAGTGAAATCAAACGAAAAATCATTGCCTAGATGATCTACATAGATTTTACCGACGTCGGTTATATACCGTCCACCAACATCAGAATTTAGGTCATTCTTATTATATCTGGAAAGGCTTCGGTCATGATTGTGGGTCACTGCATCGCGTGCGAATTTTACGTTCGGAAAGCTTGTTTCAAAACATTCCATGATAAATTTTTCAGTTTCGCCCAAAACCACCAAAATTTCTTTAGATTTTGTTAGCTCACGCGCGTTGAAAAGCTCAATCGGCACAATGTCGGCATGGATATGTGCGGCGGTGTTTGCAGCTAGGCAAATATCCGACAATCCATCCTCATCGAAAGACTTTATGAAAATCTTTCTATACTGAAAATAGCAATGAGCAGAAAAACACGCGGTCCAAAATGAGCTGCGAAATATTGTCGTAACAGCAAGCATCCGCATTCGATCGTGCTCATCAATGATGGCTTTGGACGCTAAAGTCGCTCGGCGTTCCAGACCATTCCAAAGCGTGGCTTTGGCTGTCATCAACTCAGACGTAAGAAGCCGTGCTTTTACAAGCACGGCCCCCAGATCATGCTGCGAGTATTGTATCGCTGTCATTGAGACCCTTGAATCAGACTTCGGACGCCAGACGCATCGAGACGATCGAATCGGGGTCGGTAACCGGCTCGCCCTTCTTGATCTTGTCGACATTGTCCATGCCTTCGATTACCTGGCCCCAGACGGTGTACTGCTTGTTCAGCCATGGGCTGTCGGCGAGGCAGATGAAAAACTGCGAGTTGGCCGAGTTCGGGCTCTGGCTGCGGGCCATCGAGCAGGTGCCGCGGAGATGGCTGACATTGGAGAATTCAGCCTTCAGGTCTTCCTTGGACGAACCGCCCATGCCGGCGCGCGACGGATTGAAATGCTCGCCGCCCTTCTTGCCGTACTGCACGTCGCCGGTCTGAGCCATGAAGTCGTTGATCACGCGGTGGAACACCACGCCGTCATAGGCCTTTTCCGACACCAGTTCCTTGATGCGGGCCACGTGGCCCGGGGCCAGGTCCGGCATCAGTTCGATGACGACGTTTCCCTTGGTGGTTTCCAGAATGATGGTGTTTGCGGGATCCTTGATCTCGGCCATGGTTTTTCTCCTGTTTTGGCGCGGGCTCTATCTGGCCCGTCGGTTTTACTTCTTGATGGTGACTTTGATCATCCGGTCGGGATTTTTGGTCTCGCCATTGGCGCCTTCGCCCTTCTTGATCTTGTCGACATTCTCCATGCCGGACACGACCTTGCCGACCACTGTATACTGGCCGTTCAAAAAATCGCCGGGGGCGAACATGATGAAGAACTGCGAATTGGCGGAATTCGGATCGGACGAGCGGGCCATGCCGACCGTGCCGCGCTCGAACGGCACTTTCGAAAACTCGGCCTTGATGTCCGGCAGGCTGGAGCCGCCGGTGCCGGCCTGAGCCGGCTTGAAATCTTTGTTCATATTGCCGTACTGGACGTCGCCGGTCTGAGCCATGAAGCCGGTGATGACGCGGTGGAAGGCAACATTGTCGTACTCGCCCTTCTGGGCCAGCGCTTCGATCTGGGCAACGTGTTTTGGCGCGACGTCGGGCATCAGCTGGATGACCACAGGGCCGTCCTTCAGCTCGATCGTCATGGTGTCAGCAAAGGCGGTGCCGGCCATGGAAGCGAAAGCGACGGCGCCGGCAAAGGCGAGATGAAGCAGTTTCATGTGGGCTCCATTAAAATGTTGGAAGGCTAGCGATTCAGCTTGGCGTTCAGGGCGGAAAGGACAGCGGCCGGCACGAAGGCGCCGACATCGCCACCCATGGAGGCGATCTGCCGGACCAATGTGGCGGTAATGGGCCGTGAGGCTGCGGCCGCCGGCAGAAAGATCGTCTGAATGGCCGGCGCCATTTCGTGGTTCATGCCGGCCATCTGCATCTCGTAGTCGAAATCGGTGCCGCTTCGCAGCCCGCGCACCAGGATCTTGGCGCCACTGTGCCGGGCCGCATCGACCACCAGCCCGTCGAACGAGACGACGCTGACATCGCCGGCCTTTTGCGGAAGCACTTCGGCCAGCGACTGGCGGATCAGCTCGGCACGTTCCTCGTAGGAAAAGAACGGCGGTTTGCCTGGATGCACGCCGATCGCGACCACGAGCTTTTCCGCAACGTTGAGCGCCTGCACGAGCACATCGAGATGGCCGTTGGTCATCGGGTCAAAAGAGCCTGGATAAAAAGCAATCGTCATCGGGCGCCAAGGTTTTGGTTTCCCCGCCTTTTGTCACGGACAGCCGGCAACGGCAAGAGTTTTGGCGCTCGATTGCAGCCTGACCGGCCATCGGCGACTGAACGGCGGATGAATGAGGCGTTCAAGGCCGCTTCAGCCTGACAGTGTTTATATCGCATCAACAAACCGCGCCTTCCCCGAAACAACGAAGCGGTTCTGTAATGGAGACGACATGCTCGCCGTTCTGATCGTGACCACCATCATCGCCTCGCTGGCCATTGAACTGATCGTCGCAATTTATGGCCGCGAGGAAGACTGGAGCTGAGCAAGCTGGGATCCACCGACCGACTATCACCCTGTAAATTTAGCGTTTTCTAACATGAATGCAGGATGAACAGGCCATTCAAGCATGCTTCAGACCGCAATGGTTAAACAAAGATAACACTGCCGGGGAACCGGTAAGCAATTCACGCGTTCTTAAATCTGAAAGGAACTGGACATGTTCTCGAAAATGAAAACGGTCAATGTCGACAAGATCTCGATGATCAACCTGGTTTGGATGGTCATGATCACCACAATGCTGACAGCTACCGTCGCTCTTTACGAAAACAACTTCGACAAGACCAGTTCTTCCATCTCGCCGATCTCGGCTCGTTACGCAAGTTACGACCAGTAAGACCGGCGGGACCCAGAGTTCCCGAGAGGAACGAGAAAGGACCGTGCCATGTTTGTGACCCTGACCGTGCTTACCGCCCTTATCAGCATTATGTTCGTTGCATCCGTGGCCTCGTCCGTCTCGGAACTCCGTCGCGAAAGCGACGATTTCAAGGATTACGCCAAGCGCAACAGCGCTTTTTGAACCAAACCTACAGACGCCGCGCATTCCTCATTTTGCGCTGGTCAGACAGATGCCGGACGGATCCCCCTCCCGTCCGGCATTTTTGATTCTGGACCCCTGCCCTGATGCCACGAGCATAAAAAAACCGGCCGCTTTTGGCGACCGGTTTATCCGTCAATAGAAAGACTTGGCCTACTCGGCCCTATCCGTCGGGTTCGTCGGCTCGTCGCCATCCGTCGCCGGCGTTTCGGGTGCACCACCCTCTTCGCCCGTCACAGCAGCCTCTTCGCCGGCAACCACACCGTCATCGCCCTCTTCAGGTTCCGGGTCGGTGATGCGCTCGACGGACACGACCTTCTCGTCCTTGGCGGTGGAGAAGATGGTTACGCCCTTGGTGGCGCGGCTGGCAAAGCGGATGCCGCCGACCGGTACGCGGATCAGCTGACCGCCGTCGGAAACCAGCATGATCTGGTCGCCGTCCTCGACCGGGAAGGCGGCGATCAGTTCGCCGATCTCGCTTGTCTTGGATGTGTCGGTGGCACGGATGCCCTTGCCGCCGCGGCCCGAGGTGCGGAAGTCGTAGGACGACGAGCGCTTTCCAAAACCCTTTTCGGACACCGTCAGCACGAACTGTTCGCGGGCCTTCAGCTCTTCGTAGCGCTCGTTGCTCAGTTCTCCGACTTCTGCGACTTCCTCGCCGACGAGCGCGATTTCCTCGCCCTCCTCACCGGTAGCAGCACGACGTTCGGCGGCGGAGCGCTTCAGATAGGCAGCACGCTCCCATGGCTCGGCATCGACATGGCCGACGATGGTCATCGAGATGATGCGGTCGCCAGCGCCCATGCTGACACCACGTACGCCGACCGAGTTGCGGCCAGCAAAGACGCGCACGTCGTCGACCGGGAAGCGAATGCACTGGCCGAGCGCCGTGGTCAGCAGCACGTCGTCGCGCTCGGTGCAGGTTTCAACCGAAAGGATTTCGTCGCCCTCGTCGTCGAGCTTCATGGCGATCTTGCCGTTGCGGTTGACCTGGACAAAATCCGACAGCTTGTTACGGCGCACGGTGCCGCGCTTGGTCGAGAACATCACGTCGAGGTTTTCCCAGCTCGTCTCGTCCTCGGGCAGCGGCATGATCGTGGTGATGCGTTCGCCGGCTTCGAGCGGCAGCATGTTGATCAGGGCCTTGCCGCGCGAGGTCGGGGTGCCGATCGGCAGGCGCCAGACCTTTTCCTTATAAACGATGCCGCGCGACGAGAAGAACAGGATCGGCGTGTGGGTATTGGCAACGAATAGCCGGGTAACGAAATCCTCGTCGCGCGTCGCCATGCCGGAGCGGCCCTTGCCCCCGCGGCGCTGGGCGCGATAGGTGGCGAGCGGCACGCGCTTGATATAGCCGAGATGCGAGACGGTGACGACCATGTCCTCGCGGGCGATCAGGTCCTCGTCGTCCATCTCCAGGCCGCCATCGATGATCTCGGTGCGGCGCGGGGTGCCGAACTCGTCGCGCACGCCGGTCAGCTCTTCCTTGACGATGGTCATGATGCGGATGCGCGATGACAGGATATCGAGGTAATCCTTGATTTCCTCGCCAATCTTGTTGAGTTCGTCGCCGATTTCGTCGCGTCCGAGCGCCGTCAGGCGGGCCAGACGCAGTTCGAGGATGGCACGGGCCTGCTCTTCCGAGAGATTGTAGGTCAGGTCCTCGTTGATGCGGTGGCGCGGATCGTCGATCAGCCGGATCAGCGATTCGACGTCGGCGGCCGGCCAACGGCGGCTCATCAGCTGTTCGCGCGCGGTCTGCGGATCGGGCGCCTGGCGGATAACGCGAATGACCTCGTCGATATTGGCAACCGAAATCGCCAGGCCGACCAAGACGTGGGCCCGGTCGCGGGCCTTGCGCAGCAGATACTTCGTTCGCCGGCTAATCACTTCCTCGCGAAAGGCAACGAAGGCGCGCAGCATGTCGA
>Ga0247730_1001173_pt1 | contig 15167 bp, 13 predicted proteins | sample UWRJL073202C2_FD_180959 | JGI IMG/M metagenome (GOLD analysis project Ga0247730, IMG submission 180959) | Plant litter microbial communities from Arlington Agricultural Research Station in Wisconsin, United States - UWRJ-L073-202C-2 | ecosystem: Environmental > Terrestrial > Plant litter >... | reverse complement strand
GAGGGCACCAAGTACGGCGACACCAAGCTCGTCGACCACATGGCGGCCGACGGTCTGTGGGACGCGCTGACCGACCAGGCGATGGGTGGCCTGACGGAGCAGATCAACGCCGAGAAGCAGAAGTTCAGCCGCGAGCAGCAGGACGCCTTCAGCGCCGCCTCGCACCAGAAGGCGGCCGTGGCCCAGAAGAACGGCGTCTTCGACGACGAGATCGTCCCGGTCGAGATCCCGACCCGCAAGGGCGACCCGATCGTGGTCTCGGCCGACGAGGGAGTCCGCGGCGACACCACGACCGAGTCGCTGGGCAAGCTGCGTCCCGCCTTCGACAAGAACGGCACCATCACGGCGGGCTCGGCCAGCCAGATCTCCGACGGCGCGGCCGCGGTCGTCGTCATGAGCAAGACCAAGGCCGAGGAGCTCGGCCTGTCGTGGATCGCCGAGATCGGCGCCGCCGGTGTCGTCGCCGGCCCCGACTCGAGCCTGCAGAGCCAGCCGGCCCATGCGATCGCCCTGGCCTGCGAGAAGGAGGGCATCACGCCCTCCGACCTGGACCTGGTCGAGATCAACGAGGCCTTCGCGGCCGTCGGCATCGCCAGCACCGCCGAGCTGGGCATCAGTGAGGACATCGTCAACGTCAACGGCGGCGCGATCGCGCTGGGACACCCGATCGGCGCCAGCGGCGCCCGCATCGCCCTGCACCTCGCGCTCGAGCTGGGTCGTCGCGGCGGCGGTGTCGGGGCGGCCGCCCTGTGCGGCGGCGGCGGTCAGGGCGATGCGCTGATCCTGCGCGTCCCGGCCAAGTAGACCGTCGGCGTCGACAGCCGACCATGAGCACCAGCAGCCGCGCCGTCGTCCCGGTCTCCGAGCTCGTGCAGCGTGCACGGGCCGGTGAGCCCCGGGCGGTGGCGCGGCTGATCTCGCTCGTCGAGGACCGCTCACCGTCGCTGCGCGAGATCAGCGCGGCACTGACGCCGCTCGTCGGGGGTGCGCACGTCGTGGGCATCACCGGCTCGCCGGGCGTCGGCAAGTCGACGTCCACCTCGGCCCTGGTCAGCGCCCTGCGCGCGCAGGGTCGCCGGGTCGGCGTGCTCGCGGTCGACCCGACCTCGCCGTTCTCCGGGGGTGCGCTGCTGGGCGACCGGGTGCGCATGCAGGACCACGCGCTCGACGACGGCGTCTACATCCGGTCGATGGCCAGCCGCGGTCACCTCGGCGGCCTGTCGGCGACCGCGCCGCAGGCGCTGCGGGTGCTCGACGCCGCCGGGTGCGACGTCGTCCTGGTGGAGACCGTCGGGGTCGGGCAGTCCGAGGTGGAGATCGCTGGGCTGGCCGACACGACGCTCGTCCTGCTGGCGCCGGGCATGGGGGACGGCATCCAGGCGGCCAAGGCCGGGATCCTGGAGATCGGCGACGTCTTCGTGGTCAACAAGGCCGACCGTGACGGCGCGCAGTCGACGCGCCGGGAGCTGCGGTCCGTCATCGGCATGACCGATCGCGCGGACGGCGCGTGGACGCCGCCGATCCTGCTGACGACGGCCACGACGGGCGACGGCGTCGACGAGGTCGTCGAGGCGATCTCCTCGCACCGCGAGCACCTGTCGGAGTCCGGTGAGCTGGACCGGCGACGTCTCGCCCGGGTGCGCCGCGAGATCGAGGCGCTCGCGCTCGGCGAGGTGAGGTCGCGATTCGCGCACCTGTCGGGCGACGCCCGCCTCGACACGCTGGCCGGCCGGGTCCTCGCCGGCGAGACCGATCCGTTCGCGGCAGCCGACACGCTCGTCGAGACGCTCTAGCGCGATCCCGGTAGGTGGCTGCCGCCCGGCGCGCCTGCGGCACTTCCCCGAGATCTCCGTCAAGAATGGTGACGTGCTGAAGAAGGTCATCACGCTGCTCGTCGTCGGGTTCATCATCTACTACCTGTTGAACACGCCGGCCAGCGCTGCCGACGCCGTGAGCGATGCTCTCGGCGCGATCATGGATGCCTTCCAGCAGATCGGCGTGTTCTTCAACGAGCTCGTCGAGTAGTCACGCCATGAGGTGGGTCCTCGGCGACTGGATCCTGAACTTCCTGCCGCCCCACGACATCGACGGCAACCTGCTCCAGAACCCGACCGAGCACAAGGTCGGCGAGTACGGGCACCACCCGGTCGTCTACGCCCAGGCCTTCGCGGAGCTCGCCGGGCTGCTGGTCATCTTCGTGCTGTTCCTGTTCGGGCCGCTCCGGACGGGCTGGGTGCTGATCGTGCTGGGCCTGGCCGTGTACGGACACGTCGTCTACCTGCGCCTGCGCGACAAGCGCGACATCTTCGTCCTGACCGACATGCGGGTGTTCCGCGTCACCGGCATCTTGTCGACCAAGCGCGCCACGGTGCCCATCAACCGCATCCTCGACGTGACGGTCGAGCGTCCGCTGCTGGGGCGGTGGCCGTTCTCGTACGGCCACATGACGTTCGAGTCCGCCGCGCAGGAGCAGGGCGTGCGGCACATCCGCTACATCGGCGACGTCGACCTGATCGACCACGCGATCCAGAAGGTCGTGCAGGAGGCGGGCCTGCGGGGGCGGCGCCCCGGAGGCGGCGGTCCCGACCCGCAGTTCCTCAACGGCGGCTAGGGCGTTCGACCGGTCGCGGCCGGCTGCGCGAGGTTCCTACACTTGGGGCATGAACTTCTCGCGTCCCGGTGCCATCGACCTGTCCGCCCTCAAGCAGCCCGCCGCGCGCCCGACGCCCGCCGCGTCGGCCGCCGGTGGCTCGTACGTCGTCGACATCGACGAGGCCAGCTTCCAGACCGTCGCCCTCGAGGCGTCGATGTCGTACGTCGTCGTGCTCGGCCTCTGGTCGGCGCGTGCTCCGCAGAGCGGTGCCTTCAACGAGACCCTCGCCACCGTGATCGACACCTACGGCGGCCAGATCGTGCTCGCCCGCGTCGACGTCGACGCCAACCCGCAGATCGCGCAGGCGCTCAACGTGCAGGGCGTCCCGTACGTCGCCGGCCTGGTCAAGGGGCAGCCCGTCCCGCTGTTCCAGGGCACCGTCGACGAGACGGAGATGCGCCGCTACTTCGACGAGCTGGTCCGCATCGCCGCCGAGAACGGGCTCACCGGGCGTGCCCAGCCGGTGGGCGCTGCGCCGGCCGAGGGGGCGCCGGTCGAGGAGCCCGAGGACCCGCGCTTCGTCGCCGCCGAGGAGGCGTTCATGGGCGGCGACTTCGACACCGCCGTGGCGGAGTACGAGAAGCTCCGCGTGCAGTACCCGGCTGACGTCGAGGTCGCCGAGCGGCTGGCCCGCGTCAAGTGGCTCTCGCGCACCAAGGGTGCCGACCTGCAGGCTGCACGCGCCGCGGCCGCCGACCGGCCCGACGACGTCGCGGCACAGATGCTGGTGGCGGACCTGGACGTCAGCGGCGGACACGTCGAGGACGCCTTCGACCGGCTCATCGCCCTGGTCCGCGCGACCTCCGGCGACGAGCGCGAGCTGGTGCGGGAGCGTCTGCTCGAGCTGTTCACGGTCGTCGGCATCGCCGATCCCGCCGTCATGGTGGCGCGTCGCGCGCTCGCCTCGGCGTTGTTCTGAGCCATGGTCTCCCTCGAGCCGGCGATCCCGATGGTGCGCGTGCTCGACGAGGCGATCGCCCGTGAGTTCTACGTCGACCGGCTCGGCTTCAGCTGGGACTGGGAGAGCCGGTTCAACACGGCGGCGCCGCTGTACTGCCAGGTGTCGCGAGGAGACCTGCGCATCCACCTGACGGGGCACGTCGGCGACGGCACGCCGGGCACCCACCTGTTCCTCCCCGTCGAGGGCATCGACGAGCTGCACGCCGAGCTGGAGAGTCGCGGGGTGCCGTTCGTCGGACCCGGGATCGACGACGTCCCGTGGGGCCGGGTCATGGCGGTCGTCGACCCGTTCGCGAACCAGCTCAACTTCACCGAGTGGCGCGATCCAGCGGGGTAGGGTCAGGGCGGCGTCACCGGCGGAGGTCGGCGCGAGAGGAAGCGTGCGATGCGGACGAGGTCGGGCTGGGCACTGGCGGTGCTCGGCGTGATCGTCGCGGTCGCCGGCGCCGCGATCATGGTCGTCCTCGGGCCGGACAGCCGTGTCACGACCGGTCCGCACGCGGTCGAGACCGACGCCATCGCCGTCGTCACCGCTCCGAAGGTCGTCCGGTGGGCGGACGTGCAGGTCGACGTCCTGGCAGAGGTGCCAGTCCGCAAGCCCATCTTCATCGGGGTCGCCAACGCGGTCGACGTGCAGGACTTCGTCGGCCGGACCCAGCGGCTGGAGGTCACGTCGTTCGACCGGCCGTGGACGATCCGCACCCGGGACGTCGAGGGGTTGCCCAACCTGCCGGGTGCGCCCACCGCCCTCGACTGGTGGCTCGACAGCTCGGCGGGCCTCGGCGGCGCCTCGATCAGCACGCGCCTGCCCGACCAGACGGTGTCGGTCGCGATCTTGTCCGTCGGCTCCTCCAACCTGTCGGGCCTTCAGGTCACGGTGGCGTACGGGGTCACGGGCGGCTTCGCGAAGGGGATCGCGCTGCTGCTGCTCGGTGCCGCGCTGGTCTGGCTCGGCGTGCTGCTGCAGCGCCGGATGCGTCGCGCCGACGGGGTCGACGACCTGGGGGAGGAGATCGTCTACGTGTACGTCGACGAGCACGGCGTCGAGCACGAGATCTCCGCGGAGGAGGCCGCCGACCTCGAGGTGGTGGAGGAGGTCGAGGTGCACGACGCCGACGAGCCGCCTCCGCCCGCGGCCGCCGCCGAGCCCGCCCCGGAGCCGGAGCCCGCCCCGGAGGTCGACGACGCCGAGGAGGTCGTCGTGTACGTGTACGTGGACGACGACGGCGTGGAGCACGAGATCAGCGCCGACGAGCTGGCCGAGTTCGAGGTCGTCGACGACGACGAGGAGGAGGGCCGATGAGGCGTCTGGCCGTCGCGATCGCCTGTTCGCTGGCCCTCGCGGGCTGCGCCGTCCCGCACCAGCGCGACGACCTGACGCTCGTCAAGAGCGCGGCACGCGAGGCCGAGGTCGGCGACGTGCTCGCCCGGTACCGCGAGGTCCGCCGTTCCGCGGTCGAGCTGCTGGACCCCAAGCCGCTGTCGACCGTCGAGACGGGTGCGGTGCTGGCGATCGACTCAGGATCGTTCGAGGTGTCGCAACGCCTCGCGCAGCAGCAGAAGAGCGACACCGCCGATCTCGAGCTCACCGATGTCGAGACGCCGCGGTTCGGCCGGTACCCGCTGTGGTTCGTGGCGGTCGTGCGTGACACCGCCCTCGGCGTCAACCGGGTGCAGGTGTTCGAGCGGTCGTCGTCGGGCGAGCCGTGGCTGCTGACCGCGAGCCCCGAGACGCTCGCCGAGACGACGGTCCCCGAGATCCGCCACGCGGACGGCGCCGCGGTGCGGGTCGGAGCGCGTGACGGCGTCGGCATGTCCATGTCGCCGCAGGAGGCGGCGACGGCGTACGCGGCGGTGCTCGCCGATCCCGACGCGCCCGAGGCGACGTCGGTCGCCGACGACTCGTTCATCCGGCAGATGCGCGCGACGACCGACGCCAACAGGGCCCTGCAGGACGTCGACTTCGCCCAGACGTGGGAGGCGCAGGACGTGCAGTACGCGCTGCGGACGTCCGACGGCGGGGCGTTGGCGTTCGTGACGCTGCAGCGCACGGACACGTACACGGTCGACGACGGCCTGACCGTCACGTGGCCCGAGGGCTCCCCGCAGCAGGCCTTCCTGTCGGAGGGGATCTCGGGGTCCGGGACGCTGACGTACCTGCACCAGGTCCTCCTGTACGTGCCCGGCGGATCGGGCGAGCCCCGGGCCCTGGGTCAGTACGGCGGGGTCGTCAGCGGCGACAGCGGCAGCTGACGCGGGGGATCACTCGGCGGCCTTGGGCGCCTCGCGGTACGTCGGCAGCCCACCGGCCTCGACGGCCTCGAGCAGCTCGATGGCCGCCGCGGCCGCGTGCGCCCGGACGTCGGCGGGATCGCACCAGTGCACGGCCCTGATCTCGCTGGCCTGCAGCGTCATCGCCTCGACGACCGAGCTGTCGACGACGCCGAGGTCGAACAAGAAGATGCAGGCGTCGTCCCAGCCACGCCAGGCCGGCAGCCAGTTGACGGTCACGAGGTCGTGGACCTCCGCCGTGATGTCGAGCTCCTCCTGGAGCTCTCGGACCAGCCCGATCGACGGCGCCTCGCCGACCTCGACGACACCGCCGGGCAGGTCCCACTCCTTCTTGTAGGTCAGCTCGCACAGCAGCACGCGACCGCGCTCGTCGCGCAGCAGCCCCTGGCTGATGACCCGCTTGGTCGGCAGGCCGGCGTTCAGGATGGCGATGAAGCCGTCGCGGCTGTCGAACGCGGGGTCGTCCGCGAGACGGGCCATCAGCACCTGGTCGGTCCGGCCGCCCGGCATGCGGATGATGCCCTCGCGCCGCAGACCGCTGACCGACGCCGCGCGGACGTCGCGGGTCGCGTCGGCGGACAGACGCACCTCGACTCGGCCGACGTCCAGGTCCGTGAAGGCGTGGTCGATCGCCAGGCGGAGGGCCCGGGCCACGACGAACGGCTGCTCGATGCGGGAGTTCCACCGGATCGACATCGTCCCGGTGCCCTCGGGGCGCAGCGCCACGGTGCCGACCCGCTCGGACGCCAGCACGATGGCGAACCCCGTGAACTCGTCCGAGCCCGAGGTGGGCTCGAGGGCGAGGTCGTCGTCGCGCAGGGAGACCGTCATGCGTTCAGGCTATCGGGCCGGTGGCGACCGGCCCGGCGTACGCTCGACCTGTGAGCGAGGAACGGGCGATCGCGGCCGTCGAGGCCACCGGGATCGCGTACGAGGTGACCCGCCACGGCCGGGTCTCGTCCCTGGCGGAGGCCGCCGCGCTCCGTGGCGTGGAGCCGCGTCAGGTCGTCAAGACCCTCGTGGTCCGTCGCGCCGACGACGACTTCGTGCTGGTGCTCGTCCCGGGCGACCGGACGTTCTCGTGGCCGAAGCTGCGGGCGCTGCTCGGCACCTCGAGGCTCTCGATGCCGGACGCCGCCGGGGCGAAGGCCGCGACGGGGTACGAGCGCGGGACCATCACGCCCTTCGGCTCGACGACGGCGTGGCCCGTCGTCGTCGACTCCCTGGTGACGGGGCGGATCTCGCTCGGCGGCGGGGCGCACGGCGTCGCGCTGACGGTCGACGCCGACGACGCCGTCCGGGTGCTGGACGCACGGGTCGCCGACATCTCCGAGGACGAGCCGGTCAGCCGATCGGCCCCTCGCCCAGGGTGATCGTCGCGGTGTGCGCCTGGCCCGACGTGTCGGTCCACGCGAGTCTCACGCGCCGGCCGACCTCGAGCTCGGCGACCGCCGTCGACAGGGCGTCGGCCGAGGTCACGGCACGGCCGTCGAGTGACGTGATGGTGCTGCCGGCCGTGAGCCCGGCGGCCTCGGCCGGCGAGTCGTCCACGACGCCGGCCACGAGCGCCCCGGTCACGTCGGACGACAGGGAGACGCCGAGGTAGCCGTGGTTGCCGATCTCGACGGTCCCGCTCTCGGTGCCGGACTCGATCTGGTCGGCGATCGCGAGGGCCTCGGCGATGGGCACGGCGTAGCCGCTGATGTTCGTCGTCCCGCTCGACGCCGCGGTGTTCATCCCGATGACCTCGCCGTCGTCGTCGTAGAGCGCCCCGCCGGAGTCGCCGGGGATGATGTCGGCGTCGACCTGGATCAGGTCGCTGAGCCGGCTCGCCTCGCCGCCCGTCTCGCTGGCGACCGTGATCGACTGGTCGAGCGCGACGACCGTGCCGGGCGCGGCGCTCGCGGCACCGCCGTCGCCGTTGGCGTTGCCCACGCCCGTCACGGTGTCGCCCACCTGGACGGCCTCGTCCGCGTCGGTCGTGACGGGCGTCAGGCCCGACGCGTCGTCGAGCTGCAGCACTGCGACGTCGTGCGTCGAGTCGTACCCGACCACCGAGGCGTCGTACGTCGTGCCGGTCGACACGACCTGCACGGAGATCGTCGTGGCGCCCTCGACGACGTGGTGGTTCGTGAGGATCTCGCCGTCGGACGTCAGGATCATCCCCGTGCCGGCGGCCTTGCCGGTGCCGTAGTCCAGGGTCGTGGTGACGTAGACGAGGCCGACCTCCTGGGCCGCGGTGGCGTCGGTCGCGGTGCTCTCGGACGTCGAGCCGTCGGAGCCCTGCGACGGGTCGTCCTGCTGGAACGGTCCGCCGAAGCCGTCGTAGGGCGAGAGCTCGTCGGGTGCCTGGGCGGAGGGCGACTCACCGCCGGACGACTCACCGCCGGACGACTGGCCGTACGGCGACGGCGACTGGGTCAGCGTCGGCTGCTGCGCGACGGTGCTGGTGACGACGATCCCGTCCTGGGCGGTGGCGATGCCGATGCCGGTCAGGCCGACGGCGCCTGCCGCGATGCCGGCGAGGACGATGCGACGGGGGCGGTGCCGGGTCTCGGCGAGGTGTTCTGTCATGAGGGTCTCCTGGGTGCTGGTGACTCCAGACAAGTCGCCGATGTTGGGTGGAACCTGTGAGCCGGCCGCGAAGTCGATGAGACCGCGGCGGCGGAGCTCGACTCGGGGTCCCGGCCGGTCGACGGCGCAGGCCTCCTATGCTCGAACGCGACGACGGCAGGTCAGCCGTCCGCGATGGTGTGGAGGCATGCGATGAGTGAATTCGTTCGGCTCGAGGTCAAGGACGGCGTCGGCACGATCTGGCTGGAGCGCCCCAAGATGAACGCGCTCAACGCGCAGATGCAGGACGAGCTCAGCACCGTGGCCCGCGAGGCCGACGCACGCGACGACGTCGCCGCGGTGGTGCTCTACGGCGGCGAGCGGGTCTTCGCGGCCGGCGCCGACGTCAAGGAGATGGCGACCATGACGTACGCCGAGATGGCCAAGCGCTCGGCGTCGCTGCAGGCGTTCACCCGCGACATCGCCGCGATCGGCAAGCCGACGATCTCCGCCATCACGGGCTTCGCGCTCGGCGGCGGCTGCGAGGTCACGCTGGCGACGGACGTGCGGTTCGCCGCCGACAACGCCAAGCTCGGCCAGCCCGAGATCCTGCTGGGCATCATCCCCGGTGCCGGCGGCACCCAGCGGCTGTCGCGTCTCATCGGCCCGGCGAAGGCCAAGGACCTGATCTTCACGGGTCGCTTCGTCGACGCCCAGGAGGCGCTCGCGATCGGACTCGTCGACCAGCTGCACCCCGCCGACGAGGTCTACGCCAGGTCCGTCGAGTGGGCGTCGCAGTTCGTCGGCGGACCGGCGCTGGCCCTGCGAGCGGCCAAGAGCGCCGTGGACCGCGGCCTCGAGGTCGACCTGCAGACGGGCCTGGAGATCGAGCGCATCGAGTTCTCGGGCCTGTTCGCGACCGACGACCGCACCGCCGGGATGACCTCCTTCGTCGAGAACGGTCCCGGCAAGGCGACCTTCACCGGGTCGTAACCCCACCCGGGTCGCGAGCGCCGGGGTGGACCACCATGCTGGGGGAGTGACGACGTCCCCGGAGCTGGCCGAGCTCGCCCACGCCCACGGTGTCGCGACCCAGTACGAGGGATCCGACCGCACGCCCGTCATCGTCGACGACGAGCTCGTGGTCGCGGTCCTGGGCATGCTCGACGTCGACGCGACGACCCCCGAGGCCGTCCGGGAGGCGCTCGAGGCCGCTCGGGAGGCGGAGGCGGCGACCGTCCTGCCGCCCACCGTCGTCGTCGTCGAGGGGACGAGCCGGTCGCTCGGCGTCGCCGCGCGGGTCGACCTGGAGGACGGCTCCAGCATCGACGTCGACGACGAGCTGCCCGCCGACCTGCCGCTGGGCTGGCACGCGATCGTCACGGACGAGCAGACCGCCACGCTGATCGTCACGCCGGCGCGGATGCCCGACATCGCGCCGACGTGGGGCTGGATGCTCCAGCTCTACGCGCTGCGGTCGGCCGACTCGTGGGGCATGGGCGACTTCGGCGACCTCGCGGAGTTCGCCCGACGGTCGGGGTCGGAGCAGGGCGTCGGCGTCATCCTCGTCAACCCGGTGCAGGCCGTCGCCCCGACCCACCCGGTCCAGCGCTCGCCGTACTCCCCGGCGAGCCGGCGCTTCGCGAACCCGCTGTACCTGCGCATCACCGACACGGCCGCGTACGCGGCCGCCGACGCCGCGACGCAGGCCGCCGTCCTCGCGCTCGCACCGCAGCGCGACACCGCCCTCATCGAGTACGACACCGTGTGGGACGCCAAGCACGCCGCACTCGAGCTGCTGTGGCCGCACCGCCCCGCTGCCGAGCAGGCGTACGAGCCCGACGACCAGCTCCGCGACTTCGCGACCTTCTGCGCCCTGGCGGAGCAGCACGGTGGCGACTGGCGCGACTGGCCGGCGTCGCTGCAGGACCCCGCCGGCACCGCCGTCACGCAGGTGCGGGTCGAGCTGGCCGAGCGCATCGCGTTCCACGTGTGGCTGCAGATGCTGTGCCGCGAGCAGCTCGACGCGGCCCGCGCAGCGGCGCACGGGAGCGGCATGGGCGTCGGCATCGTCCACGACCTCCCGGTCGGCGTCAGTGCCGGAGGTCCCGACACGTGGTCGCAGCGCGGGGCGTTCGCACCGGCCGTCCGGGTCGGCTGCCCGGCCGACGCGTTCAACGAGCTCGGCCAGGACTGGGGCCTGCCACCGTGGCGGCCCGCCGAGCTGGCGGCGGCCGGCTACCGACCGTTCCGCGACGTCGTGCGCAGCGTCCTGCGGCACGCCGACGGCATCCGCATCGACCACATCGCGGGGCTGTGGCGGCTGTGGTGGATCCCGCCGGGAGAGCCCGCCCACCGTGGCACGTACGTCCACTACGACGCCGACGCGATGCTCGCGGTGCTGGCCCTCGAGGCGCACCGCGCCGGCGCGATCATCGTGGGGGAGGATCTCGGGACCGTCGAGGAGGTCGTCACCACGACGATGCACGAGCGCGGCATGCTCAGCTCGGCCGTGCTGTGGTTCGAGCGCGACTGGGACGCGCCCGGTCAGCCGTTCGACCGTCCGGCCGACTGGGAGCCCGAGACGATGGCCAGCGTCACGACCCACGACCTGCCCACCGCGACGGGCTGGCTCGACGCCGAGCACGTGCGCCTGCGGGCGTCGCTCGACCTGCTCGACGGTCCCGCCGAGGAGGCGTTCGCGGCGGCGGGCGCCGATCGCGCCGCGCTGATGGGGCTCGTGGCCGCGGAGGGCATCACGGACGACGACCCCGTCGTCGCGCTGCACGCCGTCATCGCCCGCGCCGCGTCCCGCCTGGTGCTGAGCGCCCCGACCGACGTGCTCGGCGAGCGGCGCCAGCCCAACCTGCCCGGCACGATCGACGAGTACCCCAACTGGCGCATCCCGCTGCCGGTGTCGCTCGAGGAGTTCTTCGACGACCCGCACGTCGCGACCGTCATCGCCCCCCTGCAGCACGAGCGTCCGCCCGCATGACCATCTCGCCCCCGACCACTGGAGACCCTGTGCGCCCCTGGCCTGGAAGTGCCTACCCGCTCGGCGCCACGTACGACGGCGTCGGCACCAACTTCGCGCTCTTCTCGGAGGTCGCCGAGCTGGTCGAGCTGTGCCTGTTCGACGACGACGGCACGGAGACCAGGCTGCGCCTCGAGGAGGTCGACGGCTTCGTGCACCACGGCTACCTGTCGGGCATCGGTCCGGGTCAGCGCTACGGCTACCGCGTGCACGGGCCGTACGAGCCCGAGCACGGTCTGCGCTGCAACCCCAGCAAGCTGCTGATCGACCCGTACGCCAAGGCCTTCTCGCACGGCGTCGACTGGGACGAGTCGCTGTTCGCGTACTCCTTCGACGACCCCGACGAGGTCAACGACCTCGACTCCGCCGGCCACGTGCCGTACTCGCTGGTCGTCAGCCCGTTCTTCGACTGGTCCAACGACCGGCTGCCCCGCACGCCGTACAACGAGACCGTCATCTACGAGGCGCACGTCAAGGGCCTCACGATGCAGCACCCCGGCGTCCCCGCGCACCTGCGCGGCACGTACGCGGGCATCGCCCACCCGGCCGTGGTCCAGCACCTGACCGACCTGGGCGTCACGGCGATCGAGCTGCTGCCCGTGCACCAGTTCGTCACCGACCACGGGCTCACCGAGAAGCAGCTGCGCAACTACTGGGGCTACAACACGATCGGCTTCTTCGCCCCGCACGACGCCTACGCGGCGCAGCCCGGCTCGCAGGTCCAGGAGTTCAAGGGCATGGTCCGGGCCCTGCACCAGGCGGGCATCGAGGTCATCCTCGACGTCGTCTACAACCACACCGCCGAGGGCAACCACCTCGGGCCGACGCTGTCGATGAAGGGCATCGACAACCAGTCGTACTACCGCCTGGTCGAGGACGACGAGCAGTTCTACATGGACTACACGGGCACCGGCAACTCCCTGAACGTCCGCAGCCCGCACACGCTGCAGCTCATCATGGACTCGCTGCGCTACTGGGTCACCGAGATGCACGTCGACGGCTTCCGGTTCGACCTCGCGGCCACGCTGGCGCGTGAGTTCTACGACGTCGACAAGCTCGCGACGTTCTTCGAGCTCGTGCAGCAGGACCCGGTCGTCAGCCAGGTCAAGCTCATCGCCGAGCCGTGGGACGTCGGCCCCGGGGGGTACCAGGTGGGGGGCTTCCCGCCCCTGTGGACCGAGTGGAACGGCGAGTACCGCGACATCGTCCGCGACTTCTGGCGCGGCGAGCCGGCGACGCTCGGCGAGTTCGCGTCACGCATCACCGGCTCGTCCGACCTGTACCAGGACAACGGCCGGCGCCCGTACGCGTCGATCAACTTCGTCACGGCGCACGACGGCTTCACGCTGACCGACCTGGTCTCGTACAACGACAAGCACAACGACGCCAACGGCGAGGACGGTCGCGACGGCGCCGACGACAACCGGTCGTGGAACTGCGGCGTCGAGGGCCCGACCGACGACGCCGAGATCGTCGCGCTGCGCGACTGCCAGCGCCGCAACCTGCTCACGACGCTGCTGCTCTCGCAGGGCGTGCCGATGATCCTGCACGGCGACGAGATGGGGCGCACCCAGGGCGGCAACAACAACGCGTACTGCCAGGACAACGAGATCTCCTGGGTCGACTGGTCGCTCGCCGAGACCGACGACTCGCTCATGCAGTTCACGGGCGCGCTGACGGCGTTCCGCAAGCGCCATCCGGTGTTCCGGCGCCGCCGGTTCTTCGAGGGCAAGCCGATCCGCAAGAACGACGAGCTGCGCGACATCGCCTGGTTCACGCCGTCGGGCGAGGAGATGAAGGAGCAGAACTGGGACGACGGCTTCGGCAAGTCGATCGTGGTGTTCCTCAACGGCAACGCCATCGCCGACCGCGACCGTCGCGGGGAGCGGGTCGTCGACGACTCGTTCCTGATGGCGTTCAACGCCCACTACGAGGACATCGAGATGACGGTCCCCGACGAGGACTACGGCTCCGGCTGGGGGCTCGTGATCGACAGCTGCGCCGGGACCGTCGACTCCACCCCGCTGGGCGACGTCGTGCCCGCCGGCGGGACGCTGACCCTCTCGGCCCGCTCGATCGTCGTCCTGCAGCGGGTGACGGCATGACCCCGTCGTCGACGTACCGCCTGCAGCTGCGGCCCGAGTTCGGCTTCGCGGACGCCCGGGCCGTCGTCGACTACCTCACGGCGCTGGGCGTCGGGGCGGTCTACGTCTCGCCGGTGCTCGACGCCACGCCGGGCTCGACGCACGGCTACGACGTGACCGACCCGCGCATCGCGCGACCCGCCCTCGGCGGAGAGCCGGCGCGGCTCGAGCTGGCCGACGCGCTCCGGGCGTCCGGCCTCGGCTTCGTCGTCGACATCGTGCCCAACCACATGTCGATCGAGGTGCCGTCGGCCAATCCGTTCTGGTGGGACGTCCTCGCCAAGGGCAGGGCGTCGCAGTTCGCCCACTGGTTCGACATCGACTGGTCGACCGATCGCGTCCTGGTCCCGGTGCTGGGGTCGGCCTCCGACGTCGACGCGTTGACGGTCGAGGGCGACGAGCTCGTCTACCACGACCACCGGTTCCCGGTCGTGGGCGACGTCGACGGCACGCCGCAGGAGGTCCACGACCGGCAGAACTACGAGCTGGTCGACTGGCGGCGCGGCAGCACCGACCTGAACTACCGCCGCTTCTTCGACGTCACGACGCTCGCGGCCGTCACGGTCGAGAACCAGGACGTCTTCCGCGGCGTGCACCAGGAGGTGCTGCGCTGGGTCGACGGCGGCGACGTCACGGGCCTGCGCGTCGACCACCCCGACGGTCTCGCCGACCCCACCGGGTACATGCAGCGGCTCCGTGCGGCCGCGCCCACCGCGTGGATCGTGGTCGAGAAGATCCTGCACCCCGGCGAGGACCTGCCCGACAGCTGGCCGGTCGACGGCACCACGGGGTACGACGCGCTCGGCGAGATCTTCGGCGTCCTGGTCGATCCGGCCGGCGAGGCGCCGTTGACGGCACTGGCCGGTGAGCTCGGTCAGGACACCGACTACGCCGCCGTCGAGGAGACCGCGAGGCGGCTGGTCACCGACCAGATCCTCGTGGCGGAGGTGCGGCGGATCGCCGGGCTGCTCGACGACGTCGACGAGGACGCCGCGCGCGGAGCCGTCGCCGAGACGATGATCGCGTTCGGCGTCTACCGCTCCTACCTGCCCGACGAGGCCCAGCACTGGACCGCCGCGATCGCGACGGCCAGGGAGCGGCGCCCCGACCTGGGCGACGCTCTGGACGCCCTCGACCACCAGGTCACCGACGATCCCCAGGGCGAGCTCGCGACGCGGATCCAGCAGACGTCCGGCATGGTCGTCGCGAAGGGCACCGAGGACACGACGTTCTACCGCTACACACGCTTCGCGGCGCTCAACGAGGTCGGTGGCTCGCCCGACCGGTTCGGCATCGGCGTGGAGGAGTTCCACCGCCTGGCCGCCCGGCGCGACGCGGGTGCGCCGGCGGCGATGACGACCCTGACGACCCACGACACGAAGCGGTCGGAGGACACCCGCGCCCGGCTCGCCGTGCTGCCGGAGGTCGCCGACGACTTCGCGGAGGCCGTCCGCGGCTGGTCGCAGAGGGCCGGGCTCGGGGAGCCGTCGATCGAGCTGCTGGCGTGGCAGACGCTGGTCGGTGCCGCGCC
>Ga0247730_1001172_pt1 | contig 15172 bp, 14 predicted proteins | sample UWRJL073202C2_FD_180959 | JGI IMG/M metagenome (GOLD analysis project Ga0247730, IMG submission 180959) | Plant litter microbial communities from Arlington Agricultural Research Station in Wisconsin, United States - UWRJ-L073-202C-2 | ecosystem: Environmental > Terrestrial > Plant litter >... | reverse complement strand
CCCCCACACCTTGATCCAGCCCTAGCGCTTGGAGCTCCCATTCATAGTCACGATTCAGAAGCGAATAGTAGGCTTGGTGTGCAACGTAACGGGCGTAGCCGTGACGCTCAGAGCACGCAAGCGATTTCATCAAATGCCAACCGGAGAAATTGGAGGCTCCGATGTACCGCACCTTGCCGTCGCGCACCAACTGATCCAGCGTACTTAGAGTCTCCTCCACAGGTGTATTGAGATCCTGTCCGTGCAGCTGTAACACGTCAATATGGTCAGTACGCAGACGGGTTAATGCCTTGTCGACGCCCTCAATGATATGCATGCGCGAGGAGCCGTAATCGTTCGGCCCATCGCCGGTTGGGAAGGTTAATTTCGTCGAAATCAACAGCTTGTTTCGTTTGCCCTTGATAGCTTCTCCTAGAATGCTTTCGGAGAGTCCATCGGAATACACGTCAGCACTGTCAAACAATGACACACCGTGATCAAGACAAATATCGATCAGGCGCGAAGCTGCGTCCGCCGCAGTTGAACCGAACCCTTTAAAAAAATCATTCCCGCCACCAAAACTTGCGGTGCCGAAGCTAAGCGCTGGAACACGAAGACCTGACTTGCCCAAATAACGATAAATCATGGTAAATCCTCATAAGACGATGCGCGCGCTCAGTAGCAACCGACACATCACACACTAGGGAGCTTTCAGTTTAGAAGCGTTGCTTCCAAACTGATGTCTGCAACGAACAACTTCGAAACTGGGCAATGAAGCTTAGCTAAGGCGGCCAGCTGCTGGAAATGATCGTGACTAATGTCAGGGATACTTGCCTTCAGATCTAACGAGACCGAGGTGATAGCGAAGCCCTTGTCAACGGATTCAATGACAACCGTTGCTGAAGTCTCCATCAGGCTAGCGGTGAAGCCTTCGTCTGCAAGAATCATGGAGAACGCCATAGTGAAGCAAGCAGAGTGCGCAGCGCCGATTAACTCTTCTGGATTGGTACCTGGTTTGCTATCAAAGCGAGTCGCGACTGAGTACGGATAATCTGACAAGGCTTGACTCGCGGTTGAGACCATGCCACTGCCTTCTTTGAAACCACCCTGCCACTTAGCAGAACCGGCTCTTTTGATTTTCAATTTAAACCCCTTAAGATCGAAAGGTACTGATGCGTTATTAATAGCTTCCTAGCTGCAACACTGTTTCATTGCAGAAATTGCTTTAGACGGCTGATCAACTCCACCGGCTTCTCTTCAGGAATGAAATGGCCGCTGCCTTCCACTCGGAACGTCTGAGAATTTGTGGCCTGGGCCTCCAACGCGCTCTTGAGCCTGGGATAGCCGGGCCCTCCCAAGCCGAGAACGGGCATTTGGAGTCGTGAGTACATTTCACTGTCTTTTATGTCTTGGTCAAATGCCTGGTACCAGCCATTCCCAGCCCGTATCGCATCTCGACTGGAATACGCGGCAGCGTAAACAGCACGGTCACGGACATCGATCGCAGACTCGTCGATGAGCATGTATCGGAAAAACCATGCCTGCTCGATGCCTGCGCGCCCTTCCAATAACTCTTCCGGTAGACCCTTAACTTGATGAAATGCAAACCACCATAGATAGGGATGGTTTTCATCGATCTTGTCGTTGAAAGTCCCTGACTCTGGCAGCATGGGGATTTTCAAATACCCAGTGCTAGGGTGGGCAACGTCGAGCAATACCAGTTTGCGAACCTGATTCGGGTGGTTGGCCGCGAGACTGAAAGCGACCATCGCACCGATATCATGTCCAACGACGTCTACTTTCTCGTAACCTAACTGGCGAATCAGCTCAGAGATATCTTTGGCCATGGTCTTTTTGTCATAGCCTCCAACCGGTTTGGACGATGAACCCATTCCCCTGAAGTCGATAGAATAGACGCGGTGGGTTTTGGCCAACTCAGGCATGACTTTGTGGTATGCCCACCAATTTTCAGGCCAGCCAGGCAGCAATATCAGCGGCTCACCCTCACCACCGCTCACGTAGTGAAGCCTTACCCCGTTAACGTCAACGTACGCGTTGCTGAAGCCGGGCAGGTCTCTTACCAGTGCCGCATCAGAAATATCCTGGCTTTCAAAAGCGTGAACTAGCGTCGTCAACATGCCCATGCCAGAGGCGAGAGCAAGATGTCCGAGAACGCGAAGTGGTTTGATCAACATTGTTAAAATCTACCGATGAGTCAAGAGGCTTGGGCATTGGGTGCATGCGCTAAGACCAATTTTTGGTTACCAAGAACTCGCCGTGCGCTACGGGCGTGCCAATTTAGCGAGTCAAACAGTCATAACAGAGCTCACCGGCGAGCTCTCTTGCTTTCATGCGATCCCAATTGCCCGCATTCACTGCGCTTTTATCACTTTGAATCTGGCCACCCGAGGCCAACCCGCGCTCTACTCGATTTTCAGCTACAGCTCCAGCACCCACGTGGTCTGAACCATCAGAGGCTAGTGAGTGAGCGCCCACGTGGTCAGAACCGTCAGATGCCAGCGAGTGGGCGTCTACGTGGTCAGAGCCATCCGAGGCCAGCGAGTGAGCATGTACATGATCAGAACCGTCCGACGCCAGCGAGTGGGCACGGACATGATCAGAACCGTCCAAGACGAGCGAATGTTCATCCACGTGGTCGGCGCCATCAGATGCTAAAGCTTGAGCGTTGACGCGATCAGCACCGTCCGAGGCCACGGATCGAGGCCTGACATGATCGGCTCCATTTTCCGCTACGACCGGGGGCAAAGTATCGTCATCGGCTGCATTCGCAATAGCGTTCCCAAAGCCGACTATGGAAACCAGCAGTACGTAAGCGATTACCTGTCTCATAAGCTAAAACCTCCTATTGAAGCCTTGTAATAAAGTCCGCGCGTCACAACATGTCACGCCCTGGACTTGCTAAGGAGTTCAGCGATCGATAAACCATAAGCGGGATCGGCCTGATAAAAATGTCTCAGCTGTCGGTCGATAACCTCCTGAGAGACTCCATGCATCGAACCCGCGATGTTGCTGACCAATGAGGCTTTCTGGCCCTCATTCATCAAATTGAACAACTTGCCTGCCTGGCTGTAATAGTCAGTATCCAGACGATGATCATGGCGCCCTGCCGTTCCATCAATGGCCAATCCCGGCTCAGCAAAGGATGGATCTTGGACTGGGGAATCGTTGAAACTGTTAGGCTCGTAATTAGGAGAACTTCCACCGTTGGAGCCCAACCGCATAGCACCATCTCGCTGATAATTATTGACAGGATTCAACGGCGCATTGATGTCGAGTTGCTGGTGGTTTGTGCCGACTCGATAACGCTGAGCGTCTGCGTACGCAAATACCCTGCCTTGGAGCATTTTATCCGGCGATAGCCCAACTCCTGGTACCATATTGCTAGGAGCGAACGCTGCTTGCTCAACTTCCGCAAAATAGTTCTCTGGGTTTCGGTTTAGTTTAATTTCGCCAACGTCAATCAACGGATACTCGCGCTGCGACCAAACTTTTGTGACGTCAAAAGGGTTCTCTGGATGAGTTGCAGCTTGATGTTCAGTCATCAACTGCATACATACCCGCCACTTGGGGAAGTCTCCGCGCTCGATTGCCATATGGAGGTCGCGCTGCGCGTAATCTGGATCACTGCCGGCCAAGCGAGCAGCGTCCATCGGCTCCAGGTTCTTGATCCCTTGCATTGTTTTAAAGTGCCACTTAACCCAAAAACGAGCACCTGAAGTATTAATCAGGCTATAGGTATGGCTCCCAAAGCCGTGCATATGGCGGTATCCATCGGGTATTCCGCGATCAGAGAATAATGTTGTTATCTGATGCAACGCTTCGGGCGAGTGAGACCAGAAATCCCACATCATCTGGGGACTTTTTAAGTTGCTCTGAGGATCGCGTTTTTGGGTGTGGATGAAGTCTGGAAATTTCAGCGGATCCCTGATGAAGAATACAGGGGTGTTATTGCCGACGATATCCCAGTTGCCGTGGCCTGTGTAGAACTTGATGGCGAATCCGCGAGGATCGCGTTCAGTATCCGCTGAGCCCCGCTCTCCTCCAACGGTAGAAAAGCGAATGAATACTGGCGTCTGCTTCCCAATCGTTGAAAAAACATCGGCGGTCGTATACTGGCGAATGTCCCGTGCAACCGTAAATGTTCCGTGCGCACCTGATCCTTTGGCATGCACCCGGCGCTCCGGAATGTTCTCACGGTTAAAATGGGCGAGTTTTTCGATCAGGTGAAAGTCGTCAAGCAAGAGCGGGCCTCTCGCTCCAGCGGAGCGAGAGTTTTGATTGTCCGCAACAGGTGAGCCGCTGGCGTTCGTGAGAACTGTTTTTACATTCATTTCTGTTACCTAACAATGAACACGAGAGTCGGTATTTTCAAACGCAATCAATGGCCAAGTGGCTTAACGACCGCCTAAGATCATGGCGCATCGAGATCTAAGCCAGCGAGTCGAGGGGCTATCATCGGCACCTTGGCGCCAAGACACAAATAGCCCGAAATCCCCCTCGGTGACAGGCATTGGTTCAGAACGAAGTCCACCGCGCTTCACCAATTGTTCCCCGACGTAATCCGGGACAATCGCGAGATAATCTGTTCTCGCTAAAACATTGGGCAAATTTTCAAAGTGAGGAAGCTCTACAGAAACTCTTCGTTTATGGCCAAGCTCTTTCATCAAATCATTAATATGGAGGTCGACATTTAAAGAATAGTTGACAGAAGCGTGAGGGCGATAACAAATCTCCTTCAATGTCAATGCCCCTGGCATTGTGTCAGCACGAAGTACGACTGACTTGCTGGTACGTATTAGCTGTGTGTTGTCTACGCGTCGAGTAGATGAATCTGGGCCGATCCCAAAAGATATTTCACCCGCTGCCAATAACGAAGGCATGATTGATGGATCGAAGCGCTGAACAGATAATGGCACCTTAGGCATTTCGATACTGAGTTTACGCAAAAGCTGCTGCAGGTATACATATTCTACGTCGGCAGAGACACCTACACGCAGTTTCTTTGAAAATCGACTAGCATCTTCGGGATAAGGGCTGCTTCGCAACGCTGAGTTTCGCATAATTCTACCTGCGCAAATAAGTTCGGCATGCAGCTCAAACAGAACCTCATGCGCGGACTTGACCACTAGCTGGATTGACTAGCTGAGCACCAACAATAAGACATATTCATTCCCGCTTCATCATACGATGGTATTAGCGCCGAGAAATAGACGCGACTAATTGCTAAGAGTAGCCGCTACAAAAACGCCCAGCTTGCTAAAAAGTTTTATTTTCCCGCACTTTCGATTTGGATTCGTTTGGAGGCAAACGGAAGCCTACTGTCGTCCAACCCGACGGCTCGTTGGCAGCCCAAATTTCGCGGGTGTGGGCTTCAATGATTGATTTGCAGATTGGAAAACACATACCGGAGGCTTTCGTTGTAAAAAACGGGGAAAATACTTTCTCCAAATCCTCTCGCGGAATGCCCGCCCCGTTGTCTCGGACGACCAGTCCGACGTGCTCCTCGTCGTCGCGCTTCACGTTGACTGAAATGTTCCGGCCTTCATCACGCGCGTCGCGCACAATGACTGCATAGCGTTCATGATGAATTTGATGATGACCTGCTGTAACCGCACCTTGTCTCCGCAGATACCATCCAAACCTGAGTCAGTATCAACATTGACCATGATCTTGTTGATATACAGATCACGAACTCGCTTGATCACATCGGCGGCTCGCTGTGCCTGTATTCCAGTCCCTTCCATAACCTTGTTGTCCTCATAGAGATCTGGCGGAATACGGCTGAGCCACCGCAGACCAGCCTGCGAGTCAGTCAAGACAGCAGCACTCGGTTGATTTACCTCATGAGCAATAGTTGCAGCTAGCTCTCCAAGCATCGTCACCCGGGTAACATGAGCAAGCTCGCCCTGGCTTTTGAGAAGCGCTTCTTCAGCCGTCCGTGTGGTCGTAATATCAATCAAAGCTCCGATGAACTCGAACTGTGTGGCCTCTATTACGTACTGTGCCGCCCACATTTGAAGATATTTGACGGCTCCATTGGCCATCACCAAACGAAATTCGACTTCAAGCTGGCTCTGTGTCGAACAGACATCTCCAAGCATGGATTTCAATCGCATCTGATCGTCGGGATGTGTTACGGCAAGCATCAAGTCCAACGTGGGAGAAATTGAATGTTCAAACTCAAAAATTCTTTTGCCTTCTTCTGACCAGTACAAATCAGTTGGCGGCACTCGAAACCCTATACTGCCGGGCAAGCTAAGCCGCTGCGCCCCTGCCAAAAAAGCCTGCCTTCTAGCCAAAAGCTTAAGTTGAGCCCTGAGTAGCTCTCGACTGGCACTGCTTTTGAGTGCCAGCAGGGACGCGATCGCAATCGCTGCGATGCTAATGTCACCTCGACCACAAGATTCGTCTGCGCACTCAAGACCATGTGAAATGATGAATGCGATGATAGTTAACGCAATGCACAAGCACGTTATACAAACAAATATCAGCTTGGAAAAAAGATCCACAGATTTCAAGATAACGAGTACGTAGAGTACAGCCACAGCGATATCTATCGAGCTGAATCCATCCACCAGGAAGACAGTGGCCGCGATTAAAAATGCTCCGACTTTTTCCATTCAGCAGACATGGCGCGCGGCCTCACATATCTCGTGCTTGATAATCTCAAGCCGCATTGGGACTCTGCCCCACCGGGACGATGTCTTTGTGCTTCGGTGCAACGTTTTTGACAGTCGAGCCATGAATCGCCAACGCGGCCAGCGCTGCGATAAAACACAGTAGGCCCGCTATGAAAAACGATGGCGTGTAAGTAGCAAGGAGAGTTCGAATAAGTCCTGCGCCGTACGCCGCAGCTGCTGCTCCGAGCTGATGAGCAGCAAATATCCACCCGAACACGATGTTAGCTCGCTCAACTCCAAACGTAGCCGCGGTGATTTTGATTGTAGGGGGAACCGTTGCAATCCAGTCCAGCCCGTACAAGATCGCAAAAAGAGAGAGCCCGGAGATCGCAAAATCTGTGAATGGGAGAATCATCAAAGACACTCCGCGCAGACCATAATAAACAAACAGGAGCACGCGATTGTCGTAACGATCAGAGAGCCAGCCAGAACCCACCGTGCCTGCAAAATCACAGATTCCCATCAGCGCAAGCAGGCTTGCGGCAGTCGTTGCCACGAGGCCGAAATCCCCACACATCGATACAAAATGCGTCTGAATGAGACCTGCCGTGGACGCCCCACAAATGAAGAATGTTGAAAAGAGAATCCAGAATGTCAAGGATCCCGATACATCTCGCAGCGTAACCAATGGCGCAATTAGCATCTTGCTCAAACTAGAGCGAGGCTGGCCTAAGGTCAGCGTGGCGTCCTTTTCACCGTATAGGGGTAGCCCGAGGTCGGCCGGGTGGTCGCGCATCAGAAACCAGACTGCTACGGCGGCCGCGACCAGCATTAGACAGATGAAAACAAGCGCAGACCTCCAACCGAAGCTCTCAGTCAGCTTGGCCAAAAGTGGTAGAAACACCAGTTGGCCAGTTGCCGTGCTTGCCGCCAGGAGGCCGATGATCAGACCTCGTCGAGTGGAGAACCAGCGGGTAGCTACCGTGGCGCCGAGCACCATTGCCGTCAGGCCTGTTCCGAGGCCCACCAGTATTCCCCAGCAGAAAATGAGCTGCCAATACTTGGTCATTACGGTTAGAGACAAGACAAAGCCCGAGATCACCGTCGCTAACGCAACCAAAATCACACTACGCATTCCAAAATGATTCAGAAACGCAGCAGCGAAAGGGCCCATCAGGCCAAACAGTACAAATCTTACGGCCAGTGCCGAGGAAATGTCCGAGGTCTGCCAGCCAAACTCTGCTCTTAGGGGCTGGATGAAAACGCCAGGCGCTCCCACCGCTCCCGCCATCACCAGCATCGTCAAAAACGTCACAGCCGCGATCACCCAGCTGTAATGGACATTTCGGCGCGCCATTGATCTTGAAACCAATGATGAAAGCATGGATACACCCTTAGCAGACTGTGCTGGCTCGCGAGAATTAGAACGGTGTCGTTGGGTGGTTGAGAAACTTATCAGTAGTCCGCCCCCGCGACGCATGCTTGCGCTAGGTGGCAAATACGCTTCAATTATTGAACCTACTGGCATTGCCCGTCAAGGCACGCTTGCATCGACCACGAATGCGTCGACGATTGGTGACCCCACTGCCGGGCATTCAGGGGCTAGGGGGCGGGGGCCGAAGTGTTGCAATCAGCAATAATCCTATTACTGCAGTGGCAGCGGCCAGAAGAAAGGTGTCGGCATAAGCCAAGGTCTGGGCCTGCGCTCGGATTTGTCCCGCCAGTACCGCTGCCGCACGTCCTCCGTTTAAGGGATCCGCGCTCCCAAACCGCGACAAGGCGCCGTGGGTTAGCCCAGATAAACGCTCAATGAGAGACGACTCGCCCGCCACCACATGCACTCCTAATAAATTAGAATGTATTTGGGTTGAGACTCGGGCATAGCTCTGCACAAGCGCACTGGCCAATTCTCCGCCCAGGAGCCTCGCTGTCTGGATGATGGCACCAAAAGTGAGTACAAGAACAGGATTGAGGTGGCGTACGGTGTAGAAGATCAGAGATGTCAACACCATCGTCTGCCCAATTGCCTGCATAAGCATCGATGGGATGAAATCACTTTCTGACCAGAGGGAGGTTAGCCTGCTGGCTAAAAGGCATGCAGACAGAATTAGAGTCATTCCGATGGACATCAGAATCCGGGCATCCACATACCTTAATATGACCCCAACGCAAGGCCCAATCAGAAACTGCGGCAGCGCCACCCATAGCAGTACCTCGCCCACTTGCTGGGGTCTAAATCCCGCTACTTGAGTCAAGAACTGAGGGACAATGAAGTTGCTGCTGAGAACCAGTAAGCGCGCGGTAACCAGAAGCAGCAACAACGGAACGATGTTGCGTGCTAAAAGAAACCGGAAGTTAATAAATGGTTGTGGATGTCTCAAGCCGTGGACGATAAATGCGCCCACCAATGACCCTCCCCCCAAGAGAAGTCCGACTACGAGACCGGATGCCCCCCAGTCCAAACGATTGCCCTGATCCAGACCGGCATAGATAAGGGAAAAACCCAGACCTGCAAAAGCCATACCCCAATAGTCAGCTTTACCCTTCACGTCATCCTTGATGGGCTCACGCGGAATGCCGAAATAAACGCAGGCGATCAATGCAATAGCCAGGGGTAGGTTTTGCCAGAAAATCCACTGCCAACCTCCATGATCCAGATGCCAGCCTTCAAGCGTTGCAGCGATATTGAGGGACAACTCAAGATTCATGGCATAAACACTGATCCCCAAAGGCCAAAGGTGCTTCGGCAAGTTCTTCACTACCACGCCGATGGCCAAAGGAACGAATGTCCCTGATCCAAGCCCAGCCAAAAAATGCAATAGAAGAAACCCCTCCAGTCCCTTACACATGGGCAACAACAGCTCAGCAAACCCAAATAGCAGAGTTCCCGTGAGCAACACCCTCCGAGGCCCATATACAAGTCCCAGCCAAACCGCTAGCGGCCCCATCAACATTTGTGCCGAGCTAAACGAAGTCGTGATCCACGCGCGTTCGTCGAAGCTCGCTCCCAAAGCCCCGCCTATATCAGCGACCCCAAAGTTGGTAAGCCGGCTGGACAGGGTGGAAATGAATGCCGCGAGTATCACAGCCAAAATCCCTACCCAAGGTCTGGTGGACTCGTTCCGCGCGCCCTCAGTGAAATGCAACAAATCCAACAGTGGGTTCTTGCTCGCGAACGGCATGCTAGTGATTTTCCGACGAGGAAGTGTCAATAGAAGCAATAACCGACAGGCCAGGTCTCAGCAGCTCATCTGCGTCCTCGCTGGTGTGGTCATCCAGAATAATTTTGACAGCGACTCGCTGTATGACCTTGGTGAAGTTGCCTGTCGCATTATCAGGCGGCAAGAGAGCAAACCGGGATCCTGATCCTGGTGCCCAGCTGTCGACATACCCATGAAAGACTGTACCTGGGAAAGCATCAATCTCGACGGAGGCCGACTGCCCCTTACGAACATGCGTCATCTGCGTCTCTTTGAAGTTCGCGACAACCCACACCTGTGGCAAGCTTACGACGGTGATTACTTGAGCGCCAATGCCGAGGTACTGGCCCGGACGAACTTGCCTTGCACCCACAACACCATCAACCGGCGATCGTATATGGGTGTAGCCCAGATTGATCATCGCAAGATCCAATGCTGCCTGCTGGCTAGCAACGTCTGCCTGAGCAACAAGAATTTGCGAGTCGATGGTATCGAGCGCGCGGCGTACCGCCATCAGCTGCGCCTGCTGTTGCACGTGGCCAGCTGCTGCTTGCTTATTGCTGGCGTCTGCTTGGTCAACAGCCTGCTGCGAAGCAAAGTTACCGCGGGCGAGCAAGTCATGTTGACGAGCTGCCTCCAGCTTCCTCAGGTCTGCGCCTGCTGCAGATGCCACTACGCCCGCGGCGTTCGCGTTGATCGTTGCCTCTTGCTGAACCCGCTGCTTTTGCAGTACGGACACCTGCGCCATGCTCTTATCCAGGCCCGCTTTAGCCTGTGCGACTTGAGCTTTGTAATCACCATCAAAAAGCTGCACAAGGACATCATCGCGATGCACAACTTGGTAATCATTCACAGGGACGTCACTCACGAGTCCGGACACATGCGCTGACAGGGGAATGACGTTACTTTCTAAGTAAGCGTCATCTGTGGTTTGTACAGATTTGAGTCCCGTCCAAAAATTCCAGTTGGTCGCAAAGACCCATACCGCCGCCAATGCTAGAACGACAACCGCACAGCGCGCGACGATCGCCCACACGCTCGATGTTGACGGCTGTTGCAAGCTGGCAACTCCGGAGGCAGTCGTCGACTCGGGATTTATAATCTTATTCATAATCAGATCGCAGAGCTTGAGATGAACTAACAAAGGGAGATAAGCCACTGAAGGTAGTGGCATTACGTCGATTACATCGCGATGGTACCGCTGCGACTGTGAACTGATACGCTCCTGCACCGTATCTGGAGCACCCTAAGCCAAAACCAAGACACGTCAGTCATCAAACCTTCTCCATTCATCTGCGCCCACGCTGTTGCGCCGTCGCGTTTCAGAAGCGCTGACTGGTTGAGCAGGAAAAACCTGAGCCCCTGACATCCACCGAGAAGCGGTTCTAGCAATACGACGACCGAAACGTTCGGCAGTGAGTCGATCACCGACATGAGGTGAGTCCTCGGGCGAAGCATCTCCAATGCTTTGCGTGGCCAACCCAAGCCAGGAGCCGCTCAGATTCACATCAGTGTTTTGAGTGGCTGAGTAGTTTCCCCCTGGCTGATCACCAACCCCCACCCAAATCATGTTCATCTGGGCAGCGAAGACAGCCAACTGCTCCAGCGCAATGAGTTTGTCGCCCGACCGCGAGCTTGAATTGGTAAAGCCGGCGGCGACTTTATCTTTCCATTCCTGCGCCAACCAAGGCGCAAATGCATGCTCCAGAAAAAGCTTAAAAAGACCATGGATCGAGCCCATGTAGGTTGGTGCACCTAACACAATAGCGTCAGCGCTTGCTAAACAGAGCATGATCTTTTCATCAAACCATCGCCCATTGGCGCCGATGTGCTCCGGTAAAATCTCCAGTAAATCCACCTTCCCACCTACGAAAGCGCTCGCCCCTTTCTGAATGTGTTCAGCCACCGTGCGCGTGTGACCGTGCCCTGTTGAAAATACAACTGCAACTTTGACCATTTGAGCTCCGGACACCTGGTTAGCACTGTGATACCGCGTGCTAGGAAAAAGAAATGAAGGAGGTCGTTGTCTGCGCCCCATCATCAGTTGCCTTAATAGCAAAAAAGTGATGTCATCCACCGCATGGATAACAAAAAACTCGATTTGAACTTGTTGCTGGCGCTTGAGGCGTTGCTCGCTGAGCAAAATGTGACTCGGGCGGCCAAGTGCCTTAACCTTAGTCAGCCGGCTTTGAGCGCGCAGCTTTCAAGGCTGCGTAGCGTGTTTGGCGATGAGCTCTTTATGCCAACTTCTCGGGGTGTCTTGCCCACCGCTATGGCCCTCGAACTGCAAACTCCCCTGCGCAAAACTCTCGATCAAATGCGCGAGCTGATAAGTAACGCACGCGTTTTCGATCCTTCCACCGCAAGTGCCACATTGACGATCGCCGCGAGCGACTACATGCAGATCGCAATTCTCATGCCCTTCTTGCTCAAGATGCACCTCGTTGCGCCGAACGTCAGAGTAGTGCTGCGGCAGCTTCAGGACAGCGTGGTGGTCAGATCTGAACTCGAGCGAGGCTTGATCGACATCGCGTTCCTGCAGGCCGAAGAGCCTGAAGCTAGTGGTCTTCGCCATAAGAACGTGCTGTTTGAGCGTTATATCGGGATTGCCCGCAAAGGCAGCATCGAAGAACGACCCATGCCGATCGACCGTTTCATCCAATCCAGCCATATCTTTGTCTCGCCAAGCGCGGAGGGACTCAGGGGATCCACCGATGAAGCTTTGGCGGCAGTCGGCCTGACGCGCAAGGTAGCCTTTGCGGTGTCCTCATTCATGTTCATGATTGAAGCGATTTCACAATGCGACCTGCTTGCTGTCGCACCTCAAAGGCTAGCCGAACGTTACTCAGACAAAATCGACATGTTCGCAACGCCTGTTCCGGTGGCGGGGTTCGGGATCGACATGGTCTGGCACGACCGAACCCAAAACCACCCAGCCCGAATATGGCTACGTACTCAACTTGAAAGCTTCTGTGCTGAGCACTGAGCTCCCATCATCACCTATACGCTGTAAACGACGTCGTGCAATGTCGCATCCATCGTGATCTCGCACTTGAACAGTTTAGATAACGTACAGTTAGTGCGAGCTCGCTCGGCGCAATGTCTAAACATTTCTTCCGGTATCCCTGGTACTGAGGCTTGAGTGACTATGTGCATACTTTTGATAGCTGGATGACCGTCGTCGCCATAACCCAAATCGACCGTAACTGAAGTGGTAATCGACTGAGCGATGAAATCGTTCATCCCGAAGTTGTTTGCTAACGCTTGATTGAAACACCCCGCGTGAGCTGTGCCTAGAAGCTCCTCGGGGCTGCCTCCGGGTGTGCCTTCAAAGCGGCTAGAGAAGCTGTAAGCCTTGTCTTTCAGAGTCTCACTTTCGGTCGAGAGCGTTCCTGTGCCCTCCTTCCAAGTGCCCTGCCAAGTTGAATATCCGATAGCCCTCATAACGTTACCTCGCAGCAGATAATCGAAACCTATACGCTTCACATTTTGAAGCATACACCAGGCATCGCTGTGCTTGGCAACGATTTTCTGCCAGAGTCCAATCGACATCCGCTGCACTGCGGAACGCAGGCAAGTGATTGACCGCTTCAATTTATAAAGCTACCCTCCTATTGAGCAGACGCACCACCTGATGCACTCACCTTCTCGGTGCTAGGCACGTTGGATGTGAATCGCTTGATTGCGCCAGGAGCGCTTGATGGATTTTTTTAAGCTTTCTCATCCGCTATTTTGTACGAGCGCAATTCTGGTGGCAGACCTTGTGCTCTGGCGTGTGGTTGCGCGGCGCCGAAGCCACTGGAAGACTGCGGTCAGGTCGGCCCTTTTTTTGTTGTTCAGCGCGGTGCTACTCGGCGCTGGCCTGACACCTCTTAATCCCGTCATTAACGAGTTCGACGGTGGTGAGCGCACAGTAGCTGTGATAATAGGGATTGCCTGGTGGCTCTTTGGGGCTCGTGCGCTCACCGGACTGACGATCCTGCTACTGGAATCCCGCATAGAACGCAAAGGCCACCTTCTGCAGGATCTGATCGGCGCCGGGGTATTTCTAGTCGCGCTGGTTGCTGCGGCGGGATACGTTCTTGATCTTCCGGTGAAGGGGTTGCTTGCGACTTCTGGAGCAGTCGCAATTATCTTGGCGCTCGCTGTTCAGAGCAGTTTGGCTGACGTGTTTTCCGGGATTGTGCTGAACGCAACCAAGCCGTTCAGGGTGGACGATGTCATCAACATAGACGGCGACGAAGGGAAAGTAATTGAGATCGACTGGCGTTCAACTTACCTGCTCACATCAGCCGGCAGCATGGTCGTCATTCCTAACGCGATGGCCGCTAAAACCCGTATCGTGAACCTGAGCCGACCTAACCACTTTCACTCGGTAACCGTGACTGTCGAGCTCCCCGTCCAACTACGCCCTTCTCTGGTGCTGGACTCACTGAACAAAGCGATGAAAGGTTGCCGTGAACTCATGGCCGAGCCCGAAGGCAGCGTTGTAGTGAAAAAATCAGGTTTGAAGAGCGTTGAGTACGAAGTAACAGGTTATGTCCACTCCAGAGAACGACGCGGTAGTGCAAAAAATCAACTGCATGACCTTATCTACCGCCAGCTTGCAGCGTCAGAATCCGTTCGGCAGAGCGCTGCACAGCCAGTTGCAACGACCAGGCAGTTGGCAGCGCTTGATAGCATCAATGCTTTACGCACACTCTCGTTCGAGGATCGACTTGAGCTTGAGTCGCACATGCGGTTGAGCTCCTACCCAGCGGGTGCTGTCATCCTTCAGCTAGGCGTGGTACCGGATGCTTTGCTGATTCTGGAATCTGGGGTTGTGACCGTGACCGTTGAGCGATCAGACGGCCCGTATGAGCTGGGCAGGATGGGCCCCGGGGAACTTATGGGCGAAGGCGGCATTATTGATGGCTCTTTGACAGCCGTGAGGTTTACAGCGCTCACAGACTGTGTGATCTACCAAATTGATAGTAACGACATACTTGCCAATTTCGACGAGCAAAGCGAGTTGCAACGAGCGTTGGCTGAAATCTCTCGAACTCGTACGAGAACCAGGGAAACATTACTACAACATAGACCGCAAGAAGCCCTTCCTACTGGACTGCTGCAGTGGTTCCGCGGCCGAGTTGCAAAACCGCACCGGGACGATAGGGTACGACGCTCTTAACACAATCATGCTATGACAACAGAAATTCGTGACTCAGTCCCAGTCCCTTCACCCTCGGCTGATCGCTTCAAATATCTGACCTACAACCGACGCTCCCCCTTACCTACCGCCGCTACCAAAAGCTTGGTTGAATTAGCCTGCACATCCCCGATTGCGAAAACGCCCTTGCGATTCGTCTCCAA
>Ga0247730_1001171_pt1 | contig 15178 bp, 14 predicted proteins | sample UWRJL073202C2_FD_180959 | JGI IMG/M metagenome (GOLD analysis project Ga0247730, IMG submission 180959) | Plant litter microbial communities from Arlington Agricultural Research Station in Wisconsin, United States - UWRJ-L073-202C-2 | ecosystem: Environmental > Terrestrial > Plant litter >... | reverse complement strand
CGGATTTGACAGCTTCACGCCTCAGCGCGGGGTCGATCGGGCGAAATCCCATAAATCACCTCAGTAGGATGGAAATATCCTACATCGGTGTCCAGAATCATTAAGCCACTACAGGCGCGCTCCTACATGCGGGTTCAGACCAGCGAGACGGCCGTCAGGCGTTCTGTCACGAACGCATCTGCCATCGCCGGGCGGCCGATGTGATACCCCTGCACCACGTCGCAATCCATCTCGACCAGGCGCCGTAGCGTCTCTTCGTTCTCGACGCCTTCGGCCACCGCTTCCAACCCGAGCCGGTGGGCCACGTCGACCATCGCCTGCACCAGCAGCTCCGTGCGCCGGTCGTCGATCATGGCGTCGACGAAGCTGCGGTCGATCTTCAGTTCGGTGGCCGGGAAGTAGCGCAGGTAGGCAAACGACGCGTAGCCGGTGCCGAAGTCGTCGATGGCCACGCGCAGGCCGCAGTCGCGCAGGCGGCGCAGTACGCGCACGCTCATGTCCATGTCGGTCAGCAGCGCCGTCTCGGTGATTTCCACCACGACGGATGACGGCGGGACGCCCCATATCTCGATGGCGCCGATGACCTGTTCCGCGAAGCCCTGCTCCACGAACACGCGGGGCGACAGGTTGATCGCGACGTCCATGGGGCAGCCGCCGCGATGCAGTGCGGCCGCGTGGCGCAGCGACGCGTTGATGCTCCAGCGCGTCAGCGGAACGATGAGGTCGCTGCGTTCCGCGAAGGAAATGAAATCCTGTGGCGGCACGATGATGCCGCTGCGCGTGGTCCATCGCGCCAGCGATTCCACGCGGGTGACCTCGCCTGCCCGCAGGTCGTACAGGGGCTGGAACGCCACCTGCAGGCGGTTGTCTTCGATGTCCTGCCGGAGTTCGCTGTAGAGGATCTCGACGGGCGTCTCGTCCGGCTTGTAGATGGAGAACGGCTCGCTGACGCGCACGGCTTCGTCGTGCGCCAACTCGGCTCGCCGGTAGAGCATGTCGGCGCCGGCGCCGTGCTCCGGGTGCATCGCGACGCCCACAACGGCCCGGCCATGCCATGGGCGCTCGCCGCGCAGCAGCGGCGCGTTCATGGCGCCGACGATGCGCGTGGCGGCCAGGAGCGCATGCGTGCGGTTGCGTACGTGCGGCAGCACGACGACGAAGCTGTCGTCGCCGGACACGAAGACGGTATCGACATGGCGCACGGCGTCGACGATGCGCTCGCGTGCGGCCAGCATGACATCCGTCCCGAACTCGTACCCGAAGCGCAGCTGCGCTTCCCGCATGCCTTGCAGGCGCACGATGAGCACCGCGCAGAGCCCGCTGTCCGATGCGGTCCGGTCCATGATCGACTGGATGGCCGGGAAGATATGCGAGCGCTCGCTCATGGAAGAAAGAATTCCCTGGGGTCGATCCCGTAGCTGCCCGCGGGCAGGGTGCGCTGGATTTCGCGGCGGACGGCGTCGACCTGTCGCATCAGGTCGACCACGACGAAGTCGTCGAGCGCAGTCTTGTCGGTGCGGGTGAGCAACGCCACGCGTGGCTGCAGGCGCCGGGTCTGGTTCTGGACCATGACCACGGCGATCTCGCCGGTGTTGAGCTCCACGAGCGAGCCCGTGGGATACACGCCCAGGCAGGCCTGGAACTGCTCGACCAGCTCGCCCTGGAACTCGCGGTCACGCCCGGCATATAGCTGGCGGATGGCGAGATGCTGCGACATCGCCGGGCGGTAAGGCCGCGGCGTGGACATCGCGTGGTAGGTATCGATGATGGCCGCCATGCGACCCGACAGGGGAATCGCCGTGCCGGCCAGCCCGTTGGGGTAACCCGTGCCGTCGAAGCGCTCGTGATGGGTCAGCACCATGTCGCGCACTTCCTGGTCGGTGACCCCGGAATGGTCGAGGATCGCCATGCCTTCCTGCACGTGCTGCCGCGCCAGCTCCCACTCGCCATCGTTGAGGGGGCCGGTGCGCTCGAGCAGCTCTTCGGGAAGCTGCGACTTGCCGACATCCATCAGCAGGCCGCCGGCGGCGAGGCTGACGATGGCGTCGCTGGCGAAGCCCATGTGGCGCCCGAACGCGGCGGCCAGCGTGCTGCAGCCCACGGCGTGCTGGTAGGTATAGCTGTCGCGGCGGCGCAGGGTTTCCATCCAGAAGAGCGCGTCGCCGCTGCGCAGCACGCTGTCGACCATCGGCCGGACGGCCTCTTCCACGGCTTCCGGCTCGATGGCCCGGCCGGACTGCAGGTCGTCGATCAGCCGGTCGGCGAACGACGCCACGGTATCCAGCGCTTCACGCGCCCGGGGTACTTCGTCGTCGAACACCGCGGTGTCGATGTAGGTATTGGAGGGCACGAGGCGGGACGGCGCCGGTCGCGCCGTGGAGGCAGGCGCCACGGTGGTCACGCGCGCGGGCATGACCCGGCGGTGCAGGTCGACGAAGACGTACTTGCAGAAGCGGCGCAACTTGTCGATGTCGTCGCGAGACGCGATCGGAACGCCCTGCAAGGGGAACGGGGTGTCCGACCAGTCGCAATCGAGCCGACTGACGTACATCCCGACCTCCAGGTCGTCCACGAAAACACGCCGCTCCACCAGGTCGTACGCCACCTTGCCCCACCTCCTTCGAAACCGGACGACGCCGCCCACGCACAGCATAAACCGACAACACGCCGATCCTGCCGAAAATGCACCGCAAAACGGCGACAGCGCTGATCCACTGGGGTATCGGCGGCAGGCGACCGTTCTGTAGTGTCAGGTTTTGACCGGAAGCCCGGTCTTTATAGGCAAGCCACGATCCCTGGAGAGTCGCATGCCCCGCCGTCTGTTGTTTGCTGCCCTGTTTGTAGCCCTGACTGCCTGTACCGCCGCCTCGGCGGATGAAGGCCTCCGCCTGCCCGCGCCTGCCATCGACGCCGCGCCAGCCCCGGGCGAAGCCGCCGCCGTGTTCGCGGGCGGCTGCTTCTGGGGCGTGGTGGGTGTCTTCCAGCATGTGAAGGGCGTGAAAAGCGTGCGCGCCGGCTATTCCGGCGGCGACGCGGCCCATGCAAGCTACGACGACGTCAGCGAGGGCGATACCGGCCATGCGGAGTCGGTCCGGGTGGTTTACGACCCCTCGCAGGTGACCTACGGGCAGCTGCTGCAGGTGTTCTTCTCGGTCGCGCAGGATCCGACCCTGCTCAACCGCCAGGGGCCGGACAGCGGCACCCAGTACCGCTCGGCGGTGTTCTACGCCACGCCGGAGCAGAAGAAGGTGGCGGAGGCCTACGTGGCCCAGCTCACGGCGGCGAAGGCCTTCGCAAAGCCGATCGTGACGGAGGTGACGCCGTTGAAGGCGTTCTACCCGGCGGAAGCGGAGCACCAGGATTACATGCGGAACAATCCGGATGCGATGTACATCGTGATGAACGACCGCCAGAAAGTGCTGGGCCTGCAGCGGATTTACCCGGAGCGCTACACCCCCACCTGGGCCAACGGCAAGTAAAACCCAAAGTTGGAGCGCGCCTTGCGCGCTAACGGTGGGAGCGTGCCTTGCGCGCGACATCTTTTCGCGAGTAACTCCACGTCCGTCCCGAAAAGATGTCGCGCGCAGGGCGCGCTCCCACGGTGGGTGGCTGTAGGGTCAGCCGACCATGGGAAGGTTCAGCCCCTGCTCTTTCGCGCACGCCACCGCGTCTTCGTAACCGGCATCGGCGTGCCGCATGACGCCGGTCGCGGGGTCGTTCCATAGCACCCGCGCCAGGCGGCGGTCGGCGGCTTCGGTGCCGTCGCAGACGATGACCACGCCGCTGTGCTGGCTGTAACCCATGCCCACGCCGCCGCCGTGGTGCAGGCTGACCCAGGTCGCGCCGCCGGCCACGTTGAGCATGGCATTGAGCAGCGGCCAGTCGCTGACGGCGTCGCTGCCGTCGCGCATGGCTTCCGTCTCGCGGTTGGGGCTTGCAACCGAACCGGAATCCAGATGATCGCGGCCGATGACGACCGGCGCCTTCAGCTCACCGTTCCGGACCATTTCATTGAAAGCGAGCGCCAGCCGGTGACGCTGGCCGAGGCCGACCCAGCAGATGCGCGCGGGCAGGCCCTGGAAGCTGATGCGTTCGCGGGCCATGTCGAGCCAGCGGTGCAGGTGCGGATCGTCGGGAATGAGTTCCTTTACCTTAGCGTCGGTCTTGTAGATGTCTTCCGGATCCCCCGACAGAGCCACCCAGCGGAACGGCCCCACGCCGCGACAGAACAGCGGCCGGACGAAGGCCGGCACGAAGCCGGGGAACGCGAACGCGTCGGCCAGGCCTTCGTCTTTCGCCATCTGGCGGATGTTGTTGCCGTAGTCGAACGTGGGCACGCCTGCGGCATGGAAAGCCAGCATGGCTTCCACGTGCTCGCGCATCGACGTCTTCGCGGCGCGCGAGGTGCCGGCCGGATCCGAGACGCGTCGTTCGAACCATTCGTCCACGGTCCAGCCGGACGGCAGGTAGCCGTTTACCGGGTCATGTGCGCTGGTCTGGTCGGTCACGGCATCCGGGCGGACCCCGCGGCGCACGAGCTCCGGCAGCACGTCGGCGGCGTTGCCGAGCAGCGCGACCGACACGGCGCGGCCTTCCTTGCCATAGCGCTCGAGGCGCGCGAGCGCGTCGTCGAGGTCGGTGGCCTGTTCGTCGACGTAGCGCGTTTTCAGGCGAAAATCGATGCGGCTCTGCTGGCACTCGATGGTCAGCGACGAAGCACCGGCCAGACTGGCCGCGAGGGGCTGTGCACCGCCCATGCCGCCGAGGCCCGCCGTGAGAATCCACCTGCCGGTCAGCGAGCCGTTGTAATGCTGGCGCCCGAGTTCCACGAAGGTCTCGTAGGTGCCCTGCACGATGCCCTGCGATCCGATGTAGATCCACGAACCGGCCGTCATCTGGCCGTACATCATCAGGCCCTTGCGATCGAGCTCGTTGAAATGTTCCCAGTTCGCCCAGGCCGGCACGAGGTTGGAATTGGCGATGAGGACGCGGGGCGCATCAGGATGCGAGGGGAACACGCCGACCGGCTTGCCGGACTGCACGAGCAGCGTCTCGTCGTCGCCGAGTTCCCGCAGGCTGCGCAGGATCGCATCGAAGCATTCCCAGTTGCGCGCCGCGCGACCGATGCCGCCATACACCACGAGCTCGGCGGGATTTTCCGCCACCTCGGGGTCGAGGTTGTTCTGCAACATGCGGAACGGCGCCTCGGTGAGCCAGCTGCGACACGTGAGTTCCGTGCCGCGCGGCGCGCGAATGGTGCGGGTGGTATCGATGCGCGTTGCAGCCGTCATGCGTCACTCCGGAGGGGACAGGCGATCCGGAGATTATGGGGCTCGGCCCGATGGGTAGCAAAACCAAGGCAGAAGCATGACTGTGTAGCAGCGCGCCCTGCGCGCGACATCTTCTCGCGACAAGCCATACGTGGTCGCGAAGAGATGTCGCGCGCAGGGCGCGCTCCCACGACACCCCCTTGCCTCCAACCACCCCTACCTCCCACGACATCTCCCCTCCCCCCCGCGATACCTCCCTACCTCCCCACGCTTGACCCGCTCGCCGGCTGGGTCGTCGTGTTCACCGGCTTGGGCTGGGGCTGGTACGTCCGGGCCGCTTCGTTCCGGTCGAGCTGGTTGCGGAGCGCCGGGTCGCTGGCGTTCGTCCGCTGCGTGGCGATGTTGTTCTGGCGGATCTGCTGACGCACACCCGCTTGCTGCAGCGAGCTCTGGCTCTGCTGCTGGTTCACCTGCTGCTGGAACTGCTGCTGGCGGATCTGCTGGTTCACGACCGCGGCACGCGGCGAAACGGCGGGGCGTGGAGCCACGGCGGGGCGGGCAGCGGCGGCAGGCGTCGCTGCCGGTCGGGGGGCGGCAGGCGCGCCGGCCTTCGCCGGTACGGCCTGCGCGGCGGCAAGGCCCGGTGCCGCTGCGACGATAAGGCCTAGCAATAAGGGCGCAAACAAGAACTTGCGTGGTGAATTGGTCATGAGACTCGTCCATCATCGGCGGCTTGGTTACCAACGAGCGTACGTCTCCTCCCATGAATGCCACGTTTCTTCGACCCGGCGCGATCGTCACGTTCCTGATGATGGTGCTCACCGGCTGCGCGACGCACCCGGTCACCGCCCCCGCCCCGTCCGCCACCCGCCCGCCGGTATTGCTGGTCTCCATCGACGCCTTCCGGCCGGATTATCTGGACCGCGGCTTTACGCCGACCCTGAATGCCATGGTGCACGAGGGCGCACGCGCCACGTACATGCTGCCGTCGTTCCCCTCGCTCACCTTCCCCAACCACTACACGCTGGTGACCGGGCGCGTGCCCGACCATAACGGCATCGTGAACAACACGATGGAAGACCCGGCGCTCGGCAGGTTCAGCCTGGGCAATCGCGCCGCTACCAGCGATGGTCGCTGGTGGGCGCAGGCCGAGCCCATCTGGGTCACGGCGCAGAAGCAGGGCCTGCACACGGCCACCATGTTCTGGCCGGGTACGGAGGCCGCCATCCACGGGGTGCGCCCGGACCACTGGATCCCGTTCGATGATTCCATCACCTCGAAAGGCCGTGTCGACAAGCTGCTTTCATGGATCGACGAGCCGGGCCCGAAGCCAGCGTTCGACACGCTGTATTTTGACGCCGTGGATCACGCGGGCCACGAGTTCGGCCCCGATTCGCCGCAGGTGAACGTCGCCCTCCGCGAAGTGGACGACGCCCTTGCCTACCTCGTGGCCGAGCTGCGTCGCCGCGGCCTGTACGACGGCATGAACCTCGTGATCGTCTCCGACCACGGCATGGCCGACGTGCCGAAGGGCAACATCGTGTTCGCCGACGAAGAAACCGACCTGTCGGCCATCAACGCGGTGGCGTACGGCGTGGTCTCGGGTTTCAAGCCGAAGCCGGGCGTCGACAGCACGGCCGCCGTGGCGCGCCTGCTCGGCCCGCACCAGCACATGCGCTGCTACCGGAAGGAAGACCTGCCCGCGCGGCTCAGCTACGGCGCGAACCCGCGCGTACCGGCCATCCTGTGCCTCGCGGACACGGGCTGGGCGATCATCAGCCACGACGTGCTGGCGAAGCGCGACACGCCGATGTCCCGCGGCGAGCACGGTTACGACAATCTGGACCCGAACATGCGCGCCCTCTTCATCGCCCATGGCCCGGCCTTCCGCCATGGCGTCGTGATCGCACCCTTCCCGAATACCGACATCTATCCGTTGCTGGCGTACCTGATCGGCATGACGCCGCTGTCCAACGACGGGCACCTCGACCCGCTGAAGGCCACGCTGGTACCTGCAGCGCGCTGATCCTGCACGCCTTATCGGGTCCCTGCCCCAGCCGGTGCTCGCCATGCCCCCGCCCGCTGCGCCTGGCCGCTCCGGGCAGGGGCAAATCCCGTAGAATCGGGCCATGCGCCAGATCTATACCTCGCCCCGCCCGGAAAACATCGACCAGATCGTCACCTTGCTCTCGGATCACCAGATCGAGACGGCCGTGACGAACCGGTCTACCTTCAATCGCCCGACGTACCAGCGCTTCAGCTACTCGCAGAGCCAGGACAACCGCGACGCCTGGCCCCAGGTATGGATCCGCAGTGCCGACGATTTCCCGAAGGCACGCCAGCTGCTGAAGGACCTCGGCATCGAGCCGACGGTTCGCTTCCAGGAAGAACTCCACATCCACCGCCAGCCCGACCTGCGGCCGCGGGCCCAGCGCACGGCGGCACGCATTCGCCTGATGATGCTGGCCATCGTCGCGGGCGTGGTGCTGGTCGTGGTGCTCCGGGCCACGGCGGTTCTCTGAGCCGTGCGCGGGTTGGATGCCACGCAAGCCCATGTCCTGCTACGCGAAGGCACGCGGCACGCCCATGAGACGACCGAAGCCAGCGACGGCATGCACCGGCTCATGGCGGGTGACATGGGCGAAGCCGGCTACGAGGCGCTGCTGGAGGCGCAGCTGGGTCTGTTCCAGACGTGGGAGGCGGAGCGCGCCGACTGGCTTCGCGGTGATGTAGCGCAGGCCGGGTGGACGTACATATCGCGCGCGGCACTGATCCTGGATGACCTGACCGTAGGAGCGCGCCCCGCGCGCGACATCTCTTCGCGAACGCCTGTGGGGTATCGCGAACCCGGAATGCCTGTGGGTGATCGCGAGCCCGGAATACCTATGGCTGATCGCGAGCCCGGAACACCTGTGGGGTATCGCGAAGAGATGTCGCGCGCTGGGCGCGCTCCTACGGCCTGGGGTGAGCTTTACGTGGTCGAGGGCTCTGCCCTCGGCGGTCGCATCATTGCGCGGCGGCTGCGCGAGCTGTTCCCCCATCGCACGCACCAGTTTTACGCCGTCGGCGAAAATGCCCCCTCGTCCTGGCGGCATTTCCAGACGTTGCTCGACAGCCATCTCACCGACGACGCATCGCGTCGCCTCGCCATCGACGGCGCGCTGACCATGTTCGCGCGCTTTCGCCAGGCACTGACGGACCTGCCTGCCCATGCCTGACCCGACGATGCCTGGACCGACGATGCCTCGACCGACGACTTCTCGCCCGACGATGTCTGACCCGACGACTTCTTACCCGACCATGCCAGGGCCGACGATGGCTGCCCCGACGGTGTCCGGCCCGACCGATGCGAAGCCGGCCGACCCGGCCCTGCCCGACCTGACGTCGTGCGACCGGGAGCCGATCCATATTCCCGGTTCCATCCAGCCCCATGGCGTGCTGCTGGTGATCGATGCCGCGACGCAGGCCATCGTGCAGGTCAGCGAAAACGCGGCCGACATCCTCAGGGTGGCGGTGGAAACGTTACTCGACGCGCCGATGGCCGACGTGCTGACGCTCCCCGCCCGTTTCCTGCTCGACGACGAGCGGCCGACACGCAGCTCATGGGTGCCGGTGACGTTCCCGCATGCGCCGGAGCTCAGCGGCACCTGGTACGCCATCGTCCACGCTTATGAATCCCGCTGGATGATCGAGATCGAGCCGCGCGAGAGCTTCTTCGACGACGATCCGATCCGCGTGGCCTACGAACTCGGCCACAAGCTCGACGCGGATGCCACGGTCGAACGTGCGGCAGCGCGCGTTACGCGTACGGTCCGCGGCCTCCTCGATTACGACCGCGTCATGGTCTACCGTTTCGACCGCGACTGGCATGGCGAAGTGATCGCCGAGTCGCGCCGTGGTGACCTCGAGTCCTACCTCGGCCTGCACTATCCCGCCACGGATATCCCGGTGCAGGCGCGCGCGCTTTACGTGCGCAACCGCGTCCGCCAGATCAGCGACTGCAAGTACGTACCGGCACGCATCCTGCCTGCGTACGATCCGGAAACCGGCCAGGCCACCGACCTCAGCGACGTGTCGCTGCGCAGCGTCTCGCCCGTGCATCTCGAGTACCTCGGCAACCTGGGCGTGACCGGCACGCTGACGGTGTCCATCAACACGAACGGCCGCCTGTGGGGCCTGATCGCCTGTCACCATTTCAGCCCCTTCTTCGCCGACCACCGCATGCGCGAAGTCGCCGATGCGATCGCACGGTCGTTCGCCACACGCGTAGGCGCGATCGAGGAACTGCAAAAGGTCGAAGTGGAAAGCACGCTGCTCACGGTGCGCGAGAAACTGATCACCGCGTTCAACGAAAGCGACCGCATCGACCCCGAACTGCTGGCTACGCTGGCGCCGGAGCTGCTGGAAGTCGTGGACGCCGACGGCGTGGCCATCTTCTCCGGCGACACCGTGATCCGTTACGGCAAGCTGCCGGCCGAAGCCGACCTGCTGCGCATCCGCGATGTCGTAGGCGGCGCGAAGGCGCCCCTCGGTGCCGACGGAATCATCGGCGTCGTACACACCGACGAAATCGCCCGGATCTATCCCGCGCTCACGGAACCCACCGTCACCGAGCTGGCGGCAGGCGTGATCTTCATGCCGCTGCAGGCCGATGCGCACAACGCCGTCGTGTGGACGCGTGCCGAACAGGTCAGGAACGTGCGATGGGCAGGCAATCCCTCGCTCGCCAAACTCGAGAACATCGCCGGTGCCCGCCTGTCACCGCGCCAGAGCTTCGATCTCTGGCAGGAGACGGTGCAGGGTCGATCGCGCCCGTGGTCGCAGCAGCACCTGGAATCCGCACGGAGCCTGCGCGTACTGATCGAGATGATGGAACGCAAGCACTACCAGCAGAGCCTGGCGCAACTGCGCGCCTCGCTGCCTGCATCCGACTGAGCTTCGCGCTATAACATAAGGGCATGACCGACCGTGTCCGCCTGTTCCAGACCCTGCCGCACACCTGCGGCTATTTTGCCGAGCGGACGGCGCAGAACCTGGTGGTCGACCCGGGCGCGCCGAACCTCGACCGGCTGTACGGGCCGGCCTTGGCCAAGGGTTTTCGCCGCGCCGGGGGCCACCTCTACGTGCCGCAGTGCGCCGAGTGCCAGGCCTGCGTGCCCTGCCGCATCGATGTCGACACCTTCACGCCCGATCGCTCGCAGAAGCGCTGCCTGAAGCGCAACGCCGATCTCACCGTGCATGAAGCGCAACCCGGCTTCACGCACGAGCGGCATGCGCTCTACGAGCGCTACCTGCACGGCCGGCACAGCGGCGGTGGCATGGACGCCGCGGATGTGGACGACTTCCAGCGCTTTCTGTCGGCGCCCTGGAGCCCCACCCTGTTCCTGGAATTCCGCCGGAACGGGGAACTGGTGGGAGTTGCCGTGACCGACGTCACGCTGGCCGGACTGTCGGCCGTTTACACTTTCTTCGACCCGGATGACGACGCCCGCAGCCTGGGCACGTTCGGCATCCTGCAGCAGGTGGCACTGGCCCGCCGACGCGGTATACCGCACGTGTACCTCGGTTTCTGGATCGCCGGGCACGCCAAGATGGATTACAAACGCCGCTTCCGCCCCCTGGAGATTCGTCGCCATGGTCGTTGGATCGCCATGCCGTGAACGACAGGGACACCCCCGATGGGCCCGCGCCGCATTGTCTGCCTGACTGAAGAGCCGACCGAGACCCTTTACCTGTTAGGCGAACAGGATCGCATCGTCGGCATCAGCGGTTTTACCGTGCGGCCGCCGGCGGCCAGGCGCGACAAGCCCAAAGTGAGCGCGTTCACCAGCGCGAAGGTCGACCGTATCCTGGCGCTGGAGCCTGACCTCGCCATCGGCTTTTCCGACATCCAGGCCGACATCGCGCAGGCACTGATCAAGGCGGGTGTCGAGGTATGGATCTCCAACCACCGCAGCGTGGAAGGCATCCTCGATTACATCCGCCGGCTGGGCGCCATGGTCGGGGTGCCGGCGAAGGCGGACCAGCTGGCCGACGACCTCGCGCGCGGCCTCGACGAGGCCCGTGAAGCAGCGACGCGGCTCCCGCGCCGCCCGAAGGTGTACTTCGAAGAGTGGGACGAACCACTCATCTCGGGGATCCGCTGGGTCTCGGAACTGGTCGAGATCGCAGGGGGCATCGACATCCTGCCCCACCGAGCCGTCCAGTCGCTGGCGAAAGACAGGATCATCGCGGACGCCGACGAGATCATCTCCCGGGCACCCGACATCATCATCGGATCATGGTGCGGCAAGCGTTTCCGGCCAGATCAGGTGCAGGCGCGCGCCGGCTGGGCCGATGTCCCCGCGGTGCGGCACGGCGAACTGCACGAAGTGAAGTCCCCGCTGATCCTGCAGCCGGGCCCGGCAGCGCTTTCGGACGGCCTTTCCGAGCTGCGCCGGATCGTTCACAACTGGTCGGAGCGTTTTTCCTGACGCTCACACATCAAACTGCTATGTTCCAATGGTTGCAGCCGCCGGCTGCCCAGGCGCGCTCGGAGGAACGGTGAGGGGCACGCTCGCTAATCCGACACCTGACGCCACCCGCTGGTTCGGGGGCGTGTTCGTGGGCGCCGTTATCGCGCAGGTGCTGTCGGCCGCGCTCTGGAGTCAACAGAGCGGGACGCACATCGTCTGGTTTCCCGGGGCGGTGCTGCTCGGCGCCCTGCTCAGCTCGCCCCGACGATTGTGGGTGCTCCTGATGGTGGCCGCCTACTTCGGCGTGCTGGCCACAGGTGTCGCCTTCGACCTGCCTGTGTTCGACACGGCGATGGTCATCGTGCCCCCGGTACTGCTTGCACCTGCCGCCGCCTGGGTATTGCTCCGCGCGCCGGGCGACGAGCCGCTGCTGCAGAATCTGCGGAAACTGCTGATCTTCGCGCTGGTGGCGGTGGGCGTGCTGCCCGCCATGTCGGCCACATTCATCGAAGCCATCAGTCGCTACACCAGTTTCCAGGGGTCGGTGCTCAGCGACTGGCCGAACATCGCCCTCGCCCATGCGCTGGGTTACGTGCTCTACATCCCCGTGTGGATCAGCGTGCGCAGCCCGGACGCCGCGCTTCGCCACGTCGGTCGCCTGTCGGTGAGTTTCGTGCTGGCCATGCTGGCGTCGCTCGTGCTGCTCGGCCTGGCCTGGTACGTATTCGACGGCGTGCCTGCGGTGTTCCCGCTGCTGTGCCTGGCGCCGGCGCCGATTCTGGTCGGGGCGTGTTTTCGTGCGCAGATGGCGGGCAGTTCGGTCGCCATGTTCCTCATCGTGGTCATGGCCGCCCACATGAGCGTGCGCGGCTTCGGCCCCTTCGTGACCGAGACGCCCCAGCTGACGACGCTGGCCGTGCAACTGTGGACATTATCCGCCGCGCTGTGTGCGCTCACCGTGGCTGCCGTCGTGGAGCAGCGCGTGGCGTCGCAACGTGCGCTGGACCAGGCGCAGGATGATATCCGCGCCCTGGCGGGGCGGCTGATCGCCACGCAGGAACAGGAGCGCGCACGCCTCGCCCGTGATCTCCACGACGACATCAACCAGCGCCTCGCCGCCGCGTCGCTCGGCCTCAGCGCCCTGCGCCGCCGCGTCCCGCTGGCGGAAGCCGGCGCGGTCAGCCAGATCCAGTCGCAGATGGTCACCCTGTCCGAAGACGTGCGCCAGCTCTCGCACCAGCTTCATCCGAGCTGGCTCGAACACGTCGGGCTGCACCATTCGCTGGAAGCCCTCTGTGCATCGCCGCGCCTGCCCGTGCAACCGCGTGTCGTGCTGTCGGTGGATGCCGAAGCGACCACGCTGCCGAACGAGGTCACGCTCTGCTTCTACCGCGTGGTCCAGGAAGCCCTGAATAACGCCCTGCATCATGCGTCGGCCTCCGTGGTGACCATCGACGTCTCCGTGTCGCACGGCAATGCCGCACTGCGCATCGTGGACGATGGACGCGGCTTCGACCCCTCCCTCGTGAAGACGTACGGGCCGGGCATCGGCCTGACCAGCATGAGTGAACGCGCCAAGTTGCTCGGCGGCAGCTTCCAGTTACTATCCATGCCTGGCAAAGGGGTCGATCTATGTATTCGGGTTCCGTTGAAAGCGGCATGAACGGCCATGGGGCCCCGCGCATCGTTTTTGCAGACGACCACCTCATGGTCGCCGAAGGCATCGAGCGACTGCTCGAGGGCGCCTACGATCTCGTTGCACTGGTGCAGGATGGCCCGTCGCTGCTCGCGGCCATCCGCGCGGAAGCCCCCGACCTGGTGCTCTCGGATGTGAACATGCCCGGCGGCAACGGCCTCGACGTGCTGAAGACGCTGCGTGCCGAAGGCAACCGCACGCCCTTCGTGTTCCTCACCATGCACGCCGAACCCGCACTGGCCGCCACCGCCATGCGAGCGGGGGCGAACGGTTACATCCTGAAGATGTCGGCGGGCGACGAGCTGCTGAGCGCGCTTCGGCAAGTGCTGAGCGGCGGCCAGTACATCACGCCCTCCCTGGGCATGAATGCCGGGCGCGACGTCGTCGATGCAGGACGGGAACTCACGCCCAAGCAGCTGGAAGTGCTGCGCCTGGTGGCACTGGGCTATCGATCGAGGCAGATCGCCGACCAGCTGGGGCTTTCCGCGCGCACGGTGGAAGCACACAAGTATTCGATCATGCAGATACTGGATGTACACAGCACGCTGGAGCTGGTCCGGCGTGCGGAAGAGCTCGGCCTGCTGCTGTAAACACGGTGCCGAACGACGTAACGGCACCGTTACCAAGCGGCCCGACGCGATTGTAGGAGCGCGCCCCGCGCGCGACATCTTTTAAGGCCCTACCCCCCAGATCGAACACGTGAATCCGGATAGGCTCGCGAGGAGATGTCGCGCGCAGGGCGCGCTCCTACAACGCCCTCTTGCGGTCTTACCGCCTTACGGATAAAGCAACCTGCTCGACCAGCTGGTGCCCTCTTCGCTGTGCACCGTACGTTCGTGCAGGCGGAAGCGCGCTCCATACCAGAACTCCACGCGGTCGGGCTTTACCAGGTACCCGCCCCAGTGCGGCGGACGGGGAACATCGCGCCCTTTGAATTCCTCCTCGAACTGCGCCACGCGGTCTTCGAAGGTATCGCGACCCGGCAGGGTTTCGCTCTGCTTCGACGCCCAGGCGCCAATCTGGCTGCCACGCGGACGGGTGGCGAAATACGCGTCCGACTCGGCATCGTTCAGGAGCTCGACGCTGCCTTCGAAACGCACCTGGATGCCTTCGCGAATCTGCTTCCAGTGGAAGCAGAGCGCAACGCGCGCGTGCTCGGCCATTTCGTGTCCTTTCGCGCTCTCGCGGTTCGTGTGGAAGCGCAGGCCGTTCTCGTCCACGCCCTTCATGAGCACGATGCGCGAATGCACGCGCCCGGCGGCATCGACCGTCGCCAGGTTCATGGCCGTCGGTTCGCGGTCGCCGCTGGCCTTCGCCTCATCGAGAAGGCCACGAAAGGTGTCGAGGATGTCAGGAGTAAGCATGGGAGTACGACGCGTCGATACGAAGATCCCCCGATGCTATCACGCAGGCCGGAAGGGCCCGACCGTCGCGCGCGGAGACGGCTGCGCGCGGACGTGGACTACGGGCGGACGTGGGCTGCGGCCGGACATGGACTACGGGCCGATATGCACTGCCGACGAGCCCGCTAGCGTAGGAGCGCGCCGTGCGCGCGACAGCTTTTCGCGATCACGTATAGGCTCTCGCGAGACGCTGTCGCGCGCAGGGCGCGCTCCTACAACAGGCAGGGCTGTAGTGGCTTAATGATTCTGGACACCGATGTAGGATATTTCCATCCTACTGAGGTGATTTATGGGATTTCGCCCGATCGACCCCGCGCTGAGGCGTGAAGCTGTCAAATCCGTGCTCGATGACAA
>Ga0247730_1001170_pt1 | contig 15212 bp, 16 predicted proteins | sample UWRJL073202C2_FD_180959 | JGI IMG/M metagenome (GOLD analysis project Ga0247730, IMG submission 180959) | Plant litter microbial communities from Arlington Agricultural Research Station in Wisconsin, United States - UWRJ-L073-202C-2 | ecosystem: Environmental > Terrestrial > Plant litter >... | reverse complement strand
CGCCGCCAATGCCCGAGCCGACGAGCAGCGGGGCGCCGTTTCGATCCCTAAGCACCCCTTCAGCGTCGATTCGTTGCCCCGCTGCAGGTGCGGCGACCGCAGCTCGAGCAGCGGGGCGCCGTTTCGACCTCCAAGCACCCCTTCAGCGTCGATTCGCCGCCCCTCGTCAATGGCAGCGCCCGACGACCGGCAGGCTAGGCGAGCGCCGCCACGATGTCGGCCGCCGTCGCGGTCTCGCCCAGGATCGGGAAGATGCGCGTGACGCTGTTCTCGTGCGCCTCGGCGCGCATGTCGCTGATCGCGTCGACCACGACGACCACGTTGAATCCCGCGTCGTAGGCGTCGCGCGCGCTCGACTCGACGCCGAAACTCGTGGCGAGTCCGACGATGACCACCTGGGTGATTCCGGCGTCGGCGAGTGTCGCCGCGAGGCCGGTGCCGGCGAAGGCGCTCCAGGCGCGGCGGGTGACGACGGTGTCGTCGGCGGCCGGCACGATCTCGGGGATGAGTGCCGTCATCTCCTCGGGCCAGACGGATGCCTTGCCGCCGTAGTCGGAACGGCCTGCGGCCGTGCCGTCCACGTTCGCGATCACGACGGGCAGCGAGCGCGCGCGGAACGCCGCCAGCACGCTCGTCGCGTTGGCGACCACCTCGTCGATGGGGTGCACGGTGGGGTTGCGCACGGTGCCGGCCTGGAGGTCGACGACGATCAGGGCGGTACGCGGGTCGAGAGTGCTGAGGGGCATGGGCTTCCTTCGGTGGTGGCGGTTAGAGAACTGCGCGGAAGGCGGCGATGGCGCTGTCGATCGCCGCGGGAGAGTCGTCGATCGAGCCGTCGGCGTCGGGGGTGAAGGCGTAGCGCATAACGGTGCCGGCGAGCATCAGCAGCGGCAGCGAGGGGGCGGCGGGTTCGGAGGCGGCGAGCGCGTCGCGCACGAGCTCTTCGGCGTCGTGCACGTGGCGTTCGACCCGCGCGCGCAGTGCGGGGTGCAGCTTCAGCAGGTGCTGGCGCTTCGCCGCGAACGACGGCAGGTCGTCGAAGACCGAGCGCACCGCCGCAGACATCAACCTGACGACCCGGGCCAACGTGTCATCCGTCGACGACCCGAAAACCTCGAGGTCGTGCGCCGACAGCACCGGCGGCCGGGTCGCGAGAACCGCGTCTTCTTTCGTCGGAAAGTAGTTGAAAAAGGTGCGCCGCGAGACTCCCGCCTTCTCGGCGATCGAGTCGACCGTCGCGCCGACGAGTCCGTTGCGCAGCACGAGCGTGACGGCGGCGGCATGGATCGCCTCGGACGTCTGCACGCGGTTGAGTTCGCGACGAGAGATGGGCGGATGCTGCATCCCTGCAGTTTATGCACTGGTGCATGTTTAATCCAGCTCACGCCGAATACACAACACCCGTCTGACAGGATTGTCGGATGCTTACAGTGAATGCCTACGCCGCCGTCTCGGCCACCGAACCCCTCGTCAAGACCACCATCGAACGCCGCGACGTCGGCCCGAAAGACGTGCTGATCGAGATCAAGTACTCCGGAATCTGTCACTCCGACATCCACACCGTGCGCGGCGAGTGGGGCCAGATCGCCTACCCGCAGGTCGTCGGCCACGAGATCGTGGGCATCGTCGCCGAGGTCGGATCCGAGGCCTCGCTGCACAAGGTCGGCGACCGCGTCGGCGTCGGCTGCATGGTCAACTCCTGCCGCGAGTGCGAGAGCTGCCTCGCCGGCAATGAGAACTACTGCCTCAAGGGCAACACCGGCACGTACACGTCGAGAGACGTCGACGGCACCATCACGCAGGGCGGCTACTCCACCCACGTCGTCGTGGTCGAAGACTTCGTGCTGCGAGTGCCCGAGTCGATCCCGTTCGAGAAGGCCGCTCCCCTGCTCTGCGCCGGAGTCACCACCTACTCGCCCCTCGCGCACTGGAACGCCGGCCCCGGCAAGAAGGTCGCGGTCGTCGGCATGGGCGGCCTCGGCCACATGGCCGTGAAGATCGCACACGCCATGGGCGCCGAGGTCACCGTGCTCTCGCAGACGCTCAGCAAGCAGGAGGACGGCCTGCGTCTCGGTGCCGACCACTACTACGCCACGAGCGACGCCACGACGTTCAAGCAGCTCGCGAGCAGCTTCGACCTCATCATCAACACGGTGAGCGCCTCGATCGACATCAACGCCTACCTCGGCCTGCTCGCCGTCGACGGCACGCTCGTCAACGTCGGAGCCCCGACCGACCCGCTGCCCGTGCAGGCGTTCAGCCTCATCGGAAAGCGCCGCTCGTTCGCGGGATCGAACATCGGCAGCATCGCCGAGACCCAGGAGATGCTCGATTTCTGCGCCGAGCACGGCATCGCCCCCGAGACCGAGCTCGTCTCCGCCGACTACATCAACGAGGCCTACGAGCGTGTGCTCAAGTCCGACGTGCGCTACCGCTTTGTGATCGATATCGCGACGCTGGTCTGACCCAGAAGTTGAAAGCCGGATGCCACGTAGCATCCGGCTTTTCACTTTCCTGCTGACCTTCCCGCCAGCTTAGGCTAACCTTACCCGGTGCCCAAAAAGTCGACCCGAACCGTGCCCGACGACCCGCAGCTGTTCCGAGCGCGGGTGCTGAGCAGCCGCGATCTCACGCCGAGCCTGCGCCGCGTGACGGCCGGCGGCGACGGGCTGAAAGACTTCCCGTGGATGGGCTACGACCACTGGTTCCGCCTGTTTATGCCCCGCCCCGACCAGTCGCAGTTCACGCTGCCCGCCCTCTCGGGCACCAAGTGGTACAAGCAATATCTCGCGATCCCCGAGCGGGAACGTCCGCACTGTGCGAACTACACGGTCGCCGACTACCGGCCCGAGGTCGGCGAGATCGACATCGACTTCGTGATCCATCGCGGCCCCGACGGAACCCTCGAGGGCGGCGCCGCCATCTGGGCGTGCGGCGCGCAGCCGGGCGACGAGCTGGCTTTTCTCGACCAGGGCATCATCTTCGACCGCCCCGACGACGCCTCGGAGGTGCTCATCGTCGCCGACGAGAGCGGCCTGCCCGCCGTCGCCGGCATTCTGCGATCGCTGCCGCACGACACCGTCGGCCGGGTCATCCAAGAGGTGCCGACCGCGCTCGACCGCCGCGAGCTCGCGGGACCTGCGGGGGTGCAGGTCTCCTGGATCGTGCGCGACGACCCGCACGTCGTCGCCGGCGTGAAGTCGCTCGCCGCCCTCAGGGAATACCCGGCGCTCGACCCGAACGGCTACGGCTTCGTCGTGGGCGAGTCGAAGCTCGCGACCGAGGGACGCCGCCACCTGCACCGCCTGGGCCTGCCCAAAGACCGCATCACGTTCTCGGGCTTCTGGAAGCACTAGCCGCTGGCCTCGGGCCTCGGGCTCGCGCGGTGTATTTTCGCCGTCGCTGCCGAATATTCGGGCGCGCTCGCGAAAAAACGCCGCGCTAAGTCTCATCTCGCGGATATGACCGCGCCCGGCCACGCGGCCGGGTTGCCCCAGCGCGAGATCCATGCCGACTCGTCGAGCCGCGGCAGGTCGGCACGCATCTCGTCGACGATGTACTCAGCCGAGCGATAGACCGGGGATTCGGCAATCACCTCGCCGGATTCGACGCGCGTGACGACGATCTTCTTCCAGACGACATCGGATGCCCAGAAGAACGTCATGCCGACGAACACCCAGAACACGTCCCAAGCCGACCGCGCTCCCGGTAGCTTCACGAGATTGACCTCGAGGCTCGCCGCGGCGGAGTAGGCGTATTGCATGTGCTCATCATGCCGGGTTCGACGCCGACTGCGGCCGTTTGGCGCGAGTGCGCCCGTTCGAACGGCCGCACTCGAGCCAAACCACCGCACCCCCGCCACTCGCGCGCGCTAGCCAACCAGCGGGTCGACGTCGACCGCGTACACCCAGCGCTTGCCGGGAAACTCCGTCACCGACCAGAGCTGGCGCCGCTCGGGCCAGTAGGCGAGGTCTTCCGGTCCGGGCGGCAGCACGTGCTCGTGCCGGGTCATCGCGCCGGGCGTGCCCACCCACAGGTCGCCGCCGAGCTTGTCGCCACGGCTGGCATTGACGAACCACGTGTCATCCGTCAACACCACCCCCTGCATCTCGGGGATGCCTGGAACGTGCGTTTCGTCGACCGACGCCCGCTCGTCGAAGAGCCGCAGGCGCGCCAGCCGCGGCTCGCCCTTCTTGCTGTACTCGCCGCTGACCAGGCGCAGCTCGGCGGGGTCGTCGTCGTTCGTCAGCGAGAGAAACGAGTAGCGCAGCTTCTTCGCGTCGGCGTGCGGCGCGAAGCTGCCGAACTCGGGAAGCAGGTAGCGGTAGCCGAAGGGTCCGGATCCGCGCCGGAAGAGACCGCGAGACGGCAGGTTCAGGATGCCGGAGAGCCGGAACTCGCGAAACCCACCCCCGGTCGCCGCCACCAGCAGCCGGTCGCCCGACCAGACGATGCCGCCGGCGTGCACAACGACCGGCTCGAAGACCGTTCCGCCGGCTGCCGCGCGCGGGGCGACGAGCAGCACGTGGTGGTAGCGCGGCCGGCGGGGGTCGCTCAGGTCGACGACGCTGATGCGCGCTCCCTGCTCGACGCCGCGCTTGGGCTGGGCGTACCAGCTGGTGATCGCGACCGGCCGGCCCTCGAACCTGCCGACGGCGATGCCCTGCGGCCACCAGGTCTGGGTGAACACGTCGACGAGCCGCCAGCGGAATCCCTCGGCCACGGCCGAGCCCGGCACGCGCACCCGCCGCGCGCGATGGCCACGCCGCGACAGCAGCCCGGCGAGTCCGATGCGTCGTGCGCTCGCCTCGTCTTCACCGAGCGACGGGTCGGTGAACGAGCCGGTCAGGTCGAAGGCGGGCGGCATCAGACCGCCGTTTGCTCGATCTCGGGGTCCCGCGGCGTCACGGCCGGAGGGTTCCACGTCTTGACGATGGCCCAGCCCACGGCCGCGATCGGCACCGACAGCACCGCGCCGACGATGCCGCCGAGGATGGTGCCGGCCGTGAGCGCGAGCAGGATCACCAGCGGGTGCAGCTTGAGCGACTGAGCCATCACGACCGGCTGCAGGAAGTTGCCCTCGAGCTGGTTGACCGCGATCACGATGATCACGACGATCAGCGCGGCGACCGGGCCGTTGGCGACGAGCGCGACGAGGGCGGCCAAGATTCCGGCGACGGTGGCACCGATGAGCGGTATGAACGCCGAAAGGAACACGATCACGGCCAGCGGCAGCGCGAGCGGCACCCCGATGATCGCGATGCCCACGCCGATGGCGATGGCGTCGACCGCGGCGACGGTCGCGGTGCCGCGCACGTAGCCGCCGAGCGTCTTCACGGCCGTGTGGCCGATGCGCTGTCCGCGCTCGAGCACGTGGCCGTGGAAGGGACGGAGGAAGAAGGCCCAGATGCGGTCGCCGTCTTTGAGGAAGAAGAACAGGATGACGACGGCGAGCACGATGCCGGTGATGAGCTCTCCGGCGACCGAGACACCCGCGAGGGCGCCCGTGCCGAACTGGCTGCTCGTGAGGAAGTCGACGACGGTGTCGCGCAATCCGTCGAGCTGGGCCTGGTCGATCGCGAACGGTCCGCCCTGAACGAAGTCGTGCAGTTGGTCGATTCCATCAGAGGCGGATGTCACGAGCTCGCCCCACTGGTCGCGAACGGCGAACACGATGAGGGTCACCAGGCCGCCGAACACCACGATTCCGACGATGAGGGTGATCCAGGTGGCCAGGATCGCGGAGACGCCGCGCTTGCGCAGGAAGGTGATCACGGGGCTGAGCGCCGCCGCGAGGATGAGGGCGATGAGCAGCGGGATGACGACGAGCTTGAGCTGCACGAGGGCGAAGACCGCGACCGCCGCGAGCACGATCACCAGGAGCAGCTGGGCGCTGCGGAGGCCGAGCACCCCCAGCCTGTCGGTCAGCAGGTTCTGCAGGGAGGAGCGGGCTCGCGATTCGTCAGACATGCGTCTAACCCTAGGCGAGCCCGCTTCACACTATGGGGCAGAGACGAGCAGCGCCTCATCGACGATAATGTCGTCGACCACGGCGGGTGCGCTCTTGCCCGCGGGCATCAGCAGCGCGATCAGCGCTGCGGCCGCGAGCACCGAGGCGCCGACGAGGATCGCCGGGATCGCGGCATCCACGTAGCCGGTGGGGCTGAGGGTGCCGCCCGCTCCCGTGAACACGGCCGTGAGCACGGCGATGCCGAGGGCCACGCCGATCTCGCGCAGGGTCGAGTTGGCGCCGGAGGCCTTGGCGTGGTCGTCGGGCGCCATGTTCGCGAGCACGGCCGTCGAGATCGGCGCGAAGACGAGCCCCATGCCGATGCCCGCGAAGATGAAGCCGGGCAGCAGGGTGAGGTAGGCGACGTCGGCCGACATCGTGAAGCCGAGCCAGAAGATGCCGACCGAGAGCGAGGTGAGCCCGGCGACGGTGAGGGCCCGGGTGCCGAAGCGTCCCGAGAAGACGCCGGCGAGCGGGGCGACGACCATCGGTGCGAGCGTCCACGGCATGGTCATCAGGCCCGCGGTGAGCGGGCTGTGGCCCTGCACCACCTGGAGGAACTGGATGAGGATGAACACCGAGCCGAACGCGCCGAAGCTGAAGGTGAGGCCCACGAGGTTCGCGACCGTGAAGCTGCGGTCGCGGAACAGCCGCAGCGGCAGCAGGGGCGCCTCGAACCTCGACTCCCACCAGACGAAGGCGGCGAGCAACACGGCGCCGAACACGAGCGAGCCCGCGACCTGCAAGCTGCCCCAGCCCGCGTCGTTTCCGCGCACGATGCCGAACACGAGGGCGAGGATGCCCACGCCGACGAGGGCGACCCCGACGAAGTCGGCGCGCACACGGGCGCCGAAGCTGTTGGGCAGCGCGACGAGGGCGAGGGTCGCGGCGACGACGCCGATCGGCACGTTGATCCAGAAGATGGCCTCCCAGCTCCAGCCCTCGACGACGGCGCCGCCGATGAGCGGGCCGAGCGCGACACCGAGACCGGCGATGCCGCCCCAGATGCCGATGGCGAGCGGGCGCAGCCGCGCCGAGACCGAACCGGCGAGCAGGGTGAGCGAGAGCGGCATGACCGCGGCGCCGCCGACTCCCTGCAGCGCGCGGGCCGCGATGAGCGCCCACGGCTCGGTACTGAGAGCGGCGAGCGCGGAAGCGACGGTGAAGATCGCGATGCCGGCCACGAACAGGTGGCGCCGGCCGAACCGGTCGCCGAGGGTCACGGCGAGCAGCATCAGCGCGGCGAAGCTGAGGGTGTAGGCGTTGGTGATCCACTGCAGGTCTTCGACGCTCGCGCCGAGTTTCTCGTGGATGACCGGCAGCGCGCTCGTGACGACGAGGTTGTCGAGGCTGGCCATAAACACCGGGATCGAGGCGGCGACGATCGCCAACCAGACCGGCACTCTGCGATTGCTCATGATGGGAAATCCTTCGGGGTGAGTGTTTGTAATTGAATGATTACATAGGGTATGTCATTGACTGATAACCTGTCAAACATGAATGCGACACCGACCGAGAGAATGCCCTCCGCCGACCGGCGCGAACTCATCTTGGAGAGCGCGACCGAGGTCTTCGGCGAGCGCGGCTACACGGGAGCGACCACCGACGGCATCGCCCGCGCCGCGGGAATCAGCCAGGCCTACGTCGTGCGTATGTTCGGCAGCAAAGAGAAACTCTTCATCGAGGTGCTGAACCGCGCCCTGCAGCGGTTGACCGCCGAGTTCCGCGCCGTCATCGCGGCCCACGAGGCGAGCGGGGACCCGATCGAGGAGATCTACCACAAGCTCGGCCTCGCCTACATCGACCTGATCACCGACCGCGGCATGCTGCTGTCGCTTATGCAGTCGTTCGCCCAGGGGCACGACCGGGTCATCGGCGAGGCCGCGCGCTGCGGCTTCCTCGAGATCTACCAGCTGCTGCGCGACGAGGCGCACCTCGACCCCGACCAGGCCAACGTCTTTCTCGCCCACGGCATGATGATGAACACGATGCTCGGCCTGCAGCTGCCGCAGCTCTACGGAACCGACACCGGCGCGACAGAGCTGATGAACGCCGCCTTCGGCGGAAAGCTTCCATTGGTTCTGGATGCCACGGGGCAGGCGTCCGCGTCGAACTAGCGCCCGACGGCCCTAGTCGTCGCTCGCCACGACCAGGGCGACGGTCTTCGACGTGCGCGAGACGATCACGAACTCGTGAAACCCGAGCACGCCCAGGTGCGCGTCCCATTGATGGCGAGCCGAGTCATCCAGATCGGACAATCGGAACACGGCCGTCGCGTCGGCGAGCAATACCTCGAGAAACTCTTCGTACCTGCGCGTGAATTCGGCCGGCAACGGCCCGAGCGCGTGCGCCCACGTTCGCACCGCCCCGCGGCACGCGCGCGGCGAGAGCTTCTGGAACGACGAGACGGTGATGCTGCCGAGCGAATACGGTCCGTGCAGCCCGCGCGACGGCTCGGGCAGAGCGCCCGAGGGGCTTGCGTAGTCGTCGTTGTACCAGGGGTCGGCGATCAGGGCCGCGAGTATCTCCCTGTGGCTTGCCGGGCCTGAGATGTCGAATAGTTTCGCGTCGATCCAGCGGAAGTCGGAGATGACCTCACGGAAGCGGACGATGTGTGATGTGCGGTAAGCGAGTTCCACAGGTGGTCGGGATCAGCTCGCCGGCTGGGGCGGGTTGCCGGTCGGCTCGGGGATGATGCGCAGGCCGGCCGGGGTGTTAGCGAGCTGCACCATCTCTTCGAGCCAGAGCCGGTTGAGCGTCGGATCTTTTTTGCCGTAGAAATCGAATTGCAGCGGGATGGCCGGGTGCAGCCAGATCGAACTGTGGCCGCTGCCCTGCGACGAGGTGTACTCCCACGAGAAGGTGAAGCTTTCCTGCCGACGCAGTTTGGCGAGGATGACCACCTTGAGGTGCGCGAGCACGCGATCGTCGAACTCGACGCTGATCGACGGCGTGCCATAGATGAACTTACCCACGGGGGCTCCTACGCTTCCGGTTGGTCGAGAATGGTGTCGAGTTCGGCGACGGCCCGGTCGAAGTTGCTCGCGTCTTCGGCGGCGGTCGTGGGCGGCACGACGGCGACCATGGTGTCGAGCTCGGGAAACTCGGGAACGGGGAAGCGCTCGTCTTCGTCGAACGGGTTGTCTTCGCCGTCGGCGTCGGCGACGTCGAACTGGATCGCGGAGCTCACCACGATGGTGTGCGTCGTGATTGTGCCGTTCGACTCGAGCACGGGGATGTCGACGGCAGAACTGGTGTTGGCACTCGACATCTGCGACACGTGGTCAAGCAGGGCGGCGGCAACGGCGCTGCCCGTGATCAACGTCCCGCTCGCGAAGGTGATGCTTTTCATACTGCGACAATAATCGCCACGGTGACGCAAAATATCCGCCGCCCGCCGTACTGGGAAACGTGCTAGCGCTAGCGACCGCCCACCGCGCGCAGTGCGCTCACGATTCCCTTGCCGTAGAAGCCGTTGCTCAGGCGGTTGCCCTCGCAGGTGGCGGTCGAGGTTCGCACGACGATCGAACCGTCGGGCTGCGGCACCCGACGCGTGTACGTGTAGGTGGCGGGCGTCGGGCAGGCCGTTTTGGTCGCCGTCGCCTTGAGCGCGAGCTCGACGGCGAGAGGCGGCAGGGTGCGCCCGCCCCGGCGCCAGTCGGGCAGTCCGTAGTGGCTGACGATGAGGGCGGCGACGCCGGCGACGTGCGGGCTCGCCATTGAGGTGCCCTGCAGGTACTGGTAGTAGCCGCAGGTCGTGCCGGCCGCGTCGCAGCTCTTGAGAACGTAGGGCACGGTCGGCTCGCCGTTCTCGTCGACCTCGCCGTTGGCTATTGCGAGCGACTCCGGGTACGCGGCCAGGATCTGGCCGGCGTAGGTGAGGTCGCCGGTCGGAGTGTCGTAGGCGTCGCCGCCGGGGGCCGCGACGTCGATGTAGCCGTTGCCGTAGTCGGAGTAGTACGCCTTGCGCGTGCTCGGCCCGGTGCTCGAGACCGAGATGACGCCGTTGCCCTCCGACGGCATCGAGATGCAGCTCGCGGGGTCGAGAAGGTCACGCGTGTACGCGACCTCACCCGGAACATCCGCGAAGTCGGGGCTCGATGCGTCGGTGAGCGGCTTCGTATAGTCGGTCGCACCGTTGCCCGCCGCGGAGACGAGCGTCACGCCGCGGTTGCGCGCGAAGTCGAGGGCGCGCTGCATGGCGGCCACGATCGTGCGCTGTTCCTGCTGGTCTTCGGGGGAGTCGGCGGGGTGGCTCGCGCAGTTGAACAGCCACGGGTCGACGTAGTAGCTCATGTTGATCACGTCGATGCCGTTCTTGCCGGCGTAGGTGAGGGCGTCGAGCGACGGCTGCAGAAAGAAGTACCCGGAGTCTTGGCCGGCCCGCAGGTTGACGATGGTCACGTTGGGCGCGACCCCGGCGATGCCGATGCCGTTGATCGGCGAGGCGATCGTGGATGCAACGTGGGTGCCGTGACCGTCTTCGTCGACGTTCGCGGGGTCGGTGCACGACTGGTCGGGCTCCTCCTCGCACGGCCCGTCGATCGAGTCGCCGTTGGCGTCGACGGGGATGTCGACGGTGAAGTTGCGGCTCAGCGCGGCGTCGAAGTTGGGCGCGATGTCGGGGTGGGTTCCGTCGACGCCGGTGTCGAGGATGCCCACGAGCACACCCTTCTTGCCCTTCTCGTAGCGGTAGGAGCCGGCGGAGGTGGCGCCGATCTGCTGCATGTCCCACTGCAGCGACGCGAGCGGTTCGGCGCCGGGCTGCTGCGGTTTACGTGCCTCGGCGCTCGCGGCACCCGCGGCCCTGCCCTCGACCTCGGCGGGGTCGGCCTTGTCGGCGTCGCCATTGGCCTTACGCGCGGCGGGTACGTCGCCGATGACGCGGTTGCGGGCCGTGCCCTCGATGGCGGGCTGGGCGTCGGCGGCCGCGGCGAAGTCGGCGTTCGTGGTGGTGACCGTGGCGACACCGACGTCGGTGTTCTCGCTGACGATGGTTCCGCCTGCCGCCGTGATCGCGGCCCGGGCGGCGTCGGCGCCGGTGCCCTCGGTGTAGAGCACAACGAACTCCTGTTCGCCGGTAACCTCCGCGGTCGCGGCGGGAACGCCGACGCCGAGGGTCGTGATCGTGAGGGCGGCGCAGGCCGCGACGGCGAAGAGCGAGTTCTTTCGAGGCATCCGTGAGCCAACTTCCGATTACGGGGCTGAATCGTGCGAGTCTCGCACGCGCTCGACGGATGTTGCGGGGCCGGTTGACGCGGCGGCGAAGCGACCCCTATAAGGGGGGTCCTAGCTGGCGGCCACAAAGCGGAGGGGCGGCAAATCGACCCCCAACGACCGCTTCGACGTCGAAACGCCGCCCCTCGTCACGGCTGTCGGCGCGCAGGCGGGCGGAGGGGCGGCAAATCGACCCTCAACGACCGCTTCAACGTCGAAACGCCGCCCCTGGCGCTGCGCTCGGGTCTAGCTGGCGGCGACGCGCACCTGGGCGATGGCGTGCTCCGCCGCGACCCAGGCCAGCATCGCGCACTTGACGCGGGCGATGTACTTCGAGACGCCGCCGAGTGCGGCCGCGTCGCCGAGCAGTTCTTCGTCGGGTTCGATCGCGCCGCGCGAGCGCATCGCCGTGCGGAACAGCTCGATTCGGCTCTCGAGGTCGTCGAGGCTGAGGTCGACGGCCATCTCGGTGAACAACGACGCCGAGGCCTGCGAGATCGCGCAGCCGTGGCCCTCCCAGGTGACGCTTGTCACGTGATCGGTGCCGGGCGCGACGTGCAGCTGCAGCGTGACCTCGTCGCCGCAGGTCGGGTTGACCTGGTGCGACGACGCTGTTGCGTCGGGTTTGAGGCCGAAGCCCTGCGGATGGCGGGAGTGGTCGAGGATCAGCTCTTGGTAGAGCGCCTGCAGTTCGGACGAACTCATGAGCGGACTCCAAAGAAGGTGGTGACGTCGGCGACGCCGGTGAGCAGTTGGTCGATCTCGGCGTCGGTCGAGTACAGGTAGGCGCTCGCCCGGGTCGACGAGGTCACGCCGAGGCGGCGGTGCAGCGGCTGGGCGCAGTGGTGTCCGACGCGCACGGCGATGCCGCGGTCGTCGAGAAACTGGCCGACGTCGTGCGAATGCACTCCGGCGACGTCGAAGCTCGCGAGGCCGACGCGGTGGGTGCCCGCGCCCTGGCCGAGCACGCGCACACCCGGGATAGAGGAGAGCCCCGCGACGAGCCGTTCGCCCAGTCGCGACTCGTGGTCGGCGATGCGCTGCATGCCGACGTTCTCGAGGTAGCGGATGGCGGCGGCGAGGCCGACGGTCTGCGAGATGCGCTGGGTTCCGGCCTCGAACCGCTGGGGTGCCGGAAGGTATTCGGCCGACTCCATCGTGACGGTGGTGATCATCGACCCGCCGGTGAGGAAGGGCGGCAGCGCGTTGAGCAGCCGGCTGCGGCCGTAGAGCACGCCGATGCCGGTGGGGCCGAGCATCTTGTGGCCGGAGAACACGGCGAAGTCGACGTCGAGCGAGGTCACGTCGAGGGCGAGGTGCGGTGCTGACTGGCAGGCGTCGAGCACTGTGAGCGCCCCGACGGCCTTCGCCCGGGCGACGAGGTCGGCGACCGGGTTGACGATGCCGAGCACGTTCGAGACGTGGGTGAAGGCGAGGATGCGCGTGCGCTCGGTGATGACCGCGTCTATGCTCTGCGGGTCGAGTGACCCGTCGTCGAGGATCGAGATGTAGCGCAGCGTTGCGCCGGTGCGGGCCGCGAGTTCCTGCCAGGGCAGCAGGTTGGCGTGGTGCTCCATCTCGGTGACGACGATCTCGTCGCCAGGGCCGATGGCGAGCGCCCGGGCCGCGTCTCCCCCGCGGCCGAGGCTCGCGTTCGAGATCGCGTAGGCGATGAGGTTGATGCCCTCGGTGGCGTTCGAGGTCCAGACGACCTCGTCTTCGCGGGCGCCGATGAACCGGGCCACGGTGGCGCGAGCGTCTTCGAACGTCTCGGTGGCGAGCGCGGCGAGCATGTGCGCGCCGCGGTGCACCGCGGCGTTGTCGTGCTCGTAGAACGAGCGCTCGGCGTCGAGCACCTGCACGGGTTTCTGGCTCGTCGCACCGGAGTCGAGGTAGACCAGCGCGGAGTCGTTCACGCGGGTCGACAGGATCGGAAAATCGGCGCGGATGGCGGCCAGTTCTGCGTCGCTGAAGGCGCTCGTCGGGGTCGTCGTAGCGGTGTCGGTCACGCCAAGAGTCTACGCGCCGACCCCGCGACGGCGCCGGGGGCCGCTAGCCCCAGATGCGCTTCGACACCATGTCGGCGCCGTCGCGCAGGGCGCGCAACTTGGCCCAGCCGACGTCGGTGGCGATGAATTCGTAGCTCGCGAAGGTGCCGAGGCCGCAGTCGATACCGGCGATCACCCGCGTCGGGTCGCCGACGGCGTCGACCGCAGCCTGAATGCGGTTGGCGACGACCTGAGGGTGCTCGAGGTAGTTCGTCGTGACGTCGATCACGCCGGGGATGAGCAGCATGTTCTCGGGCAGCGGGTTGTCGCGGAACGCCACGCTCTCGTGCTCGTGGCGCGGGTTGCCGAGCGGGATGCTGAGCGCACCGACCTTGGCCTCGTAGAGCAGCGGCAGCAGGTCGGCGACGGGAACGTCGTCTTGGTGCGGTCCCTGCCAGTTGCCCCAGCAGACGTGCAGCCGCACCTTCTCCGCGGGGATGTTGACGAGGGCGAGGTTCATCGCTTCGATGTGCAGGCGCACCCGGTCGAGGAACACGTCGAGCGAGTCGTCGCCGAACATGATGACGCGCTCCATCGCGAGGTCGGGGGCGTCGAGCTGCAGAATATGGCCGCGCGAGACGATGTACTCGTACTCCTTGCGCAGCTCCTCCGCGACGGCGAACACGTAGTCGGCGTCTGTCGCGTAGGCGGGGTTGTCGTCGGCGCGCAGCATCGTGGTGGTCACGATTCCCGGCGACGCGGCAGAGACGAAGGTCTCGGTGTAGCGGCCGGCACGCGGGGCGAGCCCGCGGTCGAACCCGTCGAGGTCGCTCGTGATGCCGCCCAGGTCGTCTTCGTAGTGCACCGCGTCCTGCGCCTGCGCGGTATCCCAGACGCGGGCCAGGTCTTCGGCGATCCCGATCTGGGAATCGCCGAAGGCGGCCCAAGCCGGGAACTTCTGGAGGTCGAGGGACTGCTTGCGACGGCTCACGCCGCCGAAGCCCGTCATCCGCTCGGTCACGTAGGTGCTGAATCCGACGCGCGGAACCTCGCCGTCGTTGATCACGTCGATACCCGCGTTCAGCTGGCCGTCGAGCACGAGGTCGAGGGCCGTAGCCGCCTCGCGATCGAAGTCGGCGCGGTCATACTCGCGGCCGCGCTCGCGAGCGACGAGAAGCTTGGTCAGCTCTTTGGTGCGCGGCAGGCTGCCGGTGTGGGTGGTCAGGATGCGGTCGGTGCTGTGCTTCACGGGGGCCTTAGACGGTGAGTGCGTGGTCGAGGTCTGCGATGAGGTCGTTCACGTCTTCGATTCCGATCGAGAGACGGATGAGACCGGGCGCGATGCCGAGACGGTCGCGCAGTTCTTGGGTGAACGAGAAATGCGTCGTGGTGGCCGGATGCAACGCCATGGAACGGGTGTCGCCGATGTTGGTCATGCGGCTGATGACACGCAGTCGGTCGAGGAACCGGCGCGCGCCGGCCTCTCCCCCGCGCACGGTGACCGAGAAGACCGAGCCGCTGCGGCCGCCGTACAGACGCTGCGCGAGCTCGGTGCGCGAGTTGCCGGGCAGGCCCGCGTAGTCGACGCTCTCCACGTTGGGGTGCGTCGTGAGCCACTCGGCGATCGCGACGGAGTTGGAGAGGTGACGTTCCATACGCAGCGACAGGGTCTCGATGCCCTGGTGCAGCAAAAACGAGTTGAACGGAGAAAGCGCGGGGCCGATGTCGTTGACTACGGCCTCACGGGTGGCCTTGGCGTAGGCCACGTTGCCGTAGCGCTCGGCGATCGACGGCAGGCCGGCCGCTGCCGGCTGGGTGATGAGCGGAAACGGACGGTTGGCGTTCCTCCAGTCGAACGTTCCACCGTCGACGATCGTGCCCGAGATCGCGGCGCCGTGGCCCGAGAAGAACTTGGTCGAGGAGTGCACGACGATGTCGGCGCCGTGCTCGAACGGGCGGATGAGGAACGGCGTCGCGATGGTGTTGTCGACCACGAA
>Ga0247730_1001169_pt1 | contig 15218 bp, 12 predicted proteins | sample UWRJL073202C2_FD_180959 | JGI IMG/M metagenome (GOLD analysis project Ga0247730, IMG submission 180959) | Plant litter microbial communities from Arlington Agricultural Research Station in Wisconsin, United States - UWRJ-L073-202C-2 | ecosystem: Environmental > Terrestrial > Plant litter >... | reverse complement strand
CGGCTCGCCGTCGTCGACCGCCGAACTGCGGAGGCCGACCACGGTGATCGCTGTATCGGAGCCCTCGTTGGCGGTGCGCACGATGATCTTGTCGGCCGAACTGCCGCGCATGGCGTCGGCGAGCTGGTTGAGCACACGCTCGCGAGCGGGCTCGACTACCGTGTCCATGCCGCCCTCGTCGAGCAGCGTGACGATGGCGCCGCGTCGGCGCGCGAGCATCACCTGCTCGCGCACGGCGTTGTTGAGCAGGTTGCGTCCGCGGATCTCGTCGCGGATCGCACCCTCGAGGTAGAGGCACTCCTGACGTTCGGCTTCGGTGAGGTCGCCGCCGCTCGACTCGATCTGGCGCAGCATCGGCAGCGCCATCGAACTGGTCTGCCCCAGTCGGAACTGGCGCTCGAACACGTGCGCCTCCTGGGCAGCCTGCCAGTCGGCGGCCTCCCGTTCGGCATAGGCGAACCGGCGGGCATCCTTCGTGGCCTTCGCGATCGAGCGACTGAGCACGTGCGAGATGACGACCCAGGAGACGCTGCCGACGACACCGAGAGCGACGAGGGTGTCGGGCCCGCCCCAGACGATCGACTGCAGTACCAGGAAGGTGATGCCGACCCAGGCGAAGAGGTGCCGGCGCCGGGTCGACGTGATCGCCATGAGCGTGCCGACCGCGGCGATGTACCAAGTGGCGTAGCCGTTGCCACCCTCGCGGTCGGGGTCGAGCTCGCTCGTCACGAGCAGCGGCACGGCGACGACGACGGCGACGTTGAACGCCGCCATCCAGATCGGCATCCGCGGCGGTCCGAAGTTGATGAGGCTGAGCACAGTGGCGCCAAGGTAGAGCACCATCGCCACGACCACCGGAACGGGAGATGCCGGGATACCGAGGGTGAGCACGCCGAGGATCACGTGGTAGATCGAGAACGATGCCCCGATGCCGACGATGATGAAGCGCGGAATGCCGATGATCATGCCAGGCCTCCGTCGACGATCGTGGTTCGCGCGCGTTCGTCTGCTCCGCCCGGCACCGCGGGTTTCGGCCAACGGATGGCGATGACGGTGCCCTCGTCGACGGCCGAGTCGATCTCTACGACGCCGCCCGCGTTGGTGACCCGTTCGACGATGGACACGCGCAGGCCCATCCGCTCGGCGGGAAGGTCGATGAAGGAGAAACCGGCTCCGGTGTCACCCACCTCCACTTCGATGCCGGCCGGCTGCGCGGACCGGATGGTCACCCAGCGACTCACGCGCGGGTCTTGCCCGGCGTGCTGGAGGCTGTTGACCATCGCCTGCACGGCTGCGGAGTAGACGGCCTCGGCCGCCTGCAGCGGCATCGCCTGCGCAGCGAGGTCGCGCGTGCGCAGCTCGAACGGCGCGCTCATGCTCGAGGCGGCCTCGACGATGCGGCGCGAGACCGCCGAGAGGCGAACGGTGCCGCCACCGTCGGGATTGACCAGCGCGGCCTCGCGAAGGTGCCCGATCGCGTTGGACGCCATGGTCGCCGCGATGCGCTTGGCCTCGGGCGAATACGCGCGTGCCGACGAGAGCAGCGTGGTGAGCACGCTGTCGTGGACGATCGAGTCGACCTGCACGCGCTCGATCTCCGTCGCGTGGGCGTGCACTGCGAGCGAGTACCGGTCGAGCGCGGCCGACTGCGCCACGTCGACAGCGGCGGCGGCCTGGCGCAGCAGCGTGATGATGAGCACGACGGCGCCGCCGATGAGGATCGAGTAGACGGCCTCGAGAGTGGCCTCGAGCAACGTGGCGTTGCCGCCCTGCGGAGTGGTGCGGATGAACCCGTACAGGATCGGCGCGGCGAACAGGTAGCCGGTGGCGATCGGGAGGGTGAAACCGATGGTCGCGGTCGCGGTCGCGACGGTGATCAGAAAGTACAGCCAGTAGCGGTCGAGTTGGCTGTCTGTCGGCGAAATGATTGCGAGCGGCCAGGTCGCGAGGGCGACGAGGTACACCACGGCGATAACGACATTGCTGCCGACCACCCAGCGCTGCGCCATCGCGGCGACAAAGGCCACGACAATGCTGCCGTAGAGGATGGGAACGACGATCCAGGCCCACACCGGGTGGGAAGCGTCGATCTGCGCGAGCAGCACGGGCAGCGTCTGCAGCCCGAAGACGATGCCGAAGACGGCCACGAGCCGTGAGGAGAGTCCCTCGATCTGCAACCTGCTGATCGGGTTGCGTTTGCCGGTGGGAACGCTCCGTGGCGGGGCCGGCTTAGTGGCCATCTCCGCCGTCCGAGTCGAGACCCGGAAGGATGCCGTCTTCTACGGCCCTGCGCAGGAGGTCGACCTTGGTCGGCGCCGGGCGCCCCACTTCGACGTACTTGACTCGGATGCGGTCGAGATACTCCCGCGCGGTGGAATAGCTGATGCCCAGCTGTTGGGCGGCGAGCTTGAGCGGCAGGCCGGAGGCATAGAGATGCAGGATTTCGCGCTCGCGGCGGCCCAGCTCGGCGCGGGCGAAATCGCCGTCGGCGTCGATAGCGGTGGCCCACTCGAGGTTGTTGAGCACTTCGCCGCGCGCGACGCTCGCGGCCGCGGCGATCACGGTGCGGGTTGCCGACGACTTGGGGATGACTCCCGCCGCACCGGCGGCCAATGCCTCGCGCACGTAGGCGACGCGGTCGGCGATGCTGTGCACGAGCACGGCAGAGCCGAGGGCCTGCACGCGCTTGACGTTCTCGGTGACGCTCGATCCGTCGCCGAGCGAGAGGTCGAGAACGACGACGTCGCACTCACGGCCGGCGAGGCCCTCGACGAGTTCGTTGACGTTCGCCGCGGCGATCAGAAACTGGTAGCCCTCGGCGATGAACGCGGCTTTGAGCCCGAGACGCACCGATTCGTGGTCGTCAACGACCGCGACCCGCACCGCGGCAACTGTCCCCGCTTCATGCGTCGGGGCTGCCGTTGGCTGATCCATGTCGATCCTGTCTGCTGCGTGTGACAACCCTCGGAACTTGGGGTGTCACAGCAATAGTCTCACGACGCCATTACCTCGTGCACGTCGACACAGCCCCGAGGGCCAGTTAATCGAGTTAGCGTCGTGTAAGCGTCGCGACAGCCTCGACGTGGTGCGTGTGCGGGAACAGGTCGAACGCACGCAGCCCGGTGAGGTCGTAGCCTCGTTCGGCGAACAAGCCGATGTCACGGGCTAGCGCGACGGGGTCGCAGGCGACGTAGACGATCTGCGCCGGCTGCAGCCCGCCGATCGACTGCACGACCTGCTTTCCCGCCCCGGAACGCGGCGGGTCGAGCACGATGGTCGAGGCACGCAGGCGCGCGCGGTCGTGCGCGTTCGCGGTGGCGGCGAGTTGCGCGATCCAGCGCTCGACCCGTCCCGTGGCGGCATCCGCACCGATCCATTCCGCCAGGTTGCGCGAGGCGAATCCGGTGGCCGTGGCGTCGCTCTCGACGCTGGTGATCTTGGTGCCGGAGCCGAAGCGGTCGGCGACGGCGGCGGCGAGCAGGCCGACGCCGCCGTAGAGGTCGAGGTTGTGGGCCTTGGGGTCGAACAGGGCGGGGTCGATGGCGTCTTGCACGGCGGAGGTCAGCGTCTGGGCGGCGTGGGTGTGCACCTGCCAGAACCCGGTGTCGGCGAGCCGGAATTCGCGGTCGCCCACGGTCTCGGTGATGGTCGACGGCTTCTGGTCGCCGACGATGAGGCGGGCGACGCCGTCGGCGGCCTGCACGATGTCGACGTTCTCCTCACCGACGAACCGGGCGGCCAGCGGGGCGGCCTCCTGCACGGCGGCGGTCGCGAGCGGGAGCTCGGTGACGGCGATGACCTTGTGCGAGCGGGCCGCGTAGGGGCCGGGGCGTCCGGATGCATCGACGTGCAGGCGAACTCGGGTGCGCCAGCCCGTGCCGTCGGCCTGGCCTGGGAGGGCCTCGACGGTGACGTCACTCGCGACCGGGGTGTCGACCTTGGCGAAGCGCTGCAGCGAGTCGACGACGACCTGGCGCTTCAGCTCGCGCTGATGCGAGATCTCGATGTGGCCGAACTCGGCGCCGCCGGCACGGTTCTCGGGTGCGCGCGCGACGCTCGCCGACGACCAGACGTGCATCTGGCGGTGCTCGCTCGGCTCGACGACCTTCACGGTCTCGGCGCGCCAGAACGACTTCTTCGAGTCCTCGGTGATGCGCGCGAGCACACGCTCGCCCGGGATCGCGTCGCTGACGAAGATCACCCGGCCGTCGTGGCGCGCGACGGAGATTCCGCCGTGCGCGATGTTGGTAACGTCGAGCTCTAGTTCTTTTCCCTGCGATTCGGCCATTAGACGAGTTTAGGAGTCAGCGTGCGTCTCTACCTCGCTTCGACATCACCGGCCAGGCTCGCGACGCTGCGCGCGGTCGGTGTCGAGCCGATTCTGCTGGCCTCGAATGTCGACGAGGATGCCGCGGTGGCGGCCGCCGGGCCCCTCACCGCGGCAGAGATGGTGCTGTTGCTCGCGCGGCTCAAGGCCGAGGCCGTCGTGGGCCGCACCGTCGACGGGCAGCCGATCGACGGATTCATCCTGGGCGGCGACTCGGCCTTCGAGCTCGACGGCGTCGTCTACGGCAAACCGCACGAGCCCGAGGTGGCGCGCGAGCGCTGGCTGCTGCAGCGCGGCCGCGAGGGCGAACTGCACTCGGGGCACTGGCTCATCGACCACCGCGGCGGTGTGGCGGGCGGCGCCACCGGCGGGGTGTCCACGTCGAGCGTGCGCTTCGCCTCCGACATCAGCGACGAGGAGATCGACGCCTACGTGGCGACCGGCGAGCCGCTGAAGGTGGCCGGCGCGTTCACGATCGACAGCCTCGGCGCCCCCTTCATCAGCGAGGTGCGGGGTGACCCGCACGCCGTCGTGGGGCTCTCGGTCGCCCTGCTGCGCGAGCTGCTTCTCGAATTCGGAGTGCGCTGGCACACCCTCTGGAACCGCGGGTTGTAGGGCCCCTCAGGGTGGCATCCGGGTTTCTTGTAGACAGCAACCAAATTGAGAGCCCTCGCGGCCCCATAAGCTAGGGGACTATGGCTCGCATCTCCAAGGTTCTCATCGCTAACCGCGGAGAGATCGCAGTACGCGTTATCCGCGCCGCTAAAGACAGCGGCATCACCTCGGTGGCGGTGTACGCCGACCAAGACAGGGACGCGCGGCACGTCAAGCTCGCCGACGAGGCGTACGCGCTCGACGGCACGACGAGCGCCGACACCTACCTGGTGATCGACAAGATCCTCTCGGTGGCCCGCCGCTCTGGCGCCGACGCCATCCACCCCGGCTACGGCTTCCTCGCCGAGAACGCCGACTTCGCTCGCGCCGTGATCGACGCCGGAATCATCTGGATCGGCCCCTCCCCCGAGGCGATCGAACAGCTCGGCGACAAGGTCTCCGCGCGCCACATCGCCGAGAAGGTGGGCGCGCCGCTTGCCCCCGGCACGCTCAACCCGGTCTCGGGAGCGCAGGAAGTGCTCGACTTCGTCGACATCCACGGCCTCCCCGTCGCCATCAAGGCGGCCTTCGGCGGCGGCGGACGCGGCCTCAAGGTCGCCCGCACCCGCGAAGAGATCCCCGAACTGTTCGAGTCGGCCACCCGCGAGGCCATCGCCGCCTTCGGCCGCGGCGAGTGCTTCGTCGAGAAGTACCTCGACCAGCCGCGCCACGTCGAAACCCAGTGCCTCGCCGACGAGCACGGCAACGTCGTGGTCATCTCCACCCGCGACTGCTCGCTGCAGCGCCGCCACCAGAAGCTCGTCGAGGAGGCGCCCGCGCCGTTCCTCACCGTCGCCCAGAACGCCGAGCTCTACTCGTCGTCGAAGGCGATCCTGAAAGAGGTCGGCTACGTCGGCGCCGGAACCTGCGAGTTCCTCGTCGCGAAAGACGGCACCATCTCGTTCCTCGAGGTGAACACCCGCCTGCAGGTGGAGCACCCCGTGTCCGAAGAGGTCACCGGTATCGACCTCGTGCGTGAGCAGTTCCGCATCGCCGAGGGCGGCGTGCTCGACTACGAAGACCCCATCCCCCAGGGCCACTCGTTCGAGTTCCGCATCAACGGCGAAGACCCCGGGCTGAACTTCATGCCCGCGCCCGGCCCCGTCAACGTGCTGCGCTTCCCCGGCGGACCCGGCGTGCGCGTCGACAGCGGCGTCACCACCGGCGACGTGATCAGCGGAGCGTTCGACTCGCTGCTCGCCAAGCTCATCGTCACCGGCTCCAGCCGCGAAGACGCCCTCGAGCGCTCGCGCCGCGCCCTCGACGAGTTCGAGGTCGCGGGCCTGCCGACCGTGCTGCCCTTCCACCGCAAGATCGTGCGCGACCCCGCCTTCACCTCGAGCCCGTTCTCGATCTACACCCGCTGGATCGAGACCGAGTTCGACAACGACATCGAGCCGTGGAGCGGTTCGTTGCAGGATTCCGCCGCGGCCGCCGTGCGCCACAACGTGGTCGTCGAGGTCGACGGCAAGCGCATCGAGGTCTCGCTTCCCTCGAAGCTCCTCCCGTCGACGACCGGCGTCGCCAACGCGGCAGCCCCGAAGCGTCGCGGTTCCGGCTCGGTCTCGACCGTGACCGGCGACACCGTGAAGGCGCCCATGCAGGCCACCATCGTGAAAATCGCCGTGGCCGAGGGCGACGTCGTCGTCAAGGGCGACCTCATCCTGGTGCTCGAGGCGATGAAGATGGAGCAGCCGATCACCGCGCACAAAGACGGCACGATCTCCGCGATCAACGCGGCCGTGGGCACCACAGTGTCGTCGGGGCACGTGCTGCTGTCGATCGGGTAGCTGGCACGTGACGCGGGGTCGGCTGCGGCGGTTTGGCGCGAGTGCGCCCGTTCGAACGACCGCGCTCGAGCCAAACGGCAGCACCCGGTGTTCAGCGCACCCCAGCCGCGCGTAAGTGATCTCGTAGCCGCGGCAACGAGGCAGCCGTCGCCCAACCCCAGCGGGTAACCCCGTGCCCGAGCGCGCGCAGCCGGTCTTCGCGGCGTTTCTCGTCGTGCAGGGCCTCCTGGGGCGTCCGCCCGGCGAGGAACTCAGGGTCGTCGTACTTGATGGCGCCGTCGAACTCCCCGATCAGGTTGAACTCGGGCCACCAGAAGTCGACGGTTCCGATCTTGCCGAACCTGTCGCTGAAACTCACCTGAAGTTGCGGCATGGCAAAACCGAGCAAATGGATGCCGACCCGGCTGCACGATTCACCGACCGACTCGGCGGCTCCGTCGGCGATCTCGATGGCGACGCGCGCTTTCACCACGCCGCTGCCGGATCGTGCGTCGCCGAGTTCTGCTAACAACTCCGCCTTCGAAATAGGTGCCCGGATGACACGCCCGGATCGATCCCGGAGGCCGTGCAGGGCGGCATCGGCCATCACCACTGCCTCACGCAAAGTCGCCGTGCGGGCGATGTCGACCACGGTGCGCGCGAGGGAGGTCACGCGAAGCCCGCCCAGTCGCACGGATTGCGCAGGCCCGACCGTGTGGCGTCGAAGCCCGGCGGTCGACCTGCCGCCGAGGGCGACGGGCGAGATCACGTGAACGGCCGTGGGCCAGGCATCGACCACCGGCAGCTGCCAGAGCACCGCCGCCGAATGTCTCGCGAAGAGCAACTCATCGTTCGCGGCGAGTGGGCGGCCTGCACCCTCTGCAGGTAGCGCAGATCGCGGGCGTGCCCGGGGCGAACGGACGCCGGAACGGGCGGGCAATAGACACCGCGGGCGACTCTCACCAGCTGGCCCGCGGCGACGCGGCGATGAAGGTCGGCGCGGGTGCCTAGTGCGCGGTGCGTGCTGTCGAGCTCGAACTCGTCGCGCCAGTCATCGTGTGCTGCCATAACCCGAGCGTGTCGGTTTCGCGGGCGCCGCGGCATCCGGAGCTCTGATCTGTCAACACCAGCCGTACCCGCCGACCTGTGAGGACGAAGCGACTGCGCCCGTGTGGCCCGAATGCGCCCGTTCGAACGACAGCATTCGAGCCAAACCGCCGCACCCGCCCGCCCGCCGCGCGAGCCCCCTACTTCAGTCCCGACGACGCCAGACCGTCGATCACGCGGCGCTGCAGCACGATGAAGAGGATGAGCACCGGCGCCATGGCCATCAGGCTCGCGGCCATCATCACGGGGTAGTCCGTGTTCTTGTCGCCGACCAGAGTGGCGAGACCGGCCGAGAGCGGCATGTTCTCCGAGTAGGTGGAGACGACGAGAGGCCAGAGCAGCTCGTTCCACGACCAGAGGGTCGTCGTGATGGCGAGCACGCTGATCGAGGGACGGGCCAGCGGAAGCATGATCTTCCAGAAGATCTGGAACGGGTTGGCACCGTCCAGGCGGGCCGCCTCCTCGAGCTCGACCGGCATGTTGAGGAACGCCGTGCGCATCAGGAACGTGCCGAAGGCGCTGAACAGGCCGGGGGCGACGATTCCGATCAGGGTATCGAGCCAGCCGAAGTTCTGGATGATCTGGTACTGCGAGATCAGGTAGACCTGCGACGGCACCATCAGAATGGACAGGGTGATTCCGAGCAGGATCGTGCGGCCGCTGAAGCGCATGCGCGCGAAGGCGTAGCCCGCGAGCGTGCAGAGCAGGATCTGCGCGATCACGCGGATCACCGTCAGCCAGATCGACGTGTTCAGCTGCGAGAGGAACGGCATGCGGTCGAAGACGTCCGCGTAGTTCTGCCACTGCAGCTCGGCCGGCCAGAAGGTGGGCACCACGCTCTGGATCTCGGCGTTCGTCGACAGCGACATGATGATCTGCCAGACGAACGGGAAGGCCATGAGCAGCCCGCCGATGCCGAGCACGAGGTGCGCCACGAGGTGAGAGCCGCCGCGTCGGGCCGGCTTGCGCCGCGGAGACGACGGCGCAGGAGGCACCGCTGCCGCCGGAGTTCTGATCAGCGTGTCAGTCATTGTTGACCCATCTCTTCTGGAAACGGAACTGCAGCAGCGTGACGACGCCGATGATCAGGAAGATCACCATGGCGATCGCCGCGGCGTAGCCCTTGTCGTTGCTCACGAAGCCCTGGCTGTAGAAGAAGTAGACGAGCGACATGCTCTTCGGCAGCACGGGGTTGCTGCTGCCGAGCAGCGCGTACAGCAGGTCGAACAGCTGGAAGCTCGAGATCGTGGTGATGATCAGCACGAAGAAGATGCTCGGGGTGAGCAGCGGCACCGTGACCGAGGTGAAGCGGCGCCACGGCGTCGCGCCGTCGAGCTCGGCGGCCTCGTACAGTTCCGGCGGGATGTTCTTGAGCCCCGCGGCGAGGATGATCATCGAGAATCCGAGCGACGACCAGAGCCCGACGATGGCGACCGCGAGCATGGCGAAACCCGGGGTGCTGGTCCAGTAGGGCCCGTCGATGCCGACGAGCGAGAGCACGTAGTTGAGGATGCCGAAGTCGCCGTTGAAGATGATGCGCCAGACCATCGCGACGGCGGTGGGCATCGCGACGTAGGGCAGGAAGAACAGCACCCGGTAGAAGCTGGCGAACCGCAGACCCGGGGTGTTGAGCAGGCTCGCGAGGTAGACGGCGATCGGGATGCCGAGCAGCACGATCGCGGTGTAGAGCAGGGTGTTGCCGAGCGCCGAGTAGAGCTGCGGGTCGGCGAAGAGGCGCACGTAGTTGTCGAGGCCGCTCCAGGTGTTACCGCCGAAGACTCCCCATTCGGTGAAAGAGAAGTACGCGGTCTGGATGATCGGCCAGAGGTAGAACAGGCCGATACCGCCGAGCAGCGGAAGTACGAAGAGCCACGGCCAGAAGCCGTCGCGGCGGGCGGCCGCCCCGCCCCGGCGAAGGCGCGGAGCCTTCGCCGGGACGGAGCGGATGCGGGTGGAACCGGTCGTCATTATTTCGCCAGTACCGTATTCATCTTCTCGGCGAGCGATTTAGCGGCCTCTTCGACCGTGACCGTTCCGGAGAAGGCGTCGGGCAGCAGCTCGTTCTCGAAGGCGTTCCACTCGGCGGTGTTGGCCGAGACCGGGTAGGGGCGGGCGTACTCGGTCGCGTCGACGAAGACCTGCAGGTTCACGTTGGGCGCGGAGTCGACGAATGCCTGCTGGGTTCCGGTGAACGCGGGGATGACCGCGCCCATGTCGCCCTGCTGCTGCTGGGCTTCCTTGCTGGCGAGGAACACCTGCAGCGCCTGCGCGGCCTGCTTGTTCTTGCCGCTCGCGGCCACGACGTTCGAGACACCGTGGATGACGGTCGCCTGCTCCTCGTCGTGCGGGAGGGCGGCGACGTTGATCACGTCGGCGAATTCGCTGTCGGCGACCGCGGTGCGCGACCAGCTGCCCGACCAGAGCATTCCGAGCTTGCCCGAGGTGAACCACTGGATGGCGGGGGTGTCGGAGAGCTGCTGGATCGAGGGCGAGGCGCCGCTGTCGATCAGGTCGGTCCAGAACTGGAGGCCCTTCTCGGTCGCGGCGCTGTCGAAGCCCGAGGTCTTGCCGTCGTCGGAGATGACCTCGCCGCCGGCCTGGAAGATGGTGTTGTAGTACGTGGTCTGGCCGTCCATGCCGCCGGCGGCGCCGTAGATGCCGTCGCCCGCGAGGGCCGTCGAGATCGCGGATGCCGCGGCGTCGAAGTCGTCCCAGGTCCAGTCGTCGGTCGGAAGCGCGACGCCGGCCTTCTCGAAGATGTCGGAGTTGTACCAGAGCCCGATCGTGTCGTAGTCCTTGGGCACTCCGTACTGCACGCCGTCGATCGTGTACAGGTCGTTGAGCGCGGCCGGGTAGTTGGCGGGGTCGATCGCGTCGGCCTTGACCTCGCCGGTGATCGGCTCGAGCTTGTCGGCGGCGCCGTAGGTCTGGAAGTTCGGTCCGTTCATCCAGAACAGGTCGGGCAGGGTGTTGCTGGATGCCTGCGTCTGCAGCTTCGGCCAGTAGGAGTCCCACGGCGTGACGTTGACGTTCACGTCGATGTTCGGGTACTCCTTGTTGAACTCCGCGATGTTGGCGTCGATCGCGTCGACCTGGGTCTGGTCCCAGACACCGTAGGTGATTTTGGCAGTGAGATCGGATGCCGCGGCCTCGTAGTCACCGCTCGGTGCGGCAGTGCTGCCCGAGCTGCAGCCGGCGACGAGCACGGCGACGCCGAGCGCTGCGGTGAAGCCGATCGCTGTGCGGGTAAGGGGTTTCTTCATTGCTGTTTCCTTTCATAAGGCGCTGCGCGACTTAGCGTCTGCGAGCGAATCACAGGGCGCTGCGCGGGGCAGCGTCGGAGGGCGAAGCGAAATACTGCGTGATTGACGGGTGGAGCGGTGGGACATCGAAGGGGACGGATCCCGATCGAAGCGAGGTGGTGGCGAGCACTCCGGCTGCCACGGATTCACGTGCCGCGACGGGCGACAGCGTGGTGGGGGTTCCATTCGCGACGTGCGCGAGAAACTCGGTCATGGTGATCAGGTCGGCGTCGGAGTGTCCGCTCGTTACGCCCTCGATCTCGTACTCGGCGTCGCCCGCGACCTGCCACTCGTGGCGGCGGTTCCACACCTTGACGGTGCCGCCGGCAGTGTCGCCGATGTTCTCGAGCCGGCCCTCGGTGCCGATGACCGTGTAGTTGCGCCAGTAGTCGGGAGTGAAGTGCGACTGCTGGTAGCTCGCCTGCACGCCGTTGTCGAGCGTCATCATCATCATCGACAGGTCTTCGACGTCGACGACCGGGTTGAGCCCGGTCTGGCTGGCGGGCGGCCAGTTGTCGAACGAGAACCAGTCGTCGACGGTCTCGCCCACGCGTTCGCGCCGGTCGGTGACGTCGCCGTAGACCATGAGGTCGCCCATTCCGACGACGCGGCGGGTGTAGCCGCCGGCGAGCATGTGGATGATGTCGATGTCGTGGCTCGCCTTCTGCAGCAGCAGCGAGGTCACGTTGGCGCGGTCGGCGTGCCAGTCTTTGAAGTAGTAGTCGCCGCCGTTGCCGACGAAGTGCCGCACCCAGACCGCCTTGACCTCGCCGATCTCACCGCGGCGGATGATCTCGCTCATCAGCCGCACCACGGCTGCGTGCCGGAAGTTGTGCGCGACGTAGAGCGGGGTCTTGGTCTCGTAGGCGGCGGCCAGTACGGCGTCGGCGTCTTCGACGGTCGTGGCGATCGGCTTCTCGAGGTAGACGGCGATGCCGGCGCGCAGCAGGTCGATCGCGATGGAGGCGTGGGTGAAGTCGGGGGTCGTCACGATGGCGGCGTCGATACCGCCCGCCGCGATGAGCTCGGTGTGGTCGGCGTAGACCGGGATGGTGAGGCCGAACTGCTGCACGGCCCGCTCGCGCCCGGCCTGCGTCGTGTCGACGGCGGCCACGATTTCGGCGGCGATGTCGGAGGCGCCGACGTGCTGGGCAATGGCGGCACGCTGGCCGATGCCGATCACGGCGATGCGGAGCGCGCCCGCGGCTGGTCGGTCTGTCGTCATCATTTCCTCGCTTCTTTGCGTGAACTTGATTTATATGGTGCCATATCGATCATGAATTGACACTAAGTGTTCACAACTGTGAGCGAAAGCCGAAGTGGCAATCTGGCGGATCCTTTTACACAGACGAAACATCGCTCAGAAAAAATGAGCGTTCACGCTGGTTGAGTAGGCCGCCCGCGGCCGTATCGAAACCCGGCGAGCGGGCCTCGATACGCGCCCCAGAGGGCGCTACTCGACCAGCGAGGGCGACTACTCCGCGACGATGACGCGCACACCCGCCGCCGCGAGGGCGTCGGCGAGCAGGGCGGCGACGGGCGCATCCGTCACCAGAACGTCGATCTGATCGAGCGGGCAGATGCGCGCGAACGTGGTCTTCGCCATCTTCGTGGAGTCGGCGACTACGATGACGCGCTTCGCGACGCGCGCGAACTGCTGGCTCACGTCGGCCTCTCCCTCGTGCAGGGTGGTGGCGCCGAACTCGGCGCTGAGGCCGTCGACTCCGAGGATCGCGGTGTCGAGCGCGAGGTCGCTCAGGGTGTTGGAGACGAGCGGCCCGACGAGCTCGTAGCTCTGCCGGCGTGCCACTCCCCCGGTGACGACGATCTTCACGTGCGCCCGCACCGAGAGTTCGTAGGCGATGTTGAGCGCGTTGGTGACGATGGTGACGCCCGAGTTGCCGTCGGAACGCACGAGCCGGTCGCTGCGGCCGAGCACCCTGGCCACCTCGCTCGTGGTCGTTCCGCCGTTGATGCCGATCGAGTCGCCGATGTTCACGAGCTCGGCCGCGGTGCGCGCGATGGCGAGCTTCGCCTCGGCCTGCCGGGCGATCTTGTACTGCAGCGGCAGTTCGTACCCGCTGCCGAGCGCGGAGGCACCGCCGTGGGTGCGCGTGACGAGCCGCTGTTCGGCGAGGGTGGTGAGGTCGCGCCGAGCGGTCGCTGCCGATACGGTGAGCGCGTCGCTGATTTCGGCGATCGACACCGTGCCGCGTTCGCTGATCAGCTCGAGCAGGGTGTTGAGCCGCTGTTGCTGCGTCATCCGGTGGGGCTCGCGTTTCTCTTGGGTGCGGTGTATTGCCATCATAGGGGCGGGCTCGATCACTCGCGATGAGCGAGTTTGACGTTTTGGGCTAGCTTCGCTCATAACTGATCGCCTATAGTGGGCAGAGCCAGCGCCCGGCGGTTTCTCTCGCCCGGCAACGCAGATCGAAAGGGAACCATTGACCGACACATTCGTTGAAGCAGAACTCGCGTCGCAGCCGTCGACCTGGCGCGAAGTGGCCGCTCTGGCTCCCTCGTTCGCGGATGCGCTTCCGAAGAAGGGCGAGCGAGTCGCCGTCGTCGGATGCGGCACGAGCTGGTTCATCGCCATGAGCTACGCCGTCCTGCGCGAGCAGGGTGGCCAGGGAATCACCGACGCCTTCGCCGGCAGCGAATACCCGGCAGACCGCGAGTACGACCGCGTCATCGCCATCTCGCGCTCGGGCACCACGACCGAGATCATCACGCTGCTCGCCGCTCTCGGCGACGCGGAGACCGTGCTCATCACGGCCGTCGGCGACTCGCCCGCGACCGTCGACGCGAAGCACGTGATCGCGCTGCCCTTCGCCGACGAGCAGTCGGTCGTGCAGACCCGTTTCGCCACCACCGCGCTCTCCCTGCTGCGCGCCAACCTCGGCCACGACATCGAGGCACTCGCCGTCGAAGCCGAGCGCGCGCTGCAGATCCCGATCGACCACCTGCTCGACGCGGAGCAGGTGACCTTCATCGGCCGCGGCCCCGCGATCGGGCTCACCTTCGAGGCCGCGCTCAAGACCCGCGAGGCCGCTCAGTTCTGGGCCGAGTCGTACCCCTCGATGGACTACCGCCACGGCCCGATCGCCATCGCCCAGCCCGGCCGCCTCGTCTGGTCGCTCGGCCAGGCGCCCGAGGGGCTCGTCGACGACGTCGCCGCCACGGGCGCGACCTACGTCGAGCACGACCTCGACCCGCAGGCCGGCCTCGTCGTTGTGCACCGCTTCGCCGTCGCCAAGGCGCTGTCGCTCGGTCTCGACCCCGACCACCCCCGCTCGCTCACCCGCTCGGTCATCCTGGCTCCGTGACGACCGGTGCGCCCGGCCGCGGCGTGGTTCTCGGAATAGACGTCGGCGGCACCAGCGTCAAAGCCCGATTGGTCGATTCGGATGACACGATCCTCGGGCAATGGCGCGAGCCGACGCCGTCCGGCGACGGCGACGCCGCACAGACCGTCGCCCTGATCGCCGGGCTCGTCGAGCGTGCCCGCGCCCTCGGCCCGGTCGACGCGGTCGGCCTCGCCATCCCGGGCATCTTCGACGAGACGACGGGCACCTCGGTGCACGCCGTCAACCTCGGCTGGCATTCGCTGCCCGTGCGCGACCTCGTCGCCGCGGCCATCGGCATCCCGCTCGCGCTCGGGCAGGACGTGCGCGTCGGCGCCCTTGCCGAGAGCGTGAGCGGCGCGGCGGCCGGCGTGCCGGGCACCGTCGCGTTCGTGCCGGTCGGCACGGGCCTCGCGGCGGCGATCATCGTCGACGGGGTTCCCCTCGTCGCGGGCGGTTGGGCCGGCGAGACCGGGCAGGTGGTGATCGCGCACGGTCCGCACTCCGGGCGCCGGGTCGAGGAGATCGCCTCCGCGGGAGCCATCGCGCGGCGGTTGGGTGTGGAGAACGCTCGCAGCGCGGCGGATCTGGTGCGCGGCGGCAACCCCGAGGCATCCGAAATCTGGCACGAAGCGATCGACGTGCTCGCCGACTCCCTCGTCTGGATGGCCGCCGTGGCGGCCCCGACCACCATCGTCGTCGGCGGCGGGCTCGC
>Ga0247730_1001168_pt1 | contig 15224 bp, 12 predicted proteins | sample UWRJL073202C2_FD_180959 | JGI IMG/M metagenome (GOLD analysis project Ga0247730, IMG submission 180959) | Plant litter microbial communities from Arlington Agricultural Research Station in Wisconsin, United States - UWRJ-L073-202C-2 | ecosystem: Environmental > Terrestrial > Plant litter >... | reverse complement strand
ACGGGAGAGGATCTGGAAGTTGCGGTGGTGATCGGTGCAGACCCTCTGACCCTTCTGGCTTCTCAGGCCATCGTGCCCATCGATCACGATGAGCTGGAAATCGCCGGGGCGCTGCATGGACGTCCGCTGCGGCTGGTGCGCTGCGTGACCAATCGGATTCGTGTCCCGGCCGATGCGGAGATCGTTCTGGAGGGACGCCTGCTGGCTAACGTACGTGAGCTGGAAGGACCTTTTGGAGAATTTCCGCAGTACTACGGCGAACGTGCCGAACGCCACGTAATTGAGGTAGACGCCATCACTCACCGGCTGGCGCCGATTTTCCACACCATCGTTGGCGGCGGGCTGGAGCATCTGTTGTTGGGCGGCATTCCTCGGGAGGCAACGCTGCTGGCCCATCTGCGGCGCAGTTTCCCAGGGGTTCGTGACGTGCATCTGGCCAAGGGCGGAGTTTGCCGTTATCACCTTTACGTGCAGCTGGATAAACGCTCCGAGGGTGAAGCGAAGAATGTGATTTTAGGCGCGTTCGGCGGTCACTACGACCTCAAGCACGTGGTGGTGGTCGACCTCGATGTGGACATTCACAACCCGACCGAAGTGGAGTGGGCGATTGCCACGCGCTTTCAGGCCGACCGTGATCTGGTTCTCGTGCATGAGACCCAGGGTTCGAAGCTCGATCCATCAACCCGCGACGGAGTCGGCTCGAAGATGGGCTACGACGCCACGGTGCCGTTGTCTGCGCCAGAGATGCGCTTCACTCGCATTCGCGTGCCTGGCGAAGCAGAGGTCGACCTGGACGCAGTGACGCGCCCGGCACCTGTAGATTGGCAGCGCCTATTCTGACTCAGCAAGCCGTTATGACTTTCTGAATGAGGCGCCGCTAAACTTGCGGCGCCGTGCTTAGGACCTGCCCGATCAGGGCTTTCCTGCACCATTGCCGGGCTGCCACAGGTACGGCGGTTTAGTGCCGTTGATGCGCCAGTCACCGATAATCCGCGCTTTATAAATCGACTAGTCGCGCTTCGTGCCTATCATCACGAACAGCGCGCGGGCGATCTGATCGCTCTTATTGCGCCAGGCGTGGCGGGTTCCATGCTGGATGACGACCTCGCCGGGGCGGATCAGTTTTTGTTCGCCATTGTCCAGTTCCAGCCAGAGTTCGCCTTGGAGCAGGATGCCGTAGTCGATGGTCGGGGTCGTGTGCATGCCCGGATGGTCCGGTTCGAAGCATTCGAACAGGCCGGGCAGGGCGCCGCCCAGTTCCTCGATCATCTGTCCGACATCCGTCGGGTTCTGCATCACGGTGTCCGGTGGAAAATCATAGATTGCCAGACTGGTTTCGCCCGGCCCGGGCACCAAGGAAGGGTGTCCCAGGGTAGGGTCCTGCTGCGCGCCGAACGTTCCGGCCGTTGAGCCGGTGGACCACAGGTGCGCCATGGCATGGCCGGGAATGGACTCAAAGGCGCAAGACCGTGGTGCGGCGTCATCGCTGATGAATACGGACTGACCCGCAGAATCCAGGCCGGTGACGACTCTTCGAATTTTCATGGCATTTCCAGGTTCGGTGGGCGGGCATCACCGTGCCCGCCGTTGTTGACGGGTTTCGTTAATGTCAGGGGCAGATGACGTAATTGCTGAAGCCGCCATGTCGATTTTCGATACCGGTAATCGCGTCGTTCACTTTTTCCAGGTTGAAGGCGGTGTTTTCGAAGAATGAAAGATCCAGCGTGCCGGATTCCACCATGTCCGCCATGGCTTGTCCTTGCCCAGTGGTGAACCAGGCCGAACCGCTGATCTGGATGTCGTTGTCCATGATCCAGTGCAGGTCGATCGGCACGTCACCGGCAATGGCGCCGATGTTGACCAGATGCCCGCCGCGGTGAATGGACTTGAGGGCTTGGGTCAGGGTTTCGTGTGGTGCCCCTGGGCCCAAGGCATCGATAACGACGTCGACACCTTCACCGTGGGTGACTTCGCTAACCCACTCGTTGGTTGGAACCGTACCCAGTGTGTGGATCTCAATTCGACCTGGCGCGGCGAGATCTTTCACCCGCTGGAAGAGCTCCTGGTTGCGGGCCGTGCCGAGAATCTTGCGAACGCCCATCGCCAGCGCCAGTGCGACGGCGCCCAAACCGAGCGTGCCACTGATGCCATTGATCAGCAGGGTGGTGCCAGGCCCGACACTGGCCTTGAGCATTGCCTTGTAGGCGGTACCCAGGTAGCCCAGTCGCGCGGCCGTCTCAAAGCTGAGGTTGTCGGGTAGTTTCACCAGGCTGTATTGCGGAGCAGGGATGTACTCGCAAAGGCCGCCGTAGGGGTAGTCTTCGAACATGCGCGAGCTTTTTGGCGTGAAGCCGAAATAGCCATTGAAGGTATAGGCAGTGCAAGCGATGGCATTGCCCGCACGACAAGCCCGGCAGGAGCCGCAGTGGCGGCCCGGATTGACGTAGACCCGGTCACCGACCTTGAAGTCGTAGACCTGTTCGCCTACTGCCTCGATGACTCCTGTGGGGTCCAGTCCGAAAGTCGCCGGCAGTTTCGGCAGGGGATTCTGGGGGAACCATTTGACCCAGTTGGTCAGAATGTTATGGAGGTTCGGGACGATTCCGCATGCCTTGATCTTGACCAGCACTTCAGTCGGACGGATTCCCGGTACGGGTAATTGCTCGATGACCATGGGTTTGCCGCCTTCATAAAGGCGTGCGGCGCGCATCGTTTTTGCAGTCATGATGTTCTCCGATACTCATATTATTTTTGTCGTAGTGCGTAACCCGTGGAGCTCGCTTCAAAGCCTTGTATCAACGCAACCCGTCTTCGCCCTTCACCTCGGCAGCGCTCAAGCCGCCCAGTCGCGCATGAACCCTGCCACCGGTGGCCATGGCCAGGCTAAAAGCGATTTCGCCGCGGCGGGGGCCATCCCACACGGTCATTTCCGCCACACCGAAGTGGCTGCGAACATAGGCCGCCTGGATATGCCCCAGCGGGATCATCACCCGGCAGCCAGGGCCACCGATGGTCTTGCCCGCCGGAACGATTGCCTTGGGATTGCCCAACGCTTCGCGCATCGCCCACCCACCGGCTTCGTGCCAGACCGCTCCGTGTTCCAGTTCGCCGTCTTCACCGACGATGGCGCCCTTGCCGTAGGCCTGTATTTGCGCGACGCCGCCCAGAGCATTGATCAGTTGCTCAGACAGTTGCGCACCTAATCCCCTGAGTTCCTGCATGAACGGCAACAAGTTTTCTTCATACCTCCCGGCGTAGGGATTGGCGACCACGGCGGTGGCGACCGCAATGCGCAACGGGGCAGACCCACGCGGGCCTCCCTCGTGGAAGATCTCTTCGACGTCCAGCTTGATCTTGCGAACCATCACCAGCGACATGCTTGCCTCCAGAACCAGGAGCCTCAAGGGACTCGTTATTTTTTTTTCGCGACCTTTTGCATTATGCATTTAATGATGTATGGTGCAAGAAATTAGTTTTTGTGCATAAAAAGAGGAAAAGAACATGAGGCTGATTTCGTACCGCAAAGAAGGGAAGGCCCATTTTGGTGCTGTGTCAGGTGACGGGGTGGTCGAGCTGACACGTCGTTTTGCGCAGGTTCCGGACCTGGCTTCCTTTCTGGCCAATCGACTGCTGGTACAGGAGGCCCGCGAGATCGTAGAGACCGTCCAGCCCGACTATTCGCTCTCCAGCGTGCAACTGGAGGCCGTCATACCCAATCCCGGCAAGGTGATCTGCGTGGGCATCAACTACGTGGCTCACGCCGAAGAGGCTGGCAGGAAGGTCGGGGAATTCCCGGTGATATTCCAGCGGTTTGCAGAAACACTACTGCCTCACGGTGAACCTCTGGTCAGGCCAAAAGTCTCGGAGCAGTTCGATTTCGAAGCTGAACTGGCCGTCGTCATTGGTAAAGGTGGCGCGCACATCGATCCGGCCGATGCTATGGACCATGTGGCGGGTTACACCTGTTTCAATGATGCCAGCGTTAGAGATTGGCAGTTCCATACGCACCAGTACGGTATGGGCAAGACGTTCAGGAAAACCGGCGCACTGGGCCCTTGGGTCATTCCAGCAGCGGAAATTTCCGATTACCGTAAGCTGGTGGTGCGGGGTGTTCTCAACGGCGAACAACTGCAGGAAGGCAGCCTCTCGGAGTTGGCTTTCGACATTCCGCATTTGATCTCCTACGTGTCCAAGGCGCTGCCGTGGAACCCGGGCGACATTCTAGCAACCGGCACGCCGAGCGGGATCGGCTTCAAGCGCAAACCGCCGATTTTCCTGAAACCCGGTGATGTGTTCGAAGTGGTCATCACTGAAATCGGGACGCTATCGAACGGCGTTATTGACGAAGCCTGAGCGTTGTCCTCTACACAATCATAAAAAAACTGGAGGTTCCACATGCCCGCGTTACCCACTATCAATTTCACCCATTCCGGCGTGTTCTGCTCAGACCTGGATCGGATGGTCGATTTCTACTGTCGCGTCCTGGGTTTCATCGTCAGCGATGAAGGCGTGGCCTCGACTGGGCATCGCCTGTTCTTCATGACGCAGAATCCGGAGCTGCATCATCAGGTCGTGCTCTTCGATGGTAAGCCTGTCGATCTGCCCTTCAACCCGATCAATCAACTGTCGTTCCTGCTCAATTCGTTGGATGACCTGAAGACCTACTACCAATTCGCCAAAAAAAGCGGCATTGAAGGCATCGCCCAAGTGGATCATGGGAATGCCTGGTCGATTTACTTCAAAGACCCTGAAGGCAACCCCGTCGAAATGTATGTCGATACACCGTTCTATAGCGCTCAGCCGTGCAAGGAGCCACTGGATCTCGAACTGGCGAGCGAGGTCATCCTGGCCCAGACCGAGGCGATGTGCAGACGTCGTCCAGGGTTCCAGACGCGCGCACAATGGATGGACTCCATTCGCGCGAGAATTGAAGAACAGCGGGTCCGAATCGCCTGACCGTTCCGTCCGGTACAGATGAAGCCTGGTTGATGGGCAGGAGTACCTATCGACATCAACCAGCATTCGCAATCTACAACTACAAGAAGCGGAGTAGACGATGGACTACGATGTCATCATTGTTGGAATGGGACCGGTGGGTGCCTTGTGCGCCAACCTGGCCGGTCTGTGGGGGCTCAATGCCTTGGTCGTGGACAAGTCCGAAACGGTCTATGCCAACCCACGGGCTATGGGCTTTGACCATGAGGTAATGCGCGTCTTCGGCAATATCGGCCTGTCTGACGACATTGCCGAACATGTCATGCCTTATCGACCCTCGGAATACCGCACGACCGGTTCGCAGTTGATCAAGCGCATTGACGCTGCCAAGCCGCCTTTTCCACTGGGTTGGGCGCCAAACTATGTGTTTTCCCAGCCTCCGGTGGAGCGTGCACTTCGCGAAAAAATTGCCCGTTTCAAATCGGTAACCGTTGAGCTTGGCTCCGAGGTGCTGTCGGTCGACTCCGCCGAGTCCCAGGCTAATGTGCGCATCAAGGCGAAGGACGGGAACGACCGTACGGTCACGGCAGCCCATGTGCTGGCCTGCGATGGCGGCACCAGTCCGATCCGCACCCGCTTGGGGTTGAAGATGGACGACCTGGCGTTCGACGAGCCGTGGCTGGTGGTCGATGTGATCCTCAACGAAGGGGCGGGGGAGGAGCTTCCGAAAACCAACATCCAGTTCTGCGAATTAGCCAGGCCGTGCACCTTTGTCGTCGGCCCCGGGCGACATCGTCGGTGGGAGTTCATGATCAATCCGGACGAGCAGCCTTCGGAAATCTCACAACCTGAAACGATCAAGAAGCTGATTGCACGCTGGTTGCCGGAGCAGGACTATCAGTTATGGCGGGCGTCGGCCTACCGATTCCATGCATTGATCCTCGAGCAATGGAAAGCCGACCGGGTGTTCTTCCTCGGGGACGCGGCCCACATGACGCCGCCATTCCTGGCACAAGGCATGTGCCAAGGGATTCGCGATGCTTTGAACCTGGTCTGGAAAATCGCCCTGGTGAAAGAGGGGCTGGCGGCTCCGGATTTCCTGGAGACGTATCAAATCGAGCGTATCCCTCATGTGCGCCAGACCACCCTGGCGGCCAAGGAATTCGGCGGTGTGATCTGCGAGCGCGACAGCGAAAGAGCGGCGAACCGGGATGCACGGCTGATCGAACATATGAAGGAGAACCCAGGCGGAACCATCCGGCAATCGCTGATCCCCGGCCTGTCCCTGGGGTTTATCGCACAAGTGTCGCCGGCCGGTGAGCTGTTTCCCCAGCCAATGGTGATCAACCATGCCGGCAAGCAGGCCCTGCTTGATGAGTTTACCGGCCAGGCGTTTCGTGTGGTCGTTGCCCCCGGCTTCGATGCCACTGCGTTGTTGAGGTGTCTGCGTAGCAGCCAGTCGCTCAAAGGCTTGCCTATCCATGTCGTGCGGTTGGTCAACCCTGAGCAATCAGGCGCTCGCGCGGCTGATGAGTATCAGGAAGTCGATGGGCTGTTGGCGCAATGGCTGGAGCAGCGAGGATGCAATGTGGTGATCGTGCGGCCCGATCACTACGTGTATGGCGGGGCGGTCACGGTGGCCTGGGCCATGGAGTTGCTCGAGGGCATGGAGCTTGCGCTGTGGTGCAGGCCGCCGCAGAAATCCACGCCGGCTCAAGGTGGTGTTTGTGATAAGACGATCAGGTTCGCACAGGTTTAAAGCCTGAAAGGCAACACGCCCTTCGCCTGGCACTGTCCACGAAAACAGTCCCAGGCGGAGGGCTTTTTTATGATCGCTGAGTAAGGCTTATTGAAGCGTGGCTTGTCGACGCTCTATGGCTTCGACGATCCGACCCAGGGTCTCCTGGATGTGATTGCGCAGTAAGGAGACGGCTTTCTCAGTGTCGCGAGCCAGGGCCGCTTCCATCAACTTCTGATGCTCGTTGCCCTTGTGCCGCTGGGTGAGCCGTTGCTGGGCGGAAACGCGCCGGTAGCGTTCGGCCCGATCAAACAGCGAGTCGATCATCTTCAGCAACAATGGCGATGGGCACGCCGCGAACAGGGCGAAGTGGAAGGCCTTGTGTCGGGTCGACCATTCATCATCGAGCACCAGCACTCCGCTTCCGAGCTTTTTCTCGACCAGATTCAGGCGGTGAAAGGCCCCGAGCACATCGGCCTCCCAGGCATCGTCGCCATATTGAATGGCATCGGCCAACGCCTCGCACTCCAGCAGACAGCGCATGCGCGTGATGTCGCGAAAATCAGTGACGGAAATGGGGGCAACCCGGAAGCCCTTGTTATCGCTGGCTTCTACCACGCCATCCTGGGTCAGTCGATTGAGGGCTTCACGAATCGGTGAGCTGCTGAGTCCATAGGTTTTGGACAACTCCGCAACCTTAAGCTTTTCGCCGGGGGCCAACTCACAACAGACAATCGCTTTCTTCATCTTCGTCAACGCGACATCGATCAGCGGAATGCTGGGGGAGGGAATCATGGTCGGAGTCGTCCTGAAATTTGCACCAAACGGATTTTATGCGCAAAACCAAGTTTAGTGCAAAGACTGATTTATCCGCTTGACTTTGAATTTGCGCAGGGATAGTTTTTGTGCACAAAAGATATTTAGGTGCATCAATTATGTTTTTACGCACATAAGCAATGCCAGCGGTATTCGCGGCCAAGGCTGCGAGTGGATGACCTTTTACAAAAACAAAAAAACAGGAACATCTCCATGAAAACAGCCAACCAGCGGTTCTGCCCGTTGCCGGTATCCAGCCTTGCCTGCGCAGTCAGCGCAACGGTACTGCTGGGTCTTTCAACCCAGGCTCAAGCCTTCCAGATCGACACCGGCAACCCCGATCTTTCGGCGACTTGGGATAACACCATCAAGTACAGCAACGCCTGGCGCGTGAACAAACTCGATCACAAGGTGGCGGTAGGCCCTGGGACATCCAACAGCAACTCCAACCTGGACGACGGCGATCGAAATTTCGATCGCGGGCTCATTTCCAATCGCCTGGATATCCTTTCCGAGTTCGACATCAAATACAAAGATGTTGGTGCACGCCTCAGCGCGGCGTCCTGGTACGACAACGTCTACAGCCAGGACAATGACAACGATTCGCCGGGCACTGCCAACTCGGTGAGTGTCGACCACGACGAGTTCACCAGTGACACCCGCCGGATCCACGGCCAGCGCACTGAAATCCTCGACGCTTTTGTCTATGGCTCGACGGAGATCGGCACGACCTCGTTGTCCGGGCGGCTCGGGCAGTTCACGCAGATCTACGGTGAAAGCCTGTTCTTTGGCGCCAACGGCATTGCCAACGCCCAGTCCACCGTGGACCTGGTGAAGCTTCAGTCAGTCCCTGGTTCTCAATTCAAAGAAATCTTGATGCCCACCAAGCAGGTGTCCGGCAACTGGCAACTGAATGACACCGTGAGTGTGGGGGCCTACTACCAATTCGAATGGAACAAGACCCGTTTGCCCGCCGCGGGCAGCTACTTCAGTGGCTCGGACTTTGTGGGTGAAGGCGGGGAACGGGTGTTCTTTCCAACCGGTGAACTGCGCCATGGCAAGGACAAGGATGCAAGGGATTCCGGGCAGTTCGGCGCGCAGTTGAAGTTCGCTGTCGAGGACTGGGAGTTCGGTCTCTACGCCGCGAAATATCACGAAAAGACGCCGGTATTTTACTTCCGTCCGGCCGCGCTGGTGCCGGGCGCCGATGACTCGTTTATCAATGTCTATCCCGAGGATGTGAAGGTCTTCGGCGCGAGCTTCAGCACGCTGGTGGGCGAAGCCAATATCGCCGGTGAAACATCCATCAGGCTCGATACGCCCTTGGCAGGCGTCGGCGGAACCATCATCACTGGCATGGACGCCGACAACGATTCCAACCCCGCGTACCCGATCGGTCGGTCGTGGCATGCCCAGGTATCGATGATCAATGTCTATGGAGGATCCGCGCTGTGGGATGGCGCTTCCCTGGTCGGTGAACTGGCGTTTAACCGACGGCTGAGCGTCACCAAAAATGCCGATCAACTGGACCCCAACACCACGCGCGATGCATTCGCCATGCGCTTCACGTTTGAACCGCAATATTTCCAGGTCTTTCCCGGCATCGATGTCCAAGCGCCGATCACCCTTGGCTACAACCCGTCCGGGCGTTCTTCCGTCACGCCGCAGGCCTTTGGACCAGAACATGGCGGCGACCTGACGCTGGGTCTCAAGGCCGATTACAAGAAGCAGTGGTACGCCTCGCTGAGCTACACCAACTTCTTTGGTGAGGCCGGGCCGGTTATCAACTCAGCCAACTCCTTTACCTACCAGCAAAACATGAAAGACCGGGATTTCGTGGCGTTTTCGATCCAGCGAACCTTTTAAGCAAAGAACAGGCGGGCCCTGATAATGATAAAAATCAAACTGCTATTGCTGTCCACTCTGTCGATTTCCCTGTCTGTCGGTACCGCGCTGGCGGCGGTCAGTCCTGAGGAGGCGGCAAAGCTCAAGACCACGCTGACGCCGATGGGAGCCGAAAAAGCCGGCAACGCCGACGGCTCTATCCCGGCCTGGACCGGCGGCTTGACCAAGGACGTCGCCGGGGCCAAGTTCGGCGATATGCCTGCCGATCCGTTCCCCGGCGAAAAACCGCTGTTGCAGATCACCGCCAAGAACGCTGCGCAGTACGCCGACAAGTTGAGTGAAGGAACCAAAGCCCTGTTGGCCAAGTTCCCCGACACCTTCCACCTTGATGTCTACGCGACTCACCGCAGCGCCGCGGCACCGGACAGCGTCTATCAAAACACCTTCGCCAACGCCACCAACTGCAAGACCACCAGCAATGGCTTGTCGGTAGAGGGCTGCTACGGCGGTATCCCGTTCCCGATCCCAAAAAATGGCAACGAGGTCATCTGGAATTTCCTGCTGCGGGTTGAAGCCGAATCCATACAGATGGGCTATTCCAACATCATCGGCAACGCCGACGGGACTCGGACGCTGGCCAGCCGGGGCGTGGAAAACTGGCAGTACCCGTACTACTACAAGGACGGTGCCGCGGATAAATGGTCCGGGCAGTATGCGCTGCTGCGGTTCCTGACCAGCGAGCCGCCGTTCAAGGCCGGGGAATCACTGGTGACCCATGACAGCATCAACGCTCAGCAGCCGCGGGACGCCTGGCAGTACCTGGTCGGCCAACGCCGTGTGCGGCGGGCGCCTACCGTGGGTTATGACACCCCGGACTTCGTCGCTTCGGGCGCCAACTATTTCGATGAGGTGCACGGCTTCATCGGTCATCCGGATCGCTACGACTGGAAACTGGTGGGCAAGAAAGAACTGTACATCCCTTATAACGACAACAAGTTCCACGCCGAAAAACGCGACGATGCCTTTACCGCCAACCACCTCAATGCGGACAAAGTGCGCTGGGAACTGCACCGTGTCTGGGAGCTGGAAGCCACGGTGGCACCGGGCAAACGCCACGCCGTGCCCAAGCGTCGATTCTTCATTGATGAAGACAGCTGGACCATCTCGCTGGTGGATGGCTACGACGCCGAGGGCAAACTCTGGCGTGTCTCCCAGGTGCTTCCATTCGTGGTGCCGGCCATCCCTGCGGTGGTGGTCAAACCTGTGGTGATCTACAACCTGCAGGCCAAGACCTACAGCGTCGTCCAGGGTCTGAACGGGGAAACCTACAGCGTGATACCGCGCAAACCCGAGAACTTTTTCACCGGCACCGCGGTGGCATCCGGGTCGGTTCGCTGAGCCTCGCAACGGTTGATTAATACGTTTGTTTTCTGGAAGCGGTGCACGGTCATCGCTTCCAGAGAGCGGCATCATCGAGGTTCAGACATGCCTACTTTCTATTCAGGCCCTATAAAGGCCTTCATTGCCAGCCTGTGGATGGTGACGACGTTTTATGGCTCGGTCGCCGTAGCGCAAACGACGGGGTTGTCCCAGCAACCGGCGATCCACAGCGCGATGGCAACGCAATCGGTCATGCTCAGTGTGGCCCGGGCAGGGCAGCGGTTGGTGGCCGTGGGCGAGCGCGGTTTCATCATTGTCTCGGATGACAACGGGGCGACCTGGCGGCAAGTCGGCTCGCCGGTCAGCGTGACATTGGTCAAAGTGCGTTTCATCGATGACAACCAGGGCTGGGCAGTCGGGCATGCTGGCACCGTGCTGCACAGCCAGGATGGCGGATCGACCTGGGCCAAACAGCTCGACGGTGTCCAAGCCGCCGAAATCGAACTGGAGCAAGCCAGGCGTGACACCGATGAGCGGACACCGGAGCGTCTGTCCCAGGCTCAGCAGTTGGTGGATGAAGGGCCTGACAAACCTCTGCTCGACCTGCTTTTCCTGGACGCGCAAACCGGCTGGGTGGTGGGCGCTTATGGCCTGGCTTTCGTCACCCATGATGGCGGGCTCAGTTGGCAGTCCATTCGTGCCCATGTCGATAATCCAGACGGATTACATCTCTATGGCATCGCGCGAACAGGAACCGATATCTTCGTCGCTGGGGAACAAGGGACATTGCTACGTTCCAGCGACACCGGCCAGACCTTCGAGGCGCTGACGCCGCCTTTCGAGGGGACGATCTTCGGTCTCGCACCGGCCGCCAATCATTCGATCCTGGCGTTCGGACTGCGTGGCAAGGCCTTCGAGTCCCGGGATCGCGGCGAGACCTGGAAGCATCTTGACACCTTGCAGCCGGTGACGTTGACCAGCGGCCTGCGTCTTGATGATGACGCGGTCTTGCTGGCGGACGAGTCGGGGCGGGTGCTGCGTTTTGCCGATGGCGACACGCATGCCGCTGTTCTTAAGATACCTCAACCTCGTTACTTCACGGGCATGACCCAAGCGGCGAACGGTGACCTGATCATCAGCAGCACGCGTGGCATGCTCTCGTCCGCCATAAAAGTGGAATCGTCGGAGCCGCCACAATGAACAGTTTTACGCACTCTGCCGAACACTCGCCTGCACTTGCATCACCTGCCTTTGATCCTGCTTCCGGGACCCTGGTCGAGCGGCTGCTGTTCAATCATCGCAGCATCGTGTTGGGCATCTGTGTACTGATTAGTCTGGTGCTGGGCTATCAAGCGCTAAGTCTTAAGCTCAATGCCGCCTTCGAGAAAATGATCCCCACGGACCACCCCTTTGTGCAGAACTATCTGCAAAATCGCAGTCAGCTGGGGGAGGGTGGCAACACCTTGCGGATTGCGATCGAGGCCAGGCAGGGCAGCATTTTCAATGCCGAGTACCTGGAAACGGTCAAGAAGATCAACGACGAAGTGTTTTTGCTCCCCGGTGTCGACCGCTCCTACATGAAGTCCCTGTGGACGCCGGCCACGCGCTGGATCGGCGTGACCGAGGAGGGTTTCGATGGCGGGCCGGTCATCCCGGACGATTACGATGGTTCAGCCAACAGCCTGGAACAGGTACAGCAGAACATCGAACGGTCGGGTGAGGTGGGGCGGCTCGTGGCCTCCAACTTCAAGTCCAGCATCGTGCTCCTGCCGCTTCAGGAAAGCGCCTCGGATGACGGTACCCCGCTGGATTACAACGCACTGTCAAACCGACTTGAACAGATTCGGGCCAAGTACGAAAACCAGAACATCCAGATTCACATCACCGGTTTCGCCAAGGTGGTGGGGGATCTGATGGACGGCATGCGGCAGATGCAGTTGTTCTTCGCCGCGACCTTGGTGATCTGCGGGCTCGTGTTGTTCTGGTACACCCGTTGTGTGCGTAGCACGGTGCTGGTGCTGCTGTGCTCGATCATCGCGGTGGTCTGGTTGCTGGGCTTGCTGCCGACACTGGGGTTTGACCTGGATCCGTATTCCATCCTGGTTCCATTTCTGGTGTTTGCCATCGGCTTGAGCCATGGCGCGCAGAAAATGAATGGCATCATGCAAGACATTGGACGCGGTGCCGACAAGCTGGTGGCTGCGCGCTTCACCTTTCGCCGGCTGTTTTTGACCGGGCTGATGGCGTTGGTGGCAGACGCCGTGGGCTTTGCGGTGTTGATGATCATCAAGATCCCGGTGATCCAGGACCTGGCCGTCACCGCGACCATCGGTGTGCTGACGCTGATTTTTACCAACCTGATCCTGCTGCCGATCCTGTTGTCATACACCGGCGTGAGCAAAGTGGCGGCGCAACGTGAGGCGGCCAACGACCGGTTTTCCAAGCTGGACGGCCATCACGCCCGGCATCCGTTCTGGGCCTTCCTGGACCGCTTCACCGAGCGTAAATGGGCCAGCGGCGCGATCTTCATCGGCGCGGTGCTGGGTGCGCTGGGCTTTGCCATCAGTCTGCACGTCAAGATCGGCGACTTGAATCCTGGAGCGCCGGAGTTACGTCCCGAGTCGCGCTACAACACCGACAACCGCTTCATGGTCAGCAACTTCTCCGCCAGCAGCGACAAGTACGTGGTGATGGTCAAGACCCCGCAGTACTTCTGCGCCAACTACCAGACGTTGGTAACGGTCGACGCGCTGGAAGCGCAGTTGCAGCAGTTGCCAGGTGTGGTGTCCACCACCTCTCTGGCGGCACTGAGCAAACAGGCCGCCGCCGGGATGAACGAGGGCAGCATGACCTGGTACGAGATACCGCGTAACCAGGGGCTATTGAACGCGATCATCACTCGCGCACCGCGGGAGTTGTTCAACCAGAACTGCGATCTGCTGACCGTGTATGTCTACCTGACGGACCACAAGGCCGATACGCTCACCCGCGTGGTGCAGACGGTCGAACAGTTTGCGGCCAGCCATGACAGCGATCAGATTCAGTTCCTGAACGCGGCGGGTAACGCCGGTATCGAGGCGGCCACCAACATCGTCGTGAAACGTTCGAACGTGCAGATGTTGTTCATGGTGTACGCGGCGGTTATTGCCCTGTGTTTCATCACGTTCAGGTCCTGGCGAGCCGTGGTTTGCACCGTACTGCCGTTGATGCTCACGTCGGTGCTGTGCGAGGCGTTGATGGTGGGGCTCAACATCGGTGTAAAAGTGGCGACCTTACCGGTGATCGCCTTGGGGGTGGGGATCGGTGTGGATTACGCGCTCTACATCCTCAGCGTGACGCTTGCCAACCTGCGCAATGGTTCAAGCCTTTCGAATGCCTACTACCTGGCGTTGTTGTCCACCGGCAAGGTGGTGGTGATGACCGGGATTACCTTGGGTGTAGCCGTGACAACCTGGGTGCTGTCGCCGATCAAGTTCCAGGCCGACATGGGCATTTTGCTGGGCTTCATGTTCGTCTGGAACATGGTAGGGGCGTTGATCCTGGTGCCCGCGCTCGCGCATTTTCTCCTCAAGCCCAAGCCACAGACCGTGAGTATCTAAATGACCGCAACGATAAACATCCTGGGCTTGTCCGGCAGCTTGCGTCGGCAGTCGGCGCATACAGCGATCCTGCGTACGGTGGCCGAAGGGTTGCCTGGGCATGTTCGGTTGACGCTCCATGGCTTGGACAGTATCCCGCCGTATAACGAGGATGGCGATGGCGCTCATGCCCCCCAGGCCGTGATTGCCTTGCGCGCCGCCGTGGCGGCGGCCGATGGGGTATTGATCGGCTCGCCGGAGTACAACCACGGTATGTCCGGCGTGTTGAAAAATGCGTTGGACTGGTTGTCCCGTCCCCATGGGAAATCGGTCTTGCTGGGCTGTCCGGTATTGAGTTTCACAGCCTCGCCGGCGTTCACGGGTGGGGTGCGTGCGCATCAACAGCTCAATGAAACGCTCTGGGCGATCCAGGCAATGCAGGTTGTATATCCGCAGATCGTGATCGGTAATGTGACCAGCAAAATAGATCAGGGGCAGCTACGGGACGAATCAGCTCAGGCTTTTTTACTGGATGGAGTTGTGGCGTTGATTGCGCAGATATCTAAGGGGCCTGCGAGGGGAGTTTACGCTGCTCTTGATGCCCGCTAAAAACAAGTCCAGAATCAAGTCTTTTCCTGCTCCGACAAGAAAAGAAACCCCTTATATTTCAATGGGTCGGACGCTAGATGCGAGTCTCGTTTCCCGCTCCAAATATTGCGCTGCAGAGTTCCACTGAATTCTGTCAGTGATTGAAATCAGGACCTCCGGGTCCTTTTTTCGTTCCAGCGGGAATCACTGAAATCCAGCAGCATTCGCGGACATTTACTATGCAATCAAGCATGATAAAACACCGCGTAGACATATCAGACCCAAGTCGTACTGCACTCGCGTCTGATATCCGGCGAAAAGGGACTCGTGCTGGCCGGTCGCTC
>Ga0247730_1001167_pt1 | contig 15225 bp, 16 predicted proteins | sample UWRJL073202C2_FD_180959 | JGI IMG/M metagenome (GOLD analysis project Ga0247730, IMG submission 180959) | Plant litter microbial communities from Arlington Agricultural Research Station in Wisconsin, United States - UWRJ-L073-202C-2 | ecosystem: Environmental > Terrestrial > Plant litter >... | reverse complement strand
ATCCGCACCAAACCGTTCCAGCTTGGTCTTCAGCCAACCCTGATGCCGATCGAGAAAGGCGCTGACCTCGCGCTCATGCAACCCGACTGGGATCGTCATCTTCAGGGCCCGGCCACCCGGTTCGATCCGCAGGGTGATGCGCGTAGCACGGACATTCTGGCGGATCGTCAGCGGCATGGCGCGCCCGGCCACGTCGATGGTTCGGTTGAGCGGGGCAGCCGGTTTTACAGGCTTTGAGGGTTTTCGTAGAAGCGCAAACATGGCTGTGTTTTAGCCGATTCGTCGGTCATTGACTGGAAATAAAAAGACCGGCCGAAAGGCCGGTCAGGTTCTGTTTTAATTGCCGTCAGCGATCAGCCGTTTGCGGTTTCGGCACCGTTCTTGCGATCGCGCATAAAACGCTCGAATTCTTCGTGGTCTTTGGCGCGACGCAATTCGCGGACATAAGCATCGAATTCAGTACGCATTTCGTCGAGGCGACGGCTCTCCTGCGCCAGACGATCGAGTTCGGCCTTGCGCCAGTCGTCAAAGGCAACATTTCCCGTGGACGAAGGGCCCGGATTGCTCCAGCGCGCATTGCGGCATCCGGCAAACATACTGTCCGTCTTTGCATTCACGGTCTGCTTGAAATCGCGCAGGCGATCTCCAAACAAAATATAGGCAAGCATGGCTAGGCCCAGAGGCCAGAAAACCACGAATCCGAGCACCATCAGGCCGATGGTGGCGGGCGTCCATTCCGGACGAATCAATGCTGACTGGTTCATGATGGCTACCTTCGCGTTCCCGGGTCCCGCACGATGCATGCCCGATGCCATCGATTTGGTAATCGGCAATCAGCAGCACAAGACGATTTGCTATGAAATCGAATAAGCCGCTGAATTAGAAATAGAAATTTATGTAAGGATTAGCTTTTGGAGTGGGACTTCGGTGTGAGCTTTGCTGGCTCCGAATGTCTTTCGGCAAAGGCAATGATCCGCGGAGCAATCTCGCGACGAAAACGCGATCCGTTGAAGACGCCGTAGTGGCCCACATCCGGCTGCATGTAATGCTGCCGCATTGTGTCGGGAATATTGATACAGATGGTATGGGCTGCCTGCGTTTGACCGACTCCAGAAATATCGTCGTTCTCGCCTTCAACGGTGAGAAGCGCCACTTTACGGATCGCCGCCGTATCCACCCTTACGCCTCGATACAGCATTTCGCCTTTTGGCAATGCGTGATTTATGAACACGGTCTCGACCGTCTGCAGGTAAAATTCGGCGGTGAGATCCATAACGGCCAGATATTCATCGTAGAACTCTCGGTGCTTTTCGGCCGGGTCGCCATCATTCTTCACAAGATGCATGAAGAAATCCTTGTGCGCCGTGACGTGCCGCTCGAGATTCATCGACATGAAACCGGACAATTGCAGGAATCCTGGATAGACCGACCTTGAAAAGCCCGGATGCGGAAATGGAACTGTCATCACGACATTGTCCCGGAACCACTCGATCGGCTTGTTCTGCGCCAATTCGTTCACCGCAGTTGGCTTGATACGTGTATCGATCGGGCCGCCCATCAATATCATCGACGCGGGACGGAGCAGATCGTCTCTTGCTTCCATGACCGCAACCGCGGCCAGAACCGGCACGGCGGGCTGACATACAGCGACAAGATTGACGCCTGCTCCGAGATGGTGAACGATCTCGATGATGTAGTCGATATAATCATCGAGATCGAAAGGACCGTCCGCCACGGGCACCATGCGGGCGTCAATCCAATCGGTGATATAGACGTCGGCACTCGGCAGCAGCGCCTCTACCGTTCCGCGCAGCAGCGTCGCGTAATGGCCGGACATTGGAGCAACCACGACGATCTTCGGTCCTGACAACTGGTCCGGCCCAAGTTCACGTTCGAAATGAATGAGATTGCAAAACGGTTTTGACCACACGATCTTTTCAACGATCGGCAGCGGCTTGCCATCGATTACTGTTTCTTCGAGACCGAATTCGGGTTTGCCATACCGGCGTGTCATTCGCTCGAACACTTCAAGGCCTGCGGACATTGTCCGACCTGCTGCCGTGTCGGCAAGCAGATTGAGCGGGCTACTCTGCGCCTGCTGCAGCGCTTCCGCCATCATCCGAAGCGGCGTCATGGCAGCATGGTTCATTTCGTAGAGATGATAGAACACGGGGGTTTCAACCTTTTGACCTTCTTGCATGCCTGAAGGACACGTCTCGAAGCCTGTGCGATATCCAAGACTAGCAGGTTTCAATTGCGGTGCAATAAAGTTAACGTTTAGCCCCTGCTTCAAACCCGAACGGCCCCTTTCGGGGCCGTTGAATTTAACAAATTGTTTCACGTGAATCCTCAGTAGAAGATTAAACGTCCAGGTTGGCGACGTTCAGAGCGTTTTCCTGAATGAAGTCGCGGCGTGGCTCAACCTCGTCACCCATCAGGCGGGAGAACAGGCCGTCTGCATCCGTCGCATCGGGAACCCGGACCTGGAGCAAGGAGCGTACATTCGGGTCCAGCGTGGTTTCCCAGAGTTGCTCGGCATTCATCTCACCAAGACCCTTGTAGCGTTGCATCGACAGGCCCTTGCGACCAGAGGCAAAAATAGCGTCCAGCAACGACCTCGGTCCGGCGATTTCCTGGCTGCCTTCCTTGCGGGCGAGAACCGGCGGAATGCCGTAAATTTCCTTCATCCGCGGGGTCAGTTGATCGATATGGCGGGCATCGGTCGAGCCGATCAGCGCCACGTCGAGCATCGCCACTTCCTTGACGCCGCGAACCATGCGCTCGAAGCGCAGGCCACCTTCCTCGGTGGCAAAGCCGGCCCAGCCGCGCTCGGTTTCTTCGGCAATCAGATCGAGCCGGGTGGCCAGCTCGGCTGCCGTTTCTTCGGCACGCGTACGATTCTCGGTCAGCTCGGGATTGAGCGCACCAGCAATCGCTGCCTGCTCGATGATCGAGCGGCTGTAGCGGGAATGCAGGCCCTCGACTAGCGCCCGCAGGCGCAGCGCGTCCTGGATGACTTCGCGCAGATCCTGTCCGGCCCGCACTTCGCCATTGCCAAGTGTCAGCGTGGCGTCTTCAAGGCCCATGCTGATGAGGTAATCCTCCAGCGCCTTTTCGTCCTTCAGATACTGCACCGACTTGCCGCGGCTGACTTTATAAAGCGGCGGTTGGGCGATGTAGAGATGACCGCGCTCGATCAGTTCCGGCATCTGCCGGAAGAAGAAGGTTAGCAGCAGCGTGCGAATATGGGCACCGTCGACGTCGGCGTCGGTCATGATGATGATCTTGTGATAGCGCAGCTTGTCGGCATTGAACTCGTCTTTGCCGATCGACGTACCCAGCGCGGTGATCAGCGTTCCGATTTCCTGGCTGGACAGCATCTTGTCGAAACGAGCGCGTTCGACGTTGAGGATCTTGCCGCGCAGCGGCAGGATTGCCTGGCGCTCACGCGAGCGGCCCTGCTTGGCCGAGCCTCCGGCGGAATCCCCTTCCACCAGGAACAATTCGGATTTGGCGGGATCACGTTCGGAGCAGTCGGCCAGTTTGCCCGGCAGCGACGCGATGTCGAGGGCACCCTTTCGGCGCGTCAGTTCGCGTGCCTTGCGGGCGGCTTCACGGGCGGCGGCGGCTTCAACCACCTTGCCGACCAGAATCTTGGCATCGGCCGGATGTTCTTCCAGCCATGTCCCAAGCGCTTCGTTGACGAGGCTTTCGACAACCGGACGGACCTCGGACGAGACGAGCTTGTCCTTGGTCTGCGACGAGAATTTGGGGTCCGGCACCTTGACCGACAAAACTGCAGTCAAACCTTCGCGGCAATCGTCGCCTGTCAGCGAGACTTTTTCGCGTTTCATGATGCCGGAAGCATCGGCATAGGAAACGATCTGGCGCGTCAGCGCGCCACGAAAGCCGGCCATATGCGTGCCACCGTCGCGTTGCGGGATATTGTTGGTGAAGCAGAGCGTGTTCTCGTGATAGCTGTCGTTCCACCACATCGCCACTTCGACGACCATGCCGTCCTTTTCGCCGCGGATCGACACCGGCTGCTGCACCAGTGGCTTCTTGGAGCGGTCGAGATAGGCAACATAGGCGGCCAGACCGCCGTCATAAATCATCTCTTCCTGGCGAACGTCCGAATGCCGCTTATCCGTCAGAAGGATCCGCACACCGGAATTGAGGAACGCCAGCTCGCGCAGGCGATGTTCAAGCGTCGAGAAATCGAATTCGACCTGCGTGAATGTTTCCGAACTTGGCTGGAAGGTAACTTCCGTACCGGTTTCACCGCCGGAATCGCCAAGTGTCACCAGCGGTGCATCAGCGACGCCGTGGGTAAAGCTGATTTCGTGGATCTTACCCTGGCGCTTGATGCGCAGCTTCAGCTTGACGGAAAGCGCATTGACCACAGAGACACCAACGCCATGCAGACCGCCGGAAACTTTGTAGGAGTTTTGGTCAAATTTGCCGCCGGCATGCAGCTGCGTCATGATCACTTCGGCAGCCGAAATGCCCTCGCCGGTATGAATGTCAGTCGGAATACCGCGACCGTTGTCCGTCACTGTCACAGAGCCATCGGAGTTGAGCGTCACTGTGACTAGGTCTGCGTAGCCGCCCAAAGCTTCGTCGATCGCGTTGTCGACCACTTCGTAGACCATGTGGTGGAGACCGGAACCGTCGTCGGTGTCGCCAATATACATGCCAGGCCGCTTGCGGACTGCATCTAGCCCCTTGAGAACCTTGATGGAATCGGCACCGTATTCGGCACTCGCGCCGTCTTCAGTCACGGGTGTATCGGTCATTCAGCGGTCTTTCCAGTGTTGTCAGAGAAGCAATGGCGACCCAGCGAATCACCAGCTTTTTCCACATCTGACTATAGGGAATTTGCGGCAAGTTCCAAATGTCCGGCCCCAAAAAGCGGCATAAAACAGGGGATGAAAGCCGATTCAGCCGGCTTTGCGGGCCTTGTCCAGAATAGTCGTCAGTTCTTCTATCACTTCGGGCGACAGAAAGCGAATCTCGCGGGCGAGACGATTGGCCGTTGCTGTATAGGCCGGCGCCAGGCCGGCGGTATCGATCACCACGCGCGGATCGGAAGCGTTGGCCAGCATGAACAGGTCTTCGGCCTCATCCCAAATAATGTTGAAATAGCCGGCAACACGCTGGAGAAAATCAAAGCTCGGTGTGCCGCGCCGACCGTGCTCCAGCGCCGATAAATAGGCAGGAGACACTCCGATCGCGGTTGCCATTTGCTTTTGCGACACCCCCTTGCGCAGCCTCAGTTTCCGCACCGCCTCACCAAATGGCGTCATGCGCCGTTGCCCCGGGACAGACGGACATAGAGAGCCCCCTCACCGCCATGGTGCTGGGCTGCCTGCTCATAGGACGAAATCAGGTAGCGGTATTCCGGCTTGGAAAACCACAACGGCACCGCCCGCTTGAGTGCGCCCTCGCTGCCAAGCGAACTGCCCTTGCCGGTAATGACCAGCACGTACCGCAGGCCGCGATCATGCGCCCGCATCAAGAAGTCGAGCAGAATTCCATGCGCCTCTCCCTGGATGAGTCCGTGCAAATCGATCCGGGCCTCCAGCTGCAAATGGCCCCGCGACAGCTTGCGCTTGACCGGCTTTTCCAAGGGATGATGAAGGCCGGACGGCTTTTTGATAGCCGGAGTCGCCGTGTAGGACGAAGCATAGGTTACGGGCATACTGGGCGTTTTAACCGGTGGGACATCCGCAGGTTTTTCTGCAAACCCGGCTTCGAATTCCAGGAGGTCCGCAAGTCGCCCGGGCAATGCCCGCGTGCTTTTGGCGATCTTGCCCCAGAGAATGCGTTCTTCTGCGCTCAGCTTGCGATCTGCCATCAGACAAACCTCGCGGCGGCAGCCTTCGGGATCAGAATATGAAAATCGGCAGCGTTGCGGATCGTGCCGGCCTGCTGGCCCGCCAACGCGCCCGAACCCGTAAAAATATCACCTCGCGCCGGTCCGACGATCGCTGACCCGGTATCAAGCGCCAGCATTAGCCGACCGAACGGCTTACCGCCGTCCAGACGTGTCAGTGTCTGGGACTGGATGAAAAACGGGAAGCCAAATGTGTGGATCAACCGATCGACGGCCAGAGACCGGCCCGACACGAGCGGAATTTTTGCGGCGGCGACCGGCCCAAGTTCGAGACCCGCCACATCCGCTTCGCGAAAGAATATATAGGAGCGATTGTGCCAAAGGATCTCGTCGACTCGGTCCGGATGCGCCGCCAGCCAGGTGCGGATCGATTGCATGGAAATGTCTTCCGGCTTGATCTCGCCAAGGTCGATCAGTTTTTTGCCAATCGGCGAAAAGGAATGCCCGGCTTTGGCGGCATACGTGATGCGACCTACGCGACCATCAGGGTAGATCAGCCGCGCCGCGCCCTGGACATGGACGAAAAAGACATCGACTTTCGATTTCGCCCAGGCAATTTCCAAACCCCTGCCAGCGAGACATCCCTCATCGATCGCCTGCCGATCGGGATAGGAGGAGATCATGCCATGCTTCTGCCGGCCGAAGACGTAGGACGAGTCCATTGTATCGGGCCGATTCTCGTCATTGATGTCAACCAGATCATCTGGGCGGCGATAGAGCGGAAAACGCCAAGTATCGTCTTGCATCAGCGATACTTCAATTTCTGGCTCGTAGAAGCCAGTCACAAATCCGCGGTTGCCATTTGACTGTTCAATTCGAAAAGGTACGCAATGTTTAGCGAAAAACGCCCTGGCGGCAGCGGCGTTCGTCGGCTGGAAGGTTGAAGCCGCATTCAGAAGCGGCAGAAGATCGTTGGTAGTCAGCCCCATCGATCCGCCTCGATAGGCTTTGACACGGGTTACATGCTGGAGACAGGCCTGCATCAGGCCAATCAGCGCCGAAGGATCGTCATCACCCCAACCTTGAAGATCCTCGAACAATACGGGGCGAAGCGAATAATCCATCGATAACGAGCTCAATGTTCCGATTCAGTGGCAATCAACTTCCAGTTCGGATCGCGCGAGCGGATGTCGCGGGCAAAAGTCCAGATATCGTTGACCTCGGTCACCGCTTCGGCATCACCGTCGATCAGCGCTCCGGCCTTGTCGTAGGTGGCAGAGATCAGCTGGCTGATGATGCGCACAGTGATCTGTTCTTCGGAATCCTTGATATCGGCGTGGGTAATATCGGCCTTTTCTATTCCGACAAAGGTGGATTTGACCACCTCGCCGCGTGTTTCCCGCTCTGTGATGGCGGCATCAAAACCGTCATACACTTCTCGCGACAACAGACCCTTCAAAGTTTTGCGGTCGCCATCGGCAAAGGCCATGACGATCATCTCATAGGCCATACGAGCCCCGTTGATGAATTCCTTCGGCTTGAAGGTAGGATCAGTCTTGACGAGTTCACGCAGGGATGAGTTCAATGGCGTGCCAGGCTTTGCCACCGCATCTGCATAGGAATAGCGCTCATCCTCCTCAACGACGCCGTCCCGCTTGGGCAGGGTCACGACCTTACCGTCTTCTGCGGCCGGTGCCTTGGCCACATCGCGCGGTGAGTACGGATCGAACGGCGGCTTTTCATTTCCCGTGCGCCGTCCAAGAACGCTGCGCAACTGAAGAAATATCAGCACTGCCGCCACGAGAAAAAAGAGTGTCACAAAATCATTTGAGCCCATCGTGTTCCGGAACCGCTGTTTAAATTTCTAGTCTTGACCCTCATATAGTCCGCATCTGCCCATCATTCAAATGGCGAACCACATATCTTTGGCTTTAAGCTTGACCTATGACGCCATTGGTCCAAAGCGTTACGAACAGGATACGATCATGCGCCTCTCGCTCTTTCCGGTGTTTCTGCTACTATTGCCGTTGTTGGAAATCGCCGGCTTCGTCCTTGTCGGTCAGGCCGTCGGCCTGTGGGCAACGCTCGGTCTCGTAGTCCTGACCTCGATTGTCGGTGCCGTTCTGCTGCGCATCCAGGGGCTTGGAATGATCAACCGGATCTCAAAAGACAGTCGTGCAGGCATCAATCCGGGCCGCGAACTGGTGCATGGCGCAATGATCGTCGTTGCCGGCTTCCTCCTGCTTCTGCCTGGCTTCATCACCGATATGATAGGCCTGTTGCTGTTCGTGCCTTTCATCCGCGATCTCGCCTGGGAACGTTTTGGCTCGCGTGTGGTGGTGCGCACGACAAGCCCATTTTCCCGGCGTGGCGGTCGAGATGCACAGCCTGGGACACCCGAAACCACAGTGGTTGTCGATCTTGGCAACGACGAATTCACACGCGATCCCGACCCGCGGTCACCTTGGTCGGGACCTAAGAGGATCGACGATTAGTCCTTCTGCGACCATCGGCCAAAAAGTCTTGAGGGTTGTAAGCCCTGTTTTGAAATGGTAGATCGCCTCACCCCATAAAAGCCCGAGGAAAACCTATGGCCATCGACGATAGCACCCAGGACGCAAGCCCCTCCCTGAATATTCTTGCTCAGTACATCAAGGATCTCTCGTTCGAGAATCCCGGCGCACCGCGTTCGCTGCAGGCCAGAGACAAGGCGCCGGCGATCAACATCAATGTCAACGTCAATGCCAATCCAATGTCGGATTCGGATTTCGACGTGGTGCTGACCCTGAATGCTGAAGCCAAGGACGACGACAAGGTAATGTTTGCGGCCGAACTGGTTTACGGCGGCGTGTTCCGGATCACGGGCTTCCCGCAAGAACATATGCTTCCGGTGCTGTTCATCGAATGCCCGCGGCTGCTGTTTCCCTTTGCACGCCAGATCATCGCCGACGTTACCCGCAATGGCGGCTTCCCCCCACTGATGATCGACCCGATCGATTTTGCCCAGATGTTCGCACAGCGCGTTTCGGAAGAACAAGCGCGGGCCCAGGTTCAGGCCGTACCGAACTGATCGGCAATAGAATGACCTTTTTGAAACCCGGGCTCTGGCTCGGGTTTTTTTATTTCGCCTGCTCGTACTTGCGCCAGATTGCCTTCTCCCCGAAAGAAGCGACAAGAGCGGCATGCGCGGCAACTTCGAATTCGTTCAAACGCGGCGGCAGCGGCCGTGGTCTGAGCAGCACATCAATGATGATATCGTCGGACTGATCCTCGACAACCCTCGCCTGCTCTGCACTGGCCAATCCGAGCGCTGCCTGCCGGCCGCCGATCATTTCGATATAGACTTCTGCCAGCAATTCGGAGTCCAGCAGCGCGCCATGCTTGGTGCGATGATTGTTGTCAACACCGTATCGCCGGCAAAGGGCATCCAGCGAATTTGGTCCCATCGGATTTTTTCGCCGTGCCATCGACAAAGTATCGAGCACATTTTCCGGCGGTACCGGCGGCAAACCGAGCCTGGCGTACTCGGCATTGATGAACCCCATGTCGAAAGTCGCGTTGTGCGCCACCCAACGGGCACCTTCGAAAAACTCCTGCAGCTTTTCGACGATCTCTTCGAAGCCGGGTTTGTCTTTCAGAAATTCATCGGTAATACCGTGCACGGCCAAGGCATCGGGATGAACCTTGCGATCGCCCGGATTGATATAGACGTGGAATGTGCGACCGGTCGGAAAATGGTTGAGCAGTTCAACGCCGCCGATTTCGATAATCCGATCCACCCGGCTTTCAAGACCTGTGGTTTCCGTATCGAAAATGATCTCCCGCATAATTCAGTCCCTTTTCATCGCCGAGTGCAAAATGGAAAGAATATCCCGGACGCTCTGGCTTGCGTGATCTAAGCCCAATCCGGTGTCTATCACGAAATCGGCGCGCGCACGCTTTTGCATATCGGGCAGTTGCCGCGACAGAATCAAGTCGAATTTCTCGACCGTCATTCCTGGGCGGGCCAAAACGCGGCGTCTCTGTATCTCCGGATTGCAGCTGACAACCACGATCTTGTCAGCACGGTTTTCCGAGTGCGTTTCAAACAGAAGCGGAATATCGAGCACAACGATAGGGGCACCCGCATCGCGATGCTTACGGACAAAAGCATCTTCATGTTCACGTACCAGCGGATGAACAATCCTCTCAAGAATTTTAAATTTAGCCGGATTCGACTGCAATTGCTCTGCCAGTTTTTGGCGATCGACCATGCCATTTTTTGTGGCGCCGGGAAATTCGTTTTCGATGGGCAATACGGCCGCGCCTTCATAAAGCGCGTGAACGACGGCGTCTGAATCGTTTACCGGAACACCCTCTCGCAAAAACAAGCAGGCCGTGGTGGATTTTCCCATGCCGATCGATCCCGTCAAACCGATGCGGATCATCTGTGTTCCACCATGTCCGCAATCACCAGCGATCTAAGCGTCTCATCAACTATGGGCCTGACACCAAACCACTTTTCAAAGCCGGGCACAGCTTGATGCAGCAGCATTCCAAGTCCATCGACCGTTGCAAAGCCCTGTTCATTAGCCTTTTCCAAAATTGGCGTCACCATCGGCACATAGACGATGTCAGTTACCAAAGCTCCAGATCTCATTGACCTAAAATCGATCGCAGTCGCGTTGTTCTGCTCCATACCGAGGGACGTCGTGTTGACGAAAAGACCCGCGTCCTGAAGTACCTCCGGTAACGCATCCCATTGGTGAGCGTGAATTTTTGGACCGAAGCGGTCGGCGAGTTCCTGCGCTTTGGCATATGTGCGGTTGACGACATGTATCTCGGCAATTCCGCGGTCGCGAAGGCTCTGAATGATCGCGCGACTGGCGCCACCTGCACCAAGGACGACGGCTGAATTTGTGTTGTCCCAGTGCGGATGGCGCTCATCGAGATTGCTGAGAAAGCCATGCCCGTCGGTATTCGTCGCGTATAACCGTCCGTCCTCGACCCATAACGTATTGGCCGCTCCAAGTTCCTTGGACAATTCATCCGGATAGTCGACGATAGATAGGACCAATTCCTTGTGGGGGATCGTGACGTTTCCCCCAACGTAGCGGCCGTCAGATTTGAGCGCAGTGAGAAAATCCGGTAATGAAGCCGGAGCCACTTCTTCTTTCTGATAGCTGCCTTTGATCTTATTGTGTTTGAGCCAGAAGCCGTGAATAAGCGGTGAGCGGGAATGCTTGATTGGATAGCCGGCAACGAATGCTTTCGTGGTTAATGTTTCACGTGAATCAAACATCCAGTTCTCCCATCAGTCGCAACTGAGCGAGTAGCGGCAACATAGGCAAACCGAGGATGGTGAAATAGTCGCCTTCGATATTCGAAAACAGCTGAATTCCCTCGCCTTCAAGCTGATAAGCACCGACGCTCTGCAAGGCTGCTACGCCAACCCGGGCAAGATGCCGATCGACAAAATCCTCAGACAGTAGCCGTGCGGTCAATCGTGCATGGGATACATGCGTCCACAGCGAAATCCCGTTTTGGACCAAGGTGACAGCACTGTTCAGTTGGTGGGTTGCTCCGGACAGCGACAGAAGATGGTTCCGCGCATCGTCCATATTTTCCGGTTTATGGAAGTTCCGGTCGCCGAGCGACATCGTCTGATCGGAGCCCAGGACTAGGGCATCGGGAAAGCGCGCGCTAACTTCCATTGCTTTCGCCAAGGCCAGCGCCTCGGCAATTCCCACGGATGAAACGCCGCGCATTTCCAGTGGCAGCTCGATCGCACGTTCGTCTATCTCGGCGGGCACACTCTCAAATACCAATCCGGCATTTTTCATCAACAGCCGCCGAAATGGGCTCGCTGATGCGAGGATCAAATTTGAAGCCATGCTATCTATCGGTCCCGTTGAGATGATGATCGCTGCGATTAACGCAGCTTGGGTCTCAGAGCAACAATTGCTGCCGCCGTTTCCTCAATCGACCGACGCGTGACATCAATGATCGGCCAGTTGTTGCGCGCACATAGGGAACGTGCGTATTTCAATTCTTCGGCAATCGTTGCGCGGTCCGTATATTGTCCTCGGTCGAAACCCGTCGTAATACCGAGTTCCCTGTTCTCACGAACCTGCGAAATCCGGTCAGTTGTCGCGACCAATCCGACGATTAACGGCTTGGTCGCCTTCTCCAAGCCTGGAGGCAAGGGATTGCCGGGAACAATAGGGATATTGGCGGTCTTAATCCCCCGGTTGGCAAGATAGATGCTCGTCGGCGTTTTCGAGGTGCGACTAATTCCAATCAGTACCACATCCGCATCATCATAATCGTCCGGCATCTGTCCGTCGTCATGATCCATCGTAAAATTCAATGCTTCAATCCGCGCGAAGTAATCAGCGTTTAGGGCGTGCTGTGCGCCGACGCGGCGCCTCGACGGGGCTCCAAGATAAGTTTGAAAGACGTTCATGACTGGCTCAAGAACATTCACCGCGGGCAGGCCCATGTCGCGGCAACGGCTCTGCATCAGATCGGCCAGTTCGTTATCGACAATTGTGTAGAGGACTATTCCGGGTTCACGGTCAATTGCTTCAAGCACTGGCAGCAACTGTCTCCGATTGCGAATGAGCGGATACACGTGCTCGATCGGCGACGATAGCTGAAATTGCGCTGAAACGGCACGGCCCGTCGAGATCAAGGTCTCACCGGTCGAGTCAGATATCAGATGCAGATGGAAGAAGTTTTTTCTGTTCTCCACGCTAAAGACCACCGCCTGTTGAAAACCCGGGACAAACAGCCGTAGCGATCTGGACAGGATGTCGGCAAGGGGAAAACTGCCGATTTATCCACAATCGGCTTTTTGAGGATGGCCTTATGGCGAGCCTGTGCGTTCTGTGGATAACTGCCGATCAGTTTTCTTATGCTGATGTTATCCACAGTCGCGCTGTATATTTCTCATCATTAAACATTTGATTTCACGGGTGTATTTGGTGTTTTCCCCGACAAATAGCTATTGCCTATCAACATAGGCCAACCTTTGGATAATTGGACCAAACGTCGCGTTATCTGTGCATGAACTTTAATCCCTGATAGTCACAGACTCTAAGAAATAGAAATCTAAGAATCTCTTTATATTTTATTTAGGAGAAGAGGGCGTTGAGCTTAAAGCCACGGAAAATCCTGCAAGTTCTGCAGGGTCAAACAATCTGTCCTCCGCCCATATGGCTGATGCGCCAAGCTGGCCGGTACCTTCCCGAATACCGGGAAACGCGCGCAAGAGCGGGAGGGTTCCTGGATCTCTGCTATAACCCGGACTTTGCTGTTGAGGTCACGTTGCAGCCAATCCGACGATACCGGTTTGATGCAGCGATCCTGTTTTCCGATATTCTGGTGATTCCCGATGCCCTACACCGCAATGTCCGGTTTACCGAAGGCCTGGGACCGCAGATGGATCCGATCAGCGCTGATGAGATAGCCCTCTTGAAAGGCGATAACGTTCTCGATCATCTGAACCCTGTGATCGAGACGGTCCGTCGTTTGCGAGACGAACTGCCTGAAGAGACCGCGTTGCTTGGCTTTTGCGGTGCGCCGTGGACCGTGGCGACCTATATGATTGCTGGAAAGGGCACGACCGATCAGGCCCCTGCCCGGTTGTTCGCGTACCAGTATCCCAACCAGTTCGGCTTCCTGCTCGATCTGCTTGCCGATATATCCGCCGACTATCTCGTAGCACAAATCGACGCCGGGGCCGACGCGGTGCAGATTTTTGATTCCTGGGCCGGAATTTTGGGAGAGCAGGAGTTTGATGCTTTCGCCGTTAAACCGGTGGCGCGCATGATCGCGTCGGTCAAGGCCCGGCGTCCAGGCGCGAAGATCATTGCTTTTGCCAAAGGCGCAGGCCTGCTGCTGAAAGATTATCGGCAGAAAACCGGTGCCGACGCGATCGGGCTGGATTGGACGGTTCCGCTCAATTTTGCGGCCGAATTGCAAAAGGATGGTCCGGTACAAGGCAATCTTGATCCTGTACGCGTTGTGGCAGGAGGAAACAGCCTTGACGATGGAATTGATCGTATCTTGCAGGCGCTGGGAAATGGTCCATTGATTTTCAATCTTGGCCACGGAATTACGCCGCAGGCAAACCCAGATCATGTGACGGCATTGGTCAACCGCGTCAGAGGATTTACGGCGTGACCATGCCGAAGCAAATCGAACCGAGAGCCGGAAGAAAAGCTCGTCTGCGTGCCGTGGCGGCATTGATGGTTTTTGTTGTTGTCGCCGCGGTGATCTACGTCGAGCGCCCGGACGATCGCTACCTCTGGGCTAAGGCCCTGCATGTCATTGCAGTGATCTCATGGATGGCCGGCATGCTCTACATGCCGCGTCTGTTTATCTACCACACCGACGCAGAACCGGGCTCAGCGCAATCTGAGACCTTCAAGGTGATGGAGCAGCGTCTGCTCAAGATCATCATGAACCCGGCAATGATGCTGACATGGGTCATGGGGCTTTACCTGGCCTGGGAAGGCTTCGGTTTTCAGGGGGGATGGTTGCATGCCAAGATCGCAGCGGTTGTCCTGCTAACGCTTGTGCATGTCGGCCTTAGCCGAGCTGTCCGGCAGTTCGAGCGAGATCAAAACCGTCATTCGGCCCGCTACTGGCGGCTAGTCAACGAGGTTCCCACCCTGCTGATGATTGCGATTGTCATTCTTGTGGTCGTGAAGCCGTTCTAGTCTTCTCCGGTAAATTGCATTATTTTCAAGATTTCGTCGTTACCCCTTGCGGGATTTCGATGGAATCGCTATTTTCCGTCAACTCACCTTCGTGGCTTGTGTGTATTGTTCGAGCGCCTGCGGATCCCCACTGCGGCATGAATTCACCGACACGCCTTTTCCAAATCAAATAATCGAAATGTGGTCCCCTTCATGGCTGAAATGAAGCTACAAGAACTCAAGAGCAAGTCGCCGACGGACCTGCTGACATTTGCCGAATCGATGGAGGTTGAGAACGCCAGCACGATGCGCAAGCAGGAACTGATGTTTGCAATCTTGAAGGAGCTCGCCAACCAGGAGGTCGAAATTATCGGCGAAGGCGTGGTTGAAGTTCTTCAGGACGGCTTTGGCTTTCTCCGCTCGGCCAATGCCAACTATCTGCCGGGACCGGACGATATCTATATCTCGCCATCACAGATCCGCCGGTTCTCATTAAAGACGGGCGATACAGTTGAGGGACCTATTCGTGGCCCAAAAGAAGGCGAGCGCTATTTCGCACTGCTGAAGGTTAATACGATTAATTTCGATGACCCGGAAAAAATCCGCCATAAAGTTCATTTTGACAATTTGACACCGCTCTACCCGAATGAGCGCTTCAAAATGGAACTGGACATTCCGACGTCGAAGGACCTGTCGGCGCGCGTT
>Ga0247730_1001163_pt1 | contig 15253 bp, 14 predicted proteins | sample UWRJL073202C2_FD_180959 | JGI IMG/M metagenome (GOLD analysis project Ga0247730, IMG submission 180959) | Plant litter microbial communities from Arlington Agricultural Research Station in Wisconsin, United States - UWRJ-L073-202C-2 | ecosystem: Environmental > Terrestrial > Plant litter >... | reverse complement strand
CGCAGCCCCGGCAACGGAAAAGGATCACGCGAAACTGAAAAACAAGGCCTTGTGCCTTGTTTTTTTTTGCCTGCATGACGGACGTGCCGTGTTCACGACTGTCTCTATGCCGCAAAAGCGTTACAGGGTCATGACAGTTCGGCGTTGGCGCCGAAATTCGGGATCAGGCGCGGCAGGTTATCCATGCTCACGCCCATCAGCGGCGCGCCGAAATGCCAGCCCGCATAAATCAGCGCCGAGACCAGCGTCGTCAATCCAAACACCTTGAACGCTTGGAACCGCGCAGGCGCGCTTTCGACTGTGCCTGGTACGACGTCATTGGCTTCCGCCTGGGTCCGCAACCCGATCGGCAGGATGACGAACAGCGTAATGAACCAGATGACGAAGTAGATCGCAAAGGTGGAGAGAATCGGCATCAGGAATATCCTCGGCAAAAATGTTTAGTCGGCTGGTGACTTGAAAGCGGCTTACACACAAGTCGGTATCATACCTGTTCCAGCTCGATCAGCGTACCGAAAAAATCCTTAGGATGCAGGAACAACACCGGCTTGCCGTGCGCGCCGGTCTGCGGCTCGCCGCTGCCGAGCACCCTCGCCCCGCCGGACACCAGACGGTCGCGCGCGGACAGAATGTTTGCGACCTCGTAGCAGATGTGGTGCATGCCGCCGTCCGGGTTTTTGGCGAGGAACGACAGGATTGGCGACTCCGGGCCGAGCGGTTCCAGTAGTTCTATTTTCGTATTCGGCAGCTCCACAAACACCACCGTAACCCCATGTTCCGGCAAAGCCTGCGGTGCGGTGACGACCGCCCCCAGCGTGTCGCGATAGGCCTCCACCGCGTGCGTAAGGTTCGGCACGGCGATGGCGATGTGGTTGACGCGTCCGAGCATCCTGTCCTCCCCGACAGCACGGCACGAAAAGGCCGGCAAAGCTGCCGGCCGTTCCATTTTAGATTTTCGTCACGAACACGGTGACATTCGGCTTCTTGCCCCAGCACTCGTTGGCGGTGGAGCGGACCGCGCGGCGGATCGCCTCGCGAACGGTTTCCAGGTCCTTGCGGCGCGAGCGCGGGATGCTTTCGACGGCGCCGAGGACGGCGTCGTACAGCGTGTCTTCCATGTCCTCGCCCTCGTCGTCGAATTCGGGCAGGCCGAAGGGCACGACATCTGGATCACTGGCAAAATCAAAGCGGGCGTCGAGCACGACATTGATCGAGACATGGCCGGCAAACGAGAGCTTGCGGCGGTTGCCGATGCCCATTTCCTCGAACGAGCCGATCAGCTTGCCGTCCTTGAACGAGCGGCCGTGTGGCGCGGTGCCGATCACGGTTGCCGGTCCCGGTGCCAGGCGCAAAATGTCGCCGTTGCGGACACGCGGGACGGTCTTGATGCCGGACTGCAGGCCGAGTTCGCCCTGGGCGACCAGGTGGGCCGCTTCGCCGTGCACCGGCACGAGAATTTCCGGCTTGATCCAGTCGTACATCTGCACCAGCTCGCTGCGGCGCGGATGTCCGGAGACGTGCACCAGCGCTTCGGAATCGGTGATGATGTGGATGCCCTGCTCGACCAGGCCGTTTTTGATCTCGATGATCGCCTTCTCGTTGCCGGGAATGGCGCGCGAGGAGAAGACCACGGTGTCGCCGGCGGTCAGTGCAACATTGCGCATCTCGTCGCGCGAAATTTTTGCCAGTGCCGCACGCGACTCGCCCTGGCTGCCGGTGAGGATAATGACCACCTTGTCGCGCGGGATATAGCCGAACTCGTCCTCGGCGATAAAGGGCTGCACGCCTTCCATGATGCCGAGGTCCATAGCGACGTTGACGACGCGCTTCAGCGAGCTGCCGAGCAGCAGCACTTCGCGGCCGGCATTTTCAGCCGCCTTGGCGATCGAGCGGATACGGCCGACGTTGGACGAGAAGGTCGTGATGGCAACGCGGCCCTCGGCATTCTCGATCACCTGGCGCAGGCCTTCGGAGACTTCCTTTTCAGAGGGCGACACGCCATCGCGCATGGCGTTGGTGCTGTCGCACATCAGCGCCAGCACGCCTTCCTGGCCGATCTGGCGGAAGCGCGCTTCGTCGGTGTAGGGGCCAAGCGACGGATCGTGGTCGATCTTCCAATCGCCGGTGTGGACGATATTGCCGAGCGGCGTGCGGATCACCAGCGACATCGGCTCGGGGATCGAGTGGTTGACGCCGACGGCCTCGATTTCGAACGGGCCGACATTGATGCGGTCGCCGGCCTTGAACGGCGTGATCGGGATCTGGGCACGCGAGCCTTCGTAGGCGCGCTTGGCTTCCAGCATGCCGGCGGTGAAGCCGGAGGCGTAGACCGGAACGTTGAGCTGCGGCCAGATGTCGTTCATCGCGCCATAATGGTCCTCATGGGCGTGGGTGATGATGATCGCCTTGAGGTTCTTGCGCTGCGCTTTCAGGAAGCGGATGTCGGGCAGAACCAGGTCGACGCCCGGCAGGTCGGGGCCGGGAAAGGTCACACCGCAGTCGACCATGATCCATTGGCGTTTTTCCGGCGTTCCGTAACCGTAGAGTGCGAGATTCATGCCGATCTCGCCCACGCCACCGAGGGGCAGGAACACCAAGTCTTCGTTGTTAGCCATATTGTTTTTCTATTCCGTGTTATTCAAAAAAGACGTCGCCGGCCGCGATCGGCAAAGCCGTTCCAGCGCCCGTATCCAGCATGAGGAAGCCTTTATCATCGATTCCGGTAAAATGTCCGGAAATCGAACGGTCGGGCAGATTTACAGTTATTTTCTCGCCGATGCCGCAGGCCACCGCCCGCCAGCGCCGGGTGATTTCGAGGATGCCGCGACCCTCGTCCCAGACGGCGAGAGTTTCCGCCATGCTAGCATAAAGACGGGCAAAAAGCTCGGGCGGAGATGCAGAAGCGCCGTGATCGGCAAGGCAAGTCACCGGATAGGCCGGGTTGTCCGGCTTGACTGTGATGTTGATGCCAATGCCGATCACCAGTGCGTGGCGGCCATCGGCCAAAATTTCGGCTTCGAGCAGAATGCCGCAGGTTTTCCTTCGGCCGATCAGGATGTCGTTCGGCCATTTGACTTCGAGCGGTTCGCCGCCGGTCGGCAGCACGGCGCGAACCGCCTGGTGCACGGCCACTGCGACGGCGAGCGGCAGGGAAGACAGGCGCTCCATCGGAGCCGCATCGATCAGAAGCAGTGAGGAGTAGAGATTGCCGGGTTCGGACACCCAGGGGCGGCCTCTGCGGCCGCGACCGCCGATCTGGCGGGTGGCGGTGACCCAAAGGTTCCCCGCCGCCCCGGCCCGCGCGCGGGCCAGGCATTCCGTGTTGGTTGAAGAGACCTCATCCAAGGCCTCGTGGCGGAAAGCATCGAGTGCGTTTCCCGCCTTTTTAGTAGAGCTCGTCAAAAGAAGGTCTGAGCCGCGGCTGTGGCGGCATCGCCGAGAGGACCGCCGAACAGCACATAGGCGATGACGAACACACCGGAGAGTCCATAGACCAGGCGCAGGATGCCGGGAACGCGGGCAAACTCGTTGGTGGCCGGATCGAACCACATGACCTTGACCAGGCGCAGATAGTAATAGGCTCCGACGACCGATGACAGGATGCCGATCACCGCCAGCGCGTAAAGCTGCGCTTCCATGGCCGCGACAAAGACAAAGTACTTGGCGAAGAAGCCACCAAGCGGCGGGATACCGGCCATCGAGAACATCAGCGCGGTCAGCATGACCGACATGAACGGGTTGGTGGTCGACAGGCCGGCCAGATCGTCGACATTCTCGACAGCCGTGCCGTCCTTGCGCTTCATCGCCATGATGCAGGCAAAGGTGCCGAGCGTCATGATCATGTAGATCGTCATGTAGAGCACGACACCGCTGACACCGGTCTTGGTACCGGCCGCCAGGCCGACAAGCGCATAACCCATATGGCCGATGGAGGAATAGGCCATCAGGCGCTTGATGTTGCGCTGGCCGATGGCGGCAAACGAGCCGAGCAGCATCGAGGCGATCGAGATGAAGACGATGACCTGGCGCCAGTCGGCGATGATCGGCTGGAAAGCCTCGCCGGTGATGCGCACCAGAATGGCCATGGCGGCAACCTTGGGGCCGGCAGCAAAGAACGCGGTGACCGGGGTCGGGGCGCCTTCATACACGTCCGGCGTCCACATGTGGAACGGTACCGCCGAAATCTTGAAGGCGAGACCGGCGAGCACAAACACCAGGCCGAAAACCAGGCCGAGCGAGCGGGTGTCAGCCGACAGGGCTGCCGAGATCGCGGCAAAGCCGGTGTTGCCGGTAAAGCCGTAGACCAGCGACATGCCGTAAAGCAGCATGCCCGACGACAGGGCACCCAACACGAAATACTTGAGGCCGGCTTCGGTCGAGCGCAGGCTGTCGCGGTTAATGGCGGCGACGACATAGAGCGCCAGCGACATCAGTTCGAGGCCGAGATAGACGGCGATCAGGTCGTTGGCCGAGATCAGCAGCAGCATGCCGACGGTTGCCAGCAGCAACAGAACCGGGAATTCCGGCTTGTCGAGATGGTTGGCGGCCGGGTTGTTCATCGACATGACGATGGCAACGCCGGAGCCGATCAGCGCCAGCACCTTCATGAAGCGGGTAAAGGGATCCGACAGGAAGACGCCGCCATAGGCCTGGCCGTCGCCGACCCGGAACACCATCCAGAGACCCGCGATGACGATCAATGCCACCGCCAGCCAGGACACCGTGCGGAACGACTTGTCGCCCATAAAGACGCCCAGCATCAGCAGCGCCAGGGCCCCAACCGCAAGGATCAGCTCCGGAATGGACAGATGCAGGCTTGCAAGGAGTGTTTCAACGGTCATGTGCAATAGGTCCTGTGGTCACTTTACCGAAAGCGCGACGTTTTGCGCTGCCTGCAGGGCTGCTGAGTAATTGTTGACCAGCAGATCGACGGATGCGGCGGTCGCATCGAAGATCGGTGCCGGGTAGACGCCGAAGAAGATCGTGAGGATGATCAACGGGTAGAGGATCAGCTGTTCGCGGCGCGACAGGTCGAGCAGGCCCTTCAGGCTTTCCTTGTCGAGCGCGCCGAAAATCACCCGGCGATAGAGCCAGAGTGCATAGCAGGCCGACAGGATGACGCCGGTCGCGGCAAACAGCGCCACAAAAGTGTTGGCCCGGAAGACGCCGATGATCGTCAGGAATTCGCCGACGAAGCCGGACGTGCCCGGCAGGCCGACATTGGCCATGGTAAAGACCATGAACGCGACGGCGTATTTCGGCATGTTGCTGACGAGACCTCCATAGGCCGAGATCTCGCGGGTGTGCAGCCGGTCATAGATGACGCCGACGCAGAGGAACAAGGCGCTGGCGACAATGCCGTGCGACAGCATCTGGAAGATCGCGCCCTGCACGCCCTGAACATTGGCGGCGAATATGCCCATGGTCACGAAGCCCATGTGCGCCACCGACGAATAGGCGATCAGCTTCTTGATGTCGTCCTGCATCATCGCCACCAGCGAGGTATAGATGATGGCAATCACCGAGAGGGTGAAGACGAACGGCGCAAAATAGTCGGACGCCAGCGGGAACATCTGCAGCGAGAAGCGCAGCATGCCGTAGCCGCCCAGCTTCAGCATCACGCCGGCCAGGATCACCGATCCGGCGGTCGGTGCCTGCACGTGCGCATCCGGCAGCCAGGTGTGGACGGGCCACATCGGCATTTTCACGGCGAAGGCTGCAAAGCAGGCAATCCACAGCCAGGTCTGCATGCCGGCCGGGAAGCCGAACTTCAGCAGTTCCGTGATGTCGGTGGTGCCGGATTGCCAGTACATTGCCATGATGGCGAGCATCATCAGCACCGAGCCGAGCAGGGTGTAAAGGAAAAATTTATAGGACGCGTAGACGCGATCCTTGCCGCCCCAGACGCCGATGATGACGAACATCGGGATCAGGGTGGCTTCGAAGAACACGTAGAACAGCACGACGTCGAGCGAGACGAACACGCCGGTCATGACCACTTCCAGGATCAGGAAGGCGATCATGTATTCCTTGAGACGGTTCTCGACCGACTTCCAGCTGGCCAGCACGCAGAACGGCATCAGGAAGGTGGTGAGGATGACGAACAGCATGGAAATGCCGTCGACGCCGAGATGATAGCCGATGCCGGTGCCGAGCCAGCCGTGCTTCTCGACCATCTGGAAACCGGGATTCGAATTGTCGAAGCCGATCCAGATCAGCAGAGACAGCAGGAAGGTGACGGTGGTGGTCAGAAGCGCGATGTTGAGCACGTTGCGGCGGCCGTTTTCGCCGTCGCCGCGCATCAGCAGCAGGAGCACTACGCCGACCAGCGGCAAAAACGTGACCGTGGAAAGAATGGGCCAATCGGTCATCAGAGGGAACTCCCGAGCATCATCCAAGTGACAAGCGCGGCAATACCGATCAGCATCGCGAACGCATAATGATAGAGGTAGCCGGACTGCAGGCGAACGACGCGGTTGGTGACATCGACGACCCGGGCGGCAACGCCGTTCGGTCCGTAGGTGTCAATCACAGCGACGTCGCCCTTCTTCCACAGGAAGCGTCCAAGGGCCTTGGCGGAACGTACGAACAGGAAGTCGTAGAGCTCGTCAAAATACCACTTGTTGAGCAGGAACTGGTAGAGCACGCGGTGCTGGGCGGCCAGCCGCTTCGGCGTTTCCGGCGACTTGATGTAGAAGTACCAGGCGGTGACGAAGCCGAGCGCCATGGCGACGAACGGGCTCCACTTGACCCACAGGGGCACGTGGTGGAATTCTTCGAGGATCTCGTTTTCTGGACCCACGAACAGCGCGCCCTTCCAGAACTCGGCATATTCCTCGCCGAAGAAATGGCCTTCGAACACAACGCCGGCCAGAACCGCGCCGATGGCGAGGATGAACAGCGGTACGAGCATCACCGGCGGCGACTCGTGGACGTGGTGCATGACCTCGTGGCTCGCCCGCGGCTTGCCGAAGAAGGTCATGAAAGCCAGACGCCAGGAGTAGAAGCTGGTAAACAAGGCGGCGATCACTAGCAGGGTGAAGGCAAAGCCCGAGACCACCGAGTGCGAGGCATAGGCGGATTCGATGATCACGTCCTTGGAGAAGAAGCCGGCAAAACCGAACATAGTTCCTGGAATGCCGACGCCGGTGAGCGCCAGAGTGCCGATGGTCATCATCCAGAAGGTGACGGGGATATGCTTGCGCAGGCCGCCCATGTGGCGCATGTCCTGCTCGCCGTCGACGGCATGGATGACCGAGCCGGCGCAGAGGAACAGCAGAGCCTTGAAGAAGGCGTGGGTGAACAGGTGGAACACGGCGGCGCCATAGGCACCGGTGCCGAGCGCCACGAACATGTAGCCGAGCTGCGAACAGGTCGAATAGGCGATGACGCGCTTGATGTCGTTCTGCACCAGACCGACGGTGGCAGCGAAGAAGGCGGTGATCGCACCGATGGTGGTGACGAACACCAGCGCCGACGGCGACAGTTCGAACAGCGGCGACATGCGGGCGACGAGGAAGACGCCGGCGGTGACCATGGTCGCCGCGTGGATCAGCGCCGACACAGGGGTCGGGCCTTCCATCGCGTCCGGCAGCCAGGTGTGCAGCAGGAACTGCGCCGACTTGCCCATCGCGCCCATGAACAGCAGCAGGCAGACGCCGGTGATGGCGTGGCCCTTGTCGAGGTTCATGCCGAACAGGTTGATCACCGAGGCACCGGCTTCGGCGCCTTCCTTCGGCAGATAGGTCTGGGCGGCGGCAAAGATGGTTTCGAAGTTGATCGAGCCGAACAGCACGAACACGCCGCCGATGCCGAGGATGAAGCCAAAATCGCCGACGCGGTTGACGATAAAGGCCTTCATGGCCGCAGCGCTCGCCGACGGCTTGGTGTACCAGAAGCCGATCAGCAGATAGGACGCAAGGCCCACGCCTTCCCAGCCGAAGAACATCTGCAGCAGGTTGTCGGCGGTGATCAGCATCAGCATCGCGAAAGTGAACAGCGACAGATAGGCAAAGAAGCGCGGCCGATGCGGATCGTGATGCATGTAGCCGATCGAATAGACGTGCACGAGCGTCGAGACGGTGTTGACGACCACGAACATGATGGCGGTCAGCGTGTCGACCCGGAAGGCCCATTCGACATCAATGCCGCCGGACTGGATCCAGCGCATCACCGGCACCTTGATAACCTCGGCACTCTCGGCGTGGCCGAAGCCGACCTGGATGAAGACGATCCACGACAGGATCGCGACAATGATCATCAGACCGCTGGTGACGTATTCAGAAGCCTTGGCACCGATCTGGCGGCCGAACAGGCCGGCAATCAGGAAGCCGATCAGGGGTAGAAAGACGATAGCCTTGTAAATCAACATAACCCGATCAGCCCTTCATCATATTGACGTCTTCCACGGCGATCGAGCCGCGGTTACGGTAGAAGACCACCAGAATGGCAAGTCCGATCGCAGCTTCGGCTGCAGCCACCGTCAGGATGAACAGGGCGAAGATCTGACCGGTGATGTCGTTCAGGAAGGACGAGAAGGCGACCATGTTGATGTTGACGGCAAGCAGGATCAGCTCGACCGACATCAGGATGACGATGACGTTCTTGCGGTTCAAGAAGATGCCGAAGATGCCGAGCGTGAAGAGAATGGCACTGACCGTCAGGTAGTGGGAAAGACCGATTTCCATGAGTGTGTTCCTTGACCTCTCGCTTCAGCTCAGAGCCCGGCGCCCGTCTTGACCTTGACAACCTCGATGGCGGTCTCGGGCGAACGGGCAACCTGGCGGGAAATATCCTGGCGATAAATATGTGTCCGGTGACGTAGCGTCAGCACGATCGCGCCGATCATCGCCACCAGCAGCACCAGGCCGGCAATCTGGAAGAAATAGACATAGTGGGTGTAGATGACGTCGCCGAGCGCCTGCGTATTGTTGCGGTCGGTGAGCGCCGGGATCGGCATGGCAATCGTCTTCACCGCTTCCGGCGAGATTACCGAGCCGCCGATGACGACGATCAGTTCGGCCGCGAGGATCAGCCCGATCAGCGCGCCCATCGGCGCATATTGCAGCACGCCCGAGCGCAGCTCGGCAAAGTCGATATCGAGCATCATCACCACGAACAGGAACAGCACCGCCACGGCGCCGACATAAACCACCAGCAAGATCATCGCCAGGAATTCAGCGCCCGTCAGCAGAAACAGCCCGGAGGCGTTGAAGAAGGTCAGGATCAGGAAGAGAACCGAGTGAACCGGGTTCTTTGCCGAAATGACCATGAACGCCGACGCCACTGCGACAAAGGCGAAGATATAGAAAAAAAGAGCCTGCAGACCCATGGTGGTGCCTTTTCATATGCCCCCGGGCGGCGGGATGTGTCCCTGCCCGATGAAACGCTCGACAGGGATCCCCTCCCCGCGTCACGTTTCGTTTTGGTGTTGAACCCCAACGGAAGATTTTTGAACTCTCTCGTTACGGCGTCTTGAATTCTGTATCAGCGGTACGGCGCGTCGATCGTCAGGTTGCGAGCGATTTCACGCTCCCAGCGGTCGCCGTTCTCCAGAAGTCGCGCCTTGTCGAAATAGAGCTCTTCGCGGGTTTCCGTGGCAAACTCGAAATTCGGGCCTTCGACGATGGCATCCACCGGGCAGGCTTCCTGACAGAAGCCGCAATAGATGCACTTCACCATGTCTATATCGTAGCGCACCGTGCGGCGGGTGCCGTCATTGCGACGGGGCCCTGCCTCGATGGTGATCGCCTGGGCGGGACAGATGGCCTCGCACAGCTTGCAGGCAATGCAGCGCTCTTCACCGTTCGGATAGCGACGCAGCGCGTGCTCCCCGCGAAAACGAACCGAAATCGGGCCTTTTTCGAAAGGATAGTTCACCGTTGCCTTGGGCTTGAAAAAGTAGCGCATCGTCAGAAAGAACGCGCCGACGAATTCCTTAAGGAACAGGGAGTTTACGGCTTGGGTTAGACCGGCCATCTTTATTCTCCAGAATGACTGATTGCGAGGGAGGACATGATCATGCCCATCCCGTCAGCTTCAGCACGAATGCAACAATCACGACCATGGCGAGCGACAGCGGCAGGAACACTTTCCAGCCCAGACGCATCAGCTGGTCATAGCGGTAGCGCGGCACGAAGGCTTTCACCATGGCGAACATGAAGAACACCATCGAACCCTTGAGCACGAACCAGATGATGCCGGGAACCCAGTTGAGAAACCAGACGTCAACCGGAGGCAACCAGCCGCCGAGGAACAGGATGGTGGTCAGCGCGCACATCAAGACGATGGCGCAATATTCGCCGAGCATGAACATCATGTAGGGCGCGGAGCCGTATTCGACCATGAAGCCGGCGACCAGTTCCGATTCCGCTTCGGGCAGATCGAACGGAGGACGGTTGGTTTCCGCCAGCGCCGAAATGAAGAAGATGATGAACATCGGGAACAGCGACAGCCAGTGCCAGTCGAGCAGCGACGGCGGCAGGCCGAGTTTGGTTCCGAGACCGTTCTGCTGGGCCATGACGATGTCGGTCAGGTTCAGCGAGCCGACGCAAAGCAGCACGGTGACGATGACGAAGCCGATCGAGACTTCGTAGGACACCATCTGGGCTGCCGAGCGCAGCGCGCCGAGGAACGGGTATTTTGAGTTCGAAGCCCAGCCGCCCATGATCACGCCGTAGACTTCCAGGGAAGAGATGGCGAAGACATAGAGGATGCCGACATTGATGTTGGCGATCACCCAGTTGCTGTTGAGCGGGATGACGGCCCAAGTGGCGAGCGCCAGCGTCACGGCCACCAGCGGAGCCAGCAGGAACACGCCCTTGTTGGCACCGGCCGGAATGACCGGTTCCTTCATCATGAATTTCAAAAGGTCGGCAAAGGACTGGAACAAGCCGAAGGGGCCAACAACGTTCGGTCCTCTGCGCAGCTGTACCGCTGCCCAGATCTTGCGGTCGGCGAGCAGGATGTACGCGATGAAGATCAGCAGCGCGACCAGCAGCAGCAGCGACTGGCCGACCATGATCAGGCCAGGCCAGACATAGGTTGAAAAGATTGTGTCCATGGTCCCGCCCCTTACTCTGCCGCAGCCTTGAAATTGTTGCGGGCCAATGCGGAGCACTCGGCCATCACAGCCGACGCACGCGCTATCGGGTTCGTCAAATAGAAGTCTTTGACGGTGGACGCAAACCCGGATTTGACCAGCGAACCGGCTTTTTTCGCAAGTGCGGTAATTTCGTCGACATTGCCAGCGGCAATCTCGTCGATCGCCTTGAAATGCGGGTGTTCGGCGTACAGTTTCGCACGCAGTTGGGCCAGCGAATCAAACGGCAGCTTGTGGCCGAGCACGTCGGACAGGGCACGGATAATCGCCCAGTCCTCGCGGGCGTCGCCGGGCGCAAAACCGGCACGTGCGCCCATCTGAACCCGGCCTTCAGTGTTGACCCAGATACCGGATTTTTCGGTATAGGCGGCAGCCGGCAGAATCACGTCGGCAGCCTGCGCGCCGTCGTCGCCATGCGAGCCGATATAGACCGTGAATTTTGCGGTCTTGGCAGCAAAATCCAGCTCATCGGCGCCGAGCAGGATCAGCAGATCCATCTGCGACAACATGCCGGCCGCATCGACGCCCGAAGCGCCCGGCACGAAGCCGAGGTCGAGGCCGCCAACGCGGGAAGCTGCGGTGTGCAGCACGGCAAAGCCGTTCCATTCGGCGGTGGCTGCACCGACGTCGGCAGCAAGCTTGGCAGCAGCTGCCAGCACGGATGCGCCGCTGGCGGAAGTCAGAGCCCCCTGCCCCAAAAGAATCATCGGCTTCTTGGCAGTCTTCAACACATCGAGGAAAGCCATCGAGCCGGTGGCCAGTTCGGTCAGCGTATCGGTGCCGGCACCAAGATAGGTGTAGTCGTAGCGCAGCTCGCTGTTTTCACCGATCAGGGCGATCGGGAAACCACCGCGTCTCCAGCGCTTGCGGATGCGGGCGTTGAGCACCGCGGCATCGAAGCGTGGATTGGCGCCGATGATCAGCAAAGCATCAGCTTGTTCAATGCCTTCGATGGTTGGATTGAAGATATAGCTTGAACGGCCGAGCGACGGGTCGAGGGCGGCACCATCCTGGCGACAGTCGAGATTGGTCGAGCCGAGCGACGCCAGCAGCGTCTTCAGTGCGTACATTTCCTCGACCGAGGCGAGATCCCCGGCAATCGCGCCGATCTTGGCGCCGGTGGTGGCGGCAGCCGCCGTCTTGATGGCGGCAAAGGCATCGGCCCAGGTGGCGGGCTGCAGGCGGCCGTTCTGGCGGACGTAAGGCTTGTCCAGGCGCTGGGTTTTCAGGCCGTCCCAGATGAAGCGAGTCTTGTCGGAAATCCACTCTTCGTTGATCGCCTCGTTGACGCGCGGCAGGATGCGCATGACTTCGCGACCGCGGGTATCGACGCGGATTGCGGAACCGACGGCGTCCATGACGTCGATCGACTCGGTCTTGCTCAGCTCCCATGGGCGGGCGGTGAAGGCAAACGGCTTGGAGGTCAGCGCGCCGACCGGGCAGAGGTCAACGACGTTGCCCTGCAGTTCCGAGGTCATCGCCTGTTCCAGATAGGTGGTGATCTCGGCATCCTCGCCGCGACCGATCAGGCCGAGCTCGGCAATGCCGGCGACTTCGGTGGTGAAGCGGACGCAGCGGGTGCAGTGGATGCAGCGGTTCATCACCGTGCTGACCAGCGGTCCGATATACTTGTCCTCGACGGCGCGCTTGTTTTCGGTGTAGCGCGAACTATCGATGCCAAACGCCATGGCCTGGTCCTGCAGATCGCATTCGCCGCCTTGGTCGCAGATCGGGCAATCCAGCGGGTGGTTGATCAGCAGGAATTCCATTACGCCTTCGCGGGCCTTCTTGACCATCGGCGTGTTGGTGAAGACTTCCGGAAGCTCGCCGTTCGGGCCGCCGCGGATGTCGCGCACGCCCATGGCGCAGGAGGCTGCCGGCTTCGGCGGTCCGCCCTTCACTTCGATCAGGCACATGCGGCAATTGCCGGCAACCGACAAACGCTCGTGGAAACAGAAGCGCGGAACCTCGGCGCCGGCTTCCTCACACGCCTGCAACAGCGTGAAATGATCCGGAACTTCGATCTCTCTGCCGTCAACTTTCAGCTTTACCATCGTCCTACTTACGTCCTGTTCGTGTTTGCCGTCGTGATGGCTGCAAACAAATTCATCGCATATTTCCGTCGCCAAATATCCCGGCGGCGGATCAGGCTCCGTCTAAGTCGTCTTCTTGGCCAAAACTTTCGCCTGGCCGATCCAGTCGTCGCGGCCGATGCGGCCGTCCAGACCCAGTTCTGCGTCAATCCGCCCCATTTCCGACTCGCTCCAATTCGCGATATCGGCATAGCGGGCAACGCCCATCCCATTCAAGACAGTCACGAGCTTCGGACCAATGCCAGAAATCCGCTTCAGATCATCCGCCTTGGCCCGACGTTTGACCGGCGCCTTTGCCGGAGCCGCCGCTTTCGCGCCCGCAACCGTTTCGCGCGCCGCGACCCCTTCGGCCGATTTCGGCGTTGTCGGACGGACCGCCTTGACCTTTACGACCGCTGCCGGAACCTCGGCCGCAGCCTCAGGTTCCCGCAAGTTGACGTCACTGGCCTCAGCGCTGCCGGTCTTGGCAAAATTCTGAGACGCATCCATCGCCGCCTGCATGGCGCCGAAGAAGGCACCGGCCATCTGCGTCGCAAACCCGAGGCCGATCGCGGTGGCCGCCACCATGGCAGCAGCCGGATTGGCCATCATCGGATGGAACGGCGTGCCGGCGGCATTGAAGGCGGCGGCACGATCGAAGCCAGCCGCCGGCTGCGCCGTCGCTCCTTCAGCCGTGTGATCCGCAGCCTTCGCCATCATTGTCGTTTACTCCGCCGCTTCCAGGACAGCGCCATGGCTGGTCGAGTTGCGGGTATACTGATCAATCCGCTCTTCGATCTGCGGGCGGAAATGCCGGATCAGGCCCTGCACAGGCCAGGCCGCCGCATCGCCGAGCGCACAGATGGTGTGGCCTTCGATCTGTTTTGTGACCTGCAGCAGCATGTCGATTTCGCGCTTCTGGGCATTGCCCTTGACCATGCGCTCGAGCACGCGCCACATCCAGCCGGTGCCTTCGCGGCACGGCGTGCACTGGCCGCAGCTCTCGTGCTTGAAGAAGGCCGAGATGCGGGCGATTGCCGCGATCACGTCGGTCGACTTGTCCATGATGATGGCGCCGCCGGTGCCAAACGACGAACCGACCGCGCGCATGCCGTCAAAGTCCATGATCGCATCGGCGATATCGGCGCCGGGCACGATCGGGCAGGATGCGCCGCCGGGGATGACCGCCAGCAGATTGTCCCAGCCGCCGCGGATGCCGCCGGCATGCTTGTCGACCAGTTCGCGGAAGGTCAGGCCCAATGCGTCTTCGACGGTGCAAGGCTTGTTCACGTGGCCGGAGAACATGAACAGCTTTGTGCCGACATTGTTCGGACGGCCGATGGCCGAAAACCAGCCAGCGCCGCGGCGCAGAATGGTCGGGGCAACGGCGATCGATTCGACGTTGTTGACGGTGGTCGGGCAGCCGTAGAGGCCCATGTTGGCCGGGAACGGCGGTTTCAGCCGCGGCTGGCCCTTCTTGCCCTCAAGGCTTTCGAGCAGCGCGGTTTCTTCGCCGCATATGTAGGCGCCGGCGCCGTGATGGACAAAGATGTCCATGTCCCAGCCGTTCTTGTTGTTGGTGCCGAGCAGGCCGGCATCGTAGCACTCGTCGATCGCCGCCTGCAGCGCTTCGCGCTCGCGCATGTACTCGCCGCGCACGTAGATATAGGCCGTGTTGGCGCCCATGGCGCAGCCGGCGATCAGACAGCCTTCGATCAGCGTGTGCGGATCATGGCGCAGGATGTCGCGGTCCTTGCAGGTGCCGGGCTCGGATTCGTCGGCATTGACGACCAGGTAATGCGGACGGCCATCGTTTTCCTTGGGCATGAACGACCATTTGAGACCGGTCGGGAAGCCGGCGCCGCCACGGCCGCGCAGGCCCGAGGCCTTCATCTCGTTGATGATCCAGTCGCGGCCCTTTTCCACGATCTGCTTCGTGCCATCCCAATGGCCCCGCGACATGGCGCCCTTCAGCGACTTGTCGTAGATGCCATAGATATTGGTAAAAATGCGGTCCCGATCGTCAAGCATGGTGTTTATTCCGCTGGTTCAATGATTTCGAGGCGTTTTTCGATGCGCG
>Ga0247730_1001162_pt1 | contig 15258 bp, 14 predicted proteins | sample UWRJL073202C2_FD_180959 | JGI IMG/M metagenome (GOLD analysis project Ga0247730, IMG submission 180959) | Plant litter microbial communities from Arlington Agricultural Research Station in Wisconsin, United States - UWRJ-L073-202C-2 | ecosystem: Environmental > Terrestrial > Plant litter >... | reverse complement strand
GCGGTCGGCCAGCTTTCTTCGCTGGTGCGGCCGGTTCTGTCGTGCGGGACACAGCGTCGACCTTCGCTCTCGGGCCGGTGATTGACTCATCGGCCGTTCGGATGGGAACGATCTTACGCGTGATGAATGCGCCCGAGCATTAGTGGATGACCATCCATCAGCGTTGCGAGGTGGCCAGCGCGGCGAGCTCTGCCCGCGACGTCGTTCCCGTCTTGCGGAGCACGTTGGCGACGTGGAACTTCACGGTGTTCTCGCTGATCGTCAGCTCTTCGCCGATCGCGCGGTTTCGTTTGCCTGCGGCGAGCAGCGAAAGCACATCGCGTTCGCGCCGGGTGAGTCCGTCGGCCTCTGGCAGCACGCTGGCCGAACCGCTGTCGAGCGGTATTGCGATGTCGAGCTGCGATCCCCATCCGGCGGTGGACTGCACCGCCATCGTGCCGTCGAGCACGGCGACGCGCGCGGCCAACTGCGACAACCCTGGCGACAGCTGGTCGAGGTTTCCGGCGCCGTTGTCGCGGATGCCGATGAGCAGGTTCGAACCGTCACAGTCCCATTGGATGCGCACGCGATTCGCAGACGCGCTGTCGGAGAGAGCGAGAACGGCCCCGCGGACGACGGCGCGGGCCGCATGCGCGACTTCTCCCGGAAGCGGCCGCCCTTCGACCGGCGGTGGCACGAATTCGACGTCGAGGCCGCCGTGTTTTACCAGCGGGGCGAGGTCGTCGCGAAGTCGTTCGAACGCGCTGTGCACGGGCTCCTCGGAGAGCAGCCGGTCTCGGTCGGAAACCGCGCGCAGCTGCACCATGGCGGCCGCGCCGATCTCGATCGCGCGTTGCCGGGCGGCGACGTCGCTGTGGTCGGCCGACCGGAGCACCGCGAGCAGCGACTCGAGCGTGGTGGCCTGGGTGTCGGTGAGATCGGCGATCAGGCTCGCCCGGTCGCGCGAGGCAGATCTCGAGTCGGCGATGTACGCCGGCGTCGCGGCCGCGACCTGTTGACGGATGCTGAGGGCGATCAGCTCCCAGACGTCGTGAACCTGGGACACCAAGGCCGCGGGCAGGTCGGCTTCGTCGACGTCGACGAGCACGAGGATCGCCGCAGTCTCGGCCGACCACACCGCCGCGCGGTGCGGGGCTCCCCCGATCACGACGTTGCCGGAGAAAGCCGAGCCGGCAGCCGCGTTGCGGATCACGTCGAGTTCGGCGATGGTCACCCGGTCGATGATCGCGGCCGCGCCGGCCTTCTTCTGCGGTCGCCCGGTGCAGTCTTCGGTGAAGATCACGAGCGCGCTGTGCGGGATGGTCGGGCTCAGCATCGCCGAGAGCGCCGATGCGATGCCCAGCAGGGACTGCGCCATCACCCGGCGCACCTGCGGCAGCAGTTCGTTCGAGCGGCTCAGTTCGGCGTGGATCATCCCTGAACCCTATCCGGATATCAGCGCCCCGTTCGAACGGGTGGGAAAGACTCCCCGATGGGTGGGCATGGTTGCCGCCCGCTCTGGCGAACGATGGAAGCATGCTGCAGGCCGAAGAAATCTCCGTCACCACCGCGCTCGACACCATCTACGCCGAACTGGCCACGACCGGCGCGGCGATCGCGGCGGCCAACGGCGAGTCCCTCGACGCGGCGGCTAAAGCGCTGTTGGGCGCGCGACGCGTGTTCACCCTGGGCGCCGGCCGCTCGGGCATCGCGCTGAACATGACGGCGATGCGCCTCATGCACCTCGGGCTCACCGCGCACGTGGTCGGCGAGGCGACGGCCCCGGCCATCGAGGCAGGAGACGTTCTGCTCGTCGCCAGCGGATCGGGAACGACCGAAGGCATCGCGCGAGCCGCGCGCAAGGCTCGGGAAGTGGGAGCGCCGACCATCGCGATCACCGCCGACGCGTCATCCGTCATCGCGGATCTCTGCGACGTCGCCATCATCGTCCCCGCCGCCCGCAAACTCGACCGCGACAGCGCCACCTCGGTGCAGTACGCGGGAAGCCTCTTCGAACAGTCGGTCGTCGTCATCGGCGACGCGCTCTTCCACTCGCTGTGGAAGGCATCCGGCCAGACGGCCGACGAGCTCTGGCCCCGCCACTCCAATCTCGAATAGACCCACCTCACAGAAATAAGGAACCACAATGAAACTGCAGTTCGCCATGGACACCCTCACGACCGAAGCCGCCCTCGAGCTTGCCGCCGCGGCAGCGCCCCACGTCGACATTCTCGAGCTCGGCACCCCGCTGATCAAGGCCGCCGGCCTGTCGGCGATCACCGCCATCAAGGCGGCTCACCCCGACAAGATCGTCTTCGCCGACCTCAAGACCATGGACGCCGGCGAGCTCGAGGCAGACATCGCGTTCTCCGCGGGTGCCGACCTCGTCACCGTGCTCGGCGTCGCCGGCGACAGCACCATCGTCGGCGCGGTCAAGGCCGCGAAGAAGCACGGCAAGGGCATCGTCGTCGACCTGATCGGCGTCGCCGACAAGTCCGCCCGGGCCATCGAGGTCATCGCACTCGGCGCCGAATTCGTCGAGATGCACGCTGGTCTCGACGAGCAGGCCGAAGACGGCTTCACCTTTGACACCCTGCTCACCGACGGCAAGAACTCGGGTGTGGCGTTCTCCGTCGCCGGTGGTGTGAGCGTTGCCACCATCGCCTCCGTGCAGCAGTCGGGTGCCGACGTCGCAGTCGCCGGCGGCGCCATCTACGGCGCCCCCGACGTCGGAGCGGCCGCGGCCGAGCTCCGCGCCGCGATGGTCTGAGCCAAGCCGACAACAAAGGGGCCAGTCGCTGAGAGCGGCTGGCCTCTTTTGTGCGTCTGGGGCGGCTAGAAGAGTTCGCCGATGGCCTGATCGCTCGAGTCGATGTAGCGGTCGCGCTGCTTCGTGCCGAACGGGCCGTACGGGTAGTCGTTCGCCGTCGGGGCGCTGACCGTGTCGAGAAGTTCGGTCGCGTCCGAACCAAGGTCCAGGTCGGCGGCGGCGATGTTGCTCTCGAACAGGTGCCGAGTACGAATCAATCGCATTTTCGAACATGGCACGCCGGGCTTATGTCTCGCAACTCATGGGTAGCGAGGCGTCTCATTTGTCTTTAATCGCAGACCGTTGTTATCTGCCGCAACTTGTCTCGAAACTACGTCACGTAAATACGACACGAATGTATCTGTTTGAGATTACTTGCGAGTCGGAACGGCACGACACGCGCGCATGAGAGGCAAAGACCTCCGATTGAACCAAGAACTGAGGTCAACTTCCAGCGCTATTTGCCTGAGAACTGAAAAGTGCGGCGCCAACCGCTCAGATATCGCAACACTTAGTTACAAACCTAAGAAAAATCACCAAAACGAGCATGAAATCACGCGAAGCCAAAAGAAAACCCCCGCTTTACCGGGGGTTATTGCTGGGGTACCTGGACTCGAACCAAGAACAAAAGAATCAGAATCTTCCGTGTTGCCAATTACACCATACCCCACCGTCCCAAACCGAAGCTCGGGCCGACGGTCTACTTTAGCCCATACCCGGCCAGAGTAAAAACCGAGCCGGCCGAGGGCTAGTTCAGCAGGTCGCGGTTGAGCGCCGCGGCCACTTTCGCGCCCGCTCCGGCCGCGACGATCAGCTGCTGCGGCCCCGGCGCGGTCGAGTCGCCGGCGGCGTAGACGCCGGGCACCGAGGTGCGCCCGCTGCCGTCGACAATGAGGTAACCCTCGGCGTCGGTCGACAGACCGAGCGCTGCGGCGTAGCCGAGGTTGGGCGCGTAGATCGGTCGCACGAACGCGGCGACCCGGGGCACGGTCTCGCCGTCGGCGAGGGTTACGCCCGTGAGGCCGTTACGGTCCCCCGCGACATCCGAAATCTGTCTTCTGTCGACGCGGATACCGCGCGAAGCCAGCGACGCCTCTTCTTCGGATGTCACGACTCCGACCCCGTTGGTGAAGACGATGAGGTCACGGCTCCACTGCGAGATCACGATGGCGCGCTCGGCCAGGTCGTCGGTCTCGCCGATGAGCGCGATCGGCTTATCGGCGTACTCGTAGGCGTCGCACTCGACGCAGCTGTGGATCGTCGTTCCGTAGAACTGGCGCAGGCTGGGCAGGGCAGGGAACTTCTCGGTGAGTCCGGTGCTGATCACGATCGCCTGTGCGGTAACGGATGTCGCGCCGTACGTCACCTCGAAGCCGTCGGCTGCGCGCGTGATCGAGGTCACCATGGCCTTCTCGAAAGAGGCTTCCGGATAGGCCTCGAGCTCTTCGCGGCCGAGGCGGCGCAGCTCGAGCGGCGGGATGCCGTCGCGCGTGACGAAGCCGTGGGCGAGGAAGGTGGCCGCGTTGCGCGGACGGTTGCTGTCGAGCACGTGCGTCATTCGGCGGGCGCGCACGAGGTTGAGCGCTGCCGAGAGGCCCGCGGGGCCGGCGCCGACGACGACGACCTCGCGCTCGAAACTCACAGTTTGGCCCGCAGGTTTTTGAGGCGAGTGAGGCTCGACTCCTTGCCCAGCAGCTGCATCGACTCGAACAGCGGCGGACTGATGCGCTTGCCCGAGATGGCCGAGCGCAGCGGTCCGAAGGCGATGCGCGGCTTGAGCTCGAGGCCCTCGATGAGCGCGGTGCGCAGAGCGGCCTCGATGGACTCGTGCTCCCAGGCGGTGACGTCTTGCAGTGCCGTGATCGAGGCGTCGAGCACGGCGGCTCCCGCGTCGCCCGGCATGGCGTCGGCGTCGACCGTGATCGCGCCGTCACTCAGGAAGAGGAAGCCGAGCAGCGCGGGCGCCTCGCCGAGCAGCTGCATGCGCTCCTGCACGAGCGGCGTCGCCTCGCGCAGCAGGGCGCGGTGCTCGTCGGTCGTGACCAGGCTGCCGAGGTACGGCTCGATGCGGCTCGCGAGGTCGTCGACGCTCAACAGGCGGATGTGGTCGCCGTTGATCGACTCAGCCTTCTTCAGGTCGAAGCGCGCCGGGTTCGGGTTCACGTCGACGACGTCGAACGCGGCGATCATTTCGTCGATCGAGAACACGTCGCGGTCGTGCGAGAGCGACCAGCCGAGCAGCGAGAGGTAGTTGATCAGGCCCTCGGGGATGAAACCGCGCTCCCGGTGGTGGAACAGGTTCGACTCGGGGTCGCGCTTCGAGAGCTTCTTGTTGTTCTCGCCCATGACGTAGGGCAGGTGGCCGAAGCGCGGGATGAACTCCGTGACGCCGATCTCGATGAGCGCGGTGTACAGGGCGATCTGGCGCGGGGTCGACGAGAGCAGGTCTTCGCCTCGCAGCACGTGCGTGATGCCCATCAACGCGTCATCCACGGGGTTGACGAAGGTATACAGCGGGGCGCCGTTGGGGCGCACGACCACGAAGTCGGTGAACGAGCCGGCCGGGAAGGTGATCTCGCCGCGAACGAGGTCGTCGAAGCTGAGGTCGGTGTCGGGCACGCGCAGGCGGAGGGCGGGGCTGCGTCCCTCGGCCTTGAACGCCGCGATCTCGTCGGCGGTGAGGTCGCGCTCGAAGTTGTCGTAGCCCTGCTTGGGGTCGCGGCCGGCGGCAATATTGCGCGCCTCGATCTCCTCGCCGGTGGCGAAGCTCTCGTAGAGGTGGCCGGAGTTCTTCAGCTGCTCGATGATGCCGAGGTAGATGTCGGAGCGCTGCGACTGGCGGTAGGGCTCGTGCGGTCCGCCGGTCTCCACTCCCTCGTCCCAGGTGAGGCCGAGCCAGCGCATGGCGTCGAGCAGCTGCAGGTAGCTCTCTTCGCTGTCGCGGGCGGCGTCGGTGTCCTCGATGCGGAACACGAGCTTGCCGCCGGTGTGGCGCGCGTAGGCCCAGTTGAAGAGAGCGGTTCGGATGAGACCGACGTGCGGGGTTCCGGTCGGCGACGGGCAGAAGCGCACGCGGACATCGGCACCGGCAGCGGTGGAGAAAGTAGCAGACATATCGCCGCCAATCCTACCGGCGCTCGGCCACCCGCAGCCTGATCGCCAGCGAGATGATCACCGCGACGACGACGAGTGCGAGCACCGCGAGGCCCGCGTACCCGACGAGCGCCAAAACGGGGCCGGCGAGCGCGCCGCCGAGGGCGCCCGCGCCGTTCATCGCCAGGTCGGAGCGGCCCTGCATGATCGCTCGGCGCTCCGCGGTGACCGACTCGGCGAGCAGGGCGGATCCCGCGACCGTCGAGGCACTCCAGCCAAGCCCGAGAAGAATGAGGCCCACCGTGACGCCGGTGTGGCTTTCGGCGCCGAGCGCGACGGTGACGAGCGCGGCGACGAAGACCGCCTGGCCGCCGAGGATCACCGGCAGCCTGCCCAGCCGGTCGGCGAGCGCGCCGAAGACGGGTGACAGCGCGTACATGCCCGCGATGTGCAGGCTGATTACGAGGCCGACGATGGTGATGGATGATCCGTGCTCGGTCAGATGCACCGGGGTCATCGACATCACCGAGACCATCACCGCGTGGCTGAGCGCCACCGCGGTGATCGCGAAGACCGCGCGGCGCGGGCGGCCGACGGCGGGCGCCACCGACGTGGGAGTCGCGGGCGCGGCATCCAGTCTCTGGCGCAGCAGCAGGGGGTCGGGCCGCAGGCCGACCACGTAGACGAGCGCGGCGGCGGCCTGCGCGACCACGGTGAAGACGAACGGTCCGGCGAGCTCGGGCAGGCCGAGGGCGCGGCCGAGCTGCTCCCCCGGGCCGACGAGGTTGGGCCCGACGACGGCGCCGAGCGAGGTCGCCCAGACCACGAGCGAGAGGTCGCGGGCGCGGTGGCCGGCGCTCGCGAGGTCGGTCGCGGCGAAGCGCGCCTGCAGAGCTACCGCGGATCCGCTGCCCAGCAGCGCGAGGGCCAGCAGCAGCAGCGGGAAGGAGACGACGACGACGGCCGTGATCGTGAGTATGGCGCCGAGTGCGGCTAACAGGGCGCCGACGGTGAGGGCGACGCGGCGGCCCCGGGCGCGGGCCAGCCGGGCGAGCGGGATCGCGGCCACGGCGGCGCCGAGCGTGGCCATGGTGGCCGCCATGCCGCTCCACGCGGGTGAGCCGGAGAGCGACTCAGCGACGATCGCGCCGAGCGAGAGCGTGGCGCCGAGGCCGAGGCCGCCGAGCACCTGCCCGACGGCGAGCAGCGCTACCGACCGACGCTGGATCGCCCGGTAGTCGTCGAGGGTCATTCCGGGCGGGGCCGCGTGGGGTTGCCGAGCGTGCCGATACCGCCGACGCCGACCTCGACGAACTGGCCCTCGGCGATCACGCCGTTGCCCTCGGGCGAACCGGTCATGATGATGTCGCCGGGCAGCAGCGTCCAGATGCTGGAGGCGAACGCGACGAGCTCGGCGACGGTGTGCTTCATGTCGGCGGTCGAACCGGTGATGCGCACCTCGCCCTCGACGCGGGTGGTGATCGTGGCGTTCTGCGGGTCGAGCTCGGTCTCGATGATCGGGCCGATGGGCGCGAACGTGTCGTAGCCCTTGGCCCGCGACTCCTGGCCGGGGTCGGCCATCAGGTCGGTGGCGGTGACGTCGTTGCCGACCGTGTAGCCGAAGACGTGGTCGAGGGCGTTCTCGACCGAGACGTTCTTCGCGATGCGACCGATGATCGCCACGAGCTCGCCCTCGTGGGCGATCGCGCCCACGTCGGACGGCAGCAGGATGGGGTCGCCGGGGCCCGAGACGGCGGTGTTGGGCTTGAGGTAGAGCAGCGGCGGCTCGTCGGTGTCCTCGTCGGGGTTCTCTGGGTAGTTGCCCTCGACTGCGATCACCTTCGAGCGCGGGATGACGGGGGCGAGCAGACGCACGCCGGCGATCGGCACGCGCTCCTCGGTCGTGTCGAAGCCGTTGAACATCGGGTCGCCGATCAGCACGACGAGGTCGCCTTCGTCGACGATGCCGAAACGGGGGTCCCCACCAGTGCTGAAGCGCGCGATTTTCACGATGTCAATGCTACAGAGAGTGCACGGTCACTATGCCGCGCGGCGATAGCGTTGGCCCATGGAACATAGATACCTCGGAAACAGCGGCCTCAAGGTCTCGGAGATCACCTACGGAAACTGGCTGACCCACGGGTCGCAGGTCGAGAACGATGTGGCGACGCAGTGTGTGCACGCCGCCCTCGACGCCGGAATCACCACCTTCGACACCGCCGACACCTACGCGAACACCATCGCCGAGCAGGTTCTCGGCGACGCGCTCAAGGGCCAGCGCCGCCAGTCGCTCGAGATCTTCACGAAGGTCTACTTTCCCACCGGCCCCAAGGGCCCCAACGACACCGGACTCAGCCGCAAGCACATCCGCGAGTCGATCGACGCCTCGCTGATCCGCCTCGGCACCGAGTACGTCGACCTCTACCAGGCGCACCGCTACGACTACGAGACCCCGCTCGAAGAGACCATGCAGGCCTTCGCGCAGGTCGTGCACCAGGGCAAGGCGCTCTACATCGGCGTCTCGGAGTGGACCGCCGAGCAGCTGCGAGCAGGCCATAAGCTCGCCACCGAGCTCGGCATCCAGCTGATCTCGAACCAGCCGCAGTACTCGGCGCTCTGGCGAGTGATCGAGGCGGAGGTCGTGCCGACGTCGGTCGAGCTCGGCATCAGCCAGATCGTCTGGTCGCCGGTCGCGCAGGGCGTGCTCACCGGCAAGTACAAGCCGGGCGCCGAGCTGCCCGCCGGATCACGAGCCACGGATGCCGCGGGCGGAGCCGACATGATCGGAAGCTGGCTGCGCGACGAGGTGCTCGAGGGCGTGCAGAAGCTCGAGCCGATCGCCGCCGACAACGGCCTGACCATGGCGCAGCTCGCCGTGGCCTGGGTGCTGCAGAACAAGAACGTGGCGTCGGCCATCATCGGGGCGTCGCGTCCCGAGCAGGTCACCGACAACGTAAAGGCGTCGGGCGTCACGCTCTCGCCCGAGACCCTCGCCGCGATCGACGACGCCATCGGCGACCTCGCCGAGAAAGACCCGGCCCTCACGGCCGGCCGCGCGCCCAAGGGCCGCGCGTAAAAGCCGCCAGCTAAGTTCGCGCGGCGTTTTTTCGCCGTCGCGGCCGAATATTCGGGCGCGACGGCGAAAATAGGCCGCGCGACCCGGCGGGTGCGGCGGTTTGGCTCGAGTGCGCCCGTTCGAACGGGCGCACTCGGGCCAAACGGGCGCAGTGGCGGCCTACGACAGAGCCGCAGCCGCCGACGTACTACGCGTCGAGGCGCATCATCCAGCCGTGCACGTCTTCGCGGCGGCCGTACTGGATGTCGGTCAGTTCCTCGCGCAGTGACAGCGTGAGCGGGCCGGCGGGCGCATCCGCAGAACCGATCTCGAAGTCGTCGCTCTTGACGAGCGCGATTGGCGTCACGACCGCGGCGGTGCCGCAAGCGAAGGCCTCGACGATGTCTCCGGATGCCACGCCCTCACGCCACTCGTCGATGGTGACACGACGGCGCTCGACCTTCAGGCCGCGGTCTTCGGCCAGCTCGAGGATCGAGTCGCGCGTGATTCCCTCGAGGATCGAGTCGGACGAGGGGGTCACGAGCGTGCCGTCTTTGTAGACCAGCACGATGTTCATTCCGCCGAGCTCTTCGAGGTAGCGGCCCTCTTCGCTGTCGAGGAACAGCACCTGGTCGCACCCGTTGTCGTAGGCCTCGGCCTGGGCGACGAGGGACGAGGCGTAGTTGCCGCCGGTCTTGGCGGCGCCCGTTCCGCCCTTGCCGGCGCGCGAGTACGTGGTGGAGAGCCAGATCGAGATCGGCACCACTCCGCCGCCGGCGAAGTAGGGTCCGGCCGGGCTGGCGATGACGTAGTAGTTGACCTTCTCGGCCGGGCGCACGCCGAGGAACGCTTCTTTAGCGAACATAAACGGGCGCAGGTAGAGGCTGGTGTCGGGAGCCGAGGGCACCCAGGCACCGTCGGCCTTGATGATCTCCTTCAGCGAGTCGATGAAGTATTCGGTGGGGAGTTCGGGCATCGCCATGCGGCGTGCGGAACGCTGCATCCGCTCGGCGTTCTTCTCCGGACGGAAGGTCCAGATCGAGCCGTCTTCGTGGCGGTAAGCCTTCATGCCCTCGAAGATCTCCTGGCCGTAGTGCAGCACGGCGGCGGCGGGGTCGAGCGAGATCGGGCCGTAGGGCTGCACCCGGGGGCGGTGCCAGCTGCCGCGCGCCGACCAGCAGATGTCGACCATGTGGTCGGTGAAGTGCTTGCCGAAGCCGGGGTCGGCGAGGATCTCCATACGCTCCATCTCCGACTTGGCCTCGGGGTTGTTGGAGCGCAGGAACTGCAGGGTGGTTGGCGCGAGGAGGTTCTTGATCATGCTGGCTGTTCCTGTCGGTTCGTTGTTCTAATTCTTGGTGAGCGAGGCCGCGATGGCGTCGCCGATCTCTGAGGTGCTGCGCGGCGTGGAGCCACGAGCGGCGAGGTCGGCAGACACCGCTGCGGAGACGCGAGCCGAGGCATCCGTCTGCCCGATGTGGTCGAGCAACAGGGCCACGGAGAGGATCGCTGCGGTGGGATCGGCTTTCTGCTGGCCGGCGATGTCGGGCGCTGATCCGTGGACCGGCTCGAACATGCTGGGGAAGGTTCCATCCGGGTTGATGTTGCCGGAGGCGGCCAGTCCGATTCCGCCGCTGATAGCGGCAGCTAGATCGGTGATGATGTCGCCGAAGAGGTTGTCCGTGACGATGGTGTCAAATCTACTCGGATTTGTGACCATGAATATAGTCACCGCGTCGATGTGCAGGTAGTCGACGGCGACGTCGGGGTATTCGAGCGCGACGCGGTCGACGGTGCGCTGCCAGAGCGAGCCAGCGAAGACCAGCACATTGGTCTTGTGCACGAGTGTCAATTTTTTGGCGGTTCTGGATGAAGCGGTCTCGAAGCCAAATCGCACGAGGCGTTCCACGCCGAAGGCCGTGTTCACGCTGACCTCGTTGGCTACCTCGGCCGGCGTGCCGACGCGGATGGCGCCGCCGTTGCCGACGTACGGCCCCTCGGTGCCCTCGCGCACGACCACGAAGTCGACGTCTCCGGGGTTGGCGAGCGGCGACTCGACGCTGGGGAACAGTGTCGTCGGGCGCAGGTTCACGTAGTGGTCGAGCGCGAAGCGCAGCTTGAGCAGCAGGCCGCGCTCGATGATGCCGCCCTTGAGGCGGGGGTCGCGCGGGTCGCCGCCGACGGCGCCCAGCAGGATCGCGTCGTGCTGCTTGAGCGCGTCGAGGTCGGCATCGTCGAGGATGCGCCCCGTCTCGAGAAAGTGACCGGCACCGAACGGGTACTCGGTGGCTGTGACCTCGAAACCTTCGTCGACCGCGGCGCGCAGCACCTTCACGGCCTCGGCGATGACTTCGGGTCCGATTCCGTCTCCGGGAATGACGGCGAGATTGAGAGCTGTGGGCATTAGTAAAGCGTACTGCCCGGTCCTTACCAGTGCGGATGACGCGGACGCAAGGTGCACCCGCTATGTCGCCTTCGTGGGCCTCTTCGCTAGTCTGGGGCGCATGAGTATTGGAAGCGGTATCGCCCTGTTCGTCATCGGCGCCATTCTGGCCTTCGCCGTGAACGTGCAGCTGGACTTCATCGACCTGCACCTGATCGGCTACCTGCTGATGGGCGCCGGAGTTGTGGTCTTCATCATCGGCCTGGTGCTCACGCTGCGTAAGCGCCAGTCGACCACCACGGTTCGCTCGGGTGTCGACCCGGCCAGCGGAGAGAGCATCCAGCAGCGCTCGACGAGCACGCCGAACGACACGATCTAACCCCCACCACCAACCACAACGCCGGTCGAGCGGGTCGCGAAAGCGCCCTGCTCGACCGGCGTTTTTGTTCGCGCTTCGGATAGGACCCCGTACGTAACAAAGGACCCCGGGCGCCCGGGGTCCTTTGTTCCGAATGGGGTCTGAAGCCCGCGGTTACTCCGTGATGTCGATCTCGCGCATGAGGTCGGCGTCGATCGCGACGCGCACCTTCTCGAGCAGGCCCTCGGGCGCGGGCGAGTCGACGGTGAGCACGCTGAGCGCGGCTCCCCCGGCTTCCTTGCGCGCGATCTGCATGCCGGCGATGTTGATCGACGCCTCGCCGAACTCCTTGCCGTAGACCGCGACGATGCCGGGGCGGTCGGTGTAGACCATCACGATGAGGTGGTCGGCGAACGGAACCTCGACGTCGTAGCCATTGATCTCGACGATCTTCTCGACCTGCTTGGCGCCGGTGAGCGTTCCCGAAACCGAGATCTGCGATCCGTCGCTGAGCGCGCCGCGGATCGTGAGCAGATTACGGTACTCCTCGCTCTCGCTCTCGGTGATGAGCCGCACGGTCACGCCGCGCTGCTCGGCGAGCAGCGGCGCGTTGACGTAGCTGACCGACTCGGTGACGATGTTCGTGAACACGCCCTTGAGCGCGGCGAGCTTGAGCACGCTGACGTCGAACTCGGCGATCTCGCCGCGCACCTCGACGTCGATCGACGTGACGGGGCTGTCGGCGAGGCCGGAGAAGACCTGGCCGAGCTTCTCCATCAGCGGGATGCCGGGGCGCACGGTCGGGTCGATGACGCCGCCCGCGACGTTGACCGCGTCGGGAACGAGCTCGCCGCCGAGCGCGAGGCGCACCGACTTGGCGACGGCGACGCCGGCCTTCTCCTGCGCCTCGTCGGTCGACGCTCCGAGGTGCGGCGTGAGGATGATGTTCTCGAGCGAGAGCAGCGGCGAGTCGAGCGGCGGCTCGTTGACGAACACGTCGAGGCCGGCACCGGCGATGCGCTGCGACTTGAGCGCCGCGTAGAGCGCGTCCTCGTCGATCAGGCCGCCGCGCGCCACGTTCACGATGAACGCGGTCGGCTTCATCAGCGCGAACTGCTCGGTGGAGATCATGCCCGTGGTCTCGGGCGTCTTCGGCATGTGGATGGTGATGAAGTCGCTCTGCGCGAGCAGTTCGTCGAGCGTGAGCAGCGTGACGCCGAGCTGCTGCGCGCGGGCCGAGGTGACGTAGGGGTCGTAGGCGACGACGTTCATGCCGAACGCCTGCAGACGCGCGGTGATGAGCGCGCCGATGCGGCCGAGGCCGATGATGCCGACGGTCTTCTCGTAGAGCTCGACGCCGGTGTACTTGCTGCGCTTCCAGGTGCCGGCCGCGAGGCTCGCGTGCGCGGCGGGGATGAAGCGCGAGAGGCTGATGATGTGGCCGACGGTGAGCTCGGCAGCCGAGATGATGTTCGAGGTCGGCGCGTTGACGACCATCACGCCCGCGGTCGTCGCCGACTTGATGTCGACGTTGTCGAGGCCGACGCCCGCGCGCGCGATCACCTTGAGGTTCGGCGCGGCCGCGATGGCTTCCTCGTCGACCTTGGTGGCGGAGCGGATCAGGATGGCACTCGCGTCGGACAGCGCGGAGAGCAGCGCCGGTCGGTCGGTTCCGTCGACGTTGCGCACGTCGAAGTCGGGGCCGAGGGCCTCAACCGTCGCGGGGGAAAGTTCTTCTGCAATCAGCACGATCGGCTTGGCCACGAATCAAGTCCTTCTCAGGGTGCGAGGGATGTCGAACGGTATTCGCACAACTCCCCGAGTCTACTCCGCGGCAGAATGGGGCCATGGGCGACGCTGCATTCGACGTAATACAAGCCATCGTGCTCTGGGCCCTTGTGCTGGTCTTCGTCGGCATGGGCATCAACCACTTCCGGCCGGGCCCCGCCCGCGTGATGGCCGCGATGATCCCGCCGCGGATGCGCCGCCGCGGTCTGCTGAGTCCCGTCAACCTGGTCTACTTCACCGGCGTGTGCGAGATCGCGGGAGGCGTCGGCCTGGCGATCCCTGCCACCCGGCTCGCGGCATCCGTGGCTCTTATCGTCTTTCTCATCGCCGTCTTCCCGGCGAATGCCTACGCGGCGCAGCACAAAGAGAAGTTCGGGCGTGGCGCGATCCCGTTCTGGCCAAGACTTGCTGGTCAGCTGGTGATTATCGGGTTGCTGGTGTTCGTCGCTTGATAGGGCACCGGATGACACGGGGCCGACCCGTCCCGCACATGTCTGTTACCGTCGTGAAAGGAAATTCGTTTTTCCGCTCATCTTGGACGCGACCTCGCGGCTGCCCTTAAGGCGGCGCCGCGCGAGCGTACGGTGAGATTCTGACGGACCCGATCCCGAGATCGGTCCAGCGCGGTTCCAGAGCATGATTGCCGGAGCAGTGCAGCGTCAGGGCTACCCGTCCTCAAGCACAGTCGCCCCGAGTTCTCGACCGTTTAAGCGCGGTCGTTTTGTGGCGCGCACGGGAGTTATCACGTGACCGAAACACAGCCACCAGCAACAATCCTCACGGCCGACGGCCTGAGTAAGACCTTCGGCAAGACCAAAGCCGTCGTCGACGCGAGCTTCGAGGTCAACCGCGGCGAGATCTTCGTCGTTATGGGCCTGTCGGGGTCGGGCAAGTCGACGCTCATCCGAATGCTCAACGGCCTGCTCGAGCCGACCTCGGGCAGCGTGACCGTCGCCGGCACGACGATCTCCGGCCTTCCCGCCACGAAGCTGCGCGACGTGCGCAAGCGCAGCGTGTCGATGGTGTTCCAGCACTTCGCGCTGCTGCCCCACCGCACGGTGATCGACAACGTGGCTTACGGGCTCGAGATCCAAGGCGTCGCGAAGGCCGAGCGGCTCGAGCGCGCCAACACGGTCATCCGTCTGGTCGGACTCGACGGCCGTCAGGACAGCCTGCCGTCGCAACTCTCGGGCGGAATGCAGCAGCGCGTCGGACTGGGCCGCGCACTCGCGAGCGACACCGACATCCTGCTGATGGACGAGGCGTTCTCCGCGCTCGACCCGCTCATCCGCCGCGAGATGCAGGAGCAGCTCATCGAGCTGCAGAGCGAACTCGGCAAGACCATCATCTTCATCACGCACGACCTGAACGAGGCCATGTTCCTCGGCGACCGCATCGCGGTTATGCGCGACGGTCGCATCGTGCAGATCGGCACGCCCGAGGAGATCCTCACCGACCCGGCCAACGACTACGTCGCCCAGTTCGTGCAGGACGTCGACCGTGCCCGCGTGCTCACGGCGGCGAGCGTGATGGAGCCGGCGAGGTCGGTCGTCACGATCACCGCCGGACCACGCGCCGCGCTGCGCACCATGCGCGACCTGCAGTCGCAGGCCACCTTCGTGCTCGGCCGCGATCGCCGCTTCGCCGGCGTCGTGCGCGACCGAGACGTGCTGCGGCAGGTGAAGCGCGGTGAGACCGACCTCCGCAGCATCCTGCTCGACGACGCCACGACCGTCACCTCCGACGTCGTGATCAGCGAGCTCGTCGAGCTCTCGGTGGGCAGCGACCTGCCG
>Ga0247730_1001161_pt1 | contig 15269 bp, 18 predicted proteins | sample UWRJL073202C2_FD_180959 | JGI IMG/M metagenome (GOLD analysis project Ga0247730, IMG submission 180959) | Plant litter microbial communities from Arlington Agricultural Research Station in Wisconsin, United States - UWRJ-L073-202C-2 | ecosystem: Environmental > Terrestrial > Plant litter >... | reverse complement strand
GTCGCCGTCGCGCTCGAGCACGAACCCGGTGAGCTGTTCGAGGCCGTCAAGCACCTCAAGGACGTCACCCATCCCGAAGAGCTCGACGACGCGTACGAACGTGGCATGGACAAGCAGGACCTGCAGGTCAACACCGTCCCCGACGGGTGGCACATCACCGGGTTCCTCAACACCATCACCGGTGCCAAGCTCAAGAAGGTCCTCGACTCGGTCTCCAAACCCGACGGTGAGGACGACCAACGATCCGGGTCCGAACGCCGGGTCCAGGGCCTGGACGACCTGCTGTCCGCGATCCTGACCAACGGGCTACCGGCCGACAAGGGCCTCAAACCCCAGCTGTCAGTCTTCGCGAACGCCGACACCCTCGAAGCCGCCGCCGAACGGGTCCGTCAAGAGACCGAGCACCCGTACCGCACGCCGGACCCCATGCCCGACGTCGAACCCGCCACCCTGGCCGGCCACGGACACATCGGACCCCACCTGCTCATGTACTTCCTCTGCGTCTCAGAATTCACCGCGTTCCTCATGAAGGAACACGGCGGCAACCGCCAGGCCCAGGTCCTCAACGCCGGCACCTCCCGGTACCAACCCAACCTGAAGCAACGTCGTGCCGTCGTCGCCCGCCAGCACGGTGTCTGCGCCACCCCCGGCTGCCACCACACCCATTTGGAGATCCACCACGTGATCTGGTGGTCCTGGGGTGGACCCACCAACATCGACCTCCTCATCGGGTTGTGCACCCGCTGCCATCATCTGCTCCACCGCGGCAGGCTCAACATCACCGGCAACGCCGTCGACGGATTCACCTTCACCACCAAGACCGGCCGCCCACTCCGCCGCCGACGACGAACCCACTACCCCCAAGCCGCCTGACACACCCCGTCCGGCGGCCCACCGCCATGCCCGCTGGCATCAACCCGACGTCACCAGCCGGTACCCGATTCCCGGATCGGTGATGAACAGCGTCGGCCGGGACGGATCGGCCTCGAGCTTGCGGCGCAGCTGCGCCAGGTAGACGCGCAGGTAGTTCGTCTCGCGGTCGTAGCCGGGGCCCCACACCTCGTGCAGCAGGTCGGCCTGGCGCACGAGGCGTCCCTCGCGCCGGGCCAGCACCTCGACGATGTGCCACTCCGTCGGGGTGAGTCGCACGTCCTGGCCGGCGCGCATGGCACGGCGCTCGGTGACGTCGAGGTGCACGTCGCCGGCGTCGAGCACCAGCGGGGCATCAGTCGCTCCGCTGCGACGGATCGCGGCTCGGACCCGTGCCAGCAGCTCCTCCATGTCGAAGGGCTTGGTCACGTAGTCGTCCGCGCCCTCGTCGAGCGCCTCGACCTTGTCGTCCGACTCGTGACGCGCGGACAGGACGACGACCGGCACCTGGGTGAACGTCCGCAGCCGCTTCAGCACCGCGACACCGTCGAGGTCGGGCAGGCCGAGGTCGAGCACGACGACGTCCGGCATCCGCTCGTCGACGATCTGCAGCGCCGATCGACCGTCGGCAGCCGTCTCGACGTCGTAGCCGCGCGCCCGCAGGTTGATCGACAACGTCCGCAGGATCGCCGGATCGTCATCGACCGCCAGCACGAAGGTCACTGATCTGCTCCCGTCGACGGCAGGTCGAGGACGAACGTGAGCCCGCCACCGGGTGTGTCCTCGGCGGTCACCGTACCGCCCATCGACTCGGTGAGCCCGCGGGCCACGGCGAGACCGAGCCCCACCCCCTCACCACGAGGGACGTCGCCGAGTCGCTGGAACGGCTCGAACAGCACGCCGCGCTGCTCCGCCGGGACTCCGGGCCCTTCGTCGACGACACGCACGATCACCCGGTGGCCTGATGGAGTTGCCGCCACCTGGACCCGGGTCTCGGCCGGCGCATACGCCAGCGCGTTCCCGATGATGTTCGCGAAGACCCTCTCCAGCAGGCCCGCGTCCGCGGCGACCAGAGCAGCCTGATCGTCCACGACGACATCCACCCGCTCCCGTCCGGACAGCGAGGCGATGGCGGCGGTGATCGTCGCGTGGAGCTCGACCTCGTCCACGTGCGCCCTGACCGCGCCCATCTGGATGCGACTCATGTCGAGCAGGTTCGCCACCAGGTCGTCCAACCGGTCAGCGCCTTCCTCGACGGTCTCGAGCAACGCCTGCTCGTCCTCGGCCGACCACTCGATGTCGGTGTTGCGCAGGCTGCTGACCGCCGCCTTGACCGCCGAGAGCGGAGACCGGAGATCGTGGGACACGGCGGCGAGCAGCGCGGTGCGCGTCCGGTCGGTCTCGGCGAGCACACGGCGCTCGCTGCTCTCCTTGGCGGCGCGACGTCGCTCCCCCAGCACCGACGCATGGGCGGCGTATGCCTTGAGCAGCCGCTGGTCCGCCGCGGGCAGGGCGCGTCCCACGAGGGCGAGGCTCGACTCGTCGTCGATCGGCATCACGACGTCCGCCGCTGCCAGTCCGTCGATCGGCTCGCCGTGCGCGAACCGTGTCTCGCCGTCGGCGCCGATGATCGCGGCGCCGCGCATGCCGAACAGCTCGCAGGCGTTCGACAGCAGCGTCTTGACGTCGCCCGCGTGCAACAGGCTGTGCGAGAGCACCGTCAGCGCGTCCGCCTCGGCACTTGCCTTGTCGGCCTGCTCCGTCCGGCGCGCCGCGAGGTCGACGACCGACGACACGGCGATCGCGACCAGGACGAAGAGCGCCAGCGCGAAGGCGTTCTCCGAGCTCGCGATCGCGAACGTCCGCAGCGGTGGTGTGAAGAAGTAGTTCAGCGCGAACCCGCTCACGAATGCGGCGGCGATCGCGGGCCGGAGGCCCCCGATGATCGACGTCGCGACGACCAAGGCCATGAACAGCATCGACTCGGTCGGCAGACCGTGCAGGTCGGGGGTGGCGAGCAGCAGCCCGGCCAGCGCGAACGGTCCGAGCACGCCGAGGAGGTAGCCGTAGGCGCGCCGCCGCGAGCCCAGTCGAGAGCCCGCCCGCACGTTCAGTCGCGTTCGACGCGCCTCGTCGTGCGTGACGATGTGGACGTCGATGTCGCCGGACTCGGCGATGACGATCTCGCCGACGCCTGGGTTCGCGAGGGTCGAGAGACGTCCGCGACGGCTCGCGCCGATCAGCACCTGCGTCGCGTTCTCGGCCTTGGCGAAGTCGAGGACGGCCGTGGCGGTGTTGTCGCCGACGACGGAGTGGAACGTCCCGCCCATGTCCTCGGTCATGACGTGCAGGCGGTGCAGCCGGTCGGGATCCATCTGCACCAGACCGTCGCCGCGTGTCACGTAGAGGGCCAGCCACTCGCCGCCACCGGTGCGGGACGCGATGCGCGCCGCCCGCCGAAGCAGCACCTCCGACTCCGGACCCCCGGTCACCGCCACGACGATCCGCTCGCGCGCAGCCCACGTCGAGTCGATGTCGTGCTGCTCGCGATAGCGGTCGAGGCCCTCGTCGACCCGGTCGGCCAACCACAGCAGCGCGAGCTCGCGGAGCGCTGTCAGGTTGCCCTCGCGGAAGAACTCCGACAGTGCCGCGTCGACCTTGTCCGGGGCGTAGATGTTGCCGTGCGCCATGCGCCGACGCAGCGACTGCGGGCTCATGTCGACGAGCTCGATCGCATCGGCCTGCCGGACGACCTTGTCGGGCACGGTCTCACGCTGTCGGATGCCGGTGATCGACTCGACGACGTCGTTGAGCGACTCCAGGTGCTGGATGTTGACCGTCGTGATGACGCAGATCCCCGCGGCGAGAAGCTCCTCGATGTCCTGCCACCGCTTCTCGTTGCCGGCGCCCTCGACGTTGGAGTGCGCGAGCTCGTCGACCAGGGCGACCTCCGGGTCCCGGGCGAGCAGCGCCTGGAGATCAAGCTCCTCCTGGTGCGTCCCGCGGTGGACCAGGACGCGACGGGGCACCACCTCCAGGTCGCCGATCCGCTCGGCGGTACGGGGCCGGCCGTGGGTCTCGACGAGTCCGACGACCACGTCGGTCCCGCGCTCGGCCCGACGACGTCCCTCGTCGAGCATCGCGAACGTCTTGCCGACGCCGGGCGAGGCGCCGAGGTACACGCGCAGACTCCCCCTGGGTCGCGGGCCACTCGGACGCACGTCGGACTCCACGGCTCCAGTGTGCCCCCCGACAGCAGCCACCTGACCGGTATTGACGCGATCTTGACGCGGCGCGCGTCCTCATGGGCCACCTGAAGACCGGCTGACGGACCCACATGCCTGCCGCCTAGGATCTGCGCATGCCAGACGCCATGGTCGCCGCAACCGACAGGGAGCGCGCTGAGGGCGTGGACCCGCCGTGCTAGGCGTTCCGGGCGGTCTCCCCCTCTCGACCTCGTCCCGCCGCGCACCATCGAACCGGCTGCGGGCCCACCACTCCTACCTCGTCCGACTGTTCGTCGTCACCACCTTCGCGCTTGCCGTGGCCGTCCTCGCACCGCCCGTCGTACCGCGGCTCCTCGCCGTGGTGGTCGTGCTGGCGCTGGCCGAGTGGCGGACCACCCACCACGTGCGCATCCTCAGGTCACTGCCGCCGGACTCCACCGCACCGGCGTGGCGCGTCCGGCACCAAGTGCTGCTCGTGGCAGCCGTGCTGGTGCTCGTCGGAGCGGGCTGGTTCGCCGCGGCGCCCTCCCTCCCGGGGCCCCTGGTCATGTCCCTGGGGCTCGTGCTGTGGGGAGGCGTGGCGGTCAGCATCACGACCAGCACGGTCTCTGCCACGTCCGAGGGGTCCAAGGGCCGCACGGCGACCGTCGAGGAACACGCACGGTGGGGTCTTTACGCCGGCGGGGGCTGCCTCGTGCTCGGCGGCATCTCGACCTCGGCGGGCTGGCAGTACCTCGACGCTGCCGACGCCGGTGCCGTCGCGGCACCGATGCAAGCGGTCGGCCTGCTGCTCGGCGTGGTCACCCTGACCGGAGCCGTCGTCATGCGCTGGATCCGGCGACACGAGTCCTCGTCGATGGGCACGTGGCTCGCGGTCCTCGTCGGGCTCGCGGGTCTGATCCTCATCGGCCTCGCCGCCGGTGGTCTGCGCGAGGCGACGACGGGCGAGGCCGCCGGGCGCTACAGCGACCTGCCCGAGGGTGAGGGGCTGTGCCTGCAGCGGCGTGGGTGCCACTGAGCGGGTCCTGCGACGTGTGACCCCCGCCCTACCCACGGGTAGTGACCGACGACATACTGACGGAAGTTTTGTCGTCCGACGGATCCATCTCGTCGACGCCGCCTCGACAGAGAGATGACCGCGTGCGCAATCCCCGAGCCTTCCTCCGCCCCCTTGCCGTCGGTGCGCCGACGCCCGTGGCGGACATCCCGTTCCGTCCCTCGCGGATGATCCACTTCTTCGACCCGAGCAACCCGAAGATGGCCGACAAGGTGCCGGACATCGCGAAGAAGGTCGACATCATCCTGGGCAACCTCGAGGACGCCATCAAGACGGAGAACAAGGAAGCCGCCCGCCAGGGCCTGGTCGACATCGCCAGGAAGACCGAGTTCGGCGACACGCAGCTGTGGACCCGCATCAACAGCCTCGACTCCCCGTGGGCGCTGGACGACCTCATCACCCTGGTGACCGAGATCGGCGACAAGCTCGACGTCGTCATGGTCCCCAAGGTCGAGGGCGCGCAGGACATCCACTACGTCGACCGGATCCTGGCCCAGCTCGAGGCCCGCGCGGGCCTGACCCGGCCGATCCTCGTCCACGCCATCCTGGAGACCGCCGAGGGCATGACCAACGTCGAGGAGATCGCCGCCGCGAGCCCCCGCATGCAGGGCATCTCGCTGGGCCCGGCCGACCTGGCCGCGTCCCGGCGCATGAAGACGACCCGTGTCGGCGGCGGCCACCCCGGCTACCTGGTGCGCGAGGACCCGACCGGTGAGGACCTCACGACCGGACGCACGACGTTCCAGCAGGACCTGTGGCACTACACGATCGCCCGCATGGTCGACGCCTGCGCCGGCAACGACATCCTCCCGTTCTACGGCCCGTTCGGTGACATCAAGGACGTCGTCGCGTGCGAGGACCAGTTCCGCAACGCGTTCCTGCTCGGCTGTGTCGGCGCGTGGAGCCTGCACCCCGTGCAGATCGACATCGCCAAGAAGGTCTTCTCCCCCGATCCCGCCGACGTGGCGCACGCCAAGGAGGTCGTCGAGGCCATGGGCGACGGGTCCGGCGCCGTCATGATCAACGGCAAGATGGAGGATGACGCCTCCTGCAAGCAGTGCATCGTGATGCTCGACCTCGCCAAGGCCCTCGCCGAACGCGATCCCGAGCTTGCCGCCGCCTACGACCTCTGAGGACCTGCCATGACCGACGTGACACTTCGCCCCCGCCGCTCCGTCCTCTACATGCCCGGTGCCAACGAGCGCGCCCTCGAGAAGGCCAAGGGCATCGACGCCGACGCGCTGATCCTCGACCTCGAGGACGCGGTCTCCCCCGATGCCAAGCCCGAGGCCCGTGACCGGGTCGTCGCCGCCGTGCGGTCCGGTGAGTACGGTCACCGTGAGCTCGCGATCCGCATCAACGGCATCGGCACGCAGTGGCACGACGACGACATCGCCGCCGCCGCGGCTGCCGGCCCGGACGCCGTCCTGGTGCCGAAGGTCAACTCGGCCGCGGAGGTGCTCCAGCTCGTCGCCGCCCTCGAGGCGGCCGGTGCACCGGAGAAGACCAAGCTCTGGGCCATGATCGAGACGCCGGTCGCGCTGCTGCACGCCGAGGAGATCTGCGCCGCGCACGAGCGCCTGACGGTCATCGTCATGGGCACCAACGACGTCGTCAACGAGACGTTCGGACTGCACGTGCCGGGCCGCAACCCGCTGGTGCTCACGGCCCTGTCGATCTCCCTGCTGGCGGCGCGCGCCGCCGGCAAGGTCATCATCGACGGCGTCTACAACGACGTGAAGAACCTCGAGGGCTTCGACGCCGAGGCCCGGCAGGGACGCGAGATGGGCTTCGACGGCAAGACCCTGATCCATCCCGCTCAGGTCGAGCCCGCCAACATCGCCTTCGCCCCGTCGGACGACGACATCGCCCACGCCAAGGACATGATCTCGACGTTCGAGGAGGCCAAGGCCGCCGGCCAGGGCGTCGTCACGTTCAACGGCCGGATGGTCGAGGAGCTGCACGTCCGCGACGCCCAGCGCATCCTCGCCTTCGCCGAGGCCATCGCCTCACGCTGAGACGGACGAGAGGATCGGGGCCCGTCCGCACGGGTGCGGACAGACCCCGATCCTGATGTCGCCCGAAGGTGACTACTTCATGGAGCGCATGCCGTAGAGCTCTGCGTAGATCTTCGTCTTCTGCGCCTGGTACTTGCGGCGCTGACGCACCGCCTCCAGGAGCACGAGACGATCGAGCTCGGTCATCTCATCCCAGGCGCGCGGAGCGCGAGCCTTGCGTGACTCGAAGATTGCCACTGCCTTCACCCCCTCTCCGTGTCCTGTCGCCGGAGTGGGCTTCGTGGGGTTCTGTGCGGGCATGAGTCGGGTGTCGAGATTCGTGGTCATTGCGCGCCTCCTTTCTGGAAGGTCGGATGGGTGGGTAGAGGTCTGATCGGGTCGGGACCCGGTGGTCGGGTCGTGCGGACACAAAAAAACCGCTTCAGATCCAGGGATCCGAAGCGGCAGAAGCGCCAGCTGACTGGGCTACTTCAGGTGCACTGCTCCGGAGGTCGGACCGGCGAAGGACATGACGGCGTCAAAGCGCGTCAGGGTGGTCATCGGGGTGATGATCGTCTTCATGGGTCCACCTCCTTCGTCAGCTCGCGCCCCGGCAGGGGCAGCCCCAGCAAAGTAGCGCACCCGTGCGCGGGCTGTCCAGCCTCCGGCGTGTCGCACGTCACCTGCCTGTCGCAGGTGCTCAGTCGAAGTCGAGGCTCTCGTCGATCTCGTCGCGCGTGGCACCACTCGCGTACAGCAGGTCGGCGGCGAGCGACCGCACCTGGGCGGCGATCGCCGCGGTGTTCATCGTCATGGCGCCGGGGAGGGCCTCGACCGCGATCCTGGCGGCCTCGACCAGCTCCTTGCGCGCCTCGGCGAAGTCGTCGTGCTCGGAGAGGTCGTCCGCGAAGATCCCGACGGCTCTGGCCAGTGAGTCGACCGCGAGGTGCATGCGTGCCGGCGCCGCCTCGCCGTGCCGGAGCATGGCCGACGTGCGGCGTGCGAGCACCCGCGCGTCGCGGATCGCGTTGTCGAGGTCGCGCACCGCGCCGACGTACAGGTCGACGTGGTCGCGCTGCTTCCAGCGCATCGGCGACATCTTGGCGATCTCGGTGACGTTGACGGCGGTCGCCTCGAGCGACTGCAGATCGGGCTGCATCCCGCGCGCCTCGGCGAGTGCGGCATCGGCGAGGTTCGCGTCCGCGAGACGCATCGCCTCCGCGCAGCGCGCCAGGACGCCGGCGAGTCGCCGCAACAGCGCCTGCGTCTCGACGTCGATGTCGCGGACGGGGTTGCGGGGCACGAGCAGGATCATCGCGAGCCCGCAGCAGCCCCCGATGAAGGCGTCGAGGAAGCGGGTCACGGCGGGATTGCCGGAATTCGCCACGGGCACGACCGCCGCGAGCAGCACGGACGAGTTCGCCGCCTGGGTCATGGCCAGCCCCTTGATGCCCACGAGCGTGCTGATCACGACCGTGAGCACCACGACCAACGCGATCTGCCACGTCCCGCGACCGATCGTGAGGATCAGCAGCTCGCCGACCAGCACCCCGATCGCCACGCCGAAGACCAGCTCGAACAGCGTCCGCGTCCGCACGCCGGCACCGGCGATGATGACGATGACGGCCGAGATCGGGGCGAAGAACGCCTGCGAGTGCCCCAGCAGGTGGGTCGAGACGAAGAAGGCCAGCGACGTCGCGGCGCTGAGGCGCAGCAGCAGCCTCCAGCGCTTGCGCAGGAGTCGGAGCCGGTCCTCCAGGCTCGTCTGCGGTCGGCGCAGCCGGATGCGGCGCAGCGGTACGTCGTGGGACCCGATCACCGGTGCGGCTTGCCGGACACGATCAACGCAGGAGCCGGCGGACCACGACGATGCCCGCGACGACGGCGATCGTCCCGCCCACCAGCGGCAGGATCGTGCCCAGCTTGGGCGACCCGGTCTCGTCGACGAACCTGCCCTTGAGATCGGCGAGTCCACGACGGGCGATGTTCTTGGGATTGGTCCGGTCGATCAGGGCATCGACCGTGTCGGCCAACCGGTCACGGATCACGTCGATCTCGTCGACCAGATCATCGGATGGGGCCTTCGCCACGTCGTGCCTCGCTCACCTGGGACTGTTTCCACGATCGGAATCGTGCGGAGGTGCGGGCCAGCGGCCTGCACACATACGTAAGGATAGGACGTATGACGACGCGACTGCAGCCCGGCGACACCGCACCCGACTTCACCCTCACGAATGACGCCGGCGAGCCCGTCACCCTGTCGGAGCAGACCGGCAAGGTCATCGTCTACTTCTACCCCGCCGCGATGACTCCCGGCTGCACCAAGCAGGCCTGCGACTTCAGCGACTCGATCGACCGCCTGCAGGCCGAGGGCTACACGGTGCTCGGCATCTCCCCCGACAAGCCCGAGAAGCTCGCGAGGTTCCGGGAGAACGACGGCCTCACGATCGGGCTGCTCTCCGACCCCGAGAAGGACGTCCTGACGGAGTGGGGCGCCTTCGGCGAGAAGAAGCTCTACGGCAAGGTCGTGCAGGGCGTCATCCGGTCGACGTTCGTGGTCGAGGACGGCACGATCTCTCTCGCGCAGTACAACGTCAAGGCCACGGGCCACGTCGCGAAGCTGCGCAAGGACCTCGGCCTCACCGCCTGACGGTGGGGCAGGTCATCGTTCGACACGACCTCGTTACCGCGAATGGGTCCGGACGTGACCATCCCGAAACACGGCATTCCTAGAGTCGGTCACGGCTCGCGTCGGTCCTGCTCAGAGCACACCCCGCCTTTTCGACGGCCAGGGGTGGCTCGCTCGCCAGACGTGGAGCTGCCGCCCGCATCGACGACGAGGTCGAGCGGGCGGCAGCCGAGCCGTCATCACCGAACTGAGTCAGCCGGCCAGTGATCGCGGAATCGGAGCCGACTGACTGACGAGTGATGCCGTACGCGTCCACGCTACCTGCGCCGGTCACGTCCGGCATCGCGTTCGGTCCGCCGACCGTCCCGACCGGGACGGTCATCGACTGCGCAAAGGACACACCAGGCCTCCCATCACCGTCGTCTTCGTCATCACCGGGATCGCCGTCTGGCTGAACGGCCTGTACTTCCTCGGGATCGGCGCCAAGCCCAAGGAGGGCGGACCCGATCCGCTGATCACCGTCGGCTGGGTGACGCTCACCGCTGGCATCGTCGACCTCGTCAACGCCGTGTGGATCATCTCCAAGCTCTTCGGCACCGACGCATCGGACACCGGCGTCCGACTCGGTGGCCTGATCACGTTCTATGCGATCTTCTTCGTCGCCCTCGGGGCCAGCATCGTCAAGGGCCTCGACCTGCGCCCGGTCGGCAACCTCGCGGTCGTCGTGGCGGTCGTCCCGCTGTTCTGGTGGAGCTTCTTCGACGGCAGCTGGATGTTCCAGTCGATCCTGATCGTCTGGGTGGCCTCGTTCCTGGGTGTCACCGCGCTGACCTACGGCAAGGTCAAGGCGGAGATCGCGGGGGCCCTGCTCGTCGGGACGTCCCTCTACACGTTCCTGCTGCCCGCGGCCATCCTCGCGACGGGTCACGCCGTCCCCTGACCGCGGCCGGCTCGCTCCCCGTATTCTGGGGAGCGAGTCGGTGTGGTGGAACTGGTAGACACGCAGGATTTAGGTTCCTGTGCTCTCGAGCGTGCAGGTTCAAGTCCTGTCACCGACACGGTCGGCCCACCGGCGTTTGATGCTGGCATGACGGGGTAATCCCACGGTCCGGTCCCTCGGGACACCGGTCACAGTGGGAGGAACCCCATGTCGAACGTCGTCACCTCATTCGCCCGCAAGCTGAAGTCCAGCCGGCACGACCCCGTCGACGAGGCCCGCCACCGCCGCGACGGCTTCTTCGACGACTCGGACGTCTGGCACGACGCGGAGAGCGAGTCACTGCTCGTCGCGGACGGCACCACGTCGCGCTGACTCCCGCTCAGGCACTTCACCGCCCCGTCGTACGTTGTCACTGAGACGACCCACGAAAGAGGCACACCATGAAGTCCGATCTGTTCACGCAGGGCAACCTCGAGGTCCAGAACGCCGAGCGGTTCACCCTGCAGAACCCCCGCATGCTCAAGGTCACGCTCGGCGCCCCGGTGCTGGCGACCAAGGGCGTGATGGTCGCCTACCAGGGGCAGGTGACGTTCGAGCACAAGTCCGCCGGCAGCATCGGCAAGCTCATGAAGAAGGTCGTGACGAGCGAGGACAACCCGCTCATGACGGTGGCGGGCCAGGGTGAGGTCTTCTTCGCCGACACCGCCAAGAACGTCTTCATCCTCGACCTCGAGGGCGATGGCATCTCGATCAACGGTCGCAACCTCCTGGCATTCGACGCGACCCTGGACCACGACATCCGCCGCACCAAGGGCGTCGGCATCGCGGCAGGCGGCCTGTTCAACACGATCGTCAGCGGCACCGGGCAGGTCGCGCTCGTGGCCGACGGCGATCCCATGATCCTCGACTGCTCGCAGCAGCCGACCTACGTCGACATCAACGCCGCCGTCGCCTGGTCCGCCAACCTCGCACCCCAGCTCCACAACAGCATGAGCATGCGGTCGTCGCTGCGTGGTGGCACGGGCGAGGCCTTCCAGTACGCGTTCCACGGCCCGGGATTCGTCGTCGTCCAGCCGTCCGAGGGCCCGGCGTACAACCAGGGTGGCGGAGGTGGCGGTGGCAACGTGGCGGCTGCAGCCGTCGGCGGTGGCCTCCTGGGCGGGATCCTCGGAGGCCAGTGAGCGCCGTCTACCGCGCGCCCATGCGCTCGCGCCGCGACGACGTCGACCACGGCGCCGCGGTCGAGCGGGCCCTGCGGCTGGGCCTCGTCGGGATGGGCGAGGCGACGGACGAAGGGGCGCAGCGGCGGCTCGACCGGTTCATGGCCGTCGCGGACGGATCGTTCGTCTGGACGCGTGACGTCGACGGGGCCGCGTACGTCGGACGCATCACGGGCCCGTGGCGACGCGACGAGGACGGCGCGGACGTCGACCTCGTCAACGTCCGTGACTGCGACTGGATCACAGAACCCGTCGAACCGGCGCTGATCCCGGCGGCCGTGGCCCAGACGTTCTCGCGCGGCGGGCGGAACTTCCAGCAGACCCACCCCGGCGACGTCGAGGCCAGAACCGGTGCGCTGTGGGAGCGGCTCAGCGCCTAGCCGAGAGCAGCATCTCGGTCGAGTGCTCCAGGTGCTCGCGCACGGCCCGCTCCCCCACGTGCTGCACGGCGGCGAGGTAGGCGCCGTGCTCGCGGCACAGCGTGGGGGCGTCGTAGTGGAACCGGAGCTGGCGCAGGAACAGCAGCATCTCGGCGTCCAGGCGGGCGTAGGCCTCGGTGATCCGGGCGCTGCCCGCCGACGCCACCAGCCCGCGGTGGAAGGCGGCGTGGGCCTCCTCCACGTGCTCGGCGGTCCCCATCGCCTCGGCCAGCGACGAGAGCGTCGCGGTGACCGCCTCGGGCCACTGCGTGCCGTGGTCGAGCCGGATCAGGCGAACGGCCTCCGACTCCAGGGCGGTGCGCAGCTGCTGCAGCGCGATGACGTCGTCGTCCGAGAAGGACGTGACCCGCACCCCGCGGAAGGGCTCCGAGACGAGCAGCCGCTCGGCGACGAGTCGCTCGAGGGCACGGCGGACCGTGTGCCGCGAGAGGCCGTGCTCCTCGGCGAGGGCCTCCTCGCGCATCGGCGTCCCGGACCCGAGCGCACCGGACAGGACGCGCTCGCGCAGGTCGTCGGCCAACCGGTCGGCACCGGTCGCACGGGTCACGCCGGCACCGGCACGGGGCGCGGCCTGGCCAGCGTCGCGACTCCTGCCAGCAGGACGACGAGACCGGTCCAGCCCGCCGCCGACAGGTGCTCGTCGAGCAGCGCCAGGCCCAGCACGCACGCCGTCAGCGGCTCGAGCAGCGTGAGCGTCGAGACGGTGGACGCCGACAGGGACCGGAGGCCGACCGCGAACAGCACGTAGGCGACGACGACCGTGACGATGCCGAGCCAGGCCACCATGCCGAGCCCGGACGGCGAGTCCAGCCACGTCAGGTCGACGAGCAGCAGGAACGGCGACCCCATCACGGCGGCCGTCGCGAAGACGCTGCCGATCGCCGCGGTAGGGCTCCAGTCGGCGTCCAGCAGCTGCTTCGCGGCCATCGTGTACACCGCGTACGACAGGCCGGCCCCCACCGATCCGGCCAGTCCCCGGAGACTGACGTCCTGGCCCGACCCCTCGAGCAGGCCGCTCAGCAGGACGACACCCGCCACCGCGCAGGACGTGCCGGCGAACCAGATCCGCGACGGCAGCTCACGCGTCAGCGACCACTCGAGCAGACCCGTCAGGACAGGTGCCGTGCCGAGGGTCACGACCGCCCCGATCGCGACGCCGTTGAGACGCGCTCCTGCGAAGAAGGTCGGCTGGTAGGCGAGCACCGCGGCTCCCCCGATCAGCACCGTGACCACCTGCGAGCGCGAGACGGTCATGGTGCCGCGCGTCCGACGGGCGACGCACCAGGCGACGAGCCCGAGGAGCGCGCCCCCGACGACGATGCGGGTCAGTCCGACAGCCGTGCTCGACACGTCGTCGGGGCCGAATGCCTGCGCAGTGCCCGTCGTCCCGAAGCAGATCGCCGAGGCGAGGACGAGGAGGACGGGACGCACGCCAGATTGTTACACAATCGGGCGTCAGGGGGCGAGCTGGCCCAACCCCTTCGCGATGTTGGCCTCGAGCACCTTGCCGACGGCACCCGCGACGCCGGGCACCGGGAGGTCGAAGCCGATCGTGTAGTCGAGCTGCGTGCCGCCGTCGGACGTCGGCGTCAGGATCTGCCGTCCCCAGTGCCCCTTGAGCGGGCTGCCCTTCGTGATCTCGTACTCGATCAGCGCATGCGGCTCGGAGACCGTCGTCGTCTCCTCGAACGCCGGCAGCGGACCGATCTTGACGCTGCGCGTGGACCCCGGACCGTTCCGGGACGTGTCGCCGTCACAGACGCGCGTGATCCTCGCCTTGAAGAGGGGGCCGAGGTTCTCGTGCTCGGAGAGCTTCTCGAAGACCGTGGCGGGATCGGACGTGTACGTGTGCGTGACGTGGACGCGCTGGGGAGTGGCCATGAGCGGTGAGTCTAGGCTGATTCACCATGGAGCGGGAGATGACGAGCGGCGAGGGTCGCGCGAGTCTCCAGCAGCCGATCAGCGCCGGTGTCGTCGCCGCCTTGGTGGGCTCCACGAGCTCGTTCGCCGTCGTCCTCACCGGTCTGACGGCAGTCGGTGCCACACCACGCCAGGCGGCGTCCGGGCTGCTGGTGCTGTCGCTGACGCAGGCGATCGGCATGATCTGGCTCAGCAGCCGCTACCGCATCCCGCTCGTGCTGGCGTGGTCGACGCCGGGTGCCGCGCTGCTGGCCGGAACGGCATCTCTCGACGGCGGATGGCCGGTCGCGGTCGGCGCCTTCATCGTCGCCGGCGCCGCGTACGTCGTGACCGGGCTGTGGCCGGCCCTCGGTCGACTCATCGCCCTCATCCCGGGGCCGATCGCACAGGCCATGCTGGCCGGCGTCATCCTCGAGCTCTGCCTGGCACCGGCGACGGCCCTGAGGGACAACCCGTGGGCGATCCTGCCCATCGCGATCGTCTGGCTGGCCGGCGTGCGGTTCGCCCCCCGCTGGGCGGTCCCCGCGGCGTTCCTGGCCGCCGGCATCGTCATCGGCGTCGACATGGTCCGCCACGGCACGACGATCCCCGGCTCCTCCCTGGTGCCGGAGCTGGCGTTCACGGCGCCGCAGTGGAGCTGGGCGGCGATGATCGGCATCGCCCTCCCGCTCTACATCGTCACGATGGCCTCACAGAACGTCCCGGGCGTCGCGATCATGACGTCGCTCGGCTACGACGTGCCGTGGCGCGGCTCGATCGTCACCGCCGGCGTCGCGACGATGGCCGGCGCGACCGCCGGCGGGCACTCGGTCAACCTCGCCGCGATCAGCGCGGCCCTCGCCGCCGGTCCCCCGGCCGGTCCCGATCCCCGGCGGCGGTGGATCGCGGCGCAGTCCGCCGGCTGGACGTACCTCGTGCTCGCCGCCGCGGCGGCCGCGCTGGCTGCATTGGTGGCGGTGGCGCCGGTCG
>Ga0247730_1001160_pt1 | contig 15277 bp, 12 predicted proteins | sample UWRJL073202C2_FD_180959 | JGI IMG/M metagenome (GOLD analysis project Ga0247730, IMG submission 180959) | Plant litter microbial communities from Arlington Agricultural Research Station in Wisconsin, United States - UWRJ-L073-202C-2 | ecosystem: Environmental > Terrestrial > Plant litter >... | reverse complement strand
AGACCGCGTCGCCGCCGAGGTCGCCCGCGCCGAGCACGTGTCGTCGGCGATGGTGCACGACACCATCCTCAACGAGCTCGCGGTCGTCGGAACCGTGGCCCCCGGCGTGCTCTCCGAGGGCGCGAAAAACCAGATCCTGCGCAGCCTCGCGGTACGCAGGGCGGGCGCCATAAGAAATTCGGATGCCACGGCGATTGTTCTCGGCGGAGACCTCGCCGCCGCCGTCGAACAGGCCAGAGCGCTCGGGCTCGAGGTCTCGGTGGCGGGCGAGGTGTCCGCGGTCGAATCGCTACACCCGCGCATCTCGGTGGCGCTGAGCCTGGCCGTGCTTCAGTGCCTCACCAACGTGGCCGCCCACGCGGGCACGACTTCGGCCGAACTCACCGTGGTGGCGACCGACCACGACGTGTGCGTGATGGTGATCGACTCGGGTGTCGGCTTCGTCGAATCCGAGATGGACGCCGACCGCCTCGGCCTGCGCCAGTCGGTGCGCGGCCGGATCGATGCCATCGGCGGCACCGTCCAGATCTGGACCTCTCCCGGAGCCGGAACCGCCGTGTCGATGCTGGTGCCGCGCCAGTGAGAAACGACACGGCCCAAGAACTCGACCCCCTCGGCGGCATCACGGCGCGGCTGTTCGCCATCGGCGCGGTCGTCGTCGCCCTCGTGGTCGCCTTCTCGATGAGCGTGATTACGGCCGAGCAGACCAACAACGTGGCGCTCGAGATCGCCTCGCTCGCCGCCATCACCGCGTCCGGCGTCTTCTACATCCGAGCGGTCAGCCCGTTTCGCGCACCCTTCCCGCGTCGCGCGCACGTCGTCGTCTGCACGCTCGCGCTGCTCGCCGTCGTTCTCGACTCCGCCGCGCAGTGGGGCACGAACACGATCGTGCGCGACGACTGGGGCCCGATCGCGCTCGCGATCCTCACCCTCACCTTCGGCTCCTGGCGACCCGGGTGGGAGATCCTGGCCTGCACGATCGTCGGCGCCCTGATCATCGGAACGCTCGCCTACCTTCAGGCCGCGACCTTCGCCGCCGACGTTCCGGCGATCGTCTTCGCGGTGCTGCCGGCCACCCCGCTGCTGGCGACCGGCTCGGCCGCGAGCGCGTTCTCGCGCAGTCTCGTCGACACGCTGCTCGCGTGGCGTTCCAGCGCGACCCAGGCACAGGCATCCGCCTCCGACGCCGACGGTACGTCGCTGCCCACAAAGGCCAGCCACCTCGTGCACCTCGACGAACACGTGTACCCGTTCCTCGAACGCGTGGCGGGCGAGCCCGAACTCACGGCCGCCGACGGCGAGAGGGCGCGAGTGCTCGCACGCGAGTTGCGCACACTGTTGGTAATCGACGCCGAACGCAGCTGGCTGTCGCGCATCGTTCGCGACGTCGACGACCGCCATCGCTTCGCCGAACGGATGGGCGAGGCGCAACGCGGGTTCATCCGGGCCATGCTCTCCCACATCCGAAACAGCGCCGCCTTCGATCGCGACCGGATGCGCCTCATGTTGCACGGCAACGAGTGGGAGGCGACGTGCACGATCATCGTGCCGTGCCTGCCGGCGCACAACCCCCGCGTGCAGCTTGCGCCCTACATCGCCGTCGGACGTAGTGTCTTCGGAACGGTCGCGTGGAACCTGGCGAACGACAACACCCTGTCGATCACGCTCACCTTCGACCCCAACGCGAACGACGAGGACGAACCATGACCGCCGACGGCCCGGGCACCGAGGTGCCGATCTCTCCAAACGCTCCGGTGTCCGACAAGGTCAGCCGGCGTTGGCCGCTCGTCAGCGGCGTCGTCGCGCTCGTTCTCGTGGTGGCGCTGGGCGGCATCATCGCGCTGCGCCAGAATCTTCCGTTCGAGGGCGACGCGGAGTGGATGGAGGAGATCATCGAGCACCGCAACCCCGTCTGGGAAGTGCCGTCGCTCGTGATGAACTTCCTCGGCGGCGGGTGGTTCGCGTTCGCGCTGCCCGGCGTGATCGTGGTCGTGCTCTGCGTGCGTCGCCGGTTCTGGGGTGCGCTCTTCCTCGGCGTCGCGAGTGTGGCGAGCGCCCTGCTGGTGCAGCTGATCAAGGGGATCGTCGGTCGACCGCGACCGGAAGACATGCTCGTCACGGCCGACTTCGGCTCGTTTCCATCGGGCCACAGCGCGAACGCGGCCACGCTCGTGGTGTGCCTCGGCATCATCGTGAGGCGGGTGTGGCTGTGGGCGGCGGGCGTCGCCTACGTGATCCTGATGATGCTCAGCCGCACCTATCTCGGAGCGCACTGGGTGAGCGACACCGTGGGCGGCATGCTCGTCGGTGTGGCCGTGGCGCTCATCGTCTGGGCGCCACTGGCTCACAAACTCCGCATAGAATCCGAGCGCTGAGGCGGTAGCGTCTTATCATGAGAATTCTTGTCGTGGGCGCCGGGGGTGTGGGAAACGCGATCGCAAAGATCGCCGCCCGACGCTCGTTCTTCGACCTGCTCGTCGTGAGCGACTTCGACCTCGCCAGGGCGCAGAGCGCGGTGGCGTGGATCGCGGCGAGGCACGGAGCCGACGTCGCCGCGAAGTTCGTGGCCGCGCAGATCGACGCCTCCGACCCCGACAATGTCGCCGCCCTCGCCCGAGAACACGCGGTGACCCACGTGATGAACGCGGTCGAACCGAAGTTCGTGCCCACCATCTTCGCGGGCGCGCTCGCCGCCGACGCCGACTATCTCGACATGGCGATGAGCCTGTCGGAGCCGCACCCGATAGAGCCGCACACCGAGACCGGGGTGAAGCTCGGCGACGACCAGTTCGCCCAGTCGCCCGACTGGGAGACCGCCGGCAGGCTGGCGCTCGTGGGCATGGGCGTCGAACCGGGGCTGAGCGACGTCTTCGCCCGGTACGCCGCCGACCACCTGTTCAGCGAGATCGACGAGCTCGGCACCCGCGACGGCGCGAACCTCGTGGTGCGCGACGAGGCGGGCAACGAGATCTTCGCCCCGTCGTTCTCGATCTGGACGACCATCGAGGAGTGCCTCAACCCGCCGGTCATCTGGGAGAAGGAGCGCGGCTGGTTCACCACCGCCCCGTTCAGCGAGCCCGAGGTCTTCGACTTCCCCGACGGCATCGGCCCGGTCGAGTGTGTCAACGTCGAGCACGAGGAAGTGCTGCTGATGCCGCGCTGGATCGACGCGAAACGGGTCACCTTCAAGTACGGGCTCGGCAACGAGTTCATCGGCATCCTGAAGACGCTGCACCAGCTCGGTCTCGACAAGACCGAGCCGCTGACGGTGCGCAGCCCGAACGGACCCGTGCAGGTCGCTCCGCGCGACGTCGTGGCGGCGGGTCTGCCCGACCCGGCCTCGATCGGCCCGCTGATGACCGGCAAGACCTGCGCCGGCGTCTGGGTGACCGGCACCGGCACCGACGGTCAGCAGCGCGAGGTCTACCTGTACCACGTGGCCGACAACGAGTGGACGATGGCCGAGTACGAGAGCCAGTGCGTCGTCTGGCAGACGGCGCTCAACCCGGTGATCGCGCTCGAACTGCTGGCCACCGGCGTCTGGACGGGCCGCGGCGTGCTCGGCCCCGAGGCATTCGACGCCGAACCGTTCCTCGAGCTGATGGCGCGACCGGTCGCCGAGGGCGGCTACGGCCAGGCGTGGGGGTTGCAAGACCGGCTGGTGGCGCAGTGAGCGAGCCGAGGGCCAACGAGCTGCTCGCGATCGCGCTCGAGGTGCTCGAAGACGAGGGTCTCGAGAACCTCGGAGTCGGCACGATCTCGCGCCGCGCCGGCATCAAACCGCCGTCGCTGTACAAACAGTTCGAGAGCAAAGCCGACATCGAGCAGCAGCTCGCGCACCTGGGTTTCCGCCTGTGGGCAGAAACGCTCGCCGCGGCATCCACCGAACTGCCGTCGTCCGCCACCCGGCGCGACCACATTTCGGCACTCACCTACGCCTACCGTGAGCTCGGGCGTGAGCACCCGCAACTGTTCCGGTTGATGAACGAGCGTCCGGTGCACGCCGCCCGGCTGCTCCCCGCCGTCGGCGAGACCACCACGATCGACTACGGCGCACTCTTCCCCTCGCTCACCGCTGGAATGAGCTTCTGGGCGTGGGGACACGGTATCTTGGCGCTCGAGATAGCGGGGCGCCTTCCGCCCGAGATCGATCTCGACGTGATGTGGGAGACGATGATCGACGCAGTGAGCACCGTCTCGTGAAGATTTTCGCCGTCGAGCTGTACCGCGTGGCGATGCCGCTCGTGCGCCCGTTCGAGACGTCGTTCGGCCGGCAGACCGCTCGCGACGTGCTTCTCGTGCGGGTGCGCACCGACGTCGGCGACGGCTGGGGCGAGTGCGTCGCGATGGCCGACCCCGTCTACTCGAGCGAATACGTCGACGGCTGCGAGGCGGTCATCCGCGGCTATCTCGCGCCCGCGCTGCTGGCGGCCGACGAGGTCGTCGCCGAGAGCGTGGCCGACGTCCTCGGCTTCGTCATCGGCCACCGCATGGCCAAGGCCGCGGTCGAGACGGCCGTGCTCGACGCGCAGACGCGCGCCGAGGGTGTCAGCTTCGGCGAGTACTTCGGTGCCGACCGTGACGCGGTCGACTGCGGGGTCTCCGTCGGTATCTCGACGAGCATCGACGCGCTGCTCGACGAGGTCGACGGCTACCTGGCCGAGGGCTACCGGCGCATCAAACTCAAGATCAAGCCCGGCTGGGACCTCGAACCCGTGCGCGCCGTGCGCGAGCTCGTCGGCGAGACCGCGCTGCAGGTCGACGCGAACACCGCCTACACGCGTGCCGACATCGAGCATCTCGGCCGGCTCGACGAGTTCGACCTGCTGCTCATCGAGCAGCCGTTCGTCGAGGAGGACATCCTCACCCACATCGCTCTGGCCAGGGCCATCACGACGCCGGTGTGTCTCGACGAGTCGATCGTGAACGCCGAGGTCGCCGTCGACGCCATCGAGCGCGGCGCGACGAGCATCGTCAACATCAAGGCGGGCCGCGTCGGCGGTTACCTCGAGGCGGTGCGCGTGCACGACGTGTGCGCCGAGCTGGGCGTGCCGGTCTGGTGCGGCGGAATGCTCGAGACGGGGGTGGGACGAGCGGCCAACGTCGCGCTCGCCGCCATGGCGGGCTTCACCCTGCCGGGCGACACCTCGGGCTCCAGCCGCTACTTCGCCGAAGACCTCACCGAGCCGTTTGTGCTCGTCGACGGTCGGCTGGCCGTGCCGAGCGGTCCGGGCAGCGGCGTGACGGTGCGCGAAGACCTGCTCGCCGAGTGGGCGCTGCGCGCGCCGATCACTCTGCGCTGACGCGCTCCTGGTCGAACGGGGCGACTAGGTGACGCCGATCGCCGCGAGACCCAGGTAGAGCACGCTGCCGCCGACGAGCACGCTGAGGCTGAACACCGCCGCGGCCAATACCGGGCGCCGCTCGAACCAGTAGAGCAGCCCGGGGTACTGTTCGAGCAGCTCGCGGGGCGACACCGATTCGCTCAGCTCGGTGATCGGTGCATCCAGAATCTCGCAGACGGTACGCATGTTGTCGAGCGACCAGAACTGACCGCGCAGGCGGATGACCTGCTCGCCGTTGTGGTCGCAGACGAACAGCTGGGCGACCGTGTCGGCGCTGCCGCCCTGATAGGTGTGCACGAGCACGATCGACCCGATCTCGGCGGTCGTCATGGTGATGCGTCCGCCGAGAAAGCCCTGCTCGACGATCCCGCGCCGGTCGACCCAGATGCCGACCCGGGCGTACGAGACGCAGGCGATAGCGAAGACGATGCTCGCGACCGCCTGGGTGATGAGCACGATCAGCCAGGGCCCGTCGGGCACGGTGAGAAAGTAGAGTGCGGCGAAAACCGGGGTGAGAAAGGCGAGCGTCGCGATGAATCCCTGCCTGAACAGGTACGAGTGCGGTCGCAGCTTGCGGTAGCCCGCGGGGCCACGGCCGAAACGGCTCGCCGCAGTCACGCGACCCTCCCTGGGTGCCGCTGTTTGCCGTCGCCCACTGTCATGCCGTATTCGTCTCTCCCCCATGGGCGGCCGGTGCGGCTGTCCCAAGACCTTTTCACTCTAGCCTCGCTCTCCGCTGGTTAACCGGAGTCGTACTCAGTATCGCTAGGATCAGTTTGTCCCCCCGATCGAGGGGCGCACAACGACCACAGAAAGACGACAGATGACCAGCCTGCGCATTCCCGCCCGCATTGCCCTGACAGTGACCGTCTCAGCGTTGGCCGTGGCGGCTCTCGCTGGATGCTCGGTGTTGGAAGGGATCTTCCCGGCCCAGGCCGAGCGCGACGCCGAGACGCAGGAGATCGCCGAAGCCGGGCAGCAGGACGTCTTCGACGTGAACCTGGGCGACTGCTTCAACGACGACGACGGGTCGAGCGACGAGATCTCCGACATCCCGGCCGTGCCCTGCGCCGAGCCGCACGACAACGAGATTTACTACCTCTACGACATGACCGACGCCGAGTACCCGGTGGACACCCCCGACCTCGCCGACGCCGGATGCTACGACCAGTTCGCCACCTTCGTCGGACTCGACTACGAATCATCCACTCTCGACTACTTCCCGATCTTCCCGACCGCCGACACCTGGTCGACGGGAGACCGCGAGGTCATCTGCTCGATCTTCGACACCGTGCAGACCACCGGCTCGCTCGCCGGCGTAGCGCGCTAGCCGTGACCCGCGTCTACGGGAGCGGTCTCGCCGGCCGCATTGCGGCGCTTGTCGTCGGTGTCATCGCGGTGCCGCTCGTCGCCATCGCATTCCCCCTCGTAGTGCTCGAGAACATCCTCGACATCCGCGATTCGAAGATCCTGATCGCGGTCTGCGTGGGGATTCTGATAGTCGGCGGGCTATGGGTGCTCGTTCACGTGTTCGTGACGGGTCCGATTCGGTTCGAGACGGATGCCCAGAGCGTACGACTGCGGAAGGGATTGCGGGTGACCAACGAATGGCAGCGAGCGGCCACGGTGTTCGGTTCGCTCGTCACGCGCCAGACCACCAACGGCATCCCGAGCGGCTCGCTGCGCAAGGTCTTCGCCACCACCGCGAACGAGCGCGTCGAGGTGCCGGCACGCTGGTTCAGCGCAAAGGCGTTCAACGACCTGATGGCCGACCTCGCACCGGTGAGCGCGCTCGCCGAACCTGTCGCCGAGGTTTCCGCCGAGCGTTCCCGCACCTTCGCGCTCGACCCACGCGCCACTCGGCTGCGCGGGCCCGTGCGAGTCGTGGTCACCGTTCTGCTGGTGCTCTTCTTCGCGTCGCTCGCGGCTTTCGCCGCCTTCATCGTCTCCGATCCGACCTCCGACCCCGAGGCGCTCTACTTCATCCTCGCCGTCGCGCTGTTCGTGCTCATCGTGGTTGTCATCGTGGGGATCTCCGGCAGCCGCCGTGCGAAGCGCATCCCGAAGTCGATCACGGTGACGACGTCGACGCTGCAGGTCGACGACAAGGTGCTTTACTACGGGCAGCTCGCGTCGATCGAGCTGACACCGCCGAGCTACAGCGGCAACCAGCGCGCGCTCACCCTGGTCGAGAAGATCGGCACGCGCACCGGCTACCAGCTCGGCTCGGGAAATCCGTCGGGCACGTCGGTCTTTCCCGAGTACGCCGCGTTCGTCGACATGGTCGGCAGGGTCGCCCCGGCGGGTGTCGTGCGGTTCGACCTGCGCTGAGGCTCGCGGGGCTACCGGCCGATGAGCCCCGCGTAGTTCGCCAGCGAACGCTGGTAGCGGGGCAGGTGGGGAGCGAGCGCGGTGAGTGCGAGCGAGAGCGCCTCGTCGTGCTCGCCGACGTCGTGCAGTGCCAGGGCGAGGAAGGCGCGGACCGCGTCATCCAGCTCGTCCGGTCCCCGATCGATTTCGTGACGCAGCAGGGTGACGCTCTCCGCGGACTGGCCCAGGTTGCGCAGTGAGCTCGCCAGCTGGATGACGGCTCGACGCCGACGGATGCCGGAGAGGCCGAGCGCGAGTGCTTCGCGATAGAGCGGCACGGCGCGGTCGGGGTGCCCGGTGGAGTCCTGGGCGGCCCCGCGCTCGAAACAGGCGACCGCGCTGTTCGGCGGCAGCTGCGCGAGCAGCGTCTCCAGTTCGGCCACGAATTCGGCGCTCGTATGGTCGTCGAGTTCGCGCCAGAGAGCCGCGAGTCGGTCTTCCCAGTCGTCGTCACGAGGTCTCATGCAGTCCACGCTAGACCTCCGGGTTTGTCGGGCATACGCGACCAGGGAGATAAACGCGCGTAAAGTCTGCCTATGGATCCCGTCGAGCGCCCGAGAAACGCGCGCGGAAACGGCACCAGGCTGCGTCACGAGATCGTGGCCGCCGCGGTCGCACTGATGGACGCGACTCCGGACCCGGCCGAACTGACGCTGCGAAGCGTGGCGCGCCAGGTGGGCGTTACCGCTCCGGCGATCTACGCGCATTTTCCCGACGTCTCCGCGATCTACGACGAGGTCGTGAATACCAGCTACGGCAATCTCGCATCTCGATTCGTGACCGCGACCGGGAAGGCGTCGACGCCATCAGAAGTGCTCTACCGCGGGTGCGCCGCCTATCTGAGTTTCGGCAGGAAGCATCCGGCCCGCTACGCGCTTATGTCGCGGCGTCCTGCCACCAAGGGAGTGCGCGCGCAGGCCTTCCCCCTGCTGGTAGCCGCGTTGCAGCGTGCCATCGACGAGGGCAGCTCGACCAGCACCGACGCGGCCCGCGACGCCGCCACACTCTGGGCCGGCGTGCACGGACTGTCGACCATCGTCGGCCGTGACCAGCCGACGCCGTGGGGCACCGAGTTCACGATCGACGACATTCTGCACAATCTGGTGCGCACCGTGGCGGGGCTGCGCGACTAGGCCGCCGCTGCCGGCGCACAAGCCGCCGGCCGCACGCCGCGCCCCGATGAGCGCTTCGTGCGGCCGGCGGTCTGCGCCGATTATCAGCTCGCGGAGCCCTCCGGCTTACGCCGACGGCGACGGGCGATCAGCAGAGCGCCGCCTCCGAGAACGAACAGCAGCGGCATCGCGGAGAGCGGACCGGTGAGGTCTGCTCCGGTGGCCGCGAGGCCGCCCGCCCGGATCGGCTGTGTCGAACCGCCCGTGCCGTTGGAGGTGTCGGCCGGCACAACCACTGCTGCCGGGATCACCTCGATCAGGACACTGTCTGTGACGGCGCCGATGCTGGCCGTGATGATGTGCGGGCTGGCGTGCGGGAACGTCACACTGTTTCCCTTAATTACGTCGGTGGCGACCGAGCTCGTCAGCGTGACGAGTTCGGTGACGTCGCCGAGCGGCTCGCCCTGCGCGTCGAATCCGTCGACCTGCACGGTGATCGAGCCACCCTGGTCGACTGTCGACGCACTCAGTGTGAGGTCGAGCGACACCACCGCGTCGGCGACAGTCGACCACTTCGCGTACACCGTGGTGTCGGCGGTCACCGGCGCTGCGAAGTCGAACGGCACGGTGTGTGCGGCGTCGGCGAACCAGCCCTGGAAGACCCAGCCCTCTTCGCTCGGCTCGGCGGGTTCGGTGGCAACGCCGTTGAAGGCGACCTGCTGGGTCGCGACCGCGGTGCCGTGGCCGGCGAGATCGAACGACACGTCCGACGGGTCGGGCACGCCGAGTCCGCCGGAGGCCGCGGCCGCCGTGGTTCCACCGACCACCGGCAGCACGATGCGGCTGACGGCCGTATCGAGATTGACCGTCGCGCTCGGCGTTCCGGCGACGAACCCGGAGAGGTTCGTCGTGACCACGACACCGATGCGGTGACCGGCGGGGAAGACGTAGTCGTAGGGCTCGAGCGGCCAGCCGAACGCGTAGTCCTGCCCTGCGACGACCGGGGTGGCCTGGCCGTCGATGAGCGATGTGCGGTTCGACGAGTCCAGCACGCCGCGGGTCACCCGCCACTGCGTGGCGGCGGCGGAGCGACGCGTCACCTCGAGGTAGCACCCGTCGTCGTTCGCGCTCGCGGAGCCCCAGCAGCTCGAGACGGCCGTGTTGATGACGCCCTCACTGGTGCGGGGGATCACCGTCGCCGGTCCGTAGTCGACGAGCACGGCAGCGAGGTTCGACTGCGTGGTGCTCAGCGCGGCCGTGAGTTCGACGCGTGCGGTTCCCGAAATGTGCAGCTCGCTGGTGAGCGGTTGCGACAGGAAGCTGAGTCGCGTGGCTTGCGAGCCGTCGGGAGTGTTGATGACGGTGGTCTCGCTCGGAGCGTTCGTCGGGCCGGTGAACGACAGCTGGTCGAGTCCGGTGGCGGCGGCGAGCTGCAGCGCGCCCGGCGATCCGGCCTGGGTGGCGGCGAGGCTGATGCCCACGTCTTCGGTGCCCGGCACGGGCCAGTTCGCGTAGTTCTCGTAGACGCCCGGCTGCATAGTCTCGACCGTGGCCATGGGCTCGCTCATGATTCCGTTGGGCACGCCCTGCAGCCAGTAGTCGAACCAATGGTGCAGCGTGCGCACCCACTCCGTGCGATTGAAGTCGAACGGGTCGACGTGGCCCAGTCGCGAGAGCCAGATCTTGCGCGGAACGTTGCGCTCCGAGAGGGCGTTCCAGTAGTCGCCGAGCTGGCTCATGCGCACGTTGTCGTCGTTGAGGCCGTGCACGGCGAGCACTGAGGCGGTCACCTTGTCGACGGTCGTGCGGTAGTCGCGTTCAGCCCAGAAGGCGTTGACGTCTCCCGTTTCATCGCCGTCGATCAGACTCATGTTGGCGCGTGTCGGCGCGCACAGCGCGCGCCGGTCGGGGTTTGTGACCGTGTTCGACAGGCTCGCGGGGTAGTCGGTGTTGTGGCGGATGCCGTTGGTGCGCGAGTAGCCGTACCAGTTCGAGATCGCCGAGATCGGAACGATGGTCGTGAGCCCGACCACTCCGGTCGCGGCGACGCCGTTGGCCAGCGTGCCGTCGTACGACTTGCCGATCATTCCGGACTTGCCGTTGTGCCAGGTCGCCGTCGCGGCGGATCCGTTGGCGTAGTACCCGGGCGCGCGTCCCTGAAGCCAGTCGACGACCACCTTCATGCTCGCGATATCGCCGGGACCGCCCTGCATCGGGCAACCGGTGGAGGCTCCGGTGCCGTCCATCTGGGCGAGGATGACCGCGTAGCCGCGCTCGACGAAGTAGTTGTCGTAGAAGAGCGGCCAGCGGTCGTTGAGCCCGTCGCCGTCGACATCGGCGATGAATTCCGACTCGTTGCCGCGCCCGACGGTCGTGTAATACGGGCTCGCGTCGATGATGGCCGGAACGCGCAGGGCGCCGTTCGACTCGAGCGGACGGATGATCTCGATGGTGGTGACGTCGTCGACGCCGTCGAGGTCTTGGTCGACGCCGGGAACCGGGATGGTCACGCGTTCGCGCACGGCCTGGGCGTAGTCGAAGACGGGAGCGGTCTCGCCGTTCACCACGCTGATCTGGTCGATGCCGGGCGCGGCCATCGCGCCGGAGGGCAGGAGAACGGGGGCTAGTACGGCCGAGACGAGCGCGAGCGCCCCGATCCAAGCTCGATGTGGGCGGCGGTGAACTGGGGAGCGATCATGGTCGTCCCCTCTGCGAGAAGCGAAGGTCATGAGGATTTCATAACAGTGCGTGACATATTACGCATAGGAGATTCAGGAATAGTTCACAGGTTCGTAACACGAGCCCGGGGTACGGAACCATCTGAGATCACGCCGTGGGGCGCGCGAATCGCAGATGCGCGGCAGAATCGGGGTACACGCAATGTCGGCACATTTGCGTTACGCAGGCCCGGTAGCACGGGTACTTTGGCGGAGAATGGGGGATTCGAACTCCCAAACAGTGCTGTGCTTGCACCCAACCGTTTGTTGCTTTGGCGGAGAATGGGGGATTCGAACCCCCGAGGGCTTGCACCCAACCAACTTTCCAAGCTGGCGCCATAGGCCACTAGGCGAATTCTCCTGGCCGGCTGTTCGCGGTGCCGATTTCTCGGGCGATGTGAACAACCTCAAGAATCATACCTGTATATTTAACCCCGGCTCCCCGCGTGGCGCCATCCAGGCCAACTCCCCCAGGACGGAAACGTAGCAAGGGTAACCGGGCTCTGGCGGGTGCGCGGGGGGTCATTTACATTTTCGGCCAAGATCCGCCGGTTTTTTCGTAAAGAGCCGTAAACCGGGTGGCGGATCGGCCGACGTCTCGCTTCGCTCGACATTCGCTTCGCGGTGGCCGGGACGCAGACTCGTCGCCTGGCCTCCCGACAGGATGACGCGGCTCTCCGCACGCGAATCGTCCTGTTGAGCGGTCTCACCGGTCAATCGGTCCTGTCGGGCGGCGCGAGCCGCATCCGTTCGCCCCACCTCGGGACGTTCGACTCTGGGCGGCGTTCAGGTCTCGCGATTAGGGTGTCCTATGTGGCTCGTAGCATCTACATCACCTCCGCCGAGGGACATTCCGGCAAGTCGTCGATAGCACTCGGAGTGCTCGACACCCTCAGTCGCGAGATCGAGAACGTGGGTGTCTTCCGCCCGATCGCACGCTCCACCGCCGAGCGCGACTACGTGCTCGACCTGCTGCTCGCGCACGACGGCGTCGACCTCGAGTACGACGAATGCCTCGGCGTCACCTATGACGAAGTACACGATGATCCGGATGCGGCCCTCAGCCGCATCGTCGAACGGTACAAGGCCGTCGAAGCCAAGTGCGGCGCCGTCGTCATCGTCGGCAGCGACTACACCGACGTGGGAAGCCCCACCGAGCTCAGCTTCAACGCCCGCATCGCGGCCAACCTCGGCGCACCCGTGTTGCTCGTGCTCACGGGCCGATCGGTGGACGAGTCGCGCGGACGCTCCGCCGACGAGATGCGCCAGATCGCCGAACTGACGGTGCCCGAACTCGCCGCGGCCCACGCCAGCATCCTCGCCGTCGTCGCCAACCGCGCCGACGAAGACCACCTCGACGAGATCTCCGCCTCGATCTCGGCCGTCGCCACCGCCTCGGTCGTCGAAGCCGGCCTAGCCGACGCCGACGCGGCGCCGATCCCCGCCTGGGCGATCCCCGAAGACCCGTTCCTCGTCGCGCCCACCGTGCAGGGCATCATGGAGGCCGTCGACGGCACCCTGCTGCAGGGTGACTCCGCGCTGCTGCCACGCGAGGCGATGGGCGTCGTGATCGCCGCCATGTCGATGGAGAACGTGCTGCCGCGCCTCATCGAGGGCGGCATCGTCGTGATCCCGGGCGACCGCAGCGAGATGGTGCTCGCCGCGCTCACCGCACACGCCTCCGACACCTTCCCGTCGCTCGCGGCGGTCGTGCTCAACGGCGGCTTCGAACTCGCGCCTGTGATCAAGCGGCTCATCGCCGGCCTCGACGCGTCGCTGCCGATCATCACCACCGAGCTGGGCACCTACCCGACCGCGCAGCGCATCACCCAGACGCGCGGTCGCCTCGCCGCCGACTCCGACCGCAAGCGCGACATCGCCCTCGCGCTGTTCGAGAAGTACGTCGACTCCCGCGTGCTGTTCGACGCCCTCAGCGTGGGCAATTCGGGCGCCGTCACCCCGCTGATGTTCGAGTACGGCCTGATCGAGCGCGCCCGCGTCGCGAACAAGCACATCGTGCTGCCCGAGGGCAACGACGACCGCATCCTGCGCGCCGCCGGAACGCTGGTCAGCCGCGGCGTCGCACGCATCACGATCCTCGGCGACGCCGGCGAGATCCGAGCGCGCGCGGCCGGCCTCGGGGTAGACATCTCGGCAGCCAGCATCCTGAACCCCCTCGACGAAGACCTGCGCGAACGGTTCGCCGCCGAGTATGCGCGACTGCGCGCCCACAAGGGCATGACCGTCGAGACCGCACGCGACATCGTCACCGACGTGTCGTACTTCGGCACGATGATGGTGCACCTGGGTCTCGCCGACGGCATGGTCTCGGGCGCCGCCCACACCACGGCGCACACCATCAAGCCGGGCTTCGAGATCATCAAGACCATGAAGGGCGTCTCGGTCGTCTCGAGCGTCTTCTTTATGGCGCTCAGCGACCGCGTGCTGGTCTACGGCGACTGCGCGGTCGTGCCCGACCCCACCTCGGAGCAGCTTGCCGACATCGCGATCTCCAGCGCCGGAACCGCCGACCAGTTCGGCATCGACCCGCGCGTTGCGATGCTGTCGTACTCGACCGGGTCGTCGGGTGCCGGAGCCGATGTCGAGAAGGTGCGCGCCGCCACGGCCCTCGTGCACGAGCGTCGCCCCGACCTCTTCGTCGACGGCCCGATTCAATACGATGCAGCAGCGGATGCCGCGGTCGGCAAGTCGAAGATGCCCGGTTCTCAGGTGGCCGGGCGGGCGACGGTGTTCATCTTCCCCGACCTGAACACGGGCAACAACACCTACAAGGCCGTGCAGCGCAGCGCGGGAGCAGTCGCCGTCGGACCGGTGCTGCAGGGGCTCAACAAGCCGATCAACGACCTATCCCGAGGAGCACTCGTGCGCGACATCGTGAACACCGTGGCCATCACGGCCATCCAGGCTGCGGGGGCGGACGCGTGAGCCTCGCCCTCATCATCAACAGCGGCTCGTCGTCGCTCAAGTACCAGCTGATCGAGTCGGACGGCGAAGAGACCCTCGCTTCCGGCCAGATCGACCGCATCGGCGAGGCCGAGAGCGGCGTCGTGCACACGTCGGGCGGCGAAAAGCACGAGACCCGTCGGTCGATCGCCGACCACACGGCCGCGCTGCGCGTGCTCACCGAGGCGTTCGCCGAGTACGGCCCCGACCTCGCGTTCTCGCCTCCGGCCGTGATCGGCCACCGCGTGGTGCACGGCGGATCGCTGTTCACCGGCCCGACGCTCGTCACCGACAAGGTGATCGCCGACATCGACGAGCTCTCCGCGCTCGCTCCGCTGCACAACCCGGCGAACCTCGCGGGCATCCGTGCGGCCGCCGCGATCTTCGTGGGAGTGCCCCAGGTCGCGGTGTTCGACACGGCGTTCCACCAGACGCTGCCGCCCGAGGCCTACACGTACGCGATCGACCGCGACCTCGCGGAGAAGCACAAGATCCGCCGCTACGGCTTCCACGGCACCAGCCACAAGTTCGTGTCGGAGGAGGCCGCTCGCTTCCTCGACCGACCGCTCGAGTCGCTCAAGACCATCGTGCTGCACCTCGGCAACGGTGCATCCGTCGCCGCGATCGACGGCGGACGCTCGGTCGAGACCTCGATGGGCCTCACCCCGCTCGAGGGCCTCGTGATGGGAACCCGCTCGGGCGACCTCGACCCCGCGATCATCTTCCACCTGCACCGCGAGGCCGGACTCGGATTCGACGAGCTCGACTC
>Ga0247730_1001159_pt1 | contig 15283 bp, 19 predicted proteins | sample UWRJL073202C2_FD_180959 | JGI IMG/M metagenome (GOLD analysis project Ga0247730, IMG submission 180959) | Plant litter microbial communities from Arlington Agricultural Research Station in Wisconsin, United States - UWRJ-L073-202C-2 | ecosystem: Environmental > Terrestrial > Plant litter >... | reverse complement strand
TGCCGACAATGCGGTCATCGACAACAGCGCATTCAATGGTGGTGGTGGATCACCAACCAATGCCGGGGCTCCAAAGCGATCCAAGTCTCTCATGCATCGTATACGCCGCATGCGTGATTCACCCAATGTGCCTGTAGGAGGAGACTATTCCGATCCTGGAACTCCGCCTGCAGAGAGAGAGGTTCGACCAACTCATCGCACACAGCAGTCCTACAATATTCCCAACACCAGGAAGCCGACAAGAGATCCGGTATCAGAGCCATATGTGGTGATTGATGCAACTATGAACAAGGATCTACCCGCGACTCCCATGCCCAGTGCTGGAGATCAAGACTACTTTGCCCGCAGCTACAGTTCAGGTCCAAACGCCTCTCCAGGACTTGGCAGGAAGCCTAGTCTTATGCAGAAGATGGGCCGCGTTGTTAGAGGAGGTCGCGCTTAATTTCCCTACCTATGAACCTTCATTTCCTTTGTATACTGTATCCTTTCACCCTTCTCTCCCAGTCGACGTACTCAAAGCCCATGTACACCTGCTCCGGTTACTTGAGACTCTCACGTTCTACTTTATATGGTTTCTTTTGTATTGCTTCTTGTTCAGGTTTTGTTATCTATGCAATGTATCCTTGATTTTCGCGACGGTTTCACTGCCGGAATTGAAGTGCATGAAAAGGTTACAATCGACATGGGCATATGACATGTACAGTAAAGAACAACAGAGATATGCAAAGGGTGCTCTACTTCTTCTTTGCGGCCTCTTCTTCCTCCTTCTGTAAATTAGTGTGCAGATTGAGCATTGAGATTGTAAGGAAATTGGAGAACAATAACGAACCTTTGCGAGCCGTGCCTTGCGAGCACCTTCGTGTCGGGCGTTGGCACGCTCGGTACGAAGAGTCTTGAATGCCTCGAATTCGCGTTCTTCGGCGGTGATTTTGCGTGGGGATTCGGCGACGTAACCGCTGGGGATGGGCAAGGTAAGACGTGTGGTCTCGAGCTTGAGATCCTCGGGCTGTGAAAGCAGAAAAATAGATGAGCGATCGAATACATGTTAGATCGCAAAAACACTGACTGATGAGTCGCCCTTCTTGGGCTTGCCAGCTTTCCTGGGGAAGACAATCAGCTTCTCCTTGTAGGCTTTCAATCTCTCGACATTGATCGTCTTTCCCTCCTCGCTCAAGTTTGTCCTTCTGTGGTCGACTACGATACCGACGGTTCTGGCCTCCTTGCGTCCAATTCCAGCTTCCTTCAACTCCTGCAAAGTGAAGCCACGACCCTCACGCAGCTTCCGGTTGTATCGAACAGTTTGTGCGCGGACAGCAGGACGCAGCAAGTTTAGGGGACGGACACCAAGAACTGCAGCCTTGGTTTTGCGGGCTTGACGGCGGCGAAGCTTGCGTCCTGGCTGGTCGAACCAGGTCTTGACCCGTCGCTGCCAGTCTTTTCGGAAATGATTACCGTGGAGAACTACAGGAGGAGGATCGTGTTAGATGTGAGCCATCACTCTCAGAATTTCGTTGCTAACCGTTGTTGTGAGCAAAACCCATTGTTTGTGTCTACCAGCAGAGTATCAGCTATAGATCGTCACGACAGTAGCAGAAGTCTGTGCTCACCTTGACGAGGGCGCAGACCGGCTAATTACCCTTGCTCACGATGCCCAGCAGTGATGTGACTGCAAGATGAAGTGACTTAACTATACAGCTGTGACCAGCCACCATTCGTGACAGCCTCGCAAGTTGATCCGCGTGATTTTGTGTTGGATTCTCCGTCCATCATTTGCATGCATCGCGTTCAAATCGTGGATGCATCCAGGCTAAAGCAAAACCCACGGTTGAACCGCATCCGCTTAGCCACACTTGTAGCCGAACTTCGCTCTTTTCATGGTTCATGGACTATGCGGTGGCTTATGTACGAACATGAACTGTGGTTGTGCAGCTGTGAATACGTCCAGGCATATTAGCTCCCCGCCACTTCCCCTTGTGTGTCGATTGTTGCGTGCATCCAACACCTGAGCATTGGCGGCGCTTTCGGATCTTTGAGATGCAATCTACAATCGGCTGCCTTCTTACATAGTGTCTTTGTGGCGGTTCTGATCAAATTGTTGAGACTATCACTCGCGGCGCATACGTGAGGCAGCAGGTATAAAGCAACCCTGCGGTGGCTATATTCCCCATACATCTCTGATACAATGCCCCACCCTCACTGTGCACACGTTGGATCCTTGCTGCGCCCAGCGCCGTTGCTTAAGAGCCTGAACTCCCCAGACACAGGGGATGCGGCAGCTTTGCGGAAGACTGAGGACGCTGCCATTCAACAGGCTATCAAGTTGCAGCGCGATATAGGTCTTCGGACCATCACAGATGGAGAACTTCGCAGGTACGCTCAGTGTTTTCACCCCTTGCGTTATAACCTGATGAAGACCTCAACCATATTGTAGAAAGACATTCTTTGATGGAGTGTTTGAGAATCTCGATGGGATGGTTTATGTCCCCGCACGTAAGATGGATCAGTGGTAATCAGGTTGTTTCAGGGCGCTCATTATCTACCTCGCAGGTCCGATGAGTGAATGGATGGTGCGCTAGCCTTGTCTTGCCATTTCTTATGACGACTGAATCCCCTCATACAGACATACATTCCACATATCAAAGGTCTAGTGACGATGGGGGTCCCGGCCATGGAAACATACTACTGTGAGGTAAATAAGTTCGTACTTATCAAGAGATCTCTTGCTCATATTAAGGAAACAGGGAAAAATCACCAGAACAAAGCCGTTTTATGTCGAACAATTCAAATATGTCAAGAGCGTAGTCCCAGATGAAGTTAGTATGTTCACACGACAATACAAACATTGACCTGATTGCATTTCCGATTCTCAGGAAATCAAAAACATCAAGGTTAATGTCTGCTCTCCATCTTGGTATCACCAACGCCAGTATGTTATTATTTACATGTTCATACGCGTATATCTCCTGACACAACTATAGCGGCTCGGAATATACATACAATCACGACGTATATAAGACAGATGGTCAGTGAAAAGCTCGAACTCCTGATTCCAAACTAATCCTCGAGCTCTAGATGAGTACTTTGATGATCTAGCCGTTGCCTACCGTGCAGAGTTCAAAGAACTGTACGATCTTGGATGTCGTGAGTCCTTCTTCAGAATTCTGAGACTGTGTCTGTATCTGACTTCATTTCAGGTCACATCCAGATCGACGACCCTACATTTGTCTTCGTAAGTAGCTCAAAATATGACACCTGACGAGGACAGTAGGCTGATTTCGATGAACTAGTTCTGCAGTGCTACCACACCCGCAGACATGGAGGCTGCTGGCATCAACCCCGATAAACTTCTGGCAACTTATGTTCGTGCTATCAATGTCTGTACTGCTGGTAAGTCTACGAACCTTTGGCTGGACTAAATCAGACTGACGGGAGTATTCGAAAGATCGTCCATCCGACCTGCACATCAGTCTACACATGTGTCGTGGAAACTACATGGTAAGCGTTTTCCATTGTTGATCTGGAAAGGTGACTCTAAGCCTTTCTTCGCTGCAGGGTCAGCATTTCATGGAAGGCTCCTACGATTGGATCGCCGAAAAGGTGTTCCCAACGCTTGATGTTGACACACTTTACGTGCGTAAATCTGAAATGATCTTGATAAAGCTATATTTATCCGAGAATGTAGCTTGAGTACGATGACGAGAGATCTGGTGGATTTACACCCCTCAAGCACGTACCTCTGAATAAGTCCATTGTTCTTGGATTAGTCTCAACGAAGAACAATGAGGTAGGTGTCCGATCTGGTCTTCTACTGAGGTTTCATGCCCACTAACGAGTACAAGATTGAGGACGCGGAAGTATTGAAAGGTCGGATCCTCGAAGCGGCAGAAGCGATGACCAAGGGATCCCATAAGAGAACAAAGGAAGAGGCCCTGCAACAGTAAGTAGGATTCCCCGCCTACAAGGCTTGCCTATTCATCTGTTTTAGGTTGGCCATAAGCCCTCAATGCGGATTCGCGTCTGTCTGGCAAGGAAACCCTATCTCGGAAGAGGTGCGTTGAACAAGCCTTAGTAGCACTTGCCCGACTACTTACAGGCGTCCCTTAGGTGCAGCGTAAGAAGTTGGAGCTCGTTGCCGCCGTCGCCAAAGAGATTTGGCAGTAAACTAAAATACGTCTATGAAACAAAGTTGTACATCCTTCCCGTCACGTAATTCCAGGTCACGTCCGAACAGAGATATCATGGCGTCTGAGTTGTGATTTTACGTCTGCTATCTTGACTTCTCCTCGGTGAAATATACCAGCTGCGAGCGCCGCTTCTACACCTGTCTGCTGAAAGACCTCGACGAAATGCTCAGCACTTCCTGCCCCACTACTTGCAACAACAGGTATACGAACCGCTCCTTTAATGAGGGTGAGCAAATCAAGGTCGAAACCACGTCCAGTGCCATCGCGGTCGATACTGTTCACAAGGAGTTCTCCAGCCCCTAAAAACTCAACACCGCGGGCGAGTTGTGTGACTGATAATGGACGCGATTCGCGACCACCAGAGACGGTACACTGATACCACCAGCTCTTCCCCGCATCAGATCCTTTTCCTTCCACGATTTCATCCTTGTACGGCCCGTCGTATGTGCTTTTGTCTACGATAACACGCCGAGGATCAATGGATACTACAACTGCCTGTGCGCCATATCCCCGTGAAATGGACGATATAGCGCTTGAATCATCTCCCTTCCACTTTCCTTCCATCTTTCTGGTCAGATCCAAGCCCGGATTGTTCGCTAAGAGTTTCTCAACTGCGTAAACAGCTTCGCTTCCAATGCTGACTTTGTCTGCACCGGCTCTGAAGTATACACCTGCAACTTCAAGAGCCGTTCGTTTCGTGCCATCTGGATCTACAGAGTCTTTTATGCCTCCCCCAATGGTCAGGGGGACAAAGACGGTCTCTGCTGCAGCTCTGACAACAGCCAGCATCGGCTGGTCTTGGAGAGGGGACTGTCGGAAGGATGCGATGTTCAGGAGACAGAGCTCATCGGCTCCCGCATCGTAGTATTGAGCAGCAAGAGATACAGGTTTGCCCAAGTTGCGCACTGCTCCAGCTGTGCTGACAGCTTCCGACTTTTCTCGGACGTCATATTGATCTCCTTTCGTCACCACCAAATCACCCTGGTCGTTGGCTCGAACATCCATACATGCGATGATACGTCTAGTTAACGCATGAGTTGTTTTCGGGGAAAGCGAAGGAGGTGATGATAGTTGTACGGGGACATCTTTGAGCCCGCCCGAATCTGAGGAGTGCAGCCAGGACTGAAGCACTTCGAGGCCGACGCCACCAGATTTTTCGGGATGATACTGTGTGGCGAACACATTTCCTTTCTTCACTTCAGAGATGAAGATCTCTTGCCCATATTGAGTGGTGGAGTGAACCCATTTCGACGCTTCTGGGTAAGACGAGGGATTATACTTCGCACAATAGGAATGTACGAAGTAGTAGTACTCTGACCGGGAGTGAATGTCGCTGTACAGAGGATCCGCAGCGTTCCATCCTATGTGAGGTACAGCTTTGTCTGCATCTTCAAAGCGTTCTACTGGACAAGGGATGATTCCTAGTCCATCGCATGATGCCTCAGTGGATGTCTGGAAGAGTATTTGCATGCCGATGCATATGCCCAAGTAAGGCTTTCCGGATAGAATGTAGTCGCGCAAAGGCTGCAGAAGCCCTTTGGAGCGTAGATGCGCTATAGCTGTCTCGAATGCACCGACTCCAGGGAAGATTAAACTCTGTAGGAACAGCGGATGTTAGTGGATTTGCTTGTGTGGCGCAGAATGAGCACAGACCGTAGCCTTGTCAAAGTCATCTGGGCTGGATATCCATGTAAACGAATGACCAAGCTTCGTGACAGAATTCGCGAGAGACTGAACGTTTCCAGCGCCATAGTCGAGTAGGTACAAGCCCATGGAAGTCGATGAGAGGAATGCAATGATTTGCCCGAAATGACTCGGGCAGAATGGCGTGCTGTCTACGCTAGTGCATCCAAGTCATTTAGATAAAAATCGCACCTCTGTCTCCCACCACCACCATCGCACGTTCCACATGTCGTCGCCCATTTCAATATCCCCGCCGTCGCATACTGTATCAGCGTCGTCCTCGCCCACGACGACCAGCATACATGATCGCTTTGCTGCTGCGCTTCGGCAGAGGGAAACTCCAAAAGCCCTACACCCCGTTGGAAATGACAGCCTAAAGCTGTTGATTCTCGAGAATATCAGTCAGGATGCCGTCGAGGCATTCCGTTCCCAAGGGTTTCAAGTCGACCATCACAAAAAGGCATGGACGGAAGAAGAGCTCATAGCTAAACTGCCTGAATATCATGGTATTGGCATTCGCAGCAAGACCAAGATCACCGCAAAGGTCATTCAAGCTGCTACCAAGGTGTGCTAGATCAAGTTCCATGGCTTGAATCCGCGCTCAAAGTTGCATAGCTTGTGGTCATTGGGTGTTTCTGCATTGGCACAAATCAAGTCGATCTCGTCGCTGCTGCTCATGCTGGCATCCCCGTATTCAACTCCCCCTTTTCCAATTCACGATCAGTCGCAGAGCTCGTCATGGGCGAGCTCGTCGCATTGTCCAGGCAACTCTTTGAGCGTAGCTATGAGCTTCGTCAGGGAATCTGGAACAAGCAATCGAAGGGATGCTGGGAGCTTCGAGGCAAGACCCTGGGAATTGTTGGTTACGGCCACATAGGCTCGCAACTTTCAGTTCTCGCTGAGGCTTTTGCCATGCGCGTCCTCTTCTACGATGTGGTGAATCTCATGCCGTTAGGCAGTGCACGTCAGGTCGAATCCCTCGATGCTTTACTGGCCGATTCCGATTTCGTCACTCTCCACGTTCCGGAGTTACCTGAGACGATCAACATGATTTCCCACAAGGAGTTCGCAATGATGAAGCAAGGGTCATATCTCATTAACAATGCTCGAGGCAAGGTGGTCGACATTCCTGCTCTCATCGAAGCAGTACAAAGCAACCACCTCGCAGGTGCTGCGCTTGACGTATTTCCCTCAGAACCTGGCTCAAATGGCGCTCCATTTGACGATCAGGTAAACTCCTGGGCCAGTACACTTCGCGCGCTCCCCAACATTATTCTTACCCCCCACATTGGTGGCTCGACAGAAGAGGCTCAAAAGATGATTGGCGATGAAGTAGCCAATTCATTGTCCCGGTATCTTGGACTTGGCTCGACGTTGGGAGCTGTGAATTTCCCAGAGGTGGATCTGCGCGGAATCTCGGCAGATGCAAGAGGCCATATCCGTGTCTGCCACGTTCACAAGAATCAGCCTGGTGTGCTGAAATATGTGAACGAGGCATTTGCAGACTACAACGTAGAGAAGCAATACTCGGACTCGAAGGGCGATATTGCATATCTCATGGCAGACATAGCGGACGTTAGCCCTACTGACGTTGAGGACCTTCGCAAGCTCATTAGTGGTACCCCAGCCAACATCCTCACACGCTTTTTGGCGTAAGAGTCTCTCCACAAAAAGACTGATTACGGACAGTCAATTTGAACTCTTCGATGTATCATGAGCATTTACATATGTTGTACCACTCAACTGGCATTTTTTGCGTTTGTCGTAGTCGATAATTTCATTCAACTGCAACATTTTTAGTCCAATTTATTCCACGTAACAACAACGTTGCAAGTATCACACAACGAACAACAGTGGAGTCTAAGTCTCTTCTTCAGGATCGCCAATACCACTAGCCAAGATAGCAAATTGGGTCTCCATCTCTGGCAGACAAGGTGAATCGTAAATCTTGCACGTCCTAGTGTTTCCACGAGCTTTCCTGAGTTGCAGTCTGTATACCATCAGCAATAAGCTTAGTGCTATATGCGAATAAGAGAACTCACCGGGTTGTTGACGCATGCGCCATGATATTGCCTCCAATAGGTTTCTTCTCGTTGCCAGCATATGGGCCTGCTGCTGCATCTGGACTGGACATTACTTGGTTGGTGACAACCACAGCGATCCCGTACTACAAGCAATGTCAACAAGTTTCTCCCATGATGGGAAATTGACTCACTTCGTCGGCTAGCCTTTGTAGCGTCCGTAGGAACTTGCCGAGATGATTCTGGCGTGAGGAGAGTTCACCACGTCCACTGAAATCTGTTCGATACAGTGCTGTACAGGAGTCGACGATAAGAAGAGAGAATCTAGATTGTTCGAAAGGTAAGCGACTCGTGGTTTACCTTGGTTATGAATGCAACGTTACCTAGATTCTGACATGAGAGCACTGGCGTTGGTGAGAAGGGAATTCTGATGATCGGCATTGTAAGCTCTGGCATAGGCAACATTGTCCAAAACTTCTTCTCCGTTCAGGCCATATCGCTCAGCGACCGCAAGCAGACGGACGGGTCGGAATGTTCCTTCAGTATCGATGTACAGACATTTGCCTTCCCCACCTCCCATGGAGACAGGCAACTGGCAAGTAACAGCGAGAGTATGGCAGAGTTGGGATTTCCCGGTACGGAACTCTCCAAACATTTCGGTTATAGCCCCCGTCTCTATGCCGCCTTTGAATTCATCATTCAGCCTGACAAATCTGCGCATACAGTTAGAGATGATACGCACCTCCCAGGAGTGCATCGAGCTGTTTAGAGCCTGTGGTAATGTGAACGAGCTCCGATCTGCGAGCGTGAACCTCTGTGGCACTTTGGAAGCCCAGAGGGACAATCTTCTGTGCTAAAGGACGGATATATGAGCGACCTCTGGCTCTTTCTAGCAGACACCAACAACACACCTTCCGCGAGAATCTTGTCAGCTTTCTGCTCTGAAATTCCTTTGATTGTGATCAAGAACTTTTTCGGTGTGAATGCGACGGCTTCTACAGTATTCAGGCCAGCGTCTGCGAGTTTCTTGATGTCGTTTGCGTGAATGCCCACTTCCTGCAGTTTACTGACTAGCAGAGGTCCCTGGAACTGGGATTCCTCGCCAACTTCCTCTTCCTGAGATCCTTCTGGTTGCGACATGTCAATAAATTGGTTGGTGAGTGTGAGGTTGTGAGTTCGAGAAGATGACAAATGGTGGATTGAGAAAGAGGACACAACACCTCAGCACAGCCACTAATGGCGCGTAAGGCACGTGGTCGCGTCTCTGATGCGGCAAGTATCGGCATCTCGGGCCGATGATGCTCGTCCAACGACTGGAGGGAGAAGAGCGAATCTTGCTTTGGCGTCGACAGAATATTCTATTTATTTAGTGTTGATAATTATAGGCAGAATCTAGGCCGGCCTGATGTGAGCGGAAAAATGAGTGAGAGGCTGTGAGAGGTCCTGTGGCAACGAATGTTTGTTGGCGATGGAGCTGGAGAAAATCAAGTGTTCTATTCCTGAGAAGCCGAGACGACGGGGTCTCGAGTCCGGGCACAACTCTGAGACTAGCCGTGGTCGACTGCGCCAGACTATTTTCTCGAACGACTTTTTAATCCTTTTTACTCCCCTTTCTGCCAGCAAACAGAGCCCCAAGTCGATCCTTGTCGGGATTGATAGGCTTGGGACGCGCTTAGGTCGCCACGAGGTCTTAGCTTAGGTAAGCAAAGTCGATTGTGCAGGGTGCTCTCATGCTTGGCTCATGCACTTTCCGTCCGCGTCCATCTGCGTCCACCCACGGTAGCCCATCCTTTGAACATATCGTCTACGCCCACATACCCACTCTCCTTTAATTTGGAATGCGGCTAGAGACTTGGTCGCGCGCTGCGGCGGTCCTAGGCATGATAGGGATAACCTCAGCATTTAATTTCAATACTTCAGAGACTCCCTCAGAGTGTGGTGATTACACAGTGGAATGGGAAGGTAAGTCTCATTACGTTGATGTTTTGAATTTATCCCCACCTATACCCTTACCTTCAGGTGGGCAAGAGCCCTTTAGCGTCGTTGTGGTACCGGTAAGCAGGTCAAGAGCTGCTCAGACATTCGCTTTGACCAATACGATTGCGTCCTTAGGCCTTCGGTACCCCACGAAATCATTCAATACCTTCCTCTTCCATTAGCAATGGGAAGGGCTCTTTCACAACGGCCCTTGAATTCCCCGCTGGAGAGAAATTTCTCATCTACATAGAAGATACCACTGGCATCTTGGGTGCAACTGAGATTTTGACTCTCCAACCTTCCCAAGGAGCCAGCTGCAACACGACGGACCCAGGCTCGTACCTTTTCGTTGTCCCTTGTCATTCGTCCTTACTTACTTCTTCGCAGGTGTCCAGTTCGAATTCCAGCTAAACTCAGCTCTAACACAGTGCCAGTAAGCCCCACTTCCCCTTCTCCCATAGACGTCACGCCTAACTTTGATTAGGCCGTATGAATTCAGCGGATACACCCAAACTGGAGCAATCAAACCCATCACGATCTATGTAAGTCTGGCACTCCCGAGGCTGTATCATGACTCCTAATAGCCTCGCAGACCATCGTGCCAGGAGGGGAATCAGCAATCCTTACTCCACCGGCAAATCGGGAGTGCGTAATACACTGTGTGCTTTCCCTTATCCGTGCTCACTTCTATCCAGCTCCTACTCTTGGATAGCGAATGTCTACAACGGAACATCACTCATATTCGTGGTCGTTGATTCTCAAGGGCGTATGGGCGGTGCCAGCGATTTCCGAACCGTTGCCACGAGTAATGACCGGTCTTGTATCTCCGATGATAGCATTGCTACCACGGCTGTGCCACAAACGACAGGAGACTCGACTCCTACTTCTCAGCCTCCAGAGTCAGGAGACGGTGGAAACTCCACACCAAAAGCTGCCATTTTTGCCTCCGTATTCGGAAGTCTAATCTTCCTGGCCGTTGCAGTCACCCTTGGTTTATTCTATCTTCGCAAAAGGCGAAACAAGAAGAATGCAGAAGGATGGGTCACAGGAAGTGGCAAGAGTGGCTTTCGTCGTCAGTCTGGCAGGATGCGAACGGAAATCGACATACCATCAGGATACCACACTTCATATCCATCAGGCGATGGCTCTAATACTGCACACTTCCCAGCCTCATTTGGAAACTATGATCAGCAAGATCCACATGCGCCGAACTCAGCAAGGTCCCAAATTGCCTCTGAATACGATGTCATGGCGCCTCCTATAGACCCTTTCATTACCCCTACACCTACTGGACAACGCCATGAATCCATGTCTTCAGCGCAGCGAAAAGCTGCCAGTGCAGGCTTATCTGCATATAAGCCTTCTCGATATGTGTTACACACAGATATCGACGACGTAGAGCCTGTACCGGATGCATCAGGCGTCGTTGAGCTGCCGCCTCAGTATACCGAGCGACGAGCACCTCCTCCTTTACCAGCCGCTGCTCCAGGGCCTTCTTCACCAACGTGGTCAAATATACCAGATGCACCGCGAGCCTTATAGGCAGTGGTCAGTATTGTTTGAACTTTGTAGTAGTACCAAGTGCGATGAGGACTTCGTTATCGTTTCTGACTTCATCGCGTATATTTCTATTTATCTGCTGCTATTCTGTACCTTAGTACCGTTCTTTCACTTCACCCAGGCAATCAGCCACAAGATTCTTGCTTTCTTTTCTGCAATTCCATGTTCAAGTTGTTCCTCCCAAGTTCATGTTGCTGTGGCGTGAGAGGCACGCGTGATGTAACATTGGCTCCGGTCACGTGAACTGACTCTCATTAGCGGAAGGCCCAGAGCAACGACTAACTCTTCCAATTACAGTCAACGTCTTGTTCATTGCAATCCAAAAGCAATTCAAGCTATCCCAAACAACCACTGCCATGATGGTAAGGTCTTGAAAATACTCTTCTCTGCCAAATCTGAAACTGACCGGTGACACTCTTGCGTGTTCTCTAGGACGAGACTATGGATGTCGATATGGGCGTGCAGCCGCCACAACAAGAAGAAACAGTTTCAACAGAGACAAGCTTGGTGGCATCGGACGCGCAAAGTACGCCAGGTGCGTTCTCGTGTATATTTGCATGTAGATGTGGACCAGCGCTAACAGGTCTGACACAGTTCTGAACGCTGTACCTCAACCAACCCCCACTCCTGCTGCAGGCCCCAGTAGGGATCTTATACAGGTCAAAGTGCATATTAGGCGACCAGAGAAAGACGCCTGGGTCTATCTGGGCAGAGGTCTAGTGTCCCATGAAGTGAACGGTCACTCCTCGCGCGTCGGTGCGTGCGAAATTATGCAGATCTCTGGTTCTTGGAGCCATCAGCTAATGTCTTTCGAACAGTGGTTCGTTCTGCATCTACTGGGAAAATTATGACTTCGTTCAGTGAGGTGTGTTGTGTTGTGATATTGCATCTGTTCGTTCTACCATGTTGAGCTCCCATCCTTTTGGGTTCAGAACACGGATCTACAAGCGGAGAAACGTGGAAACTTCGTGGTTGTTGGCTGCGTTGATGTCACTCGGGTCGTGTCGTGGTCTTTGAATGTGAGTTACACCACTTTGGTGTAGATTGTCCCTTATCTGACAGTATTCCAGGCTCTTAATAACTCTGAAACTCTCCGCTTGCTGGCCAGTATTGAACTTGCATGTTACAAAGTCAAGCAAGCAATGTCAGATCCCCGTATGCACTCTAAGACGCGACGAAAGATTGAGCGTGTGATCAAGGACGACAAGCGAAGGAGACATCGCAGGCGCAAAGATCAGGAAGCTTTGGTTGACGCGTTTTCTCGCCAAAGCATTGGCACCGGCGCTTCCGCTTCCCACGACGTCCCCTCATAGGTCGCTGGACTTTGGGGAACTGTGATCTTACTACCTGACAACATTTACCTTGATATATGTATTGGCAGCACTTATGACGTTCATGTGTATTACATAGACAACTCAAATCTCTCTCATTTTGTATGCGCAGATAACATTGTTCATCGTGACTCTTGCGGTATATAGTTCCCACTGACTAGACATAGGTTTCTCGATGTGAATTGAACGTTCGTGATAGGCGTTCGCTTGGTTGGAAATGTTGAAATGAGATCGTTTCTAAGAAGAGGTGAGAACAGCCTATAACTGAGTGCTGAGTACCACTTACGTCTCAAACGATTCTTCCTCTGTGCCTCCTCGAACAGCGGCATTCTCTTGGGTAGCCAATCCAAGGGGCGTATAGTCTGCAGCACCATTATCTCGAGCTTTACCAGCAGCGCCGCCCGCACTCTTGACATCCCAACATCGTACAGTCCAGTCGGCGCCCCCACTAACGAGAACGGAGGATTCAGCACTGAATGCAAGACTGTAAATCGAAGATGTGTGGCCTGTCATCTTCTTCACCCGCTTGCCCGAGCCAAGATCCCATAAGTTGATAGCAAGGTCTTCGCCTAAAAGTGCAAGCAGTTTCAGTGAGAAGAACAAGAACAGGTAGGAGATATTAACGAACCAGCACTGGCCAAGTATCGACCGTCAGGGCTTATGGCCATTGAAGTCACTGCTCCTCTGTGTCCAATAAATACTCTAACTGACTGGGCACGCTGCACATCCCATAGCCGTGCTGTCCAATCGCTGGAACCCGTCGCAAGGTAGACACCATTAGGATGGAATTCAAGACACTGGATAGATTCGAGTTAATATCGTGGAACAGAGGGCTCTGACACATACGCACATCAACATCACTCAGATGACCAGCATAGAGTCGTAAGCATGGCAGTCTGTCAGTAGACCATAACCTGGCTGTCCTGTCTCTACTGGCAGTGGCAAAGTAAACACCAAGGGGACTCCACTTCACGTCCCAGACGGGATTCTCGTGACCTCGGTAGGCAACGAGATTTGTGAATGTGTCTAGTGACCACAGGCGAGCTGTACCATCCGCGGAAGAAGAAAGGAGATGTCTGGGAGGGGCAGCAGATCCACTGACAGGATCGAAAGCGACAGAATAGACAGGTCCGCTATGTCCAATGAGCTTTCGCACAGTACTTCCTTTCTTTTCTTTAATCTTTCGAATGGAAGAAGCTAGTAGTATATCAGTACAGGGAAGTTAGTGCCAGTCGAAACGGCATAGTAACTCACAATCGCGGATAGTGTTCGACGCGAAGTCACTCCTCATGCCTCGCAACTTCTCTCCTTTCAAGCTCCATATTTTGATATAGCTTTCAGCAAACCCAGCGGCCAATAAGGAAGTGTCAAGAGAGAACGTGGAGCTCGGTGCACTGCTCGAATGAATGAGAGAAATAGGATAATAAAACATGACCTGACACTAACCCCTCTGGAACATCATGCAAAGTGTAAGCACATATGCTCGGAAGAGCTCTCGCTCTAGCAGCATTTGCCAAAGGGGAGTTCATATCCACGTTGTGCAGTGCAGTAGGCTCAAGTCGTATCCGTTTTCTAGCATCTCTTACTGCGCTGACTTCCCGTTCCAAGTCAACTCTTTTGAATGTTGGGGGTAAAGGAGGTAAATCTGATTCCGATGGGGCTATCAAGCCAGGTGCTGAAGGGAGCAGGTCAAGCTGACCCATAGTGCCGTCGATAGTATCTTGCTGTCGTATCGTGTGCTGAACTTCCTGCTTCAGCTCATCGGAGAGAGGAACGCGGCCCAGTTTCAGCTGGGTAGTGCTAGGCAGACCATTGGACTTTCCAGCTAGTGATGACAAAAGCCCAGAGGTTTCTTCCCAAGAGTTTGCTGGAATCGCAGTTGGGTTGGATGAGGTAACTGTGTATGCATTAAATCGAGGTTGAATATGCACATTGTTAAGAGATATATTACCATCGAAGCGAAGGTGATTATTGACAACACGCATTACAGCCGCCCGTCCTCGTTTCCCTTGCTCTCCTCTGAATCCGTCTCCGGATCCCAATGCTTCGCCTCCTACACCTTCTGTCAACCATCCAACAAGCAACCCGAACCCAGACCTGCTCATTTTGATAACATATTTCTCCTCTCTGAAGCGTTGTGCAAGCTCGTCATTTTGCACGTGAGCAGGAAGCAGCAGGGTTGAAAGATGATGGAGTGATTCAGAGTGAATATGAAGTAAAGATGGCGAAAATAGGGCGAAGAACCTCAGAGCTACAAACGCATGTTAGTGGGTTTCGATCAAGAAAGAATGTTCAGTTACCTGCGTCCTTGTACCCTTGCTCGACGAGATCAAGGTAAAAATGGCTGAATATGGGGAAAAGGATGGGTCGGAACTCAGGCTACAACAATGTCAGATATATGCACACAGGAGAGAAAAGTGATAATGTAGCGCACTCGGTACATATCCAATGAGCCTTCCACCCAGGCTTCTAGTTCTCTAAATCCATCTTGCTTTCCTGTTGGGTCCATAGAGAGCAAATCCTTCGA
>Ga0247730_1001158_pt1 | contig 15283 bp, 18 predicted proteins | sample UWRJL073202C2_FD_180959 | JGI IMG/M metagenome (GOLD analysis project Ga0247730, IMG submission 180959) | Plant litter microbial communities from Arlington Agricultural Research Station in Wisconsin, United States - UWRJ-L073-202C-2 | ecosystem: Environmental > Terrestrial > Plant litter >... | reverse complement strand
AGCGTCATCATCGACTGCATGGGCTTTCTGCCCAAAGGTTTCAAAATCGCGCAGCCTCAATGCCACCGTACCGAGCCTGCGTGTAGATCGTGTAAGGCAACAGCACAGTGTCAGCAATACCCGAAGCCGCCATGTCCAGAACAACGAGACCTGCACTCGGATAACCGTTTTTTGAGCTTTTCAGCGTCCGGGGTTCCGCGTGCAACGCGCAAAAGTCGATGGATACACCGCTGTAGATACGGGGCACGCCGTCGCAATGAGATTTCCAGCGGGTGAGCTGGTTGGCGGCGACTGTGTCGTTGCGAAAGACCGTGTTGACGGTGCCGCAGCCGGTGATGAGCAGTGAGAGGAGTACGGGAAAAAGGGGTTTCATTGGGGCGTCCTTGCTTGGGTTGGGATAGGGCATTGTAAAGGGACGGATTAATTTAGTCCGTCCGCTCACCAATCCGGCGATTTCTTTTGTTGCTAGGGGCAGCAGATACGACGGCTTACGCTCACTAATGCAGAACAAGCAGTTTCCTGAAACTACTTAATGCCCTGGAAGGCTCGCTTGCTGCTGCGACATCTGATCCACCTTCCCGCGCGCTGCCTTGATCAAATGAAAAACCGAAAATGCATGGTCGCGCTGGCTGCCCTGTAACGCATCTGCACTTTCATAAGCGGTCGCTGACGCGCAGCGAAGCAGTTCGTCGACTTCATTAAGCAACTGCTCGAAGGGTATGGCCTGTGGATAGGTTGTCATGGTTTCGCTCCTAGAGTTATGAAGCTGCCAGCCGCCTTCCTACGGGCTATGGGTGGCAACTGTGCGCGGGGTAGGAATACCGGAACTCTAGGCACCCGGCCACGCCGAAGCGTGCCCGCGCACAGCTACCATGACTTACTGCGAAACGATTGAACGCTTGCAATGGAAACGGTTGGCACATGCGCACCTAGATAATTCCGGGTTCCTACGCCCAGGCCGCTGATTTGGCAGCGGCGAGCGCAAGGGTAGCGAGGTGGGGATTGGCTCGCAAGCGCGGAAATATTCTTGGGGTGCTTTCGCGGGAAGCGCGTTCCTACTGGTAGTGTTCGCTAAATCCCAGACAACAAAAAAAGCCCGCGATAAACGCGGGCTTTTTGGAGGATTTGGTGGGCCGGGGTAATTTGAATCCGCTCAGCAAAGTATTGATTTATGGCGTTAATCTCGATTTTTATTTTTGGCTGGAATACCAGTTGGAATACTGCACTCCACGTGATCAGCCGTTTGCAGTCGATTTTGCCGTAAACCTTCGTACGGTTGAAGGCTAGGCGTTACGTTATTTACCGCTGTATTCGGCAAGGCGGCTTCTAAAATACTGCGCAGTTTCCTGATCAGTGCAATGCAGATAGCAGCCTTTCATGCCGCGGGTCATCAATGTTCGGTAGGTGTTCTTGATTATCAGGTCCGTCTCATGGCGAGCCAGATCCGGCTGTTCCTTCATCAGTTTCTTCCAGCCCCGAATCGATTTGTCGTGCTTGTCTCGCTCTAAAGGCACTGTCAGCACATGGTCGTTACGCACGATCAAATCCGGGCCAATGATTACGCCAATATAATCTACCTCCAGGCCTTGGCAGGTATGGATGCAGCCGACCTGCTCGATGGAGTTTTCGGCGATGATCCACAAGCTACCGTCCTGGTCGAGGTTCCATTGGCGGGCGTAGCTATCACCAATAACGATGTCGGGGGCCTTGGAATCTTTTTTACTCAGCCAGGGCCAGCAGTAACCCGCGACAACTCGCGCCTTGTTATCGTGATTCTTCTGTTCGATAGCAGCGTGCATCGCTTGCGGAGTATCAAAGATCTTGAACTCGTACTCACTGGTATCGAGTAAGGAGTTGGCTGTAGCGCGAATATCTAGCACGTCGTCTAGCCACGCGAGGTAACCATCGGAACCGCTGCAGCGAAATTGAGAGGACAGCGTGTATTCCTCCACGGTTGCACCCTTTGCTTCGGCAAATGCTCGAATAGCTTTTTTACTGCCAATATCGTTCAAGGTGACGCGCTGGTCTTCGTCGATGAAAAAAATCGCGCATTTAGCTGACTCGATCAATTCCTTGATCTGGTTTTCGCCCAGATTTCCATAGAGACCGCTTTTTTCGTTGAGCCTGTGGGCTTCGTCCACAACCAATGTGTCGAAGGTATTGCGCTCGGTATCGATAAACGCCCCGGACCCAGAGAAGAAATTGGAAAAATGGCTACGTTTGACGGTGCCGACCAATTTGCTTTCGTACACCTTTCGGGGCGCAGCATTTTTCGAGACGTATTTGCTCAACAACCCTAATCCGGTGAGCTTCACCAGCAGGTTTATCGCCAAGACCGATTTTCCGGTACCTGGGCCACCTTCGATGATCAGCACTTTTGGCGTTTCCTCAGACGCGGCACTTGCTGCGGCAAGTGCCGATTCAAACGTCGTTTTTTGATCGTCGATCAATACGAACTCGGGCTTACCTTTCATCAACCCCTTAAGCGCCTCCGCCAGGGCTTTGGAAGGGCGAATTTTTCCGTTGGAGAGCTCGTACAGCACTTCCTTGTTGTCGCCATGAACGATGTATTTTTTAAGAAAACTTCGTAGCTTCGTAAGCTCATCCGGGCCTTTGAGAAACAGCGGTGCTTTGCTGGTGTAGGCGTCGTAGTGTGCTGAGTTGATCACGCCGTCGCTGACGTAGTTGTGGAGGTAGGCACAGGGACGTATTTCGATGCTTTTGTCGTAGACGGCTTCATTGAAACCTTCCAGCAGTGCCGCATAGGACCAGACCTGATAGGAGGGGTGAATGGTTTCTACGAGACCTCCCCCCAGTGCGGTTTTTACGATCGCGTCCTTGGTGGTCGCGGTCGCTTTGCTCCACTGCTTGAGCTCGATCAGCACCGCGTTTTTGATCTGATTTTCACCTCGGCCGGTGAGCAAAAAATCGATTCGTTTCGACGATTGTGGAATATGCAGCTCAATGGCCAACCCCGCATTGTTGGGCAGGCCTTCGTCCCGAAGAACCTTCGCCATATAGCTCAATGAGCCCTGCCATGACCTTATTTCTGAAGCCCCCACCTTCTTGCCGGTGGCTTCCTTGAAATGCTTGAGGATCACTTCCTCAATGTCATCGTTATCGCTGTCTTTGAGAAATTGCTGTTTGGTCGCAGCGTAAACGATCACGAGTAGTCCTTAGAGCTTAGGGCGTCAGAGTTGGTCAGTCGTATTTTTTGCTAGGGTATTTAGCTTTATCGGCCGAGTCTTAACGATCCATAGGCGCCAAGCTTGATTTGACCGTGGGATTACGGTCGACGATCAGCGCATCTGTTCGCGGTAGCCTTCGTCAGGGCCAATAAGCTGTGGTCGCCAGGCGAATATTTTGAGCTGGAACGATGTTTTTGCCGCTTCATTGGCCACTATCCATCGTAGGACAGACGCGCCTGTAATACTTCGATCTGCAGCCTACGACAGCTCCGGCCTGTGGTGGAAATCAGTTGATGATGGCATGCTTAGCTTGGCACCGTCCTGTTCGCAATTTTTCAGCTTCCTGGATTGTACAGATTGACTTTTATGCCCGATTGGCATGTGCTAAGGAGCTGGCTTTAAAATTCACCGTCACAAAAGGATTCGAACTCTTCGGTCGACAATTGCTGTCCCGAGAGCCTATATAATTCAAGGAGTTTGCATGAGCAGTACAGCTCAAAATAACAGTTCTATCTCCAGTAGTGGTACGAGTCAAAATGAGCTTCGGCGAACTTTTATCGCAATGCTGTTTGCGTTAGTTGCAGCAACGATAGCGCAGCAAATAGCGGAGTTGTTATTTGTTGTTACTGGAGGTTGGGATGTGGCTTCAAGTCCTACCAAAATGTGGGAAAACTTGCTCTCTGGTAATGGGCTGCTTTTTGCATCACTTTCCCACTCTTTTCTAGCATTGCTGCTAGTTTCGATGAGTTGGGTCATGTGGTCAAAATCCCAGGCCGCGGGTCACAAGACTGAAATTTCAAATATCTTTTCCAAAGAGTTTGTTATTTTACTTATAGAGGTGTTCTTAGTCGTTCTGTATTTTGCCATTGCTAAAACGATGGAGCAGAATTTCACCGAATATTCAAAAAATAAATCGATACCGGCGTACGTCGGTACAGCCTCGGCTCGGCCTGAAGCACTCCAAATGATGTGGGTTTTCGGAGTGTATTTTGTATGGGATGTGATTGTTGACGTGCTTTATAGTCCCCGCGCGCCTAGCACTGTCCATGTCCACGGGAGGCTCAGTTCTTTCGCACAAGGGATTTTCACCTATTGCTCAGTTTCTCTATTTTGTGTATTCGCTGCATGGCTTGTGAGTCGGGCTGCTCCTTCAGCAGGGACTCCTTACGAAGCTGTGTGGGGAGATATAGCGTTAGTTTCGCTTCTATTGTTTTTTGCATTAGGCAAGCAGCTGGAATTTTTTGCTATCAAGTTTTTCCCAGGTGAGGGTGGTAGACAAAATACCAAGCGCGACCATCCCCCTTCAACTAAAGCATCTGTGATGATGGTGTTTTTGGCAGCAGTTTATTTTTATTCTTTAATGGTGCTGATATGGCCTCCGAGCTTCCTCAAATAATCGGCATAGTAGGTCCTATAAGGGCCGGAAAAACTACGGCCACTAAATACTTGGTCGAAAAGTATGGCTATGTATCTGCGTCCAACTCTGACATATTGAGGCGTATACTGGAAGGAATGAATATTCCGCCAGTTAGGGCGAATTTAGCGTCTTTAGGTGATTCAATATTTAAGGTTCTAGGTAACGATATAATCGCTAGGTACAGACTTGATAATCTACATTTAGGGAGAATAATAATTGATGGTATACGGTATCCCGAAGAACTGGTGCGATACTCACAGGTGCCAAGTTTTAAATTGTTAGGAATAACCGCAGACCCTCTGGTTCGTTATGAACGAACCCTCGAGAGCGCCGAGGAGCTCAAGGATCCTGACATCTCAAAAGTGAAATTTGATAGTCTTTCTCTCTCGAGAAGTGAGTTAAATGTTCCAGAGCTTGTGTCGATAGCAGATGAGACTATAAGCAATGTAGAGGGGGTAGATGCTTTTAAGATGAGGATTGACCAAGTTCTCAATAAGTGGGCTTCGGTTGCTGTGCAGAAATAAGACCCGCCAAAGTAGATGCACAGATAGTCATCTGTGTATCTTCCTTTCCAAGTATCCAATATTCGTGATCACGGCAAAGGGCATTAGCGTCTTTGACTTTTTTTACTTTGAATCCAGAGTTCTCCATCTCGAGGGTTAGTTCTTGTCTTGATTCTGGGCTGCGACGATAGACATTGGCAATTATTACGCCGGAAGAACTCAGTCGTTTGTATAATTCGTTAAGTTGGGACTTGTGGAAAGGGAAGTGTAGTACGAATACAGCGAGTACCACCTCGAAAATTCCTTCGCCCTCTGGAAGGTCGCATAAATCTTCCGAAAAAACATAGCACGGTGTACATGAGCCTTCGTGATGTTTAATTACTTCGCTGTCGGCGTCCGAGAGGACATAGCGCATACCCTTTGGAGGTCCGGCAGAGAAAACTGGATTTCGGCCAGCCCCTATCTCTAAGAGGCTAGTCGGGCTCATTATCTCTGTCAAATTTTTGAAAAGTTCTCGAACTTTATCGTTTACTGGAGTTATTAGCGAAGGAAATTTTGCGCGAGCTCTGCATAAGTTGCTTACCTCTGCTGAGGTTAACTGGTCGAGATTTGGATTTTTTATATAGAAAAAGTCCATAAACCGAAAGTATGTATCCCCTTCGTGCTCAATTTTTTCGGGGCCTCCATTGTCATTGGTTGCCTTCAGTACACCAGGTGTCACTACTGAAAATGCGACTTTGTTCATGTTTTAATCTCTAGAGTACTACCTCTTTGCGAAGATTAGAATGTCTTCGCACTTCACTTTTGCCATCAGACGTCGACGGCTTATTTTGATATTTCGTTCTTTTCTGAGCTCTAGAATGAAGCCTCTTTGCTGAGCAGCAAGTATGAGTTCGTCCGTCGTAGACGCCCTGGCTTGAGACTCTCCAACCACTAATGCCATAAATGAGCCGGTTTTCAGGATGCGATAACTTTGCTCAAAAAACTCAGAGATAAAGTTCATGTAAAGTTCATGGCTGTTTTTTCGAGAACGATTGGATCTCGCTCCCGACTCAATGGCGCGAAGCTTCTCGAAGTCTCTAAAGCCCAGGCGCTCTGGAGCAAGCTCATCTTTATCAAACCAAAGGTAGCTTAATCGTTGGGATTTTACGTAGTCTGCAACGCCATAGTATGGCGGTGAAGTCATTATGAAGTCTACGTGGTTGCTTTTGATGCCTCTCATATTCAAAACGCAATCGCCAGCCAAGAGTTGGTATCGGGATCTTGTTTGTTTTCTTGTCTCACGATTCACATGAATTTGAACAGATTTGTGAGATAGGGTTGTTAGCTTTAAATATTCGTTGGCTGCATTAATGAAGGTGCCAAGGGCATCCTTGAATATTATTTCCGACGCTTTTGGTTTGACGTTATCACAAACCCAGCCCCAATGACGACCTTGTGATGACGTGTTTTTTAGTATGCCGGAAAATACAGCGAGTAGGCATTTTCTGACCTGAAGGTTGCTGGTCTCGAGAATTGATGCCAGTAGACGATTTAGCGTGAATAGGGTGTCCGGGTGATACCATGCTCTAAGTTCTTCTTGGTGAGGGTGGGCCTCAACGTCCTTCGTTCCGAACAAGTTTCCGCATTCATCAAAAATCAAATCGATTTGTTTGCGTAGGGTTTTCGGATCAGGGAAGTGGAGTTTGGCTTCACTCATTAGTAGCGCTACCGGATTGGTATCGATTCCAATGAATCTCCGGCCGAGACGAACAGCTTCTACTCCAGTAGTTCCAGAGCCATTGAATGGGTCGAGAACCAGGTCATCTTTTTTTGTGAAGACAGGTATCAACGTTCCTGGAATCGCGGCGATGTAAGTTGCAGGGTACCAGTGAAGTGAATGGATTCCCGAGTTACTAAGAGTTGGGAAGGACCAGTCTATATTTTCTAAATGTTCAATTGAGTTCAAGTTTTAGCTCGTCCGTTTCAGCGTAGAAGCTTCCTTTGTATGTTTCTGGGAAATCAGCTTCGAACGTGTCAACCCCTAAAAGCTCGCGAAACTTAGCTGTAACTTCCGCTCGCCAAGCCATGATCTCTGGTTTCAAAGGTCTGACTTTGCCAGGAGTCTTTTTTACTAAAGCGATCATGCAGCTAGTAGAGTTATGACCCAAAGTAATCTTTTTATTATCATAGGTTGATATTTGTATTTTTCTGCTGATTAGGCCCTTTTCGTTCCACACAAAGTATCCAGCATCGTTCACGGGGGGGATGATGCTTTCGGCCATAGCTTCAGATATATCTGCATTTTTTTGCTTTATAGATGCGTCAAAATTCTTGAACCAGATGTAATCAATAAGCTGGTAGTCACACCCTGCGATTAGTTGTTTTGCTAATGCCGCAGTATGTTTGTTGTTTCGTAAATTTTCTTCGAATTCAGGCTCGGTTATATACCAGGTGTCTGGAGTTATTATTTCATTTGCTACAGCTATTCGCACTAGGTCTGTTTGGAGGGCATTGTAGGGAATGCACTCTGGGTGCGCGATTATCATCGTATATATGCGTTGTCTGAAGTCTAGCCAGATTTTGAGTGGTTCAATTGCATCTTTACTAAAGGAAAGACCATTCTTATCATTTAGCTTCATGTGGCTTCTGATCTTTACGATGTTTTCTTTTGCATTTTCCCAACCTAGCATTGCCGCCATTCTGTGGATATTGTCGATGTTGTCAATGTCAATGTCTGCTGATACCGCGCTGTGCTCGCCAGCTTTTGGACACACTAGTTTTATTACTGCGTCTTGATCAACATCGTGTTTGCGCAAGATATTTGCGAGCTGCATTTGTTTGCCGATCACGATTTCTTGGAAGTCATTACTCTCGCTGATATTTCCATGAATCATTCGTGATAGTGTAGTTTCGTGATTGAAATTCGGATCAACACGCTTCAATTCGGACTCTACGAGATGGCCGTAAGGCGGGATGGCGGCATCGTGTAGGATCGCTGCTGCTAGAAGTTCTTTTGTAGCACCAACACTTAGATTGCTTTTATGAGCCAATTCAACAGCTAAGTAGGTGACGCCAATAGAGTGTGGCAGTCGTCTAGATCTACCCAGTTCTTGGATTAGAGGTACATCAAAATTCATCTGACGCATGTTGCGCAGTCGATGGATCTCTGGACTATCTATGAGATCTGCGAGCAGCGAGGTAAGTTTCTCATCGGAAAACTTTATGACCCCATGCAAAATGTCGTGGAATTCCATATGGCCTTCAATTCAAGTGTTGCAAGGTGTAAGCGCCAGCTTGTGCGTATCGATCGATTGTACATGCTTAAGGGGGGTAGATCATGTGTTATGAGCACTACATTGGGAGGCTCAAGGTCTCGCTCACGTGGCCATTTTGGCCTCCTAACGGATAGGTCACAGTCCTTAATCACTTTTCCCTGAGCTTCTCAATCGCTTCAGGATAAGTCGTGTGGTGAGGTGGTATCGGTAACGGGTAGGCTCGGAGTGATGCTTCAGGTGAACAATCAGAAACCAATGCATATGCTTAAGCTTCCATGTCCAGGGATTGTCCCGCTGCCATCGTTGTTGAATAGCCACCTGCATGATTCGAGCTTGCCTTACGTGGCGGTCCCGGTTGGCTTTGGAGCCAATGAGGACACCGCTCAGAAACAGCGCCATGTCGAAGGGCCTCTTCATTCTCGCCCCCCAATGTAGGCCGAAACCACATCGACTCGGTAGTGCCCGAGCTCGCGGCTGATCTGTTGGCGCGCCTGTTGATCAAGGTCACGATTCATTTGATAGCAGTGGCCACCATTGACCGGTGCGGTGTGGCCCGTGAGCTCCTCGTAACGCTCGCAGGCGCAGACAGCCCGTAATTCATGAAAGCCCTTCAGTCCTTGTTCGTGCAGGATTTCTCGAGCCGGACGCACGCTCTGTTGAAGGAACGCGGCATAGCTTTCGTCGCGGGCCAGCAAGTTGCGGCTGCCGCGCGGCGATGCCCCCCGAGCTAACTGCAGAGCCGCCTTTACCTCCTGAGTGGCCGCGATCCATCGGGGCGCTGAGGGCCCAAAGCGACCGCCCTTGGTGCCGTCCTGAATGTTGATGCGGCCAAAGTTTTCCGCTTCGCGCTGCAGTCGTGGCAGATCTGCAAGTATTGCTTCGCGAAGGCGCATACCAGTTTCCCGGGCCAAACAAACAATCGCCGCCACTCGGTCGTGGTGCTGTTCGCTCAGTGCCTCAAGTACTCGCCGTACCTGTTGGCGGTCCCGGCCGTCGGGTGCGCAGGTTCGGATGGTCGAGCGATGATGACCTAATGCCTGGCTCGGACTAGTTATCCTAACGTCCTGATCACCGCGCAGCGCAGCGAGCGTACGGTTGACGCTACTCAGGCGGTTCTGCGCGGTGGCGATGCCGAGTTCGCCTTGTTGTATCTGTTGACGCAGGTACGCGGCGTAGTTCTGCAATGTGCTGCGATCAATCTGACGCGCATCGTTGTAACCGGGGCCGTCCGCTGAGCGGCACCAGCGCACGAACGCCTGCCAGCGATCACCGTGTGCTTTCACCGTCCCAAAGTGGCCACCGCCGAACAAATCCTTGAGCGCCTGTGGACCCGCGTAACTCAATTGGCGCCCGTAACCAAAATTGCGGCCATCACGCCTGCCGACCAGAGCCATTTTGGCTATCCCCCTCCTGCCTGTGCAGGTAGGCCAGCAGATCACGCCAGTGGTCATTCACCCGATGGAGGTTGTTCCAGTCCATCGGCCTTAGGCACAGCTGGTTATCCAGGCAAAACAGCTTGGCACCTTCCCCGCGCAGTTGATCCACCAGATTCTCAATGAGGCCATCGTCGGCGGGTTTTTTGGCGACAGCGGCGACAGTGGCGACAATCCCTGTGGACGCTGGGCCGGGACGTGGCGACAAGCTGGCGACCGTCGTGGCGACACTTTGTAAGGTCGGGGCGGTTTTGACCTGGCTGCGCCAATTACGCAGGGCTTCATTGAGTCGAAACATCACGCACCCCGAAGTTGCGACCATCGGTGCTCAGCCATTGGTGTTCCATCAGCTCGACCAATAGGGTCAGGGTGTGGTGACTGCTCTTGCGGGCGAAGCGGGGACCGTTGCGCAGCAGGTCGCGAACGGTGAACACTGACCAGTGTTTTTCCTGCAGCCAGCGCAGCAGCCGGTCGGACTCTTCCAGCAAGGTGTTGGTGGGTTCCTGTTCGGTCAGGCGCTGGATTTCGATGAGGTAGTAGTCCATTAATGTCGAGGCGCGTTGGATGTGCGTGACCTCGATCATCTCGCTGTCTTCCAGCACGGCAAATACACCGGCGATGCGCAGCACGTTGTCGGCGGCTTTGGAGGCGCTGGCCCGGACATTGGCCAATTCACCGAACTCGCCGAGCTGGGTTTCGATAGTGTCGTGCAGGTTGATCCAGGTTTGTCGGGCCAGGCTTCGGAGGGGCAGGGCTTTAGGCTCCAGCGACCCATCATTGCCCGTGCTCCAGGGGCGGTGCAGCAAGGTGCTGATGCGTTGGCGATAACGTTGCAGCTGGGGGTCTTTGCTCAGGTCGACCGGCTGATAAAGGCGCTGCCCGGCGAGGCTGTTTGGCCAGATGATCAGGCAGCGGGCGAAGATGCCCTGACCGTTAAGTAGCGGGTCCTTGAGCAATTGCCCCGCGAGACAGGGTTGCAGCATCAAGTGCAGACTGAGGCGACGGTCATAGGCCCGTAGACTTTCGCCCGGCATGGAGCGTGAGCGGTCGATGGGGCTGCCATCCCACAGCGCCGATAAGGTGGTGACAGCCTTGAGGCGGTTGTCCCGGCTCATGGTGCTGCTGCCGAGAAACTGACCGCCTTCATCACTGAACAGGCCCATGCTGGGCAAACCAAAACACAGGCTCTTGGTCAGGGCTTCGATGGTGGGTTCGCTGCTGATTAATCGAGGTGTGGCTGGCTCCGGTTCGGTAAAGGTCGGCGGATCTTCGCCGCCCTCGTGAGTGGCCAGGAGTAGCTGGGACTTCGCAACGTTGGTGCGATAACGGGCCAGTTTTTCCCGGTACGTCTGCCATTGCTGACGTTCCCATTCGCGGGCGGGTTGCAGTGCCCAGCGGTCCACAGCTGTTTTGCGATCCCCGGATGACGCCACGGTCAGCAGGTACAACGACAGGGGATAAATCCGCCCGTCCAGCTCCACGTTGGCGTGGCCTTGGGTGGCCAGTGCCATCGTGGCCAATACCGATTGCGCGGCCATGGCCTGAGGTACGCCGAGTACCTGGGCCAGTCGTTCAACGGCGGGGGCGAGTAGATCACCGAGGGCGGCCACCGGATAATCCAACGGTGCTGGGTTGGCCTCCAGCAAGGGCTGTGGCGGCGAGCGCCAGATTCTTTGCAGCATTACGCGTCTCCTGTTCTCCCGATTTTCCCCACGTCATCCCGCCACGAATGCTGAGTGTTATCAGGGATCAAGGCCCCTGCGACCTGTGAGGGTGTCCACTGACGCGGGACTAGGCGGCTCCTTACGACCGGGAGCGTGGGCATCTCATGACCTGGCCTCCTGAGCATCTCGAAGAGATGGGCGGGTGGAGGCTGCGCTGGCTGACGAGACCAATGCCGCGAGATCTTGAGGTGAGTGCAGGCAGCGCTGTTGATGACCGGGGCATGCCTGACTGTCAGTCAGGTGCAGTCCATTCCGTGGGCTGCGGCACCATCACCAGCAACGCTGTGGCAGGTGACATCGGTGTTTGTCACACCGATTGTCACTAGGTGAACTGCCGCAAAGGCCCGTACGGCATGGGCTGCAGCAGTGGTTAGAGTGCCTGTCTCTTTCCAGAAGAAAGAGACAGGCACGAGTTGGCGCAGGACATGAGCCAAGGGGTGAAGTTGCTGCAGGGCAGCGATGTAGAGAACAGATGCCGCGAACGGCATTAATGTGAAGTAGGCATCCATCACAGCCGGAGCTGTAACCGTGCGAGCTGCCGGACGCTAATCGCACTTGGGCTGAACCATCCACACAGTGGCGTAGCCTTTTAGGTTCGGGCTACCTCTAAGGGTGCTGTCGATGACAGCGGCTTGCGTGATCATATCTACGCCTGCGCCAAAAAGTGGTCAAGCCTTTAACCGATGTCGTCGACAAAGTGGCGACTGTCGCCACGTTGTCGCCATTCGTCAGGCCACCTTGCACGCGGGATGTCGCCGGTGTCGCCACTGTCGCCACGGAAAGGATATCAAACCTGCTAGGGACTCGGATGGCGAGGCTTGTGAGATGGCATGATCAAGCATGCGTTGTCTTTTTAATATGAGCCCCTGGGCATAGGAATGCGGAGCTTTCCTATGCCCAGGGGCTTTGCCGATAGAAGCGGGCAGCAGGCGATGCTGTGATTATCACGGATGCTGCACACCATGGATTCGCAGCTATTGTCTTCTACCCTCGTGGACCTCCAATTCCAAGGCCGCGTTGACGCCGTACGTTCAGCAAAAAAACCTGGTAATCAGTTAGAAATACTGGGCTCACTTAGCAAGGGCGGTATTTCGAGCGAAGGCAACATCATTTGTTTAATAGATGGAATCGAGTTCGGGAGTAGCTGATCATATTTTTCCGTATCTTGAAATCTCACTCCGATAACTATGCTTTTATCGTCTTGGACGCGTGCGTAGGCCAGGTACCCATTTTCGAGTGGATGCACCCTCTCGCCAGCGCTTACGCCCGGATAATTTGGTGCCGGATGGAAGTCGGCTTTAACGGCGATTATCCGAGTCGCCGACAGAATCCAAGGATGGTGGGTTTCGGTGAGAAAGGCGTAGCTCGAGAGTAAAACTAGCCCTGTACCAATTGCGCCAGCCGAGTGAAAAAGAGCCATGGCTGGATTTCGTGTAGACGAGTAATTGACTCCAATGACCTTCAGCAAAGGCGCATGCATTTGGACGGCTCCTATGGCGAATGCAGCGATCGCCGTGGCTATAAATAGCAGCAAACCAAACAATAAAAAAACGACCGCTGCCACCACCATCCATGCCAATAGATAAAAGGCTAAAGCAAGAAATCCTATAGTTAAATCAAATGACTGGGGGGGTAAGCCGAGGGCATCGGAAACTGTAAACCGTGAAAGGCCGGTAGACACCAGCAGAACCAGTACATGCAACAAAACGATGGGTGTTTTGCCGAATGGCTTGTCCCAAACATCTCGCATCCATCGTGCTGCTGGAAAGCACCACGTGAGGAATCCGCCAATGATCAAGCTTGACGATATTCCGTTCGCTATGTCGATAGCAGTTTTATCCCACCAACGAGATAGAAGAAGACCGAGAACACAGGAAGCCAAGGAGGCCATGTAGTATCGATAAGATACTGGCGTCTCCGCGTATTTATTTTTCAACCACTGCATTTATCAATCCAAAGCCACTTGCTAGTAAAGGGCAAGAACTCTAAACGACGTTGCGTGGAGAGCCAAGATTGGGGGGCGTTCTGGAGGGACGGACATGCCTACGAAGTCCCGCTTTCAGGGCGCTGAGTTCCGCGTATTTGAAGTGCACGCCATGCTTGGTTTGGCGAGACGGGGAGATAACTTGGAATATCAGCGCCATTTTTTCGTGGTCGGGCGTTAAGGCTCGACCACGCTGGACCATTGTGTTTACCGTATAGGTATCACGTTACGGGTTTTGGCGTTATTGATAGCACTCACCGAAAGGCTACCCATTGCCGCCTTCTGAATATATTCACTCCACCAGGCCATCATCGGGCGTCGGCGCTCGATGTAGTCCGCCCGGTTGTAGGCGCTTCGGACTTCGTCCTTGTCGACATGGGCGAGGGCGACTTCGACAAGTTCGGGATCCCAACCATGCTCATTCAGGATGGTGCTGGCCATTGAGCGCAAGCCGTGGCTGACCAAGCGATCCTGGAAACCCATGCGTTTTAACGCCATGTTGGCGGTCTGGCTGTTGGCGTGGGTGCGCGGGTTTCTATCTGCTGGGAACACGTATTCTCGATGGCCGCTGTGGGACTTGAGTGTCTCCAGTAGCGCGAGTGCCTGATCGGACAGCGGAATAGTGTGTGGGCGACGCTTTTTCATGCGCTCGGCCGGGATGGTCCAGATGCGTCTGTCGAAGTCGATGTCTACCCATCGAGTGGTAGCCGCTTCCGAAGGGCGGGTCATGGTGTGCAGCTGCCACTCGATCAGGCAGCGGGTCGTTTTTTTGATCGCGGCATTGGCGATTTCCAGCATGAGCTCGGGCAACTCATCAGCGGGTAGCGCGGCCATGTTCTCTTTCTTGGGCTTTTTGAAGACCGATCGAATACCGCTGAGGGGGTTGGCAAAGATCAGCCCCGAATTGACCCCATAGGTCATGATCTCGTTGAGCCGCTGGCTCAATCGCTTGACTGTCTCAAGGCTGCCTTTCGCCTCGATTGGCCGAAGCAGTTCGATGATCATCGGTCCGGTGATTTTCGAGAGAGGCGCTGTTTTCAGGTCCGGGAATATATGCAGGGTGAGCGATCGCCAGATGTCTTCGGCATACGCCGGCGTTACCGAGTCCTTCTTCAGTTCAAACCAGGCGGTGGCGATGTTCTCGAACGTGTGTTCGGTCTCCGCTCGTCTGGCTTCGTTCTGGATGTTGCGTTGCACCTTGGGATCAATGCCCTGTGCAAGTAGCTCTCGCGCCTCAACGACTTTCTTTCGCGCGTTCGCCAACGAGAGCTCTGGATATGTACCCAGTCCCATGTTGATACGGTTCTTTGTTACCGGATCGCGGTAGTTGAAGTTCCACAGCATCGAGCCGTTGCTCCTGACCGGGAGCTGCAGGCCGTCACCATCGCTGAGGACGTAATCCTTGTCTTTGGCCTTGACTGTCTTGAGCTGGCGGTCAGAAAGGCGGAGAGCTAAACCAGGCATGAGAGCTTCCTCCAACACCATTTTGGTATTCCAAAAAATAGCACCGGATGCCTTGGAATACCATTTGGAATACAAAAAACGCTGGAACTCAAAAAACCTCGAAAGCCCCCTATAGCCCTGAAACCCTTGTGTTTACTGGATTTCAGGCACAAAAAAAGACGTCCGTGGACGTCTTTAGATGATCAAATGGTGGAGCCGGGGGGATTTGAACCCCCGTCCGCCAGTACTCCGCTTTCGGGACTACATGCTTAGCCAGATCTATTAAGTTAACCCTCTGCGACCCGATTGGCAGGGTGCGTTGGGCGAGCTGTGT
>Ga0247730_1001157_pt1 | contig 15292 bp, 17 predicted proteins | sample UWRJL073202C2_FD_180959 | JGI IMG/M metagenome (GOLD analysis project Ga0247730, IMG submission 180959) | Plant litter microbial communities from Arlington Agricultural Research Station in Wisconsin, United States - UWRJ-L073-202C-2 | ecosystem: Environmental > Terrestrial > Plant litter >... | reverse complement strand
CGCTGCCTCAACCTCCTCACTCGTCGATGTTGGTTGCTTGAAGTGTGTGACTTCGGAACAATTATGTAACATTGTTCCGGGAGCGATTTAGAGGGAAAATGTTGTGTTCGCTGCCCCCAAGACCCTCCTTCCTCGTTGCACTCGGAGTCGGGGATGAGCACTTCTCGCTACAAAGATAAGCGCTGGCATTGCGCACAGCGATAGTCGCCCAACAGAGGATATCGACTCCGATGCTTTTTTGCCTGACCATGGTTGCCTATACCGCCCGGCTGCGTGACCTCAATGTTTCAAATTCATTGACCAAGAAGACACTGTACGCGTAAGCAGTTATCGGACCATATAGGAAATACCGCATGATATAAAGCATTCGGTTCAGAGAACTTCTGAATCCCAAACAAAACATGTCTAACACCGACAAGCCCGTTCTTGAGCTTGCTTCTCTACGTCTCAATGAAGGCACGAAAGTGACTGATGAATACTTGCTGTCCATTCTCAGACAAGCCAAACAGGCTATGGAGGCATCGTCAGGCCTTGGGGATTTTCTCTATTTGCAACAAGTGGAGGATCCTGCAATCATCTACATCGTGGGACGTTGGCCTTCCGTGGCCTACCACTACGACGTCTTCATTCCATCCGCGGTGAACCAGCACATCCTCAAAGCATTGGCTGACAAAGTATCTGTGGAATGGTTGTTTCATGCGGACGTGAGCCAGAACACTATGCCATTCACTAAGGCTCCTGTCACAGCCATTGTACGCCATTTCTTGGCACCTGGCGAACGGCCGGCATTTGATGCTACATTCGCCAGATACAATTCCCCTCTTACGAATGCCACCAATAGCAGAATGGAGGGTGGATGGAGAGTGGATAAGGAAGAAGAGGCGAAGGAAGAGTGGGTGTTGTTTACTGGATGGGAACGTGTAGAGGAACACACTGCGTTCGGAGACAGTGAGGAATTTAAAGAATATGCGAAGATCAAAGACCACCTCGTAGGGGCGGAAGTCAAGCATGCAGTCACACTGCATCTGTAGAGCATGTAAATAATCGAGCATGATCCCAAAGTGTAAACACCTCTCACTTTCAGTCGTCTCTCCATTCGACTTGGCCGTTGGACCATTTGTCTCCCCAGATAACGCGCTTGTGATAGGTCTTCCTCAATTCTCGGAATTCTTGAACGAAGAGCTCTACATCTCTTCCGCCGGGTGTACCAGCCCCAGAGCTTGATGACGGCTCTTGTCGAATGAACGATGCAGCCAGCGCCTCGGATGCATCATCTTGGGCTTGCGTACTGTGGCGAAGTCGCATGAGAAGGAACTGGGCATGGAATCGCTGTAAATGATATGAGAAGACATACCCGCCATGTATCCCATTAGAGTAGACGAACCTGGTAAACATCCCTCTGCTCTTTCTCGAGCTCCTTCCATCTTAATTCGAGGGATTTGGCTTCATCGAAAGCGTTCTGCGTCTCTGAGCGAAGTGTATACAATGTATCTTGGAGCGTTAACGCGTTCGCTAAGGAATCATCAAAAAATGTATAGCGTTGGATAGTATTACGGACCAGCAATAGACTCGTTGGCCATTCCAAGTTCTGCTTGAGCCTCATAGAGAGCCTTGACTTGCGGTAAGGAGTGGAAGATAGCTTGAAAGTATGTAGGGTCCGTTAACAAATCCTCTATATCCTCGCGCCTGAATAGCAGCATTTGTATTCAAATTTTGGTAATCAAAGAAGACTGAACTGACGATAGAGAGGATAGAACTGGGAATTCCGTGAACAGGGCCGATGTGGATTGCATTCTGATGATGATGGAGGTTTGTGGTCAACTCTCTTCTCGACCATGACTTCCATTATACTTCCAGGCGAGCCAGTCTCTGCACAACATGTCAACTTGAAATTGGGCCCAGGACTATTACAATCCACCTCGTCGATTATCTCGACCAAAGCTGGTACGCTGAACCACTCGGCGAACAATAGCAGATGGTGGGTCGAGAACAATTCTCGGAGGGTGCGCTATCTTTCTGCCTTGCTTGGCCTTTGTATTCACAAAGGATCGCAGTATGTTCCTGCCCCTCAGGAATCTGTGATTGGGCAGATTATACAGAAAGCGGGGGAAGGATTTCGAGTGGACATTGGTGGGGCACACGCCGCAAATTTAGATGGCCTTGCATTCGAAGGCGCAAGCAAACGCAACAAACCGAATCTCAAGGTATTTTATCGTATTTCTCTTCTATGGACAACTCAATGACTCTACAAGATTGGCTCGTTGATATATGCCAGAGTATCGCTAGCTCACAAAGACATGGAGCCTGAAGTAGAGTGTTTCGACGCGCAAACAAGAAAAGCAGAAGGCTTTGGAGAGCTGAAAGGTGGATTCATGGTCAAAAGTAGTCTCAGGACATGTCGACAGTAAGCACTACCACGCCTTTCATTGCCTTATTGCTCATGCATCGTCTGGCTACAGACTCCTTGACCCATCTCACTTTCTTCTCCCTCTTCTTGGCGCAAGGTTCCCTCTGGAAGTAGCTGTAGGAGTCAATGGTCGAGTGTGGGTGAATTGCAAAGAGGCCAAGCACACGATTGCTGTGATACGGTGCATCGAAGGTGTAGATGAACGGAAGATGGAAGCGCAGGATGTGAAAGCTTTTCTTGGAACGCTCGATGTTTAGAAAACACGGCCCTCGTCTGTTCTCTCAGTCCTCATCAGCCGCCTTACGCTTCAATGGCCTCCTGCTAGAGGATATGGTTCCTGAGACAGATTCGTCATCGCTGGCGATGCTAGCACTCTGCTGCCTATTACGGCCAGCAGCGCTGTTCTTCGCGCGTTTCTGGCGCTGGTACTCCTTGTCGCGGAGTAACTTGTTTTGTTGCGCAGGTGTCAGGTCTTGCGAACGACCAGCAGAGATCGACTCTGTCTCCTCCCCTTCAAGTTCTACGGACTGTTCACGCATAACCTTGTTAGCCACGAAAGTACAATTTAAGTCGATATTGACGCGCCTTCTGATACGTTGAGCTGCTATTTGAAAATAGCCTATCGCTTTCATGTACATCTGCGCGCTTTCGACCCGTTGGTGGTCCTTTGAGGTAATTGTCGAAGCCATGAATAAGGTTGCCACCACTGGTACCTGTAGTATCTGTGATGTACAGACCCTCTAGGTGATATATCTGTGATTCTATTGCTGCCAACTGCTTGTCTATCGCCCTTTTCTTTGGTATAGCAGCAGCGAGGTCCCTTCGCAATTTCTCAAAGCGGGCGCGGTCATCAGTGGACATGAAGAGAGGGAGGCTTGTTTGTACTTGTTGTGGCCAAATCGCGTACGCGTAAGCTTGCTCAGCCTGTTCGCTCTCCTACTCTCATTCCATCGCCCTTGTAATGTCCTCCTCAGCGCCGCCACCGAATCCGAATCCATCTGGGAACCCAGAGAAGAAGCCAGACGACGCGTCGGCAACGTCTGCGAGCTCAAATGCCCCAGCACAAATGGATACAACACCAGACCAGCCACCACCAGAAGATACCTTCGAGGACCTGCCTGAAGACATCGTTGCGCTGCCAGTAGATGAAGTACTGACAAGGATAAAGCTATTAGACAATGATATCAAGGTGTGCTACTTGTATTGGAGTTACTTTACTACTGCTTATCAACTCTCCCTCAGGTCATGCGCTCAGAGACATTGCGATTACAACACGAACAGAGTGTGATGAAAGAGAAGATTCGAGATAATGGAGAGAAGATCAAACAGAATAAAGTCTTGCCTTATCTTGTAGGCAATGTTGTCGAGGTACGTACGTCGCCCTGTGCTTGTATGACCTTGACTAACGCCACGCTCACGCATTAGATCCTGGATATGAACCCCGAGGCGGAAGAGGATGGTGCAAATACTGATTTAGATTCGCAGCGTGAAGGCAAATGCGCGGTCATTAAGACCTCTACACGGCAAACTGTATTCTTGCCTATGATTGGTCTCGTACCCGCTGAAGACCTCAAGCCCGGAGATCTTGTTGGCGTGAACAAGGACTCGTATCTCGTTCTGGACACTTTACCGGCCGAGTTTGATTCCCGAGTAAAAGCAATGGAAGTGGATGAGAGGCCGACAGAGACATACACCGACATCGGAGGGCTAGAGAAGCAGATTGAAGAGTTGGTTGAGGCCATCGTTCTCCCCATGGAGCACAGCGAGAAGTTCAAAACACTCGGCATCAGGCCACCTAAGGGGTGCCTCATGTATGGACCCCCGGGTACAGGCAAGACGCTGCTTGCAAGAGCTTGTGCTGCTCAGACGAACGCATGCTACCTCAAGCTTGCTGGCCCTTCACTCGTTCAGATGTTCATTGGAGACGGAGCGAAGTTAGTGCGAGACGCATTTGCTCTAGCAAAGGAGAAAGCCCCTGCAATCATCTTCATCGACGAATTGGATGCCATTGGCACGAAGCGATTCGATTCAGAGAAGAGCGGTGACCGAGAGGTACAGAGAACCATGTTGGAGCTATTGAACCAGCTTGACGGTTTCAGCAGTGACGAGCGTATCAAGGTAAGCAGCAACGTGCGTCTCTGCGATGGCTCGCGGGCTGATCTGGGCGTTTTGTAGGTGATCGCCGCAACCAACCGCATCGACATTTTGGATCCTGCTTTGCTGCGTTCAGGCAGGCTGGACCGGAAGATTGAGTTCCCCCTACCAACCGAGACTGCACGAGCGAGAATTCTTGAGATCCATTCGCGGAAAATGTCGGTTTCAGGTGATGTGAACTACGGAGAATTGGCTCGGAGCACAGACGAATTCAATGGAGCGCAGCTGAAAGCAGTGTGTGTAGAAGCAGGCATGATTGCTCTCAGAGAGGGTGCCACGAAGCTTGGGCATGAGCACTTCCTGAGTGGAATAGCTGAAGTCCAGAGCAAGAAGAAGAACGACCTCATGTACTTCGCCTAGACTACTACGATTAATATTTCGACGCTTTTAATTCCTGTGCCTGTTAGTGGTTTGCTAGCATCAATTAGATCATCATTCCCTTTTTCGGAGTTTCAATTTGGGAGCCCCCCACGGTTACGCTGTCTCTAGATCATTCGTTACCTGTTGGAATAGACTTCCAAGGCCTTCTACCTACTCCAGTCGTCCTCCCACCACGCCGAGCGCTTCCGAGCGCTGCGCTGCTACTGCCGCCATGGCTAAGACGGCGTCGTCGCTACCTCTGTACAACTCCAAGAAGGCAGCTGATGTCAAGGTCCTGCATATCCATGCGGGAGAGCCGGACGAGTCTGTCGTTCAGAGATACAAGCGAAGTGCGCATGTAACCTACTTTTGTTATCGAGAATATCTCACCTCATATCCTGTGCTCTAGTCCTCCTTGATTTCTACAGACACTTGACTACCGCTTCGACTGGCAGACCCTCAGATGGTCTCAAAGCTTCCAGTGTAGGATCTGCTCCTTCAGCGTTCACATCTACCCCCTACCAGTTCAAGGAGAAGTCTGATGGCGTGGAATGGGTTATTGACGAGACGTTCGTGTCTGGCGAGGTCATGCACAGTGGTGGCGACGAAGCCAGCTTCAAAGGTTCTGCTCAGTCACCCGAGTACTACACAAATGTGGCAGGACAGGCCCCATCACACGTTGCCAGCACCTTTCGGCCATTTCAGATGGAATATTGGACACTGATCGTGAAGTACTTCTTTCACCCAGCATTTGAAGAAGCCCAGGACGAGATCAGCTATCTGAAGGAGAAGTGGTACGGTCAGAAACAGTGGACTGCGTGCGTGTTACCAGTCTTGGCTCGTATTCCTTTCGCTGATGTATATTCTTCTTGATTTCTTGTTTAGTGCTGCGTCTATATGTACGTATTATTTGATCTTAAGTCAAAGACGCTTTCTAACACGCGATCACAGTTCTGATTATAAATTGGATCCTCTATCTCGTTCTGAACAGGACCAGCACACAGACTAGTCTTTACGCTCAAATTGTCTATGTACGTAGTCTTGCCATTCCAATTGCTCGTGAACTAATTTTGAGCTATAGTATGGTGGTCTTTCGTTGTTCACTGCTCCCCTACTTCCTATGGTGTATATGAATTTGCCATCTTCACATCCTGTCATATTCCAGATATGGTTCGCTTGTGCAGTTTGGTATTGTGGTATTACAGAAATTATTCAGATCAAGCAATGTGGTTTTTACTCTCAACAGGACGCAGACGCTTCGGGTTGCGGCGGGAAAGTATGTCAAGAGAAAGTCTGTTTTCACCCTTTATTGCTAACTTCCTTACCAGGATTTTCTGGCAATGAGTATGTCTTGTGCCTGGATTCAGTGGTTTTCATCGCTCACCTCTTCACGCAGTGTATTACATCACAGCGCTCCCAGCACTGATGATGTTTGTCATCTCGCAACGAATATACAATTTTGTTTTGCAAGGTACGCATGCCCTGGCCTGTCTTGCTCAATCACTGAATCAGGGCCATTTTAGTTACTTGCTTTGCTCTTTTGATGGGACTAGTCATTCCAGACCAGGGAATTTTTGCCAGAAATGTGGTTAGCTTTGTGAGTTATCATGCCAGGGTGTCAGTAGGATAGTCACAGCATTCTGAACTCTTTCACCCTCAGATTTTATTCAGCATCCTAATCCAAATGGTCCACTTCGGCCACGAAATCGTGAGTGCTTTGTGAGACGTGTTGTGACGAACGCTGACAGTGTGCAGACGGAGCGTCGAATTTTCTTGATGACTTCGCGAGTCAAGTTTGCGTACAAGCAGTTACAGAAAGCTCAGTTAGCAGAGAGTCAGGCCAGTGATGCGAAGAATAGATTTGCGAGTTACATATTCCATGAAGTCAGGTACGTGAGAGAAACGGTACCTCACAGGCACAGGAGAATGCTAACCTTCCCTCCGACAGGGTGCCCTTAAACGTTGTCAGTACGTATTTTCTCTGCGCATTTTTTGACCGCCGCCAATAACCAATGTCCGTTGAACAGAACTTGCCTTCGATCATGTCAAGACACATGTTACAGACCCGGATGTTGATCAAGAGATTTATGCTATGGACGCTGGGCTAAACATGATGGAGAAGGTGTTGAATGACGCGTTGGATCTGAACAGTGAGCCGACACAGTGCTTTGCTTTTCTTCGCTGACTCGTGCGTTAATACAGAAATGGACCGCGGTCATTTCGAAAATGCCAATAAACCTTTCCCTCTGCAACGTGTCATGCAGTCAGCACTTGAGCCGATACGACTGGCGTGCAATGCAAAACAGGCTCACCTTGAATACAATCCAGACCCTAGGGTAAACATGATTTTCGAGGACATGCAGATCAATGGGGCTTTGTGGGTCATGGGCGATGAATTGCGGTTACGACAAGTCTTGACGAACTTAGCGAGCAATGCTGTGAAGTTCTGTCCAGAACGTACTGGGAAAGTCAACATCAAGACGACGCTCATCAGTCCACTCCCTGGGATAACACTTCCAAAGACACCTGAGGAAGAGTTGCCGGACTTCTGGAGGAGGGAGATGAGGAAGATGACAATACGGATTGAGTTTGAAGACAATGGGCCTGGAGGTTAGTACTATTATATTCCCGCAATCCACCTGCTGAAGCACCTTCGTGCAAAGTGACATCCGAGGACTTACGGGAGAATAGACTTTTCAGACCATTTGTTCAGGTATATTGATCTCTTGTCAAATGTTACATTTTGGCTTACACCAGAACGATAGGCCGCGGCTGGGAAGAAGAAGACTGGGACAGGGCTTGGATTAGCCATCGTCCGACAGATTGTGTCTTTGAGTGGAGGAAAATTGGTATTTCAGTGGCATTCAACCGGTTTGGCGTATACTAATCATTTTGCGCAGGGCCTTGTATCGCATTCGACGGGAGGAGCAAATTTCTGGGTTGAAATGCAGTATGAAATCGCTACGCCTGAAGACTTCGAGAAGCTAAGGGACGAGGACAAACTAAAAGCGACACCCCTAGTGGCGTTAGATGTAATGCAGAGCACGACGGTGATGATGAACATTACTATGCCGGACAAAGAGCCCACTTTCTATCCATTCCCATCTCCTAACACTCCAGACACCGAAACGGTCATTGGAACGCCTTACTTCTCGCCGCCACCAGGCCTCAAGAGGGCAGAGAGTACTCTACCCGGCGAAAAGGAGCAGGAACCGGAAGAGAAAAAGATGCCTCTGCGACCAGATTGGAAAGTTGGGGAAACGAAAGAAGGCGCACTTATGGTGCTCGTTGTCGACGATGATCCATTAACGCGAAGAGTGATGATGCGGTCAGTTTTGTTCTCTGACCACGGTCAAGCGTCAACTGACCCTTGCTTTAGGACTTTGTCGCGGTCAGGTTGCTACGTTGAAGCGGCCGAGGATGGGCAACATTTCCTTGACATTATCACTGATCCAGCATCGAAGCCCTATGATCTGATTACACTGGATAACCACATGCCTATCATGACTGGTGAGGAGGCTATAAAGAAGTTGAGGTCAGAAAAACTGGGTTGCATGGAGTACTACGTAGTTGGTAAGTATGATGTTTTCCCCCGGCTTTCTGTGGCTAATATTTCGATAGGGTGCACAGGAAATGCTGTAAGCACAGATCGGGATCGCTTCCTCACGGCTGGTGTCAATGATGTTCTCCCTAAACCTCTCGTGAGTGAAGTGCTCTTATACATGTCGGCAGACCTTACTAACCACCACTTTGCAGGATCGACGGTGACTATACTCCACTCATTGTTATTGAGACATACACTGATTTAGATAACAGGAAACTAGACACGTTATTGCAAGAAGCAGAACGGCGCAAGCTGGCACGCTCGGGTACGGGCTCAGATTGCGACAGCCAGGTACCCGAAGCAATTGCTTCTAGCACCAGCAATTCTTCTTCATGACCTTTATCTCACCTAGTGGCTTTTCCACTACTCTAATATTGCTAATTATCACTGCATTTCCTTGCTTTGTTTCGTTGCACATTTCATGATATGGACAGTTTCATTGCCATCCGATCACATACATTTCTAGTTTACTTTCACCGGGTCTTTTCGTTGCATGGGTTATTCTCGATTATTATGATGTAACCTCCAGTGATCCTTTGCATATACGAAAGAGGTTAGGGGGCGATTTCACTCAACACAGGCTCATTTGATTCTTAAGTAGCGGGCATTAGATTTAGATGTTAATACCAAGATTGCTAAAGTTCATCAACCAGACCAAACTGGATAATAGTGGAATTGGACAGGACATACCTGACATTCATCAGTCTTGACACAGAAACCATTATACTCACTCGATTCATAGCTCGGACAGAAAAGTTTAATACGGTTACAACAAGACATCGTACTCCTCGTTAAATAACTTGATTGCTGGTTACGTTAGAGGCCCCTTATGCAACGCTGGTGGTAATAGGACCGGACTCGACGTAAACGCCGGAGAAGTACCAATCTTCGGCTGGCTCTTTGTTGACAAGACGCAAGACGCCTAAATGCCAATCGGCCGAGTTGGTGGATGTGGAAGCGGGGATGTTGTCAACGACCTTCTTGAGATCAGCACTGCCCTGCGAAGCCCATAATCCCACGGTTCCAGCAGAAAAGTTAATGTCATCTGAAGCAACAAATGAGTGAAGGTCCATAAAGAGTCGGAATGCAACACCGCTTACAAGCAAAGTTGTACCAAGTATCAGCGGCGAAGTTGACTCCCCATTTGGCTGTACCTCCAACATGCCACTGGAGGTCAGTGGGTTTGGGGCCTACACCGTACTTCAACTCGGTAAAGTGACTCTCAAAGAAGTTTACTTGGTGCTCCAAGGTAGACTACGAAGCGTGATTAGATGATGCCTCTGCTTCCGTTTTTGAACACTCACGTCAGGGGCATTGGTGTTTGAGCGCTTGACAGAGAAATGGTAGAACAAGTTTCCGGTCCCTAAGTTTGCTTTGGTTTGGGGGATGAGCTCTGCTCTCTCAAAGTCTTGCAGAGGTCTCAGTTAGGCGAAGTTTACATGAAAGTAGGGCAAGCTTGACTTACCAGAGTTCCATTTCGCGGCGCTGTCGATAGTAACCTGCACAACGGAGGACGCTACATTGGCAAATTGGAGGCATGGGCTCTAAAAGAGGGGTTCCTCACCTTGAGACCAAATTTCTCGCTTGTCGTAGCGGGGTTCTTGTAATCAGCAGACAGTGCAAGATACTCGCTTGTAGCCTCAGGGCCGTGAATGTACTTCGAATGAAGGGAGTAAGACAAAGGGACGCGAGACACTGAGACGCTACGGTGCTCACCCATTGGTACGGTCCGACTATCATTCGTGATACCCTGATTAGAAACCTTTTCTGTGTTTACATTGTTGATTTCTCACCTTGGTTAGCCCAGGACCCTAAGACATTGCTATCATCAGCTATTCGTTGTAACTCTCCTCCGGTAATTGCTTACATTTATCGAAGCCCGCAACGTTGTCAAACACGTTAAACGAGCCATCCCAGACCACAGTCCCGGCCAGTGCCACTCTGGCTAGGGCTGATAACGCAAAAAATTTCCAAGCAGTAGACATGTCGACGAAGGGGAAGTACGGGACTATAGTGCACATAGAACACGTACGATCTGAGCTTCTTAAGTACCACAGGAAACCTTGGAAAACGTCGGAGTTTCTGTACTATTTCGTTGCATAGCAGAGGAATAATGTCGGCACGGATAAATGGTGCGCGATGTCACAATTGGAGGGGTATACATACAAAACAGTAGACAAAAGCAACATGGGACCAAAGGGCGAAGTAGTGTAGATTAAGATGAGAAGTCCAGGTAAGGTAAGGTAAGGTCAAGGCGTCCAGTGACTACTCTGCTCTTCGGAAGAACCAAGAGGTCATGAATGATCGTCGTGCCCTCGGTTTCCCAGCTTCAGTCTGTTCTTCTTCAATACGACGGACAAATGCCTCTTGTTCTTCTGCTAGAACTTCACGTGCTATGGCTTGCTGAGCGGAGATACTCTGGCCTCGCAATATAGAGGGCCGTTGGGCTAATGAGTTCTGGGATGCGTTGATGTGCTCATCAATCACAAGATTGGCCTGCGCATGCATGTCAGGGCGAAGCCCAAGCTCGACATCCGATGTCAAGGGCGGTTGGAGAGGTCCTACGTTGTGTTCAATAGCAGACAGCATCGATGACACGCGAGGGCGAGAGTTACCCGAGAAGGAGCGAAATGAACCCGGCACTCTCAAAGAGGATGAGCCAGTTGTAGGTCGTCGTTGCTTGGTCGAGTGCTTGGTATCGGGATTTGAAGATGTGAAACTTCGGGTGCTGAGCGTGCTTCTCAGAGTTGCACGACGTTGCCTTGAAGGCCCAGGGGACCTCTGAACTGATTCTATGTTACCATCTCTCGACGATACTCTTCGGGCTATCATCGGGGGCAACTCGATGTCCTCAGTCCCATCTATGTCGTCGTCATCATCGAGAATAGCAGGTTCTGAGATGCCCGGTATCGAGGATCGTGAGGATATCGAGTATGGAGTTTGTACAGGGGAGGAATGAACTGGCAGACCTGTCCAAGTTCCTAATGGTGCTGTGTTTGCCTCTACTGTCAATGACACTTTCATATCGACAGTGTCATCGAGGTTCAACTTGGCGCAAGGATTGCGTGGAAGCCACAGATAATTACTGATCTCGCGAGTGTAGAAAGGGTTATCGTAGGGGAGATCGGCATTAGTTAGGTCATCCCAAACTTGAAGACGAGGATGTGGAACAACCGGCCCAGACCGGTCATCAGCGATGTGCAAAACCGGAGGCGGTGAAGGAGCTTGCGGTGATTGTTTGGGTATCGGGAACTCGGATGAGTAAGGACGCGCTGTCCCTGAGGGGGTGGTGCGATGTACAGTGGGTATGGATGTATTGGATGTCCGTGAGAGCTGCGATGGTCGGTATAGATTAGAGGGTATAGGCTGGCGCTGTAAAGCTTTTCGGTTTGGTTTATGACGGAAGGTATCATAGGAAAATGACATCCATAGAGGTACTTTCCACGTCAACTTGGAGCCATTTATGGGGTTATTGTGGGCACGTATTAGGGAGTCACCGTCCCGATCCATCACTTCGTGCCCCAAACTGGTTGCAGCATCGACACTCACGCGCTCGTCTGCTAATTCGACAAGGCGGCAAGCGACGTTGGCCTCCAAAATATCGTCCGCTTCGAACTGTGCGCGACACATGCGGGTCATACTGCGAAAGTTGTCGTCTCAGAACCATTACAGATCGTGTGGGGAACACTCACATTATCTTTACTGTCACTGTAAACACGATCAGAAACGCTGCCAGGCCCACATTGACCGATTTCTTCAAAACAACCATGTAGGCAAGGAAAACAGCCTGACAATATGAGTAAGTAACTTTTGTGCTTAGGAGATCTGAAACAATAGATATACCTGACAGAGAACCAAACCTATCGTTTTCATGAGACGCTGTATTCGGAAGAAGAGGGGAAGCCCTTACCGTCCAATGAATATCGAACTAATCTTATCAGAATTAGTTTCCCCTTTCCTTCATAATTCTTGGCATAAACGTGAAGAAGCTGAGGCAATGGTTAGAACTTTGACATCCTCGATTCTGATATCCCATACCTGGTTCTTCATGACACCTGAGAAATAATAAGGAATGATTAGATTCGGAGAATACAGGCATACATTTCCATAACGCACCAATCTGCAAGAAAAAGTAGATGCATCCGAACGGCAGCACGAAAGGGTTGAGAAGGGAGAAGAGTAGAAGGGTGTGTACAACAAGCAGGTGAGTTGGAAGCCAGTCTGTTAACAGATTAGCACGGATTAGCAGAGCGGTCAGGTGGTCAATGACTCGCTACGGACAGTAATAGTTCAGAGTTCTAGGTCGCGTTCCTACAGCGCGCTTTCGACTACAGCAAGCGTTAGCACACATTAGAATGACCCCAATAAGTGGCGTGCTTACGGAGTCACTTGGCGCCTTGTCGTTGGATAGAGAATCAATGGCAACTGTTTATGTGAAGGGTCAGTACTTCAGGTTCCCCAGTGTTCGCCAGAATAAACTGACGCCAACTAGACAAAGACGCATCGTTAGTAGCAGTCAAACTTGATAAGGACTAGCAACCTCACATAATGCTATCTCAAAACCGCCGTGCATGGCCATGGTGAATATCACTGAGAACAAAACAAAGTCAGGCGGCAAATAACAGTCACTACGTTTTACTACGCACTCCAACCAACGTAGAAAGGCCCAGCAGACGGGAAACTGCTGGCGACGATTTTGATCACATCTGGGGTTACCGTGCTGCTGAATGACTGCAGGACAGATTGCACGGCCGCCGTCCCAACACAGAAAAAGACCAAAACATTGACGACGAGGAACTTATAGTAGCGTGTCATAATGAGATCGTGAAGAGACGAGAGAGTCGTGATGTTATGGGCCTTTTTTGCAATGAGCAAAAGAATGAGAGGTATCAGCAATGCCAGCAAAGCGACTAGTAGTGTTGGTAGGAAGGATTGAATAACTTCCTCTTCCCACCGATGCCGCTCCAAGTACAATTTCTGTATATCGAGATCAACAATCAGAAAAGTAAAGTTCACAGATCACATACCAGCTGAGGCCAAAAAGTACTGATATTTTGAATGGACACAAGACCCACAAGAAGGGAGACCGGGAAAAGCCAGAAGATCGTGAACCCCCTGGACGATGTGTAAATGCGATGTTCGTAGAGGAAGAAAAGAGTAGCTCACCAAACGCCTATGCCGACTACCCAATCTTTCACAAACTATCAACATTATCAGTCAGCCGTTCGGAAGCCCAGGAACCAGCGTACGCTCACCTCAACGTCATACGATGATTTCATAATCCTGGTCCAATCCAAGTCTTGATACTGAGGGGCCATGGAGACCATGCAGGCCAGTGGATTGCCGGGATGAACCGTTAAGTATTTGCAGGCTCTGCGGGCATCTGCTGGATCCTCGAATGTTACGAAGGCTGTCGAGACCGGAGCGAACCCGCCGACATGCTGAGCCCGATTCTCAGTGATGAGAGCAGTGAGCAAGTTCAACTTGGCCGTGTAGTAATCAATGGCCGGCACAGTCTTTCCTCGGAACAGGTGCGAAAGGTTTACCAGTGGCTGATATGGGTCTAAATAACTCCTTGGGAGGCCCAATAAAGCATCCCAGACAGTGGGTCGTTCGCTGTAGCTGGAGGATGGCAGACCGGGAGGATAATTGGCGGTGTCATCATCAGCGCCAATCGTACTTTCGCCCCCGAGCTTGTAGAACAATCGTCTTGAGACCGTACTGGGACGCCTGGAGATTTCTGGCTGATCACCCCGCGACCCAGGATTATCGACGTAGGGCCGTAACACACGGATGAGCTCCTTCATGCGTTCCTCCTCACTAGCACAGTCATCTTGGTTGACAGGCTCAACCTCTGCCTGCTTGTTACGCTGCTTTGCAATGATTGCTGCTCGTGTATTGCTTCTGCTGATTGCCATGGGCTTGTTTGCTGCCTGCATTTCCATGGCAGCTGTCACTGCCGCCAATGCCTTCCGGGCCAGATTGATATGGGCAGTCTCCAGCAGCCGTAAGATATCCTCGCGCCGCTCCAGCAAGGATGCTAGCTCCGTCATCTTCCTCACTAGAGTTACACGCTCAATACGGGGTAATAGATTGTTGCTGTCGTTTTCGTTAGAAACTCGTGGTTCCACATCGTCTTCGTTCTTGGGGGAACTGGTGGAGGGGAAGTGTGTCGAAACTCTCTTGGCACGATTGAACAGGAAGGAAAGGGACTTGTTGATGAAACCCGGCTGCGTCGTGGAGTTGACCCCAAGAGCGGGCTTCTCCAGCTTGCGAGACATGTAAAATTCAAAGTACTCCTTCAATGCCTTTTCATCTCTGAGCTGAGGAAGCACATTGGACACCATGATTGTTCGACATCGCAGCCCTTGATGGCTCGGCTGAACATCCAGCTTCGGAACTTCGGTGAATCCGTATGGAGGATGCGGATGAGGTGCAGGAAGGGAAGGCTCTAGATCTTCCGCGCTGAGGCGTTCGGCCAAATTATGGATATCTGCGGCCCGCAATCTGAAGGCCCCATTGCAAACCCAGAAAAGCGTGCCCATCCACGAAAGGGTGATCCAGAAGAGCAGACAAATATGAATCCACAGAAGGGAAAGGCCTTGAGGAGTCAGCACAAGGGACGAAATGGATGCACGAGTCATGGACTTGGGAGATATCGAGCCGTCCGAGAAATAGACGTGGATGGGGAACAGGATGGGAAATGTAGTGCATGAGTGTAACAGCGCGAACCAAACTGACAAATCTGAATAAGCACAGTCTTCGTG
>Ga0247730_1001156_pt1 | contig 15311 bp, 27 predicted proteins | sample UWRJL073202C2_FD_180959 | JGI IMG/M metagenome (GOLD analysis project Ga0247730, IMG submission 180959) | Plant litter microbial communities from Arlington Agricultural Research Station in Wisconsin, United States - UWRJ-L073-202C-2 | ecosystem: Environmental > Terrestrial > Plant litter >... | reverse complement strand
CATCCAATGACACTGACAGAGCGTGAGTGGACGTGTACTGTACGACCTTTGACGTGTAACTGATTCAATTGCTGCTCTTAGAAACTATCTCCTTGCGCAAGCTCGAGTAGACGCCTCAGCACTTTCGAATAACATCGCGAACTTGAATGCAGCATCGACGTTTTCCCCGCTTCAGCCTTTACAAGACACAGATGTTGCTGGTTACCTTCGCCATGCCCACGAACAGAATCTCATTTCCACGATTGAAGAGGGCAGACGGGAGACACAGGAAGACTTCTACCGCATGCTGGAAGACAGAACGCGTAGGGACTGGGAAGCGAAAAAGAAGCGTGTTTTCGAGGAACTGGGGAGCAGAGCTGGTGGCTCCAACAAAGCAATTTCAGAGTTGAAGAAAAGCACGTATGGGAAAAGCAGTGTATCTGTGGTATGTCGCGCAATGCATATTGCAGTCAATGTTGGGCTAACCTCCATGCAAGCCGTCTACGCCAAGCATATCACTGCAAATGCAGAGCAAGATGATGACCTACGACCGTGTCGTTACAGAACTGAACGAAGCAAGGCTTCGTGGAGTTTCATACCCTATTGTCAATGCCCTACAAAATGCTGCACTCTCGCTCGGTGCTGATGTGAGTTTCTATCGTGAATGTACTGTCGACGAGTTCTCACAGTCCGCAGCCCAAAAGCCTTCAGATGGCCTACAACTTTCAAATACTAGCAAACATCACACAAGAACCTCCCAGTCTTCCCCCCATCGAACATGCCAGTGCTCACATCTTGAACACGCCTGTTTTTGAACGAAAATACGCCCGGGTATATCTTGGCGACCCGGAGAGTCGAGAGGCAGTAGACTTAAGAAGACAAATCGCGCGTGGGGGACGAGAATCACTTGAACAGCAGTATTGGGATGTATTAATGCGCACGGTGCGGTCACGGCCGACTGAGGCGCTAGTTGGAGGTGATCCAAGTTATGCCAATCAAGTCCGAGCATTTTTATCTGTTCGGTATTACCGAAATGGAGAATGGGAAGAACGGATAGAGGTATGTACGGGCTACGGTTCCAGATACATGTTTGGCTGATTTGGATACTAGCTTGTCGGCGGTGAACCATTATGGGCGAAACTCTTCTTCCTTGTCCGTACTGGCCATGCATCGGAGGCGTTGGACGAGGCGATGAAGCATCGTGACAAGATTGAACGCCGAGAGGCTAGCTTTGTCGATCACTTCCGCACTTGGATTTCTTCGCCTCATAGAAAAGTACCCAAGGAGCATCGGGACCACATTCAAACCATCTACAATGCTCACATGTTACACGCGAATACGGATCCGTTCAAACTCGCGCTTTACAAGCTCATGGGCAAACTTGAGCCACAGAAGAGGAATGTCGCAAAGGCAACTACTACGACGGAGGACTGGCTGTGGTTCCAGTTGTCCATGATCGATGAAGAGCAGGATGGTGGTCTGAGGGCACTGTCAGAAGTGCTGTTGGGCTATGGAGAGAGACAGTTTGATGGCCCACCTAATGAACCTAATTCCAGACGCGGCGTTTGGGCCGGTGTCTTGCTGATGTGTGGTCAATTCGAGAGGGTACGGTCCCACGCTGAGCTGACCGATTCTCACGCTGATGTGCGATTAGGCTGTTGCAGCGCTGTGGGAACATCAAGACACAGAAGTGGAAGCCGTTCATTTGGCCATTGGTTTGGCGTATCACGGCTTGCTGCGAGTACCATCAAAAGCAGAAACCTCTGACATCACACCTCGTTAGTCTCATGCTTTCTGTCCACAACTCTTGTGCTCATTCTTCTGGAAGTATCATTATCACCGGTGCATCCCCCGGCCCTCAGTCTTGCCACCATAATTTGGAGATATGTACGACAGTTCGTGAAGATGGACGGGAAGGAAGCGCTCCACTACGTATGCAGCGCATGCCTTTCCGCTGATCAAGGTCATGGTATAGGCAAGGAGCAGGTTGAAAGCGCTTGGGAGCTGGTTCGTCGCATCATTGTGATGGGAAACAGTGGACCTGCATGGGAAGAGCTGGTAGGCGGCTTCCGTCCAGACGGCAGCCGATTCGTAAGTACATCACCGTTCATTCTTCTATCCAGATCTGACAGGCTGTTTCCTGTAGAGTGGTGTTATTGAGCAAAGCGCCATCCTGTTCAAGCTTGATGACTCCCAGCAATTCAATGAGCAGATCCTCATACGTGCTGCACGAAATTCGGAGGAGAACGACAGGATTTCCGAGGCGATCAAGTTGTATGACCTCGCAGGCGATAATGCTACAGTCATGAGCTGTCTTGCTCAAGCCCTTGGTAGCACGATCTCCCTTCCTAGTCCCGATGAGAAGGCCAGAAGTGTAGAGAAGACTGCCGGTGACATTCTGCGCAATTATGAGCGTACGAACAGAGCCGCAGGTAAGGATCGGGATGCTGTGGTGAAGCTGCTCAAAGTGAGAGAGGCAATGGATGCAAAGAATGCCGGGAGACCGGAGGTAGCCATCGATGTGAGTGCTTGTCTGGAACTGACGTCAAATTTTGAGGTGAACACATTCTTCAGATCATGGATTCGACTGATCTCATCCCGTTGGATGGGGATGTTGCCCGAATTACTCGCAAGGCTGAGGAATTCAAAGATCTTCACGAATCACTGCAGAGAAATCTACCGACATACTTGACCTTGACTATGGATTCTCTCGCTGGTGTCCATCAGAATGTCAAGCATTCGATGGCAGGGGACGCGACACGAGGCCTCGTGAGTTTCCAAAAATTCATCTGTTCTAATCACGTGCGGTCTAACTTGAGCTCAAGACTTTGGCGACCTTGAGGAAGAAGTCAAGGGCACTGATCGTTTTTGCTGGTTTGCTGAAGTACCGCATGTCTCCTGACGTGTATTCCTACTTGGCCCGGTTGGATGTAGAAATTGCTTTGTAGTGCATGTACATTATTGTATGCGAGTCTCCTCCACCTGCATGATGGTCAATCTATTAACAATCTAAATCCGCACCGATAGGTTGTTTAAAGATACAACTGAGCGTTAAGCATAGCTTCTTCCGCAGCACACTCTGCGATATTTTTGGCTGCATAGCTGGAGGCTTCCTTCTTGGTGCATTTGTACGTGTCTATCGATGTTGGACTGTGTCTTCTCTCTCTCTTTACTTGTCTAAAGCTGTTTTATAATCCCTCTTACTTGCTATGGATAGTTTCGAAGGAGGATCGACCCGGATTTTGGTTGCTTTCGGAATGGTTTAGAAATTCGGCCTTGAGTCCGATGATATGGATGATTACGACTTGAAATTGAGTCTAGATCTACAGATTCTCTGGGCGTGAGTACAGTCACTACAGTGATTGTTTCCGGCACCTTCAGGGACCGACATTCATTTATGCATCCAAACACTTCTACCGCCTGATGACAGGCTGTGCTGAATGCTTATATTTCATCTCGGCCACATTTTTGCGGCCATGGTGCTGTTCCTTATTCCATTCCCGACCATTGCCTCCCACCACCTTGACGTTTTCTATGCAGGGGGATCGATAACGTTGGAAACCCAAGGCGCCTAGCGTAGGTACTGAATTGCGGCGGCATAATGGCACCGTTTTCCGCATACAATTACCACTGTGCTCGTCACTTGTTATACAGTCCTGCGAGAGCTATAAGTATCTGTATCGAACGAGTACTCGGCTATATTCCATTGAGTCGCTTCCCACCTCTTCTTTCTCATCCAAGTCATTTCAATGTTTAAAGTCGGAACCCGCGAGAACTCTATGGTCAACCTCTCTGCTATCGGGCAGCTGCGTGACGCTGTAGAGGTCGTGTATCTCTTCAATAAGATCGATATGCTGACGGCCGTACTTCCTGTGGTATGTCCGGTTGTCTAAATCCCACGGCATGTTTTCACAAATGCTTGACCCAGGTTGTATTCGCTCAGTCGCTGTGCCAGGAGTATTCCTTGAGTCGGCTGTGTGTCACTCTCGCTTGGACCTACCTCGAGCTCCTTCAGTTTACTGTATCCAATCAAACGGCAGGTTCGCCTCGAAATTAACTTCTGCAAGCGATACATATTAAAGTGCTTACTTTTTCTAGGCACAGCCCCAGACGAAGATGCTCAGAACAAGCCATATCGACCCATTCCAGCGCAGAAAATCTCGCTCGAAAATGCTAAGATCTTGCGTTACTGCATGCCATTTGTTACAGCCAGCGTCTCGCACTATTTGGGCGTGTTCCCTGCCTCGCAAATGATGTCTTTCCTCACTTTGGTTTACAACGAGGGGCGACTGTACAACCATTGGATCGGAAAGCATGTTGTATCAGCACTGATGTATGCTAGTACAGTGTCTGGGGCATTGGCTTTATCAAGTCAGTATGATACTTTCGATCACAAGTGTGCAAGCGCTAACGCAACACTCCAGTTGGTCCAAAGGATGCGTTCTTTGAAACCTTTACTCCTTCACAAACCCTTGCTATCATGTCCAGTGTGTTCATCATGTGCACGACGATCCAGGCGCAAGATTTCTGCGATATGAACGGTGATGCAGAGCAAGGACGTTTGACATTCCCTCTGGTATACCCCTCGTTCTCGAGGTTAAGCATGCCTATCACTATGGCCTTTTGGTCTGCGTTCTTGTATATAGCTAGCGATGCAAGCTGGCTAGTGAGATTTGCTACGAGCGTTTTGGGCGTTGCTGTGGGTGCAAGGCTGTATGTGCTCAGATCGGAAGAGGAAGATAAGATGAGCCACAAGTTATACGATGTAAGCGTGATTCAATTCGTCATCTCGAATTGTACTGACCACTATCTCACTATCTGGCAGGTCTGGTTGTGTCTGATGCACATCGTGGTGAGTTCGCTCAGCCAGGAAGCCGTCAGAGCCATGACACAGGTGCTTGTCTGAGGTGTGCAAAGTGTAATTAAAAGTTTAGAGACCACTAGTAGTGGAGTAAAAGAGTCAACATAAAATATAGATAGAACTGCTCTCAATAATAGTAAGATTACATTGGTTTAATTTGGGATGCCATACTCTCTGAGGTTGAAGACACCAATCTGAGTGTGCTCTGTAACGACATCGCTCATCGCACGTCTCACTGCAAGGAGAGTTCCATGCGGATACTCCTTCGTCTCTTCAACGAGCGGCCGATTTTCATGGCTGGTGTCAATGGTGTCTATGGATGGTGGGTATACTTGAAAGTCCACTTGGACTATTTTCGTGTCTTCGACTCCGCCAGAAAGTTCAGCGTTCCGGAGTGCGTGTGCGATATCCTAGAGATAGTGTCGATCTATCTGAGTGAGGCGGTATTTCCAGTAAAAATGCATATCCCGTGTCGTGGCTGGGAGTCTAGAGGGGTTGGCCTCTGTAGCTATCTGATTAATTCACTTTACACCTAAGATAGTTTGCGTTACGAACTCTTGAAATTCTCGCTAACCGCGAGCCATTCCTGCTTATGCGCCTTCCACGCTTGTTTCTGGCACTTCTCTGAGCAATAGAACATCACCTGACAGTTCGAGCAGATTTTGCTCCTACGTCGCCGGGTTGAAGTCCTATCATCATGCTTGACAAATTTGTCGTCAGCAAATATCTTTGGTTCGGATAGGACTGAGAGCGTGCCTCTGGGCCATCGCAAATCCTGTTCTCCGGTCGGAATGTAATACAAGTGGAGCGATATTGTTGTATTGACTCCAATGGCTTCTTGAATTCACGCCATTGAACCGCAAAATCGTGATCGGCTTTTATCTGGGATAATAATGCGTGTTCTAGACCGGAATCACATATGTGCTGGACTGAGTGTTTCGCAAGCTTGAAAATGGCCAGATATGGCAGAAAAGGAAGAATGTATCGGAGCGCAAACGCACTTGAATCCAGGACCGCGTCAATGAATTGTTGCAAGCCACCATCGTGCTGATGAGTCGTCTGTAATAGATATAGTATTGGAGCGAATTTGAAGAGTAAAAAGAGAGCGCCGTTGTCCAGGAAGTCGATAATAGTATGATATCCATGCGGAGTGGCATGACATATGAGGGCGGTGCGGTGTTCGTAACAGATCCCAACTTCTCTTACAACTACAAAAGAGAAGCCAGATGCTGATGCATGTTTATAAAGACATTCTGCGACTGCAATCACCGTTGCCAAAGCTCCTTGGGCGTAAATGCTATTACTGTATGCTTCAAAGGTCGAGATGAAGGCGAGAATAGACAGGGCCTCTAGCAGCTTTCTAAAATCCATTGGAAAGATATTGAAGGTTGCTTCGACGACACGGCTGCAAGCAACAGATGCAACATTGCAAGGTTCCGCCTGTAACTCAAGGAGAACTTCGCGAATTTCCTTGGAAAGATGTCGATCGCCTGGATCAAATGAGGGCTGTATAGCATAAGCAATTGATTGACGGTCTACAGGCAGGTGAGCCAGATTTTCCCTTGTCCTAAAGAAGGATTCCTCGTATAGCCAAGTTGCTCACAGCAAGGATAAGAATCCAGGGATTTGGAAAATTTCGTTGTTTGGAACAAGCCAATCGACAACTAATGAAACGAGAAGGACGTGTTGATGATGTTCAGACCGCATTATCACTGTTTCTGGCGCAAAGTCGTCCGGGTCTTGAATCAAAGAGGCGTGAAACCATTGTAGCCACTAAACAACATCTGGTAGGGCTCTCGCCAAAAGATCTTTGCTGCTAGGATGCCCCTTAAATGTAGAGGCACTCGAGCCTGAGCATAAGGCTGAAATACATAGAGCTCCCATTTGCCACCGTTGAATCGTGACTTCGTGCATAGAACTAAAGTCTGGACGAGTGGTGGGAGCGTGCGGAGGAATATATGCAGCTCGGAGGTGATGCAGAATAAATGGCAGATACACAAGTATGCAATCTCTCTCTGCCTGTATCAGGCTAACCAAATCAAAGGCTCGTTGCACATTTGGAGAGAGCTGTGGCGATGCATGCATTTGCTGATCCTCGGACATTAGCAAATCTGTGTTGTCTTCCTTGTTAATAGAAAAATGTACATTTGTGTCCGTGGGCAATTGCAAGGCGTCAGGCATAATCGAGGATTGTTTTGGTTGTGGTGAAAAGCATGCCAATCAGGCTCACCACATGACGCCTTGAGGCCCGGCACCTTGGTGGCGTGGGAACTTCTGGCATTAAGTAAATATGGAGTCGCCTAACTGTCTTCGTGCTCAGCCTAGGATGCGCCAGTTACATAGCCAGTCGATTGATGTACCAAATAGACCATTTACACGCATTTATCTCCAAGACGATTCCCAGGAAAACAATCTCGGCTATTCGCCTTCGGAAAAGCTGAGCGGCCATGTTCCTCTGCCGAAAACCCAGCTCTCTCCAGTGAGCCTCTTGAAACTGCTTCTGGCAGCACAGGTTTGTTCGCATTCAAGATTCCGCGAGGACTTCAATGATGGCTTACAGTCACCAGCATACATGCATTTCATTCTCAAACATCAATGTATATGAATACTCTGACGCCATAAGCGTCTGTGTAATGTATTAATAGTATGCGCATTAGTGGGAGTACCTTGGAAAGACCGTACCGAAAACAAAGATGTTTCACGTCCATTCCTCAGGACAACACAATCCGAGTCAGACTGCGCAAGTGTACAAGAACACTGAGATCCTATCCCTTCGAATACGACTGTCGCTTCGAGTGATATCACAATTTTTCTCAGTGATAAGAAAGACCATATCTAGGCCACTGGAACGATACGACGTTATTGAACACTCGTTGCATGTTATGGGCTATGAATCGGTTGCTAGCGAATCATAGCGGCAATTTGAATTTCATTCCCGTGGCCTGATGGTCTAGTAGTATGATTCCTTCTTAGGGTGTCTTATGACGTCATTTGGAGGAGGTCCAGGGTTCAATTCCCTGTCAGGCCCTTGCATTTTTGACCTTTCTCTCTCTTCATTTCTTCTTCTACACTCATGATCACAAGCGCGATTTCGGCTCAAGCGCTATGAGATCAAAAGCTTTGTAAGACAAGGGGGCTCTATATAAGATTTCTGACATCTGACTGTTCTGAAAGTTCTACAGGTAGAGTACTTTTCCTCCATGCTTCCGTATGTCCGATTCAGTTTTTACTCCCCTCGCGCTACATATCGAGTACTTCAGTATGAGGTATTAGGCCTCACTCCTTGCCAAAGATTACTCTCTTGTAACGTTTAATGGAACGAGGATCGGAGGCTACTTGTGAACCATCAACACCGTCTCGAGATATATAAGGAAGAACTTGCCCCGGTTTTAACTCATGACACCCGGAATGTTTTAATGTGGAGTTCTGCTGGGCATTATAACATGCTATCATGAATGAGCTCACTGTTTCAACACCTCTCTTTCTCCTACGCGACAGACTTCAGCGAGCGAACGTCCTATGGCCAACTTTCCTATTATTGCGCTGCTTCGAGACGCCGCAGAGGTCGTGTATCTCTTCAATAGGGTCGATATGCTGACCGCTGAACTACCTGTGGTAAGTCTCTACTTATATTACACGCGACATGTTTTCATGAGTAAATGCCTCAGATTGTGTTTGCTCAGTCGCTGTGCCAGGATTTCTCGCTCAAAAGGCTATGCGTTTCACTCGCCTGGAGCTACCTTGAGCTCCTTCAGTTTACTGTGTCCAATCAGACGATCGGTCCGTCACCATTCCATCCGACTTGGGCTCTGCGAGCAAAATATATAAAAGTATTCACCGTATGCCAGCTCCAGAAGAAGATGCGCAGAACAAGCCGTATCGACCAATTCCAGCAGAGAAAATAACGCTTGCCAACGCAAGGATCTTGCGTTATTGTATGCCTTTTGTTACGGCGAGTGTATCGTACCATCTAGGGGTGCTTCCTGCCTCGCAAATGATGTTCTTCCTCACTTTGGTTTACAACGAGGGGGGCTTGTCCAGCCATTGGATTGGCAAGAACGTTGTGACTGCGTTAATGTACGGGACTACCGTCTTTGGGACACTGGCGTTATTGAGTGAGTGATCATCGACTTATGTCTCCAGAAACCTGAAGAGGGACCGTAAATGACCATGTGCTGACTTGGCGAAACTTGTAGTTGGACCTTCGCAAAGTTTTCTCGAAACCTTCACCCCTTCCCAAATCATTTCCATTCTTTCCAGCACGCTAATTATGTGCACGACGAGCCATGCAGGGGATTTCTGCGATATGACTGGTGATAAAGAGCAAGGACGTTCGACCATCCCTCTGGTATACCCCTCAATCTCGAGGCTGAGTATCCTGATCATCATGACCCTCTGGTCCGTGTTTCTATACACTGCCAGTGATGCAAGTTGGTCGGTGAGATTCGCCACCAGCGCTCTTAGCGTAGTGGTGGGTGTGAGACTATACGTATTCAGAACCACAGAGGAAGATAGGATGAGCCACAACCTATACGACGTTCGTAATCTCTGAGTCACATTTGGAACCAACTGATGTCATTTCGACAGGTTTGGGTGTGTCTCATGCACATCGTAGTAAGCTCACTCAGCCAGAAAGCCGTTAGAGCCATAAGGCAGGTATTTGTTTGAGGTTCGCCACAGTATTTAGATATGTACATAAATCGAAGCTTGCATCCTTCGGAGGAGACTGGGACAATCAATCCCTCAGGTCATATGGAAGGATAAGATTAGATTAGATAAGATACTACAACAGCTGGATTTTTATAAGAAAATGCCCTTAGACTGGTCCTTCGGTGCAAAATCCCTCCTAATGCCTGAGAAGAAACACAGGTATAATGATTTCCGGGATAACAGGCACTGACGGCTGCAGTTTTCCACGAACAACCGCCGGCAGCTCGACCTAGGTTCTCAGGGAGCCAGAGATTTAGTTTTGATAGCCTACCTCCGTCATGTCTTGCCCCGATGCCCACCATCACTTGCACTTCCAGATCTACAAGCAGTGTAGTTAGCACCAATAACCTTCGGAATAGGCGAGCCAGAGGGGAATGTACAAGAATCGAATTTGTCAGAAAGGAGATATTGGTCGCCTTCTCGGATCGTCTTCACTACTCTATCAGTGCTGTTATTCAGTTGCTCGATTTCCTAATGCAAGTGCAAGGGGAAGAAGGGAAGAAACAACTTACGTATGGCCTCGCACGTCTCGCAAACATGACTCCCTTCGTCCTGATATTAACTGATGACAACTGGAATGTTTTGGTGTCTGTCATTGACATGAGGACGGAGTTTGCGGCGACTACACCTTTGCCACGTCTCTCTTTGCCCAACGCTAAAGGCTTCAGCTCGCAAACGTTCTATGGCTAAATTTTTTGCTATGGATCGGCTGCTGGACGCTGTAGAGGTCGTGTATCTCTTCAATAAGACCGACATGCTGACAGCTGCACTGCCTGTAGTACGTCTCTGTTTCTATGACACGCGACATATTTTCATGGATAAACATCTCAGATTGTGTTCGCGCAATCACTATGCCAGGTGTTCTCGTTCCAAAGGCTATGTGTTGCACTGGCATGGGGATACCTCGAGCTCCTCCAAAGCACTGTATCCAATCAAACAATCGGTGAGCCGTTACCGTCTCATTCAACTCAGGCTCTGCGAGCAATAGATATCAGAGTGCTTACTCAGTGTATCTCAGCTCCAGAAGAGGATGCGCAGAACAAGCCGTTTCGACCCATTCCAGCACAGAAAATTTCGCTTGCAAACGCAAAGATCTTGCGCTATTGTATACCATTCGCCACAGCGAGCGTGTCATATTGTCTAGGGGTGCTTCCTGCCTCGCAGATGCTGTTCTTCCTCACCTTGGTTTACAACGAGGGAGGCTTGGCCAACCATTGGACTGGGAAGAACGTTGTGACCGCGCTAATGTACGCGACTACCGTCTTTGGGACACTGGCATTATCGAGTGAGTGAGTATCCACTTAAGAAGAGGAACATGTATATGCTTACTTGGCGAAACTGTACTTGGCGAACTTGTATAGTCGGACCTGCGAACACATTTTTCGAAACCTTCACCCCTTCGCAAATCATTGCTATTCTGTCCAGTTTGCTCATCATGTGTACGACAATTCATGCAGGGGATTTCTGCGATATGATTGGTGATAAAAAGCAAGGACGTTCGACCATTCCTCTAGTATACCCCTCCTTCTCCAGACTAAGCATGCCTGTCATCATGACTTTCTGGTCTGTGTTTCTATACATAGCCAGTGATGCAAGTTGGTTGGTGAGATTCGCGACTAGTGCTCTTGGTGTAGTGGTTGGTGTGAGGTTGTACGTGCTCAGGTCGACAGCGGAGGATAGGATAAGCCATAACCTATACGATGTACGTGCTACTCCCATGATCTGCCTCTCGACTGCATGTAGAATCGAGCTGATGATGTTTCGGCAGGTCTGGGTATGTTTAATGCACGTTGCGTTAAGTTCTCTCGGCCAGGAGGTTGTCAAAGTCATAACGCAGGTGCTTCGAGTTTGAAGCTCGCAAAAGTAGTGAGGGACATAATACAAAGCTTTCGGGGTACAGCTCTGTAGTACTCGCGGACTAAGAGATATCATATAGTCACATAATACGTTTACATTGCACAAGTCATCGTTCACAGAATACATTATACATTGTTTGTGTTTCGCAAGGAAAGGACCGCGTTTACTTCTTGGAACGAACAGGAATTTTCTCCAAATTCCAATAACTCTCGGCATACTCCATGATCGCTCTATCCGAACTGAACTTGCCCATCTATCATACATAATCACGTTAGCAAAGTAGTGCGCACAATGAGAAAATGGGAAGGAAAGACGTACCTTGGCAGTGGTTCTAATGGACTTCTTAATCCATTCGGTCTTATCTTGATATGCTTCGTCTACCATCGCCTGCGCTTCTAGATCTGGAGGGAAGGAGATGAGATATTGCCAGCGTTAGGAAACTATAGGTGTAAGAGTCGGAAGCGAACGTACAGGAATCGAAATCGTCAGAAAGGAGATAATGGTCGCCTTGTCGAATCGTCGTCAATAGTCTATCAAATTCATCGTTCAGTTGTTCGATCTCCTAGTGCAAGCGCGAAGGAGAAGAAGGGAAAGATACATACGGCTCATAAACATGTCCATCACCAAACATCCCAGACGAAACTACATCCAACACGTGCGCCAATCTCGGACACTTCTTTTCAATCGGGATGGGGTTGTAGATATGTTGATGGCGTAGATCTTCCACCGCACTAAATGCAAAGTCAGCTTTGCCTTTCGGAGGATGGAGAGGGAAACGTACGGAGTTAGATGTCCAAAGAAGACTGTGGCACAATCAGCAAGCTTATAACAGAAACGCCAATGCAAAATCACTCACAAACATTATTCTCCCCAACAGCCTCCGCAATCTCAATGTTCGCACCATCCACCGTGCCAAGCAGCAAACCTCCATTCAGACAGAACTTCATGTTCGAGGTTCCTGATGCCTCTGTCCCTGCTGTAGATATATGTTGACTGATATCGGATGCTGGGATGAGAGCTTCCGCTAGAGAGACGGAGTAATCGGGCAGGAAGTAGAGGGTGAGATATTCCTTGGTGTCAGGGTCGGCGTTGATGATTCGAGCGACGTTTACGATGAGTCTGATTGTCTGGTAGTAGATGTGAGTTGATTTGAGTAGAAGAGGAGAAAGGGAGAGGACGTACGAGTTTGGCGATATAGTCTAGCCGAACCGAACGCGATCAGCATCGACGGAGTAAACGAGATATTGAAACAACATACATCCAGGAGCGGCTTTCCCGGCGAAGAATACTACACGATGGTTCACTTTCTTGCGCTCTTCGGGAGTCATTTCTTTCAATGTCAAGTACCTCTACAAAGATCTTCAGTCGCCGCGCAATTGGTTCATGTGAGGGAGGGGAGAGGACATACGTGAATGACACCAAGAATATTCAACGTCTGCCTCTTATACTCATGCAACCTCTACATTCCCTCTCATCAGCACCTCAACACTACACAAGTTCAAAATCGCAATCACTCACCTTAATCTGAACATCAAACATCGCATGCGTATTCACCTCCAAACCCAAATGGGTTTTCACATAATGCGCCAGTCTCTCCTTATTCCTCTGCTTCACATCCGCCCACTCCTCTCTAAACTTCGCGTCTTCCGCATAGGGTAAAAGGCCTTCGAGACGGTCTAGGTCGTTCAGCCATACGCGTTTTTCCACATCCAGGGTTTTGGTAATGAGGAGGGAAAGTTCTGGGTTGCATTGGTCTAACCAGCGACGAGGGGTGACTGTTGAAAGCAGATCAGTATTCAGAATCGGGCAGGGGGGAGAAGGAAGAGAAGAAACGTACTGCCGTTAGTCACATTACTAAACCTGCGAGCTTTGTGTCAGAAATAGTACATCAGGGATAAGTAGTAGAAGGGACGTACTTGCTAACACCCTCAAACTCTACGAAATCTTTCAAAATCGTAGTTCGGACCAGCTCACTATGCAATTCTGCCACGCCGTTCACTTTACGACTGCCGATGCAAGCGAGAAAGGCCATTCGGACTTGTTTCGGGTTTCCTTCTGTTGTCGTTGTTTCGTCGTTAGTTACTTGCATACTGAAGAAGCAGAGGGAGGAGAAAGGAACAAACCTTCGATCAAGGACATTCTCGCTAGTCGATCTCGATCGCCTGGGAACTTCTTCTCCACCGCTACAATCGACAGATGTTAGCAATCGCATACGAGATATAGAAGAGGAGGTAGCAAGCATACCTTGCAAGAACGTTCTAATCGCGTCGTCATCATATTAGCATCTGTAAACCTCTCGTTTGGTTAGGGGAAGGGTGCTTACAGGTTCTACAAAAATAAACGGATGAGCAATGCAATAAAGAAGGAGAGGAGGAAGGAGACGCACAATATCATAGATAATCTGTAAATGCCTAGGCAGCAAATTCTCCATCAGAGGTACAGGCCACTTCTCCAACGCTTCCTGTATTACGCGTTCTCGTTAGCATCGTGCACTCTTCATCTTCAATAAGGGAAAGGAAAGGGACGAACGGGTAAGACGGTATGATTAGTATAGAAAATCGTATTAGTAACGATATTCCATGCTTCATCCCATGCCACATCTTCTTCATCTACCAGAATGCGCATCAGCTCCGGGATGGCGAGTGTTGGATGTGTCTGTATGAACAAACGAGCGTAAGGGAGTGTGTGTGTAAGTAAAGGAAGGGGAGGAACGTACGTCGTTCAACTGGATAGCCACATCTGCCACGAGGAGAATAAGCATAGGAATAGGAAGGAAGAGATGGTGGGAGACGTACAATCAGGTAATTCAGCAATCGGTTTCCCAGTATTCTTGAATCGTCTCAACATGTCTGCTAGACTAGCTGCTGTCCAGAAACTTATATCCATATCCGAATCAGATGATGGATTATGAAGAGAGAGGAGGAAGCGCACTATTGTTGTTTCAATCTCAGCTCTTTTCCAACTACAATTCCAATGGGTGGTCAGTGAGAGGTTTTGCATGTAATGATGAGGGAGGAAGGCTAACGTACAAGTGCTATACAAAAGAAAGTGTCAGAATGAAGGAAGAAAGGTAACGAGGAAGCAAGGGGAAGGGGACGCACGTATTATCGTTGGGATACAACACAGATGTGATAGCACTGGCACTATTAGAGCTCTCTACCGCTCTTTCATAATCACCCGCTATAATCACCATCATCAGCATTCTCTCCTCCACTACAGTTAAGATGAAGTGCTCACCATTGAAGGAATTCAAATCGAACCCTCTCTTCGGCTTACTCTCCCACAACCTCAAATTGTTCGTCGTCTTGGTATAACATCCAGGAATCATCACATCATAAGCCACCGCCAACACTTCTTGACCGCCATTCCACACTGCGCGTGCGGTTCCGTCGTTTAAGCGTTCGGCAGTGCCGTAGAAGCGGACGTCGTAGTTGACGTCTAGGCGAGGGAGTTCCCATGGGTTTTGAGTGTCTAGCCAGGGATCTGGAGCCTAGTTATTGTTATGTCAGATGGGGTGTGAGAAAGGAAGAGGAGGGAGAAGGGATGTACCTCGAGTTGTTGACCGTCTGGAGCGATAAGTTGTTGAAAGATTCCGTATTTATATCTCAACCCATATCCCCAAACCGGTAACTCCTGCATGCCCATTGGTCAACTCTTTTCATCCAATGCACAGAACATGTAGTACACGGACCTGAGAAGCAGACGAGTCCAGATAACAAGCAGCCAATCTTCCCAATCCTCCATTGCCCAATGCAGCGTCACGTTCCTTTTCCAGGAGATCTTCCATGTTGAATCCTAGCTTCTGAACACCTTCTGTGTATTGATCTTTTAGGCCTAGATTGAGTAACTAGTCGTGATACCCAACGTTAGCTTTCGTTCGACGCGCCGAAGGAATAAGGGAGGG
>Ga0247730_1001154_pt1 | contig 15361 bp, 16 predicted proteins | sample UWRJL073202C2_FD_180959 | JGI IMG/M metagenome (GOLD analysis project Ga0247730, IMG submission 180959) | Plant litter microbial communities from Arlington Agricultural Research Station in Wisconsin, United States - UWRJ-L073-202C-2 | ecosystem: Environmental > Terrestrial > Plant litter >... | reverse complement strand
TCCACGCGGAGTACCTGAATGCGATCGGGCCGCGCACCGCCGTGCTGATCCTCGGCGACGCCCGCAACAACAACCAGGACCCCAACCTGGCCGCGCTGCACGAGATCAGCCAGCGCGCGCGACGCACCTTCTGGCTCAACCCGGAGGCCGCGATGCGGTGGGGCCTCGGCGACTCGGTCGCCCCGGCCTACGCCGAGATCGTCGAGATGCACCAGTGCAGCAACGTCGAGCAGCTGACCCGGTTCATCACCCGGCTGTTGCCCGTGTGACGGAAGGGGTGACCTATTCGGGACCGTCCAGGGTCTTGACATTCTGAACCATTCGGCTGCGGATGATCGTCCAGCACGCCTACGGTGTCCGCATGAGGACTCGGGTCCGGACCGTCGTCGCCGTCGCGACGACCGCCGCTGTGGCAGCGCTGCTGACAGGTGGCGCCCCCGGCCAGGCCGCACCTGCGACCGCCACGGCCTCGAGCCGGACCGTCACGACGCAGCTCTCGATCGCGGGCGGTGCGGGCGCCTGGAAGCCGTCGACGAACGCGCGCGTGACGCGGGTGCGGGCCGCAGGTGGCTCCGCCCTGCAGGTCCGGCCCAAGCGAGCGGCGGGACGCAAGACCATCTCGATGCGGTCCCCCCTGTCCGCAGCGCCGGTCGATCGGGCCGGCACGGTCGTCCGCGCGTCGGCCCGACTTCGCTCCTCCCAGCCCGGCCGGCGCCTGACGCTGCGGATCCAGGAGGTCAGCGACGGTCACGTCGTGGCCAGCAGGTCCGCGACCGTCGTCCCGTCCTCACGCGGGTGGCGGTCCGTCGACGTCGCCCTGCGCACCACGCGACCGGGCAGCCGCATCCGGCTCGCGACCCAGGCCAAGCGTGTCGGCGGCACCCACGCCGTCCGACTGGCGTCCATCGCGGTGACGCAGGCCGTCCCCACCGCCCCGACCGTTCCCACCGTCCCGACCGTTCCCACCGTCCCGAAGGTCCCGGTCGTCCCGCCTCCGCCCGTCAGCGCCGCCGCCTGCGAGTCGATCGACTACACCGATCCGGCTCAGGGAGTCCCGACGTTCACCGAGAACTTCGACGGCACGACGCTCGACCCGAAGCGCTGGCGCGTCCGTGACAACACCTTCCTCAACCAGGACCAGGCATGGATCACGAAGGACGCGGTCTCGGTGCACGACGGCTATCTCGACATCGCCGGCAAGCGGATGCCGGAGAGCCAGTGGAAGACCAACAAGAACGCCCTGTACGGGACCGAGAACGCAACCCGGCAGTACTCGACCGGCTACGTCGACACGATCGACGACGCCGCGGCTGATCGTTTCAGCCAGCGGTACGGCAGCTTCGAGGTGCGTGCGTGGGTGCCCAGCACCAACTCGATGTCGCGCGGCATCTGGCCGGCGTTCTGGCTGCGGGCCGACCACCAGCCGGGCGAGATCGATCCGATGGAGTCCTACGGCGGACCCACGATCCGCTCGTTCGACCCGTCCAGCTCGTACGAGTGGAACAGCTGGGCCGACACCGCGCAGGGTTCGACGACCGACGCCAACAAGCAGAAGACGCAGGGCCGTGCGGACGTCGGCACGGACAAGATCTGGCAGGACTGGCACGTCTACGGCGTCACCTGGTCACCGACGTGCCTGCGCTACACCTACGACGGCCGGACCGTCGGCATGGTGAAGTTCGATGACCCGCTGACCAAGACGTACTTCCGCGGTCCGACGTTCGCCGACACCTTCCACATCCGGCTCAACATGCAGATCGGCTCGAAGTACTGGGGCTGGGCCGATCCGGAGCACACCCGGCCGGAGTTCAGCTACAAGATCGACTGGGTCCGCGTGCATCAGGGCAAGGAGCTGCTGGGCCGCTGACGACGGTCGACCTGCAGCATCCAGACCCAGCCGGCGGCGATCGCCAGCATCGAGAGCACGCCCCACGGCGGGTAGACGTGGTTCTCCATGAATCCGTACGCCCCCAGCAGCGTCAGGGCGGCACCAGGGAGCACCCAGGCGCCGCAGACCCGCAGCAGGCATCCGGCGGCAGCCGCCGTGGCGCCGATGTACGCGATCGAGCCGATCTGTCCCAGGTCGTTGGCGTAGCCGAAGACCGTCGCGAGCCCGCCCTCACGATCGTGCTTGAGCGCTCCGGCCGCGATGCCGGCCAGGACGTCGAGCGCGGAGTAGAAGCAGGCGTAGAGATAGCCGAGCACGAGGGTGATGCGACCGTAGACCGGCTCAATCGATCGGGCGACGAGCCAGGGTCCGACGGCCAGCAGCGGGAACAACGGCAGCAGCACGACGTGCAGGTCACGCCAACGGGCCGACGCGTCCTGCGTCAGGTGCGCCGGGTGCGTCAGGCCGACGAGACCGATCAGCAGGGGCGGCGCCAGCACCGCGATCCACGTCCTCGTGCGGGTCAGTGCCATGGACCGACCCTACGCGCGATCGCCTGCCGCGCACCCGGGCGTCGAGCACCAGGCCGGCGACCAGCAGCAGCACCGCGACGACGCCGTCCAGCCACCAGTGGTGCCCGGTCGCGGCGACGACGAACACCGTCACCGGCAGGTGCATCAGCACGATCCAGCGCAGCTTGCTGCGGGTCATCGCGAACGTCCCGAGCGCCACGACCGCCGCCCAGCCGACATGGATCGACGGCATCGCGGCGAACTGGTCGGACACCCCCGTGCCGACATCCCCGTAGACGCCGAGCCCGAACCGGGAGGACAGGTCGACGAAGCCGAGCTCGTCGATGAACCGCGGCGGCGCCACCCGGAGGAACCGGATGACAAGACAGCCCGCGGTGACCGCGACGAGCCCGTTGCGCCAGTGCGGGTAGAGGTCGCGATGCCGCACGAAGGCCCACACCATGAAGGCGATCAGGGCCGGCACGTGCACGATCGCGTAGTAACCGTTGACCAGACGGGCGAGCCAGTCGTGCGCGACGACGAAGTGCTGCATCGATATCTCGGTCGGCAGGCGCAGCAGGTGCTGGAAGTGGTCGATGTCGCGGGCGCGGTCAAGGGCGCCGGCCTCGTGGGTGATCGGCAGCATCCGGGCCAGCCGCCACACGGCGTACAGTCCCGCGATCAGCGCGAACTCGCGGAACGCCGGAATCAGCGCGTCCCCGATGCGGGAGCGGGGCAGACGGGCGACGACCAGCCAGGCGACCAGGCTCAGGAGCGTGGCAACGGCTGCTTCTTCCCACGACGGCCACGGCACCTGGCCATTCTGTCACCTGCTCACACCTGCGGTGGTGCTCCTTCGCCGACCTCGTCCTCGCCTGCCTTGCGGAACAGCGGCGGAAGGAAGCGCAGCATCAGCGCCGACCAGGTCAGGTGGGTCAGCATGGGCGCCTGGATGCCTCCGGACGCGCGTCGCTGGAGGCCGAACAGCGTCCCCATGACGCCGCTCGCGAGCACGAGGGCCGGGTTGCGGGTGGCCGTCGTGGCCAGTGCGTACACGGCCGTGGACTTGGCGACGGGGTTCTGCGTGCCGGCCGCGGCGTAGAGCGCTCCTCGGAAGAAGACCTCCTCGGCGGCGCCGTTGGCGAACGTCGTCGCCGTGACCAGCGGGGCCGAGCCCTGGTCGGCGAAGGCGAGGATGTCGGTCAGCGCCCGGTTGAGGATCGGGACACGTCGGGCGACCAGCGCGGCACCGTAGAACGCTCCGAATGCTCCGGCGCCCATCGCGATCGGGGTCACGAGGGGGCGGCGCAGCTGCTGGCCGTGGGTCTGCTCCCAGCCCAGGTGCAGGGGCCCGGACGCGAAGGCCCCGGCGGTCCACGTCGCGGCGACACCCATCGTGAGGCCGTAGAACGCCTTCGAGTCCGGCTTGGTCGACAGCGACGTGCCGAGCAGGCCGGCTCCGGCGAGGCTCACCCCCGCGACGACCCGGCGTCTGCGGTGGAACGCAGCGTCGCTCTCGAGGTGGTCACGCGGCACCTTGACGGAGAGGTTGCGGAGAAGAGACATCACGATCGACGCTACCCGTCGGATAGCCTCGCCGCATGACGGCGATCTTCCGCCTCGGGTTCAAGAACGTCTTGGGCTCGAACTGGACCCCTGCTCGCCACCGGTGGCCGGGCCGCGCGGAGATGCTCGACCGGGAGATGAACGGCCCGGACGGCATGCGGGCGGGCGTGTACTTCCTGGTCGAGGTCAACCGGAGGGCCGAGCGGCGCAGCCTGGCCGAGATCCTGCCCGGGTGGGACGCCGTCACGTCGCCGCGGGGTCACAACGACGCCTACAGCGATCCGCGCGAGCACCGGCTGATCGCCTGGCAGGAGATCGCTCTGGGGACCTGGACCCGCCAGGAGCGGTACGTCACGATCGTGCGGTACGAGCACCTGGCCAGCGGGGTGGAATGGACCGGCGCAACGACCCACCTGTCGTCGTCGGTGCACACGACGGTCGAGAAGGCGGCGGCGTCGCGCCAGCTGCAGGGGCAGCGCCTCGCAGAGCTGTGCGCCGAGCACGAGGTCGACGTGCTGGCCGGCGACATCAACAACGTCGCGGTCCGCTCCGACACGCCCCGGGGGATCCTCGAGGCGGCCGGGTGGGTGGACTGGCGAGCCGCGGTCGAGGTCGAGAACGTCGACCACGACGTGCACCACCAGCTGGGCCGGCCGCTGACCCGTACCGGCAAGCACCTCGACGCGATCTACCTCGGACGCCGTGCCACGGCGATCAATGGCCGGGTCCAGGTGTCCGAGCCGGACAGCTCGGACCACCTGGGCCTGGTGTGCACCGTGTCGATCACCGACTGATCCGTCAGGCGACGGCCGCGGCTCCCTCGGCCGGGATGTCGTCCTTCTTGGCGTTGATCAGCAGCACCGCGGTGATGAGTGCGGCGATCAGCATGACCGCTCCCCAGAAGAACGCCACGTGGTAGCCGTGCACCAGCGCATCGGCCGCGACACCCTTGGGGTCGCCTGCACCACCCATGTTGTCGGCCAGGAACGTCGTGACCGCTCCGGCGTACAGCGTGTTGAGCAGCGCCGTGCCCAGCGAGCCGCCGACCTGCTGCGACGTGTTGAGCAGCGCGCTGGCCACACCGGCGTCGTGCGAGCCGACGCCGACCAGCGCGGTGCTGGAGGCCGGGATGAAGACCGCGGCCATGCCGACGCTCATGAGCAGCAGCGACGGCAGGATGTGCGTCCAGTACGACGTGTCTGCGGTGATCTGCGTCAGCAGCAGCATGCCGAGCGTCGCGCTGACCAGGCCCGGCACCATGATCGGCTTGGGGCCGAAGCGCGGGAGCAGCTGCGAGATGACGCCGGCGCCGCCGATGATGCCGATGCTGAACGGCAGGAAGGCGAAGCCGGACCGCAGCGGGCTGTAGCCCAGCGTGGCCTGGAAGTAGAACGTCAGGAACAGGAACATCGCGAACAGGCCGGCGCCGATGAACAGGAACACCAGGTAGGAGCCGCCGCGGTTGCGGTCGAGCGCGACGCGCAGGGGCAGCAGCGGGTGCGCCGTGCGACGCTCCCACAGCACGAAGGCCACCAGCAGCACGACCGCGACGATCAGGAACGTCAGGGTGCTGCTGTCGGTCCAGCCGAGCACCTCGGTGCTCTTGCCGGGGTTCTTCTCCTTGGCGGCCTCCGTGAAGCCGTAGACGAGCGAGACCAGGCCGAGCGTCACCAGGATCGCGCCGGGGATGTCGTACTTGGTGTCGCCCTCGGCCTTGCTCTCGCGGACGACCCGCGATGCGGCGTAGGCCGCGAGCAGCGCGATCGGGACGTTGACGCCCAGGCACCAGCGCCACGACGCGTACTCGGTGAGCACGCCGCCGAGGATCAGGCCGATCGCGGCGCCACCACCGGAGATCGCGCCGAACACGCCGAACGCGGTGGCACGCTCCTTGGTCTCGGTGAAGGTGACGGAGATCAGCGACAGGGCCGCGGGCGCCATGAGTGCGGCGAACAGGCCCTGCAGGCCGCGGGCTGCGTACAGCAGGCCGGCGCTGCTGGCGATGCCGCCGAGAGCCGAGGCCAGCGCGAAGCCGACCAGGCCGACGACGAAGACGCGCTTGCGCCCGGCGAAGTCGGCGATGCGCCCGCCGAGCAGGAGCAGGCCGCCGAAGGCCAGGGTGTAGGCCGTGATGACCCACTGGCGATCGGCGTCGCTGATGCCGAGATCCTTCTGGGCGGACGGCAGGGCGATGTTCACGATGGAGGCGTCGAGCACGATCATCAGCTGGGCGACGGCGATGACGCCGAGCGCCAGCCAGCGCTTCGGATCGGGTGCCTCGGGTGCGTTCACGGGCGGTTCAGCAGTGGACATGACAGGTCCTCGAGAAGAGATGGGGCGGTCGCGACCGGTGGATCAGCGCCACAGACCATCCTGCCAGCATCGGCCGACATTTACTCTCGGAAGAGGCTCCCGCCGAAGGGGCTCGACGTGCTGACCGCCCCCCGGCGGGTGAGGATGGAGCGATGCGCACCGTCTTCCACACCGACGACCCCGACGTCCAGGCCTACCCCTTGCTGACGGCGCTCGTGGTGCCCCGCCCGATCGCGTGGATCTCCACCCTGTCGATCGACGGGATCGGCAACCTCGCACCGCACTCGTTCTTCAGCGTCGCGGCCGCGAACCCGCCGGTCGTGTCGTGGACGTCGGTGGGGCACAAGGACACCCTCGCCAACGTCCTGGCCACCCGGGAGTTCGTCGTGAACCTGGCGACGCTGCCCGATCTCGCCGACGTCAACCACACCAGTGCAGCGTTCGATCCCACCGCGGACGAGGCGCAGTTTCTCGGCATCGAGATGGAGGCCAGCTCGCAGGTGTCGCCCCCACGCGTCGCCAGCTCCCCCGCCTCGCTGGAGTGCACGTTGCACTCGACCATCGAGCTCGGCGACTCGGTGCTCGTGCTCGGCACCGTCGTCGCCATCACGGTCGACGACGGCGTGCTGGTCGACGGTCACCCCGAGATGGACCGGCTGCAGCCGGTGTCGCGGCTGGGCAAGGACGAGTGGGGTCTGCCGCCCGAGGTGTACGCCACGCCCCGCCCGAAGACCCCGGACGACATCGGCTGACCCGTCGACGAGGGCGGCCCGCGCAGTATCGTCGCGGCATGAGCGACTTCTGGATCTGCCGCACCTGCGCGGTCGAGCACGATGTCGGTGCCCGGATCTGCTCGATCTGCAGCGACGAGCGGCAGTACGTCCCGGCCGGTGGGCAACGCTGGGCAACGCTGGAGGAGCTCGCGGCGGCGGGCTATCGAGCCGAGATGCGGGAGCTCGAGCCGGACCTGTTCGCCATCACGACGACGCCTGAAGCGGGGATCGGCCAGCAGTCGAAGCTGCTCGTGACCCCGCACGGGAGCCTGCTCTGGGACCCCGTCGGCTTCGTGGACGACGACGTCGTCGAGCGGATCCTCGCGCTCGGCGAGGTGCGGGCGGTGGCGGCCAGCCACCCGCACATGTTCGGCGTGCAGGTCGAGTGGAGCCGGCGCCTCGGCGGTGCCCCGGTCCTGGTGAGCGCCGCGGATCTGGAGTGGGTCGCGCGCGACGACGAGGTCATCGTGACGTGGGAACGAGATCTCGAGATCCTTCCTGGGGTGACGCTGAGCCAGCCAGGTGGTCACTTCCCCGGCAGCGCCGTGGCGCACTGGGCGGCCGGTGCGGACGGACGTGGAGTCCTGCTCACCGGCGACACGATCTTCCCCAACCCGGATCGCCGATCGGTCAGCTTCATGCGCAGCTATCCCAACCGCATCCCGCTGTCAGCAGCGGTGGTGCAGAGAATCGCCCGGCACGTCGAGCCTTTCGCGTTCGATCGCCTGTACGGCAACTTCGACAACGCGATCGGCTCCGACGCCCGGGCGATCGTGCGGTGGTCTGCCGACCGTCACGCGGACTGGGTCAGCGGGGCGTTCGACCACCTGACGTGAGGTCAGCCGAGGATCTCGGCGGCGGAGACGTCGCCGGCGTCCTCGTCGATCGCCTGGGCGAGCTTGGTCACGTCCTCAGGCTCCACCTCCACGGCGATCTCGTCGAAGCCCTTGCGGAGCTCCTCCTCGACAGTTCCCTCGGTGGCGCCGTCCTGGTAGGACGACACGCGGTCGACAACGGCCTGGATGGCCTCGATCTGTTCGCTCTCGTAGTCACTCATGCGGCGCTCGTACCCACGCGACGGACGTCCAACCACATCGGCGGAGAGGCCGTCGAGCCACTACGTTGGACGGATGCCGCACAGCCCGACGAGCGACCTGAACGGCACGCCTCTCCCCCCGGGCTCGTCCGGCTGGATCCGGGTCCGCGGAGCCCGCGAGCACAACCTGAGGGACGTCGACGTCGACCTCCCGCGGGACAGCTTCGTGGTGTTCACCGGCGTCTCCGGTTCCGGCAAGTCGTCCTTGGCTTTCGGCACGGTGTTCGCCGAGTCGCAGCGGCGGTACTTCGAATCCGTCGCCCCCTACGCGCGGCGGCTCATGGCGCAGGTCGGGGCGCCCGACATCGACACGATCGACGGGATGCCGCCGGCGGTGGCACTGCAGCAGGCGCGTGGCGCCAGCAGCTCCCGGTCGTCGCTCGGCACCCTGAGCTCGTTGTCGGACGTGCTGCGGCTGCTCTACAGCCGGGCCGGCACGTACCCCGACGGTGCCGAGCACCTGCCGGCGTCGGCGTTCTCACCGAACACCGCGGTCGGCGCGTGCCCGACGTGTCACGGCAGCGGCGTCTCACGCAGCACCACGGAGGCGTTGCTGGTGCCCGATCCGACCCTGTCGATCGACGACGGCGCGATCGGCGTCTGGGCGAACAAGGCGTGGGTCGGGCTCAACGTGCGGCGGATGGTCACCAAGCTCGGCATCGACATCCACGCGCCGTGGAAGACCCTGCCGCAGGAGACCCGCGACTGGCTGCTGTTCACCGACGAGGAGCCGCGGATGCTCCTGCAGGGCAACAAGCAGGGCGAGGCCAGCCAGTACCACGGTCACTGGTCGTCGGCCGAGAAGTACCTGATGCGCAACCTCGCCAAGACGCAGTCCGCGACGCAGCGCGAGAAGCTCGAGGCGTTCCGGGCGGAGGGTCCGTGTCCGACGTGCCACGGCAAGCGGCTGCGACCGGCCGCGCTGGCCGTGACGTTCGCCGGTGTCGACATCGCCGACCTGGCCGCGATGCCGTTGTCGCAGGTGTGCGCGCTGCTCGACACGGGGCTCGAGCAGCAGGCGCTCGGCACCGACCGGCACGGAGCGGCAGCATCGTCAGCGGCCCGCTCGCTCGTGAAGGACTTCGGTGAGCGGGTCGAGGCCATCATCGGCCTGGGGCTCGGCTACCTGTCGATGGACCGGTCCAGCACGGCCCTCTCCCCCGGAGAGCTGCAGCGCGTGCGCCTCGCCGGGCAGCTGCGCGCCGGCCTGTTCGGCGTCCTGTACGTGCTGGACGAGCCGTCTGCCGGTCTGCACCCGGCCGACTCGGAGGCGTTGTACGCGGCACTGCGCGAGCTCGTCGCGGCGGGGAACTCGCTGTTCGTCGTCGAGCACGACCTGTCGATCGCTCGTCACGCCGACTGGGTCGTCGACGTGGGCCCGAGCGCCGGGGTGCTGGGCGGCGAGATCGTCCACAGCGGGCCGCCGGCAGGCCTGGCTGACGTCGAAGGGTCCGTCACGGCGGCGTTCATGTTCGACCGCACCGAGCCGCTGGTGCTGTCAGCGCGCGAGCCGGCCGGCTGGACGGAGCTCGCGCACCTGACGCGCAACAACGTCGACGACGTCACGATCCGTCTGCCGCTCGGTGTCATGACGGCCATCACGGGGGTCTCGGGATCGGGCAAGTCGTCCCTCCTGGCGGCGCTCGTCGAGCGGCTCGAGTCCGACGGCGAGGCATCCGACGCTCCGCAGCGCATCATCTCGATCGACCAGCGCCCCATCGGTCGCTCGCCGCGATCGAACCTGGCCACGTACACGGGGCTGTTCGACGCCGTGCGGCGTCTGTTCGCGGCGACGCCGGAGGCGAAGGATCGTGGCTGGGCGGCGGGTCGTTTCTCGTTCAACGTGGCGGAGGGGCGGTGCCCCACGTGCGAGGGTGAAGGGTTCATCGCGATCGAGCTGGTCTTCCTGCCCACCAGCTACTCGTCGTGCCCCACGTGCCACGGCTCGCGATACAACCCGGAGACCCTCGAGGTGCACTACCGCGAGCGCGACATCGGCGAGGTCCTGGCCATGACGGTGGTCGAAGCCTCGGAGTTCTTCGCCGACGTGGCGGGGGTGCGCCGGTCGCTGGAGACCCTGCTGGACGTCGGTCTCGGCTACCTGACCCTGGGTCAGCCGGCGACCGAGCTGTCGGGCGGCGAGGCGCAGCGCATCAAGCTGGCGACGGAGCTGCAGCGGCCGCGTCGTGAGGGCACGGTGTTCGTACTGGACGAGCCGACGGGCGGCTTGCACCCCGTCAACGTCCAGGACCTCGTGCGCGTACTGGGCCGGCTCACGGACGCCGGCGACACGGTGGTGACGGTGGAGCACGACATGCAGGTCGTCGCAGCAGCGGACTGGGTCATCGAGCTGGGGCCCGGCGGTGGCGACAAGGGCGGCACGGTCGTGGCCGCGGCGACACCCGCGGATCTGCTGGGCATGACGCAGAGCATCACGGCTCCGTACCTATCCCGCGTACTCCATGTCGATGGGTGACGGGTAGATCTCGACGACGATCGCCGTGGGTGGTTTCGCTCGCCGGGTGGACCACGTCAGCACCTGATGGCCCTTGAAGTTGTGATGTCGTGTGCAGAAGGGCCCGAGGTTGTCGCCCTGCGTCGAGCCCTCGGGGAAGGGATGTCGATGGTCGATGTCGCATCGTTCGGCGGGGACCATGCATCCCGGCGCCTGACAGGTGCCGTGCAGGAACTGCAGTGCGACGCGGAGGGTGTCCGGCGCGAACCGTCCGAGGTACTCGTGGGCGAGAACGTCCTTGGTGACCGGATCGGTGACGATCCGGTGCCAGAAGGTGCCGCCGCGGGTAACGACCTCGGCGATCCACGGCGCGGGAACGGCCCATCGGCCGTCACTCGACTCGGCGAACCCCGCGGCAGCGCCGGCGAGGACGTCGGCGCCGATCGTGACCGCGATGTTGGCGCTGACGGCCGACGAGACGGTCTCGGACTCGGTGCACCAGGCCACGAGCAGGTCGGCCTCGCGCTGGGCGACGGTTCGCTCGTCGTCCGCGGCGACGTCGTGGCGCGCCAGCCTGCGGAGGCGGCCCTCGACCGCCGCGGCTTCGTGCGACGGCAGGTACGCGTTGAGCCAGGCCATCGCGTCGTCGGTGTGGGTGACGGACACGTGTCGCTTGGCACGTTCGGCGTCGGCCCGCTGAACGGCGAGGTCGGGCTCGACTCGCTGGACGAAACGGCGCAGCCACGCCCGCAGCTCGGCGGAGGTGTGCGTCTCGGCGTAGCCGATGACGCGCTGATCGAGCAGATGGACGGAGTCGGCACGCTCCAGCTGGTCGATCGTGCGGGCGATGTCGCGAACCCGGACGAGATCGATGCGCCCGTCGCAGAACGCCTCCCACGTCGTGGGCGACTGATCGCGCGCGGTGCTGGCGAACGTCAGCCGCTGCTGCACCTGCCCCTCGCTCAGCCCCATCGCCTCGCCGATCGTCAGCGGGATGGCAGCCCGCTCGACCAGGCGACGCATCGGCGGCTCGACGTGGGCGGTGCGCGCCATCTGCTCGTCGTGGAACTGCAGCATCACGGTGACCTCGCGCGCCTCGGCCCGCGCACGCTCGCGCGCGACGTCGGTCAGGACATCGGTGGCGACAGCGACGGAAAGGGCCATGTCCTCAATCTAGAGGCGACCTCTGACACTGCCTCGCAACTGCGTTCTCAGCTGTGGATCTGCTCGAACAGCGAGACGATGATGCCCTCCGGGCCGCGCACGTAGGCCATCTGGACGCTCCCCTCGTACTCGCCGATGCCGCCCACCAGCCCGTATCCGTCCGCTGCCACCGCGTCGACGGCGGCCTGGAGATCGGCGACCTCGAAGGACACGTTGCGCAGGCCCAGCTCGTTGGCCATCGCGGCCGGCGACCCGCCGACGTGGTCAGGGGTGAGGAAGCTCGAGAGCTCCAGCCGCGCTCCCCCGCCGGGCGACGCCATCATCACGATCCGGCAGTGGGCTCCCGGGATGCCGCAGACCGTCTCCACGAACTCCCCCTGCACCGACCCGGTGCCCTCGACCTCGAGCCCCAGCCCGACGAAGAAGCTCGTGGCCGTGTCCAGGTCCGCGACGGTGATGCCGATGTGGTCGAGGCGTCCTACGTGCGTCATGAGCCCATCGTCGTGCAGCGCGACGCGGCGGACAACGCCTAGCGTGGACCCATGACGGTTGGATCCGGCGACCCGTTCGACTACGACGCGGAGCTGAGCCTGTACAACGAGCATCTCCGAGCGGCGGCCCGCGTCGGCCCACGCGATCACGTGCTCGACATCGGCTGTGGGGCCGGACTGACCACCCGCCAGGCCGCTCGGGCCGCCACTGACGGCAGCGCCACCGGCGTGGACATCTCGTCCCAGATGATCGACCGCGCCCGGCGGCTCAGCGCCGAGGAGGAGCTCGACAACGTCGCATTCGTCCAGGCCGACGCCCAGGCGCATCCGTTCCGCCGTCACCGGTTCGACCTGTCCATCAGCAGGTTCGGAACCATGTTCTTCGCCGATCCAGTAACCGCGTTCACCAACATCGCCTTGTCCCTGCGGGCCGGAGGCCGCCTGGCGATGCTGGTCTGGCAGGGCCGAGACGTGAACGAGTGGGTCGCGGCGATCGGCCAGCCCGGTGTCGTCCCGGGGCCCGACACCGGCCCGGGCATGTTCTCCCTCGCCGACCCGGTGGTGACCACGGCCGTCCTCGAAGCCGCGGGCTTCGCGGACGTCGTGCTCGCCGACGTCCGCGAGCCCGTGTACCAAGGACCCGACACCGCCTCTGCTCTCGCTGCGGTCACGAGCCTGTGGGCGGACAGGGAGCTGAAGACTCTCAACGCCGATGCAGCCGCGGATGCCGTGGCGAGCCTCGAGGCCTACCTCGACGCCCACCGCCGAGACGCCGGGGTGTTCCTCGACTCGGCCGCGTGGCTCGTGACTGCTCGGACCTGACCACCGCACTTCCACCGTGGTTACGCTGGACGCGTGGATCCCGCCGACGCCGCCGAGCTGGCCCGACGCATGCGCGCCGCCGTCGTCGAGGAGCAGCCCCAGCGACGGTGGCTGCTCCTCGTCTCGGTCCTGCTGATCGTCGCGATGGTCGTCACCGTGGTGGTCGCACGCTAGCCATCCCGGCGCTCCAGGCGACGGCGCGTTACGCGCGTCCCGATCCCGAGTCGGGGACGCCGTCGTAGGCGGGCAGCTCCGGACCGTTGACCGCCCGCTCGATCAAAGGCATCAGCACCTCCATGTCGGGCTCCGGGCTCGGCCCGGCCTGCGGGTCCGGGGCGAGCATCTCCACGTGCATCCGACCCATCTCCTGGTTGGCCTCGACGTACGGGCGCATGCGCTCCTCGTACGCGGCGAACCCCACGGCGGGATCCCAGTCGGCGGCGGCGAGCTCGCCGGCGAGCAGATAGGCGCCGACGAGCGCCATGCCGGTGCCCCCGCCTGACATGGGCGAGGCGCTGAACGCGGCGTCCCCGAGGAGCGCGACGCGTCCGCTCGACCAGCCCTCCATCCTGACCTGGGCGACCTGGTCGAGGTAGAAGTCCGGGGTGTCGTCGAGGTGCGACAGGATGCGCGGGGTCTCCCAGCCGAAGCCCGTCATGTGATCCCGCAGCAGCCGCTTCTGCGCCTCGACGTCGCGGTGGTCGACGTCGAAGTCCGGCGCCGGGAAGGACAGCATCGCGATGGCCCGGTCGGCGTCGGGGACAGGGCGGAGCCCCACCCAGCGGCCGCCCTCCTTGTAGTCGAACATCCAGCGGTCCAGGCCGAACTCGTTGGGGACGCTGTAGAAGGCCAGCACCAGCCCGAGGTGATGGACGAACTGCTCGCGCGGCCCGAAGACCATCGCCCGCAGGGCCGAGTGCAGCCCGTCGGCGCCGATGACCAGCTCGAAGCGCCGTCGATCGCCGCCGGCGAACGTGACGTCGACCCCGTCCACGTCCTGGGTCAGGTCGGCGATGCGGTCGGCGAAGACGTACTCGACGCTGTCGCTCGTGTCGTCGAACAGCACCTGCGAGAAGTCGCCGCGCAGGACCTCGATCTCCGAGATGTAGCCGTCGCCGTCGTCCTCCTCGGCGCGGAAGGTCTCGAGCACCGTCCCGTCGGCGTCGACTGTGTGGGCCCCCGCGGTGTCCGTGCACACCGCCCGAACGGCGGCGTCGAGCCCCATCCGCCGGATGACCTCCTTCGCCACCCCCCGCGCGTCCACCGCCTGCCCACCCGGTCGCAGGCCGGGCGTCTGCTCCACCACCGTCACCTCGGCACCCCGGCGGTGCAGCCAGTGGGCCAGCGCGGGACCCGCGATGCTCGCTCCGGACACCAACACCCTGACGGTCATCGCGTCTCCTTCTCCGTGGCCGGATCGTGGCGTTCCGAGCCTACGAGAAACGGGCGGATCGGTGGGCTCTCGAGCAGAGGAGACCTCAGGCAGTCGCACCCATCATCGACAACAGCTGGAGCCGTTCGTGGCTCTCCGATCCTGGCGCGGCGGTGTAGACGAGCAGAGAGTGGGACTGTTCCGGATCCTGCAGGACCTGGCAGTTGAGCTCGAGCAGGCCCACCGCCCGATGCTGGTAGCGCTTGACCGTCTTGGGCCGGATGCCGACCTGGTGCTCGCGCCAGAGGCTGCGGAACTCCTCGCTGCGGTCGGTGAGCAGGTCGACGAGCTGTTGGGCACGGGACGCGGGACCGCGAAGCGTCGCGACCCCGCGTAGACCGGAGACGTACATGCGCGAGTAGAACTCGTGGTCCTCGAGCGGGTGGAGCGCTCGGGCGTCCGGATCGCTGAACCACCGGTACCCGATGCTGCGCGACGGCCCGCTGCGGTGCCCCATGTCGCCGACGAGCGCCGCCCCCAAGGATGTCTGCCGCAAGGTCTCGCCCAGCTCGGTGACGATCTCGGCAGGCGTGTCACCGAGGCGATCGAAGATCCGCAGCATGCCCGGGCTGACGTGATCGCTGTCAGCACCGCGGACCGGGGCCTGATGACCCGCGAGCCGAAAGAGGTGGTCCCGTTCGTCCAGCGTCATGTGCAGCCCTTGGGCGATCGAGGCGATCATCTGCTCAGAAGGTTGCGGGCCACGTCCGCGTTCCAGCCGGGCGTAGTAGTCGGTCGACATGTGGCACAGCACTGCAACCTCCTCGCGTCGCAGACCGCTGGTGCGCCGGCGCTGTCCCCTGGGCATCCCCACGTCCTCCGGCTGCAACGACTCACGTCTGATGCGCA
>Ga0247730_1001151_pt1 | contig 15381 bp, 15 predicted proteins | sample UWRJL073202C2_FD_180959 | JGI IMG/M metagenome (GOLD analysis project Ga0247730, IMG submission 180959) | Plant litter microbial communities from Arlington Agricultural Research Station in Wisconsin, United States - UWRJ-L073-202C-2 | ecosystem: Environmental > Terrestrial > Plant litter >... | reverse complement strand
CGCGGCCCGAACCGGGGCCCTTCACGAAGACGTCGACCTTCTTCATCCCGTGCTCCATCGCCTGACGACCGGCCGACTCCGCGGCCATGCCGGCGGCGAACGGCGTCGACTTGCGCGAGCCCTTGAATCCGACGGTTCCGCCGGAGGCCCAGGCGATCACGGCACCCGTGGGGTCCGTGATGGTGACGTGGGTGTTGTTGAACGTGCTCTTGATGTGGGCTTCGCCCGCAGCGACGTTCTTCTTCTCCTTGCGGCGAACCTTCTTGCCAGCTGTCTTAGGAGGCATGCGCTATCACTTCTTCTTTCCGGCGACGGTGCGCTTCGGACCCTTGCGGGTGCGCGCGTTGGTCTTGGTGCGCTGGCCGCGAACGGGCAGGTGCGCACGGTGACGACGGCCCTGGTAGCTGCCGATCTCCATCTTGCGGCGAATGTCTGCCGTGACCGTACGACGCAGGTCGCCCTCGGTCTGGTAGTTCGCTTCGATGTGATCGCGGAGCGCTACGAGGTCGTTGTCGTCGAGCTCGTGGACTCGCTTGTCCGGGCTGATGCCGGTTGCTGCGAGGGTCTCGGTGGCGCGGGTGCGGCCGATCCCGAATACATACGTGAGTGCGATCTCGATGCGCTTTTCGCGCGGGAGGTCGACTCCTACGAGGCGTGCCATCTAGGCATTTCCTTCCGTTGAGCGAGGTGTGGTCACCTGATGCGTCCCGACTGCCTCCCAGATCTGTGGATCTGGAGTCGGGCCCCGGCCTACGCTTCCGGGGGTGACCCGCCGCGGTCGTGCATGCGGTGGGAGCGATCAGATGTTGCTGTTGCTGCTGTGTGAAGAAGACCTGCTTCGCAGGGCTGTGACATTGCGGCCTCGCGGCCGCCGAGTCAGTGACGACGCTGCATTAACCCTGACGCTGCTTGTGGCGGGGGTTCTCGCAGATCACCATGACGCGGCCGTGGCGACGAATCACCTTGCACTTGTCACAGATCTTCTTCACGCTCGGGTTGACCTTCATCGAGAGTCTCTCTTTGGGATCTGAACGTGGTGGTGGTGCGGACTACTTGTAGCGGTAGACGATGCGACCGCGGGAGAGGTCGTACGGCGAGAGCTCCACCACGACCCGGTCCTCGGGGAGGATGCGGATGTAGTGCTGGCGCATCTTGCCGCTGATGTGCGCGAGGACCTTGTGGCCGTTGGCCAGCTCCACACGGAACATCGCGTTGGGCAGCGCCTCGACTACGGCACCTTCCATCTCGATGACGCCTTCTTTTTTCGCCATAACCTCTTCTTTGGTTGCACAATCGTGGTGTTCGGTCCTGCATCGGCCCGGGCGCACCCCACAGACACCGCCTGAGCGGCGTCAGCACGTGAGGGAGCGGACCTGAAAAGGCCGACTCTCGATTCTACGCTCCCGTGTGGCGCGTATTCAAATCGGCATGGTCGAGGTGTCGGCAGATCGACCGACACAGGGCGAAATGGCGTGAGATGCGGGTCTGGAGTCGCTGCTCCCTGACTATTCTCGGGCCACCCCCGGCATCTGACCGGGTCGGCGTGCGCCGGCGGTCCGCCGCCGCACGCACCTGCTCGAAGGGACGAGCCGTGACATCAGCGACGGAGCGGGGTGCCCCTGCCACCCAGGACCTCGGCCTGTGGTCCGCCGGGGTCGAGCGCTGGGCCCATCGCATCTTCACGGTGTGGACCGTGGTCGCGCTCGCCAGTGGCCCGAGCATCGAGATCCTCTCGTCGTTCCGGGACGCCCCGCGTCCCGCCACCTGGCTGCTCGGTGCGTTCCTGTGCGTCGCCGTCGTGCTGTCGCGCCTCCTGGCAGGACGGATGTCCCCGATCGACGTCGTCATCGCGAACGTCGCGCTGCTCCTCGCGCTCTGGACCAACCAGCTCGTCGATGCCGCAGGATCGGGGGCCGACTCCGGCCCCGCTCTTCCCTTCGCGCTGGCGATCCTGATCGGTTACGCGACGTTCGCGCCGACTCGCGTCGCCATGGCGATCGCCCCGTGCACGGCGGCCATCTACGTCGCGCTGCGCGAGCTGTGGACCGGTCCCGGACTGGTGCTGAGCGGCATCGACGAGATGATCGTCCTCGGCGGCACCGGCGTCTCGATCCACGTCCTCATGCGTGTGCTGCGCTCCGCCGCGGCGCAGGCCGACCGGCTCCACGCCCTCGATCTGGAGAGCGAGCGGTCCCGAGCCCGCGAGGAGGCCCGACGGCACAGCATCGACGAGGTCCGCCACGTGCTGCACGACGACGTGGTCGCCGCGCTCGTGCTCATCGATCTCTCCTCTTCCTCGTCCGACGACGCCGCCCGTCACGCCGCGCGCGCTGCGGTCGAGGAGATCGAGCAGTTCCGCTCGTTCGCCGGACCGCGGCCCCGGACCTCCCCGCTGGCCTACGCACCGGTCGACGTCACGTTCGAGATCGACGAGACGTTCCGCTTCGACGACTACCCGACCGCGGTGCAGTCCGCAGTGGCCGGTGCCGCCATGGAGGCCCTTCGCAACGTCCGCAGGCACGCCGGCGTCGACCGTGCCCGGATGCGGGCGACGAGCGCCTCGGGCGGCGGTCTGGTGTTCGAGATCATCGACGAGGGACGCGGGATCGGGGCGGGGCACGGCGCCGGCTTCGGGATCACCGTCTCGATCGTCTCGAGGATGAGGGACGTCGGCGGTGCCGCCGAGGTGTCGCCACGACCCGGTGGCGGGACGATCGTGCGTCTCACCTGGACGCCCCCGTCACGGGACGCCGACGTGGCGGTCGACCCGTGGTCGGCGGCGTGGAGCTCCATCATGACCTCGGTCCCCCGCATGCGCACCGATCTCGCCCTGATCGTCTACACCTACGCCGCCAGCCAGGCGTGGGCCGCACTGCGGCACGCCGATGCCGGCCGCAGCGTCGTCGGCGGCGCCTGCACGGCGGCAGGACTGCTCGTGCTGACGTGGGTCACGACACGCCGCGCCTCCCGCGCCCCGCTGACGGCGCGCTGGGTGCTGGCGCTCGTCTCCGTGCTCGTCGCGTTCCTGGCCGCTGGTCTGTGGAACGCCGGAGCGGGCGCGCTGCTGAGCTTCGACTCCTGGGTCGAGGGGATGACGGTGGCGCCGCTGATCGTCGTCGCACTGCTCACGCCGTCACGCTGGACGATCCTCGCGGCGATCGTCAACTGCGTGACCGTCCTCGTGGCCGCCGTCGTCGACCCGACCATCGCGCCGGCCGACGCGCTCTCGCCCATCACGGGCACCGTCGTGGCGACCGGGGCGTTCCTCGCCGCGGCGGTGGCCCTGCGGCGGATCTCCGCCCAGGTCTCGGTGGTCGAGCGGGTCATCTCGTCGACCGCGGTGGCAGAGGTGCGGAGCACCGCCCGGGCCGAGCTGCTCAGCCAGGACCTCGCCCATCTCGGCGAGACCGTCCTGCCCTTCCTGACGCAGGTCGCCGACGGCGTCGTCACTCCCGGCGAGGCGGCGGTGCGAGAACGTGCCCGCACGTTGGCGGCACAGGTGCGCGACGACCTGCTCGTCCCCACGGTGCTCGACGCCGAGCTGCGGGGCGTCCTCGCGCAGATCCGGGCCGCGGGCGGAACCGTGACCTTCCGCGTCGACGACCTCCCGCCGGACGATCCGGCCCTGATCAGGCACGTCCTGGCGACGATCCTCGATCCCCTCGACAGGATGGTCGTGATCCGGATCTCCGGATCCGGCGCCCGCGTGGCAGTGACGATCGGCCCTGCCCTCACCGAGGATCGCGCCCGACGGCTGCGATCCGTCCTCGGTGGCGTCGACCTGGAGGTCGGGTCCGGCGACCGGACCCGGATCACGGTCGACTGCTCCGACCGACAGGCTCCTTCGCCCGCACCCGACCCGTGGGTCACTGCGCACGACTCGTGACTCCGACCGCGGAGAACTTCTCCGCCGCGGATCGGTCATTCGTCCGCCGCCTGGCCCCGGCGTCGCTACAGTTTCGGCTGTGGCGATCGAGTGCAGAGCCTGTGTGGTCGATTCGACCCCTGCGGACGAGCACCCACCGCCGGCACCCGGGGCCGGCCCGTGACCGAGCTGGCCGGCTGGGCGCCGGGCATCGAACGCGCGATCCAGCGCGTCATCGCCGGCATGGGCGCCTTCTACGCCCTCGTCATGGCGCTGTGGATCTCGACCGAGGCCACCACCGCCGGTCGAGGCACGTGGATGCTCATGGTCGCGGGTCTGGCGATCCTGCTCGTCGTGACCGTGCGGGCGTGGAGGACGCGCATCGGGACGGCCGACATCGTCGCCATGAACCTCGCGCTGCTCGTGATGCTGCGGGTCAACGCGGAGGTCGGGACGGACGGCATCGGCATCCAGGCCGGGCCCGCCTACGTCTTCATGACCACGTCCCTCCTGCTGGCGGCACTGACCCTCCCCTGGACGATCTTCTGGCGATGGGCCGCCCTCACGACCGCGGTGTACGTGCTGGGCCGTTACGTCGGCGGCACGATCGACGACCTGTGGTCGGGCCTCGACGAGGCGATCTCCGACACCAGCACGATCGCCGCCGCGGGTCTGGTCCTGACGAGGTACCGCCGTGCGGGGCGGCGGGCCGACGAGGCCACCGCAGCGCGCCTGGAGGCCGGCCGGCGCGAGGCGCTCGCCGACGCCGTGGAGCAGGCCGCCGCCGAGGAGAGGCGGATCCTGCACGACCAGATCATCGCCGCGCTGGTGTCGATCGAGCACGCCGGGTCGGCCGGCGAGACCGACCGCGCATCGGAGGCGGCCAGCCGCGCCCGCGAGGGGCTCGCGGACGGGCGTGCCGACATCGGCTCCACCCCGGAGTCGAGATGGCTGGTCGACACGACGGGCCTGCGTGTCCCGGTGACGATCGACATCGACCCGGAGCTGATGACGTCCGGCGTCGTCCGGCCGGCCGTCACCGTCGCCCTCGTCGGCGCCATCAACGAGGCACTGCGCAACGTCGAGCGGCACTCCGGGTCGCAGTCGGTGAGCGTCGACGTCCGGCGTGCCGGCGATGCGGGCGTCCGCGTGATCGTGCAGGACGACGGCCGCGGCCTCCCACCCGATCACGTGGCGGGCTTCGGCATCAGGCAGTCGATCGAGGCCCGCATGCACGAGGTCGGCGGAGCCGCCGAGGTGCGCAACGGCCCGGACGGCGGCGCCGTCGTCGAGCTCGTGTGGCCCGCCGACCGGCCTGCCGGGACGACGGTGCCCGCGGCCCACGTCCTGTCGGCCATCGGCGACCCCCGGCGGTTCACCTACGCAGTCACGGGTGTCGCGCTGGGGGGCCAGCTGTGGCTCGTCGCCCGGCACCTGCACGGCGTCCACGAGGCGGCGGTCGCGGTCAGCACGACCGCACTGGTCCTCGCGGTCGCCTGGCTCGCCCCACGTCGACCGATCGGGCGCGGTGTGACGGTCGCCGTCGTGGCCCTGGCTGCGGCACTGCTCGCCTGGGGCCTTGCGGCCGCCGGCGACGGCGCGTTGCTGGACTTCCGGTCCTGGACCGTCGAGCTCACGTGCGTCCTGATCTTCACGCTGGTCTTCTTCATCTCGTTCAGGGCGCTCATGGCGCTCGCCGTCACGCTGGCCGTCGTGATGGTGGTGTGGTGCGCGCAGGATCCCGCCGTAGCGGTCGCCGACGCCACGGACCCGATCCTCCAGCCGATCTTCTACGCGGCGGCGATCGGCGCGACGGTCTGGGGCCTGCGCGCGCTGGGCGTCACGACGGCGCAGGAGGAACGGCGGTCCGTCCAGCAGATGTCGCTCGAGGCGGCACACGTCGCGCAGACGATCGTGGACCGGGAGCGGTTCCACCACCTGCGAGCGACGCTCGATCCGTTCTTCGAGGCCGTCCAGCACCAGTCGGTCGACGTGTCGGAGCCCGAGGTGATCGATCGCGCCCGCGCCCTGGCGATCCAGGTGCGCGACGAGATGTACCTGCCCGGCCTGCTCGACGACGACCTGCGGCTCCTGCTGGCGACGGCCCGCGAGTCGGGCACCTCCATCACGATCCGGGCCACCGCGTCGCCCGAGGGCGGAGCAGCGGTGCGACGGCTGCTGAAGGCCGCGATCGATCCGATGACCGTCCGCACGGCGACGCTGTCGCTCCCGGACTCGGGCGCGCCCTACGTCCGGCTCGTGATCCTGCCCGCCGCCGACGAGCCCACCCGTGACCGGCTCGGGGAGGCGCTCGACCCCATCGGCGCGGAGATCGAGTCGCTCGAGCACGCCACCGTCATCACCGTGCCGATCACTCCGGCAGGTGCCCCTCGCCCCGCGCCATCGTGACGAGTCCGTGCGAGTTGCCGGGGTCGAGACCACGCTGCCGGTAGGTGGCCACGGCACGGTTGAGGTGCTCCCTGACCGTCGACTCCGAGATGTGCATCGACTTCGCGACCGACTTGTAGGGCAGCCCTTCCGAGATCGAGCGCAGGATCTCGACCTGCCGGGGCGAGAGCCGCACCATGAGGTCGTCGTCGGTCAGCAGGGCGTGCGCCAGGGCTCCCGAGCAGACCAGCTCCCCGGACAGCGCACCCAGGATCGACTCCGCGATCGACTCGACGGGGTCGATCTTGAGCAGCAGGCCCGACGCCCCGGCGGCGATCGCGCGACGCACCGGTGCCGGACGCTCCTCGGACGTGAAGATCAGCACCACCATGCCGTGGTCGACGAGTCGCTGGATGTCGTCCTCGACGGTGCCCTCGCGCGGCATCCCCAGGTCGAGGAGCACGACCGCAGCGCCGGCCCCGGGACCGGCGAGCAGGTCGTCGACCGAGTCGGCGACCGCCAGGAGCACCAGGTCCGGAGTCGCCTCGGCCAGTGCCGCACCGATGCCCTTGAGGACGATCGGGTGGTTGTCGATGGCGGCCACGCCGACCTGCGCAGCTCTCGTCACACCGGACGTCACGTCTCACCTCTTCTGGAGGACCCCATCGTCCTGCAGGTGGAGAGCCGCCGTCCAGTCATCGTTTCGGTGGACGGGCACCGTCACCCCATCGCGCTGACGGCTGCCCGCGCGACCTCGTCGACGAGCGCGACCCCCGCGTCGAAGGAGACGTTGCCGTCGGACAGCACCGTCAGGACGTAGGTGTGACCGCCCGACTCGATCTCTCCGGTGCTCGTGACGTCCCACCGTCCCGTCGTCGAGCGCTGGAGGTAGCCGACCTTGAGCGCCGCGTCGTCGGGATCGTCCGCGGCCGCTGACACACCGAAGCGCTGGCTGTCGACGACGTTCGACATGAGGGTGCGCGCGTACGCCCGCGACGCGGGCGACAGCACCGAGTCGTCCCCGAGGACGACCTGCAGGAGGCTGACCTGGTCGGCCGACGTCGTCTGCGTCAGCCCCCAGCTGCCGTTCGAGCCCACGTCCGTGTCGGTCAGGCCGATCTCGTCGTCGAACGCCTCGAGGCCGGCCTCTCCCCCGACCGCCTCGAACAACGTCGTCGCGGCGTCGTTGTCGCTGCGCTCGATCATCGCGGTGGCCAAGGCCTGCTCGGCCTCGCTCAGCTCCGTGCCGGCCCGCTCGTGCTGGTGCAGGAGCGCGGCCAGGATGTCGACCTTGACGACGCTGGCCGTGTCGAAGGCTCCCGTCCCGTACGTGAGGGACTGGCCGGTGTCGACGTTTAGCACCGACACCGAGAACCGCGCGTCGGTGTCGATGGCGTCGAGACCGTCCGTCGACGGTTCCGTGGTCGGAGCCGTCGACGTGTCCAGCGCATTCGTCACCGTCGTGCCGGACGACGCCTCTCCCACGAGCGCGTCGGCCGCGATGCCGGCGGACGAGGGTGACGCGTCGGGGTCCTGAGTGGTCAGTGCGACCGCTGCGACGGCCACGGCCCCCGTCACGAGTGCGCTGGTGATCCACGTCCTGAAGGTCTGGCTCGTCATGTCGACGACGCTATGGACGTGGGCTGGGCGACTCCTCCGGCTCACCTGTCACGGGGATGTGAGCCCTCACGCGGGTGGAGTGAACTCCGCCTGTCCGGGCCCGTAACGATCGATCAGCCGCGACAGGACGATGGCCGTCTCGGTGCGGTCGACGTTGTCGGTCTCGACCCTCACCCGCTCCAGGGCGCGCTCGAGGTCGCGCACGTCCTTGGCGACGATGTGCAGGATCGCGTCGGCCGCGCCCGAGACCGTCGCCGCGGCGTGGACCTCCGGCACGCGGCCGAACGCCGCGCGCAGCTCGTCGGGCGAGATCGTGCCCTTGCAGTGCACCTCGACGTACGCCTCGGTCGTCCAGCCGACCAGGTGGGGATCGAGCACCGCCGTGAAGCCGGCAATGACCCCGTCGCTGACCAGGCGGTCCATCCGGCGCTTGACGGCGGGTGCCGACAGGCCGATCCGGTCGCCGATCGCGGCGTAGCTGGCGCGGCCGTCCTCGAGCAGGCATCCGATGAGCTGGCGGTCGAGATCGTCCATGTCAACAGTGTTGCAAGAATTCGCCGCAGAAACGAATGTGACGCAAGATTTCAGGGGTCCCAAACATGGTTTCCGATTCGTGTCGCGGCAGACGCGACGCCTAGCATGGATTCATTGCGCAGAGTCACTGCCTGAGCTCACCCCGGAGGCCTCACCTTGACCGTTCTCGACACCCGCACCGCTCCCGGCGTCGACGCCCTCCGTACCGCGCGGACCCGCCACTACCTGATGTGCGCGCCGACCCACTTCGAGGTCGCGTACGCGATCAACCCGTGGATGGACGTCACGAACCCGGTCGATGTCGATCGCGCCAGGCTCCAGTGGGACGTCCTGCGCACCACGTACCTGAGCCTGGGACACCGCGTCGACCTGATCGACCCGGTTGCGGGGCAGCCCGACATGGTGTTCGCGGCCAACGGCGGTCTCGTGATCGGCGGTCGCGCCTACGGCGCGAAGTTCCGCTTCCCGGAGCGTGCGGCCGAGGGGGGCGCCTACGCCGCCTGGCTCACGGGGCAGGGCTACCGGGTGGTCGAGCCCACCCGCACCAACGAGGGCGAGGGTGACTTCCTCGCGCTCGGCTCGATGATCTTGGCCGGCACGGGATTCCGCACGTCGATCGAGGCCCACATCGAGGCCGCCGACGCGCTCGACCGTCCCGTCGTGTCGCTCGAGCTGGTCGACCCGCGGTTCTACCACCTCGACGTAGCGATCGCCGTGCTCGACGACGGCAACGGCTCCGCACCGGCAGACATCGCGTACTACCCGGGGGCCTTCAGCCGGCACAGCCAGCGCACCCTGCGCGACCTGTTCCCCGACGCCATCCGCTGCACGGAGGACGACGCCCGCGCGTTCGGGCTCAACGCCGTGAGCGACGGCAAGAACGTCGTCCTGCCGGCGGCCGCGACGTCCCTCGCGACCAGCCTGCGCCGGCGTGGCTACACGCCCGTGCCGGTCGAGCTCGGCGAGTTCGTGAAGTCCGGCGGCAGCGTCAAGTGCTGCACCATGGAGATGCACCGCTAGTCGCTCACGTCGATTCGAGTCACACACGCCCCATCCGTCACGTAGAGTGTCGGCGTGTCGCACTCTCGGATCGCACTTGTCGTGCTATTTTTCGCCGCCCTCCTGGTGCCGGCGACCCCCGCGCAGGCGGCATCGACCGTCCTGTGCACGGGATACACCTCCTGCACCGACAAGGGCTACCCGCACTCCGGCTACTCGTCCCACAAGGACACGAGCTACTGGAACATGTACACGGGCACCAACTGCACCAACTACGTGGCGTACCGGCTGATCACGACGAACGGCATGCCCAACAAGCGTCCGGCGCCCGGCGTCGGCAACGCCCGCGACTGGGGCACGGCCATGGCGTCGGTCACCGACTCGACTCCGACCGTGGGAGCCGTGGCCTGGTGGGGCAAGACCGGCAACCACGTCGCGTACATCGAGAAGGTCGTGTCGACCAACGAGATCTGGGTGTCCGAGTCCAACTGGAGCGGCGCATTCGACTGGCGCAAGATCACCCGGTCCGGAGGCGGCTGGCCCGACGGCATCATCCACTTCACCAACCCGACCCTGGCCAACTCCGCGAAGCCCGTCGTCCTCTCCGCGCCCAAGGTCGGCACGGCCGTCATGGCCTCCGCGGGCAGCTGGAGCCCGGCGCCGACCAGCTACGCCTACCAGTGGCTCCTCGACGGCAACCCCATCAGCAAGGCCACGGCGAAGACCTTCACCCCGACGGCCTACCAGGCCAACCGCAACCTGTCGGTCGTCGTCACGGCCGCCCACGCGGGCTACCCGAGCGTCCAGGCCACCTCCGACCCGCGGACGGTCGCACCGGGCACCTTGACCGTCACCGCGTCTCCCGCGCTCAGCGGCACCGCCAAGGTCGGGTCGCGCCTGACGACGACCACCGGCACCTGGTCGCGCAAGGACCTGACGTTCACCTACCAGTGGTTCTCGGGCGGGACGCCGGTCGCCGGAGCCACGGCCGCGAGCTATGTCGCGCGCTCCACCGACGTCGGCAAGACCATCACGGCCCAGGTCAGCGGCGGCCGCGGCGGCTACACGACCCTGGCGTCGAGCACGACCCCCACGGCTCGTGTCGCACCGGGCACGCTCAAGCGACGCTCGGCTCCGAGCGTCTCCGGCACGCCGCGCATCGGCTCGCGCCTCACGGCCGATCCGGGCACGTGGTCCCCCAGCGCCACCACGACCTTCCAGTGGTACGCCGGCGGCCGGGCCATCGCCGGCGCGACCGACCAGACCTTCGTGCCGTCGAACGGCCAGCGCGGCAAGGCCATCCGGGTACGAGTCACCGCCCGGCGACCCGGCTTCACCTCCGTGGCAGCCACGTCGGCCAGCACGGCAACACTGGCGGCGGGACGCATCAGCGTGACGTCCGCCCCGAGCATCACTGGGTCCGCGACGCTCGGGACGACCCTCAAGGTCGATCCCGGCACCTTCACACCGGCCACCGGCTCCGCCCGGTTCCAGTGGCTCCGCGACGGCAAGGTCATCTCGGGCGCGACGGGTCGCAGCCGCAAGGTCTCGACCAGCGACCTGGGGCACCGCCTGTCGGCCGTCGTCACCTACACGGCGAGCGGCTTCTCCGCCCGCACCGCGACGACGGCCTCGACCAAGCGCGTCCGGTCGGCGCCGAAGATGTCGGTCGCGGCGACCCCCGCCGGCGGGGGCAAGGTCGCCTTCACCGTCACGGTCCGCGCCCAGCGCGTGTCGACCGTCAACGGGACCCTGACGGTGCGCGACAGCGCCGGCAGGTCACGCACCGTGAAGGTGACGAACGGCCGCGCCCAGTTCTCGCTGACGCGCCAGGCGCCGGGGGCGCAGACGTTCCGTGTCACCTTCCGGGCCACCTCCGCAGTCGCCTCCGCGACGAAGGACAAGACCGTCACCGTCGGCTGAGGATCAGTCTCCGCCGTACGGCACACCGAGCGCCGCCAGACGCTCACGCCCGCCGTCGAGCGCCGTCAGCACCCAGGTGCCGGTCTCGGTCAGCGTGAACGTGTTCTCGAAGTGCGCGGCCCACGAGCCGTCGGTCGTGACGACGGTCCAGTCGTCCTCGAGCGTCCGCGAGTCGGACGTCCCCAGCGTCACCATGGGCTCGACGGCCAGGGCCAGGCCCCTGACCAGCTTGGGACCCCTGCGCGGCCGGCCGAAGTTCGGGACGTCGGGCGCCTGGTGCATCTCGGTTCCGATGCCGTGGCCCGTGTAGCCCTCGACGATGCCGTAGTCGCCGGCAGCGTCGATCGACGTCTCGATCGCATGGCTGATGTCGGACACCCTGCCGCCCGGCGACGCCGCGGCGATCCCGTGCCACATCGCGTCCTCGGTCGCGGCCATCAGCGCGTGGACCTCGTCGGGCACCTCGCCGATCGCCACGGTCACGGCCGCGTCGCCGTGCCACCCGTCGACGATCGCGCCGCAGTCGATCGAGATGATGTCACCGTCGCGCAGCACCCGGCTGCCGGGGATGCCGTGGACGACCTCGTCGTTGACCGACGTGCAGATGACCCCGGGGAAGCCGTGGTAGCCCAGGAAGTTCGAGGTCGCACCGGACGCCCGGATGTGCTCACGGGCGATGGCGTCGAGATCCCCGGTCGTCATGCCGGCACGCACCTCGCCGCGGAGCAGCTCGAGCGTCCGGCCGACCACGAGACCAGCCGCGCGCATCGTCGCGATCTGCTGCGGCGTCTTGATCTGGATGCCGCGGTCGAACATCAGGTGCTCGTGCTCAGGACGGGAGCGCGGCGTCGATCCGCTGCGCGACCACGTCGACGTCACCCATGCCATCGACCTCGATGACGATGCCGCGGGATCCGTAGACCTCGAGCAGGGGCTTCGTCTCGGCGGTGTAGACCTCCTGGCGGTGCCGGATGACCTCTTCGGTGTCATCGGCGCGTCCGCTCGTCTCGGCGCGCTTGAGGAGTCGCTGGATGACCTCCTCCGCGTCGACCACGAGCTCGATGACTCCGTCGAGCCTGTTGCCGAGTCCGTCGAGGATCCCGTCGAGGGTCGCCACCTGGTCGACGGTCCGCGGGTAGCCGTCGAGGATGAACGCATCGCGCGCGTCGTCCTGCGCCAGCCGATCCTTGACCATCGCGTTGGTGACCTCGTCGGGCACGTACTCGCCGGCGTCCATGTAGCGCTGAGCGGCCTGCCCGAGCTCGGTCCGGTCGCGCACGTTGGCGCGGAAGATGTCGCCCGTCGAGATGTGGGCTCCACCGATCCGCTCGGCGAGCTGGACGGCCTGCGTGCCCTTGCCCGCGCCGGGCGGACCCATGATCAGGAGGCGCATTACTTGAGGAACCCTTCGTAGTTCCGCTGCTGCAGCTGGCTCTCGATCTGCTTGACCGTGTCGAGGCCGACCCCGACGATGATCAGCAGCGTCGTGCCGCCGAACGGGAAGTTCTGGCTGGCACCGATCAGTGCGATCGCGATCATCGGTATCAGCGCGATCAGGCCCAGGTACAGCGCACCGGGTGCCGTGATGCGGCTCAGGACGTACGCGAGGTAGTCCTGGGTCGGCCGTCCCGCGCGGATGCCCGGGATGAAGCCGCCGTACTTCTTCATGTTGTCGGCGACCTCCTCCGGGTTGAAGGTGATCGACACGTAGAAGTACGTGAAGAACACGATCAGCAGGAAGAACGTCGCCATGTAGAGCGGGTGGTCGCCCTTGACGAAGTTGTCGTTGATCCAGGTCGCCCACGGCGCACCGGAGTTGAACTGCGCCATCAGCGCCGGCAGGTACATCAGGCTCGAGGCGAAGATGACCGGGATGATGCCGGCCTGGTTGACCTTGAGCGGGATGTACGTCGAGGAACCACCGAACATGCGCCGTCCGACCATGCGCTTGGCGTACTGCACCGGGATGCGGCGCTGTGCCTGCTCGATGAAGATGACCGCGGCGACGATGACCAGACCGATCACGATGACGCCCACGAACGTGGTCCAGCCCCGCTGCTGCTTGATCTGCCACATCGCGCCGGGGAACGTCGCGACGACCTGCGTGAAGATCAGGATCGACATGCCGTTGCCGACGCCGCGGTCGGTGATGAGCTCTCCGAGCCACATGATGACGGCGGTACCGGCCACCATCGTCAGGACGATGAGCAGGAACGACAGGATGCTGTCCTCGTCGTAGAGCAACGGCCCCGTCTCGGAGCCGCCGAACAGGTTGCCGCTGCGTGCCAGCGCCACGATGCCGGTCGCCTGCAGGATCGCGAGCCCGAGCGTCAGGTAGCGCGTGTACTGCGTGATCTTGGTCTGACCAGCCTGGCCCTCCTTCTTGAGGGCCTCCAGGCGCGGGATCACGACGACCAGCAGCTGCAGGATGATGCTCGCGGTGATGTACGGCATGATGCCCAGCGCGAACACCGTCAGCTGCAGCAGCGCGCCACCGGAGAAGACGTTGATGAGGGCGAACAGGCTGCTGTTGTCGCCCGTGGAGGCGGCCTCGACGGAGTCCTGCACGTTGCCGACGTTGATGCCGGGGGCCGGCATGGTCGACCCCAGGCGGAACAGCACGATGATGAAGAGGACGAAGAGAATCTTCTTCCGCAGGTCGGGCGTCCGAAACGCATGGACGAAGGCGCTGAGCACTGCGATCCTCCTCGTGCACGTCTGTGCATTGAACGAGCGGGGTGAAACGGACAAAAGCGGGCTCGCGCCCGCAGGGTGACTCTAACAGTCGGACATCACCTGGAGCAGGACGGAGGTCCTGCTCCAGGTGAGCGTCAGCCGAGGATGGTGACGCTGCCGCCTGCTGCTTCGATCTTGCTCTTGGCCGAGGCGGAGAACTTGTCCGCCGTGACCTGCACCTTGACGGTGATCTCGCCCTGTCCGAGGACCTTGACCGGGCGGCCCTTGCGGACGGCGCCGTTCGCGACCAGCGAGGCCACGTCGATGTCACCGCCGTCGGGGTAGATCTCCGAGATGCGGTCGAGGTTGACGACCTGGTACTCCTCGCGGAACGGGTTCTTGAACCCCTTCAGCTTGGGGAGCCGCATGTGGATGGGAACCTGTCCACCCTCGAAGCCGGCGGGAACCTGGTAGCGGGCCTTGGTGCCCTTGGTTCCACGACCAGCCGTCTTGCCCTTGGACGCCTCACCGCGACCCACACGGGTCTTGGCGGTCTTGGCTCCCGGGGCGGGGCGCAGGTGATGCAGTTTGAGCGCCATGATCAATCAATCTCCTTCAGGTCCACGAGGTGCGGGATGGACTCGGCCATTCCGCGGATCTCGGGACGGTCTTCCTTCACGACGACATCGCCGATCCGCTTGAGGCCCAGCGAACGCAGGGTCTCGCGCTGGTTGGGCTTGCGGCCGATGCCGGACTTGATCTGGGTCACCTGGAGCTTGGCCATCAGACACCCGCCCCGGACTCAGCCTTGGCCTTCGCCTCGGCGATGCCTTCCTTGCCGGCACGGAGCAGGGCCGCCGGAGCGACCTGCTCGACCGTCAGGCCACGACGCTGCGCGACGTCTTCCGGCGACTCGAGCAGCTTGAGGGCCGCCACGGTCGCATGGACGATGTTGATCGCGTTGGACGAGCCGAGCGACTTCGACAGGACGTCGTGGACGCCGGCCGCCTCGAGCACGGCGCGCACCGGGCCACCGGCGATGACGCCGGTACCGGGCGATGCGGGACGCAGGAACACGACGCCAGCCGCCTTCTCGCCCTGCACCGGGTGCGGGATCGTGCCCTGGATGCGCGGGACGCGGAAGAAGGACTTCTTGGCCTCTTCGACGCCCTTGGCGATCGCTGTCGGGACTTCCTTGGCCTTGCCGTAACCGATGCCGACCTGACCATCGCCGTCGCCGACGATCACGAGAGCGGTGAAGCTGAAGCGACGACCACCCTTGACGACCTTGGCGACACGGTTGATCGTGACGACCTTCTCGATGTACTGCGACTTCTCGGCTCCGCGACCGTTGTCACGGCCCCGTCCGCCTCCGC
>Ga0247730_1001149_pt1 | contig 15401 bp, 17 predicted proteins | sample UWRJL073202C2_FD_180959 | JGI IMG/M metagenome (GOLD analysis project Ga0247730, IMG submission 180959) | Plant litter microbial communities from Arlington Agricultural Research Station in Wisconsin, United States - UWRJ-L073-202C-2 | ecosystem: Environmental > Terrestrial > Plant litter >... | reverse complement strand
TCATAGCAAGACCGAGGTTGACACTTGTCAGTGATCTATCTAGTCCCCTACTCCAAGGCCAGTTCATGCAAAGACTCTGGTGTCTCAGCATGGTCTTTGGTACGCTTTGGGATAAGTTAGATCTTGACGACGAGCCAGACCTTGACGGCGTAGAGATCTCTGAGGTACATCGCCCAGCAATTACCTAAGTGAAGGGCGGTATGAATTCAAAGAAGTTGGATATCGGACCCGCTACGGATGGGAACAGTGCTTGGAGTTGAATGTGCCCTCGGGATTGGATGGAACTTGCTTTTACTGGGCTAGAAACGCTGGAGTTCTGTTGGTGCTACGCTCCGAGGTCCATATATACATTTATATCCAGACATCCTCTATTGTCAACAATCCAGATCCGAACCGCACGCTCAATTTACCCACCCAGGACAAGAATTGGAGAAGCGTTGACCAGATGGTGCCGTGGTTGAACCTCTACGAGACAGGCTCAATTCTTTATCCTACTTTCCCGCGGACGTTACCAACCCCATATTTCAGAAAAATGCTCATAGTAAGGAGTTGAATTGCACTGAGATTGTTGTTAATCTTTTTCTTTGGGAGGAACCCCGAGCGCAAGACAATGACATTGCTATGTTGCAGGCAATTCGGGTAGTCTGTGAAAGCTTTCCAAAACTGAGGAAGCTTTCAATCTTTACCCCTGCCACTGGTTATAAGATCCAACTCCGAGTCATGGTAAATTTTCCATAACTACTACTAGCAGATAATGATGGTCTGATTCGAAGGCGTAGAACTTCTTCAAAGCAAGTGGGATACTTAGCTGTCCGGACTTGGAGCACATTCACAACGAGTTCATATGGTTCTTAAACGAGGCAGACCCTTGGAAGAGCCGTCGGATCGTGGGGGCGTTTATGACTTTTCGCGAGACCTTGCGATTGCTTTGCCACGGTTGCAGAAGGTGGAGTGGGCTCCTTTTGCCACATACACGGTCACCCGTGAAGGCGAGACGGGGGTGACCTTGTCGCTCAGGTGAAATGCCAAGTAGAGCTTGTTAGGGAGGCTCCTTCGTCAGTGGTGCTTGAGGTATCTTGGAGGCGCATACCCTTCCAACTGTCTTTGCAAGTCGGTGTTTCTGTGCTAGTACTTATGGGAATGGTATAAGCTCATATTCATGCTGATGTTCCCGACGCAAGATTCAGAGCCTGGCAGATGGATCCAGTCTCAAATTCACACAACACAGGGGAAGTCAACCAGACGGGTTGAGTAGTCTGTATTGTAGCCCGGGCACCGCTGCCTGCGCATGCGCTCTTCCTGAAACGGAACAAAACATGCCTTGTTCTCTCGCACCCACAAAAAGCACATGAAATACTTTTTACACATTCTATGTAGCTCTTGATCATACCAGTCGATTGTTCGTTATTCGTGTTCCGCGCTGTCGAAAGAAGGGACAAAACCAAGCAAACTACAGATGGGATTGGAATGTCGTTCTTCAAAGCCACTCATAGAAAGACCACTTCATATTATCCGTAACATTCAACTCGAAAATGCCTTGTTCTAGTCATCCTTCCTCCTCCTCTCGTATCGATAGCACTATTAAATTAGCGGGAGGCTGTTGGCCATTGTTCTTCGGGTTGCATTGTTAGAATTACTACAACGCTTTGACTTACTGTTCGATCAATCCTCTTCCGCTTTGGCGTCTTGTGCTCCGATCTCGAGTGCTCTACGTGTTCCCAGGAGTCCTTGTAAGCCCTTGTACTCTGGAAATAAGCGACGGAGAACGCATCGAACCTTGTACCCAATTCGCAGCAAATGTATATAAGGTATGGCCGCTATTCCAATTTCTACAGAATACAGTGCTTCCACGAACACCAACCTAAACCAACCTGCATCTAGTACCCGCCAACCCTCATTACTCCTCAAATACCATGCCAGAAATAGCCAAAAGCCCTACTGAAGCAGCCTCAGCGACTGAGCCTTCCGGTGCCGTACAATCTGTGCCCGTTCCTGAAGAAATTGCTTCAGATGGATGGCCAGCTTCAATCGAGGGCGACTTCACTGTTGTAGGCATCAGAGATCGCAAGACAAACAGTCTCCGTATTCTTTCCCTAGATGGGAAGAACAAGGGCTCTCTTCCCGTTGATACGCAGCTGAGCGAAGCTCAGTCCGTTAGCGCCGAAGCCGCCGCCCAGTTTCAGAGAGATCTAGGAATATACAACTTCAAAGACCGCGAGGCCGCTGACGGATTCACGGAAGGTGCAGGCCATCCCAACAACGAGTCTCTACCATGGCAGAGTGGTCCTCCCAATCCGACTGCGAAGAACACTACAGTGCCAGAAAGCGAAGCCAGAAACCCAAGCAAATACTCAGCTCAGGAAGAAGCATCAAAGCAAGATACAGCGACTGAATGAGAGGGGAATCTTGGCCATGTGTGATCCTAGAACCGTTGTAGTAGTGACCTTGTATTTGTGAATGGAAATAGTGTGCTGGAGTAAAGGATGAGAAAGGTTCGCGGGAACGAGTCGAATGTTTCGGCATGAGACTGCCGAGCTTAAGTCAGCGAAATGATCGATAACACGAGAGGCACTCTTCAGTCTTCCTTCCTTCTGACAGTGCAAGAGTTTACTAGAGTGTGCCACGATGGGAAATTCCGCCTCCAGCCATCCCAATCCGAACGATGGTGGCCAGCGCAGCGGTAGCACTTCACGCAGACAGTCACAGGCTCGCAGGTCTCCTTCACGCAGCAATGCATCTCGCACAGACCTTTCAAACGGACTGACCATGGGCTCTCAGCAACAGTCGCGCAACGCTTCCCCTCATGTCACACACCACTCCCTCCGACAGAAAAAGAAATCGATAGACCTCCCAGACCTTGCCAACCTCAATGTTACCAGCTATTCCAGACAGTCTTCACGAAACCGATTCCATGCATGGTCTTCTCCACCGCCAAAGAGCCAGCCTATCCCAATATCCATGGGTGGAGATGCTCAAGCGCAGAACTACTTTGGTAGAAATGGTCGCGAGCAGAGCGAAATCTCTCTCGATGGTGCTGAAACAGCTACACATATTCCTCTCACTATGCAACGCCAGTATGGGGATGTGCATCCTGAATCCATTCAGGAAGAGCAGTCTCTGGCATCTGTGCTAACCCCAGAAGAAGAGGCAGAGGAAGAGGACGAGATGAACTACGGAACATACGAGACTATAGGCGCCTCGAACGTCCCCGCCCCTCCGCCGTCGCGAAACCATTCTATGCAACCCATCGCTAGATCCAGCGGATACCAGAAGACTGTTGTCCATTCTTCTATCCCGCAGCCTGCAAAAAGAGTGGATGGGGTCTTCAGCCCGGTCATTGTCAGAATTGTGTGGTCTGGAGGGGGCGACACTGTGCATTTGGCCAGAGCTGGAGACGACGACGACTGGCTAGGGCGGAAACCAATGATTCAAGAGTACGTTTGCCTTCGCCTAAACCACTAGTCTCTCGAATACTCACTCGACTTTTAGCCTAGCCGAAACTGCTCTATTTAGACTCACTGTTCCCCTTCTTCCTGGCACCCACCACATCCGCTTCCTTGTAGACGGTCAATGGCGTGTGTCAGACGATCTCCCGAAAGCCGTTGATGTTGCCGGTAGTCTAGCGAACTATATAAGTGTCGGAATAGACGGCACTGTCATAGGAGGCATTGTCTCTGAGACATCCGACCTCGACATTAGCACCCCAATCGCACCTACCCACCTTCCTCACAACTACACATCTGTCTCACCCCCTTATGCCAAACGAAATACGGTTCCAGGTCAGAGCTTCTGGAGTGCATCTAGCACTGCGGATGGCGATGACCCTTCTGCGTTGGCTCCCATTTCTATTGAGTCTGAGCGGTTCCACCAGGCCAGTCAATCATTAGGAAAGAGGAGCACTGGATGGACAGACATCATCCCCATTGATTTGATAGAGGCTGCCAATGAAGAGGACATATATCTGCAAGCCACCGCTGCTCAGCAACACCAAGGAAGCTCTGGAACGAGAGTCATCAACGGATTCATCCCCCCACCTGCCATTCCACCCGCACCTACACTTCCTCGGCATTTAGAAAAACTTATTCTCAATACGAAAAGTTATCCCGTCGCCGGAAATCCCAGTACTCCCACCGGCAAAGAGACGAAAAAGTCCAGTAAGAAAAAGGAGCGGGACACTCACAGTAGTGATGGACTGCCCGTACTGGCATCCACTGCGACAACACCAACAACGAAGATTATGGACGACACTATCATCGGAGATGATACCTCTGTACTCCCCGTTCCCAGTCACGTCGTTCTACATCATCTTAGCACGAGCGCCATCAAGAACGGTGTACTGGCTGTGGGCGAGACAGTCAGGTATCGGGAAAAGTTCTTGACCACCGTGTATTACAAGCCTACAGAAGTGTAGCGATGTTCACTTATCTCTTCTCATCCTTCTTATCATTTCCACTATGTTGTCCTTGCATTTTTCTGGACCTCTTCTGTACCATACTATCCCTTAGACGTCTGTGCTCATTCTTTCTCCTTCCCTTCCTTTGTGCTCTGCTGTTTACATTGCTGTCTACAAATTGTATCATACTCGCACTTCATAGATTCATTCTGCTGAAACACGAAGCAGGACCATTTCTCGATATCCAAGTTGAATTGTCCAGTCAATATATACAGTACATCAAATCAAAAGATCGTGCTAGCAGTCTAAGAGGGTATTATAAACAAGACGGAGCACTAAGTGAGTAACATGTACTAAGGCGATTAATCGCCCTTCTGCACGACCTTGTTTGCGGCCTCTGCCGCTCCTGCATCAGAGTTTGAGAGGGCTTTTGGTGGGTCCTTAATGAAGACATTGTCTCCCCGGATATTAATGAACGAGAACTGGAGAAATAGTTAGCGATACACTCGTTAAACTATCAGAAAGAACATACCTCAGCCAAATCGACGTGCTCGTTGTAGTTTTGGTAGACGATATTGGGTTCTGTCCAGAATGGTCGCAGGCCAGCTTCCTCCAACTTCTCCCACCACTCCAGGAACTCAGCAAAGCGCTTGTGCCAGATATGCACTTCCAGCTGCAGCTGTCCGAAAGGCAAAGGCTTTCCTGATTTGATGTATTGGTCGACGAGCGTGGTCAAGGTCTCGAACTCCCAAGACTCAATGTCGATCTTGAGAATATCGATGTGCTTGTGCTTGTTCATGTTCATGATGGTGTCGAGGGTGTATAGAGGATGAGAGTTGTCATCGGAGAATCGATCTCCACCACCCAAAGCGTACTGCTCGAAGTGGGTACGTGAGCGCAAGTGTTTGGGAATTTCGGGGCCAAATGATTTAACGCTGAAATCGTAACCCCAGACTTCACAGTAGTTTGTGTTCTCTAGCAAACCAGCTTCGAACGATGATTCGTAGTTGATGCCTGTAGAGATATGGTCACTGATCAAGTCTTTTGCGGAGACTACGTGGAAGCGTACCGAAGGAGTAGATAACACAAGCTGGTTTGCTCTCCAGCCTAGAAAGACCACAGACCCATTTTCCACCATCACCCAACGCGCCAATACGCTCAACCTCGTGAGGGCAGTTGTATGCTGGAATGAAGAAGTCCCAAACAGTGTATGCGGGCCATGGGTCAACATTTGGAGGGAACCTAGAAGGCATATGAGCCAGGCAGAACTTGACATGCTTGGGAGGAAACGTACATCAAAATATCGTTTTTTGTTGGCCCCCATTTCTCAATCAATCCCTGCCGGTCTTTGAGGAATTTATTGTATATCTTGTCTGCACGCGCTAAGCGGCCAGGCAAGCCAGTATCCTTCAACGTCACTTCGTAGACAGCGCCATTGTGTATGGATGGTGGTGGAAATGGAGAGACTTCCGACGTGAGTAGGTAGAATGTCGCGCAGACGATGAAGCCGACGAGGACAATGTAGCGCGGGTGGCGAGACCAAATGCTGGGCGGCATGATAGGAGACGAAAAGAGTGTCTGTATGCTACTTCAGTGAGCAAATGCGAAGCTCCTGCAGTTGAATGACAGGACAGGAGGGGGGGAGATGGACGTTGAAGAGTAAGAGACGCGTACACGCTAAAAGCGCTTTGCTGGCTGATCCCAGTGCCCCAGTTCTCACGTGGCGGCCGGTGACATAATGCTTAGCATTGTTGGCATGGGAATGGCCATATTTGGGCTCATAGCATCTCACACTGTTTCAGTGAGCTCTCGCGGGAAATCTCCCAGGACTTGCATGCTATTTTCTGGCTCTTCTTGTTGCCAATTGCTCTTGCATTTTTATTTTTTGGGTCTCTTCCGGAGCAGGAATATTCAAGGAGAAACTGGAGCCTCGTGCGGAAGGCGATGTATTCAACTTCGAGGGGGATCAGTACTCCACTGATGGAAGCACATGAACTCCAGTCTCCAATCAACCGTCAGGATTTGTGGGGCACAGATAACAACCACTCTTCCACTAGACCCTCTCAGTCTATGCACGGACTCTTTTGCTGGAGTTCATTATGAAGCGCTATATAGAATAGCTCGGAGTGCTCTTCATGCTGGCTGGATCCACGAGTCCTATGTTTGAAACAAACCTAGTACCAACAGAGATGCCTAATTGTACATGTTTGTTGGACAGTTTGTCAGTTCACCGGAGATTTTTGTATTGAGGATCAGTTATTTTTGTATTGTAAGGGTGTAGCAGACCATCAAGATCGCACCGTGCACAGCAGCAAGCAGCACGGATTTTACGGGAGAGATGTCCAACTTGGAGTGGCGTGGGAAGAAATCAAATAGTTCATTCTTGAATGAAGCTATCCCATCGAACAACCACGGAAAGTATTTATGGGTAACAGGTATGTAAGTATCAGACTCTGAAATGCAAATGCATCGCCAATTCCTGACACTGATAACTATCCACGATGACTGTCAAATGGTGCCAGATGCCCCCCCTCCCCCCGCGCATTGAATCTACGGGGTAGCGAGAAGACTTCGCATTCCAATGACGTTCGTTATTCGCCAGTGAAAGAAGAAACGCGTTTCGAGGCCAGAGAGTAGACCTGGATATGCCCTCGTTTGGGTGCTCTTAGCGTCCTGGCGTTCAAAATATAGAAGGGAGTACAGTACATTGATCGTAAATTACAGAAATACACAAAGGAAACCTTTGCTAACGTTTACCAAGCGCGATGTCCACCGTCCATGATTATACTACGTAAAGTTCAGCATTCAATAATGCTACATGCGAGAAAGAGGACTTACTCTGTGCCAGTAATATAGCTCGACGCATCACTAGCCAGGAACACAGTCAACCCTCTCATCTCATCAGGTCGTCCCAGCCGTCCCATGGGGTTTGCACTTGCCCACTGCTTCGGAAGCTCAGGGAAGGCGGTATGCACTTTCAAAGCCAATCTACACAGCTAGTCAGTAGGCTGCATAAGGTTCAAAACGAACAAAACGCACTGGGTCATGATGTATCCCGGGCTCATACTGTTGCATCTAATGCCGAAAGGACCGAGTTCACACGCTAGTGACCTGGCCATTTGGTGCAGCGCAGCTTTTGACATCGCGTATGTGAGATTTGGGGGTTCCTGCATAATCATCAATCTACCATTTTATGGGTCTAAGAATGGAACACATACCTTGCAGGAAACGTATCCGAGTACGCTTGAGGTAAAGATGATGCTTCCTTGGATCCCAAGTCTCTTCATCTCCCGTCCTGCCGCCTGAGCTGTGAACAAGCATCCTTTGATGTTTACATTGAAGACCTGTAGACGCTATCAGAATCCAGCAGAAAGTGATACGAATCGATATACGCGCATCTTGCAACAGGGATTCTGGAATGTCCAACGCTGGCGTGACACCTCCAATGCCTGCATGAGCAAAGCAAACGTCAATTCGACCCTCTTTGCCAACGATAACATCCTTGACAATCTTGTCCATCCCGTCATGATCTCTTACATCTCCCTTGACATATTCTAGCCTGCCCTTTCCTCCACTAGCTAACTCCGGCAACTCATCCAAGTACGCTCTCATCTGCACCCAAGTCTCGCTGGGCTCGTCGGCTGTATCAACACAGTATACTGTAGCGCCAACCTCCGCCAGCGCGAATGTCATCTCTAAGCCTAGTCCACCAAGCGCACCAGTGAGCAGAACGACTTTTCCCGTTAATGTGAAGAGCTCGAATGTCCTGCGCTGGGCAAGTGCAGAGGTCTTGTTGGCGAGGATAGCATGAACACCTTTAGCCAGGATCTGCGCATCGTCGTTTTCACCAAAGGAAAGAGGAGTTTGAGACATGATAGATGCGGGTAAAGGGGATTGAAAGAGGCTCTGATAAAACAAGACTAGAGCAGAGTTATATGGACGAAGGTGCCTCCGTGTTTGACGGCCGTTTTTAGAGCACTTTTGACAGTCGGATGAGCATACGAGCTCGGGCGTCCATCTGATTCTTCGACAATAATAACCAGAGTGCTCGGGGCTCGGGGCTAGCGGCCGTTACGAGCGAGCGAAGGAGTCTGTTTTGGGCCTGGTACTGGTGGGGAGACCGGTATCAGCTGAAGGAGCTTGGAGGGACAAGCCATGGACTCAGGCTGGCGTAGTGGCAATGCAAGAAGAAGGGCAAATAGCAAAAATGTTATCGAAGGGAACATTGGATTGGCCTTCGATCTCAATTGTGGCTTTATTTTTATCAAAACCTGCGGTAGATTGGCAGCAAACCAGGTACATGACTTCTCTCAATCGGAACCAAGTGCTGAACACATATTACGTGGTTAAATCGCGCTTGCTAGAGTGAAGTCTGAGGTAGACCAGTACCGGTTTTGACTGAGTATCTCAGTACTTCTGGAAAGACTGGATCAGGTTTTACAAATTCACACGATGGTACTGGGAACTGGAGACGCTTGGGCTCTAAATGGATCATATCCTTAGGATGGGACGAAGAGGTGAAAAACTCATGTCTCCAGAGCTCGGGCGGTAATTCGTGCTGAGCGATCGATAGAGATTTGACGCCAATAATCATATTACACATAGCATATGGCCGAGATAGGATACATCTTTTCCAGCATCTGGCTGGTGCATGAATTCCACAGTGGTTTTGTGGGGACGTGTATGAGTCGAATCATCCCTGAAGGTGGAGGAGGTAGATACGTGTGTTCTACTTCTCGGGGTTGGGGTTCCTGTGATTTCGAATGTCAGCGTCAAGAATGCCTTCAGCCTGTGGAATGTGCTTACATTCTCCTCTTTCCACCTGGCTGTGTGGTTACATTCACGAATCTGTGAAAGCATGCAAGATATTGAGCTATCGACTCGCTATCCAGATGAACTTTCAAACGCACCTGCGGTTGTAGATTATGCGCTTCTTTGCGCGACCCTTTGGCACCTTCTTCTTCTCCTGGGGCTCAACCTTGGGAGTCTGCGATTTGACTTTGCCGGCACGGGCGAGAGATCCGTGAACTGTGTCATATTATCATTAGAATCCATGGCTCGTATCCCATCCCAGCACCAACAACAAGAGCGCACCTTTTCCCATTGTACGTTGATTGTTCTGAAAGGCTTTGTGGTCGTCAGCAATGCCGAAGCGGTCCTAGTCAAAGAATAAGGTTTCGGAGTTTGCCGGCGGAGCTTGAATTGTAATGACTCTTCGCACCGCTTACGGACCGTGAGCAGGTTCGACCTCTCGCTCCTCAAGGCTCTGGACGTTTTTCTCCTTTTTATGGTGAGGCCATCGCAAAGTACATGGCCAGTATCCGAAAATAGAGGCTGTAAGGCCCCGAGGTTCGAGCACAGTACTTACGGAATTTTCTAGTAGATGAGTCTTTGCTCGGATACGGTCGTAAAAGGAGCCTGGGCTAAATTGTACATTATACTCGACCCGTCTGGTTGAGGTCCCCTGTGTTGTGTGAATTTGAGATCGGATTTATTTGCTAGACTCTGAATCTTGCGTCGGGAACATCAGTATGAATATGAGCTTATACCATTCCCATAAGTACTAGCACAGAAACACCGACTTGCAAAGACGGTTGGAAGGGTATGCGCCTCAAAGATACCTCAAGCACCACTGACGAAGGAGCCTCCCTAACAAGCTCTACTTGGCATTTCACCTGAGCGACAAGGTCACCCCCGTCTCGCCTCCACGGGTGACCGTGTATGTGGCAAAAGGAACCCACTCCATCTCCCGCAACCGTGGCAAAGCGATCGCGAGGTCTCGCGAGAAGTCATAAACGCCCCCACGATCCGACGGCTCTTCCAAGGGTCTATCTGCCTCGTTTAGGAACCATATGAACTCGGTGCGAATGTGCTCCAAGTCCGGACAGCTAAGTATCCCACTTGCTTTGAAGAATTCCTACATCTTCGAATTAGATCGTCATCATTTGACCGTAGTAGTCATTGTAAAACTTTTACCGTGAGTTGGACCGTATAACTCGCAAAGATCGAAAGCTTCCTCAGTTTCGGAAAGCTTTCACAAACTACCCGAGTCGCCTGGAGCATAGGAATATGATCTCCTTCCACTCGGGTGTCCTCCGCAGACATAAGATGAACGGCGATCTCAGTACAATTCCACTCATTACTGTCGGCATCTTTCTCAAATATGGGCTCAGAAATGTCGCCGGGAAACTAGGATAAAAAGTTGAGCTTGTCTCGCAGAGGTTTAAACCACGGCACCATCTGGTCAACGCTTCTCCAAGTCCCGCCCTGGGTTGAGTAATCCAGACGTACGGTTCGGATCCGGACTCTTGACAACAGAGGATGTCTGGATACAAACGTATATATAGGCATCCGAGCGTAGCAGAAAAAGAACTCCAGCATTTGCAGCCCTGGAAAGGTAAGGTCGATCCAATCCTGAGAGCTAGCAGCTCCGATATGCAGCTTTTCCAAATGCATACCGCCATTCACGCAGCTAATTGCTTGACGATCTGCCTGACTCTCGGCACCGAAGAACATGCTGATACACCAGAGTCTCTGCAGGAACTTGGCCTGCAGTAGAGGACTAGACACATCATTGACAAGTGTCAACGTCGGTCTCGCCATGTGCAGACAGCGAAGGTTGTGATTGCTCACGACAGAGGCAATGCGCTCAGTGATCGGAGGTGAATCTCCACGCAAGGCTCCGCTGTCTCGATGAGATATGAACCAAGAAACTTCCTTTAAGTTGTGAAGAAGATTGATAGCCTGAATAAAGAAGTCTTCAGCCTCAGGAGGGAGATGTCGAAATCGAGTAGAGTGTAACGAAGAGACGTCCAAAATCCTACATATGAAAAACCCAAAGTGAGTGGGGTAGCCGGATTTCGGCCACTGGTCCCTGGATATTGACGGCACATACTGCACAAGGTCTACGAAAGGCCACTCCCTCAGAGCCTGGAGACCATTCTCGATTTGCACTGCGATATCTTCTGAAACTTCGAAATCGAGCTCAATGGTCCAGAAGAGCTCTGGCAAGACTATGCGACGAAGCTGTCGCGAGGTCGAAGACAATGCCATCAGGTTCCTCATCTTCGAGGGCAACTGTGGCGTGAACGCCAGCGTAGATTGCCTGAATACACTGCTGGCGCTGTCAGACAAATGGTGGATGATTTTGAGAATCAGCTCTTCAGAGAGCGAGCTCAACATGGTAGCAACGGGTAGAGGTGTTTACTGCAGTCAATATACCCTTATTGAATTGATTCAGATGCAGCTAGAACTCAGCTGCCTTTCAGAGCTGGCTGTTCTCTTGATCTGATGACGGTTCCGTCTTCCGGCTGTGATCTGAGAGAGATGTCGGTACGTGTCGTTTGCTTTAGCGCTAACCGTTGGAAAGTGTATGTGTTGTCTTTGCTGGTAAGCTGAGATATGACCTATTGAAGACATATGGCTTGAGCTCAAGTTCCATTTTCTCCTTCTCGTTCCGTTCCGACCTAAAGTCATTCACTGCCTCAACCTCCTCACTCGTCGATGTTGTCGACTCGAAGAACAATTATGTAATATTGTTCCGGGAGCGATTGAGAGGGAAAACATTGTGTTCGCTGCCCCCAAGACCCTCCTTCCTCGTTGCACTCGGAGTCGGGGACCACAGCATCTTCCGCTTCTTTCGCTTGATGCTGCATCCAAAAGGATTTTACTATTGGCATTTGATCGCGCATCCGCTTCCATTCCTGTTGTAGACCATCCCAATGGGATCACCTTCAACCAGTTCATGATGTATGCCAAATCCGCTTTGAAGTCCCCCGACATCCAAATTGTTCCTCTCCGAGTGTAGGTTCAACGCCTGAAACAATATAAACAGGCTGGCCGCAAGCCTGAGCTGAGCGTCAACAAGCTTCTCCCATTCTTCGAATATTAGGCAGAAGATATTGGCAATTCACACAAGCTAAGAGAGGAGATAGCGAACGTTGTCCCTAGGAGCACACCTGCCATTAACCAGGAGGATATGAATGCTTGGGTCAGTTCATGGAAAGATCCCAGTGATAAACTCTAGAGCATCGTAGACGAATTGGGACCATACTTGAAGTAATATTTGATTGTACTACGATTAACGAAGCGAAGCCCATCCATGAACTTTGCCTTCGCTGTTTCCAGCACCTATTGTGCCCACAGAAACCCTTAATTAGAGGGTTTCTGCGCCATTTGATTGGCTCCTCACTAGATACACGTTTAGCTCACTTCAGCTTCGACACAGTCCATTAACATATTTACATACAATTGAATTACACGACGATAAGAAAATATTGCTCATCATACAAGTATGCAAACTGTTATCGATTATCCCCCGGTCCCTTTCACGCACCAACCGGAGTTGAAGGTACTGAAACATCCTCAAAGTACTGCGTTCGCTTGTCTGGATCGCTATTTTCGGCAACAGTACGTGTAGAGATGTCCTTCACCCAATTCAGAAGGGTTGGGGACTCCGGCATATCGTCAGACTCTTCAACCTCCGAACTGCTATCTGAGATGTCCTCGTCGTTGTCTGACAGATATGATAAAAGAACTAGAGCAGCAAGTTTACATAGTGCATCATCTAAGACAACAAAGGAAAGACATACCAGCTTGTTCAGGAAGATCCTCCATGGAGTGATCTTCGTCTTTGGATGTTCCATTCAACTCGTCTTCGTTCTCGTGAGGTTCATGCAGCGTCGGCATTTTCTCTCGCCCAGACATCCGCCAGCCCCTATGTTTCTCTGACACACGCAACTCAGCGAGCTGAGACGAGCTAGCCAGCCACGAGTTAATATCAGCAGAAGTACGCTTGACGATTTTCATATATCGATGGGCAAAGAGCACCAGCTGAAATAGATCTGATAGATTTAGCTCTTCGCAGACAGGTGCTACAATGATCTGGAAACAGCCCGGAGTACGCTCAATCATAGTGGCCTAGGTTGAGTGCGACAGGTAATACGAACCTTGTTGTCAGGATCAATGAAGGACCCAAAGAATTGGGATTTACTTTGGTAAATTGTCACTCCAAAGATCACGGAATTCGTTGCGGACAATGCAAGTCGTTGCCGTTGGCCACACGCCAGGTCAATTGTAAGCTGTCTTTTGTTGTTCTGGCCAAGCTTCAACTCTGTCGGAACCAGGAGAAAATCTAAGAAGCTCCGGTGCGGGTCAAACAGGAATGATATGTTCCTCCTTTGCTCTTTATCCATTTCTTCCTTCTCACCGCACATCCAACGACCGAAGCAGACCACATCAATTACAGCGTATTGGCCTTCCCGACGCGGTGACATTGGCATATTGACTTTCAGTTCCGGTCTAACGAGAAAAGGATGTGGCTATCAGTGATACCAAATGAAAAGCTAGAAAATCTACCACAGACATTGTCCGATACTGGTAAGACTCCGGTGGGAATGGTGTTATTAGACGTCTGTGTATGGCGCGTAGAAGATAGTCGTATGGGTGTCGCCATGCGGCCTCGCTGTGGGGATGTTCGGATGATTGGAGCTCCATGTAGTCTGCGACGACGTCCACGAGTTGAGGTAACAGCATCGCAAGCGCACCGTCATCTTCCGTTTGGCGCAATGCGAGTTGGTGGTTTTCGGATAAATGGCGAGCAGCGCTACTATGTAGCCTAGTAACGATCTTTTGTACATCTGGTCCTCTGCAACATTGTGATATCTTGTTGAAATGAGGACTATTCTGGCCGCTCGTGGTCATCAAGTACGTCCCATAGCAAGTGGTAGCAATAGTGTAACTCACTGGTTCAAACAGCCACTGCGGAAGATCATCTGCCATCATTTCTTTCACTAACGCCTTGTCATTTGCCGATAAGAGCGAGGTGTAAACCGTGCTCCCGGGATGGTCTATGGGGACTCTGAATTGCCGTACACGGGCACTTATGCGTCGAACTTTGCTTCATCTAGGACCAGTCTATAAGGGCATAGCATAAGCATAGGATATATCCAAGGATGTAGCACCAACTTCAAGACTGAAGGCTCTGTCTTTGTCTTTGTCCTTGACATTGTGCAGACTCTAGGATCGACGTCGTCAACAAGTGCAAGTGCATAGCCACATCATGGATGTAATCCCTGAACCGGATCACATGAAAGTCGCGTGACATCTATTGAGCGCGTTCAACGATACCATCCTTTGCCTCATACCTTCATCACAACGGCTTCAGCTAATGCATCACGGCCCCTGACATGCCCAGCCGCACCGATAAATCGAAATCTGCCGCTAACTCACGCATATATTCGGCTGAGCAGGCATTCGTTGCTGAATGTCGACGGTGAGCAACAGTTGCGTTCAGATTCCAGGTAACAACAATAGTGCTCATCCCACGCCACAGGGTTTTGACTCAGAGTGCGTTTCCTATTTATTTTGTTACCTCTTTCATAGCTCACCGTATACTTACGTACAGCATTTGGTTATGCTGATTATCGAGGGAAACAAGCTGAAATCGTGGAAGCAGCAGCAGCTGGTGCGTCATTATTTGCTATCTCATATCATTGCTATACTAAACTTGCCACCAGGAAAGGATGTTTTCGTTCTGGCACCGACTGGAATGGGAAAGGTGTGATATGAATGCGGCACAGAAGCCATTGTGGACTGATGTGTTCTTCCAGAGCCTATGCTTTCAAGTCCCCGCTGTTGCAGCCAAACTCGGTGTTACAGTCGTCATATCACCTCTCCTTGGTAAGAGCATTATATATGAATTTCATGCTCTGATCTCACATCTACGCGCAGCACTCATGAACAACCGTGAGCACCCAAGTTCTACGTGTTATTTGACATTTATATGTTGATATCTCTGTGTCAAGAGGTCGACTCCCTGAAAGAAAGAGGGATCAAGGCATCCTCATACAACTCGGAAGCCTTGTATGAGGATAAACAACTGGTCAGACCGTCTTTGTTTACATCTCCTCGCCCATACAAACGTGAGGGAATCTAGATCTCACAAGACTTATGCTCCAAAACGCCACTCCACCGTTTGCTCTACCGTACGTTAGCCTATCTGACAAGC